>Ga0316206_1000023_pt1 | contig 382041 bp, 338 predicted proteins | sample 6monthpyrite_MG_FD_204942 | JGI IMG/M metagenome (GOLD analysis project Ga0316206, IMG submission 204942) | Microbial mat bacterial communities from mineral coupon in-situ incubated in ocean water Damariscotta River, Maine, United States -... | ecosystem: Environmental > Aquatic > Marine >...
CGGGGACTGGACGCTGGAGATCATCAAACGCTCCGATCTTGCCAAATGCTTCAAGCTGTTGCCCCGCCGCTGGGTCGTCGAGCGCACCTTCGCATGGCTTGGCAGATGCCGCAGGCTGGCCAAAGACTGGGAAAAATCTATCGCTAGCGCTGAAGCATGGATGTTTATCGCACACATCCGCCTCCTCACAAGACGCCTCGCAAGATATTGTTATGCATCATAAAGTTTCGAGTCAGCCTCTTAGACCGCTACTTAAGGATAAAGCAGTATTTAGCCCCTATATTAACGGATTGCTCGCGGAAAAAGACTTTGAAACGGTTAAATCATCGACGCCGCGCATGAACTGCCACCACGCACAAAATCTGCCACACCGCACACGGATTATTGGGCCACCAATAGGGGCGTCTCCCAAGCCCCTGATTTCAAGGGTTTAAATTGGTAGCCGAGGAGGGACTCGAACCCCCGACACGCGGATTATGATTCCGCTGCTCTAACCAGCTGAGCTACTCGGCCATAGTTTAGGTGCCCCAACGCGTTTGCATCAACTCAAAACAAAATATGCACAGCCATTGAAAGCTGCGCCGGTATATAAGAGCCCCGGTCACCCGTCAAGGCGGTTTTTGCTATGGTGTGGGCATATTTGCACATCCTGAACACTGAACACAATCATAGGCACATTTTTCCGTAAGCTTTAGAATGCAAGATCACTTGACTCTTGTTTCCACAAGCCGTTGAATTCACCTGACCTTGGATAGGCTAATTGGGGAAATTTGTAGGGGCTGCTCCGCAGGCTGCTGAACAACAGTGGTCACTCACTGGTCTCTGCCAATACGAAAAGGGCGAAACAATGATCAAAGGCTTATTTAGAACAACGGCACTTGCTGGCTCACTTACGGCAATAGTATCAGGTGCCGTAACCGCGGAAACGCTTCTTTTAAAAACACCCGCAATTTCGGGTAATAAAATCGCTTTTGTTTACGCCAATGATGTTTGGACCGCGGATAAGGACGGCAAAAATACGCGTCAATTGACCACGCGCCAAGCCCCAGAAACACGCCCTGTTTTTTCGCCGGATGGGAAAACCATTGCCTTTTCAGCGACATATGATGGCAATACAGACGTATTTACCGTACCTGTCAAAGGAGGCCAACCCAAACGGCTGACCTACCATCCGGGTGCCGACGTTGTTTCCGGCTGGACACCTGACGGACAAAATATCCTGTTTACTTCGCGCCGTGAAATGACCAGCGGACGCAGTGCGCAAGCTTGGCATATATCCAAAAATGGAGGTTTCCCCGCCAAAATAATGGATGCTGTGGTTCAAGAAGCAGCGTGGGACAGCAAAGGTGTACGCCTTGCCTATCAACCTTATAATACAGCACACCGGGGCGCCAGCGGATGGCGCAATCACAGAGGCGGATCAACACCGCCAATTTGGATACTTGATCCAACAAGCGGCAGCCTTGAAAAAGTCCCCCATGTCAGAGCGTCTGATACCAATCCTATGTGGGTCGACGGCGACGTTTACTTCTTGTCCGACCGTAGCGGCACAAAAAATATCTGGCGCTATGACGTCGCTAAAAAGACGGTTGAGCAAGTTAGCCAAGAAAGCGACTGGGATATTGCATCGGCAAGTGCGGCGGACCGGTCGATCATCTTTGCGACAACCGAAGGCCGACTAAAAGTGCTGGATACCCGTCGCAACCGGACAAAAACCATAGATATTGAACTTCACCCCGATTTGCCTGAACAACGCATCCAGTGGAAGGATGCTATGCAAAACATGACCAACATGGTTCTGTCCCCTACTGGAAAACGCGCCTTACTGACGGCACGCGGCGACATTTACACTGTGCCACTAAAGGATGGCACTACGCGCAACCTAACAAAATCTTCCGGTGTGAAAGAAGCCTTTGCCCTGTGGTCCCCGGATGGCAGCGAAATCGCCTACCTAAGCGACAAGGGTGGCAAATGGACTGTGATATTTAGCGATCAACAAGGCGAAGTCAGACGCAGCTTTCCGCTTGGCGCTGATGACTATAACCTGCAAGACTGGGGCGGAGACGGTGGCAAAATCATATACAGTGACAATCACCTTGGAACATGGTCCATCAATACCGAAAATGGCGACAGAACCAAAATATTCACTGATGTCCGCCGCGCAGGCCTATCCTTGGCCAGCAATACCGTATCGCTTTCAAATGACGGAAAGTGGCTAGCCTATACCAAGTCAAACACCAATTATTTCAACGACATATATCTTTATAGCTTTGAAACTGGGGCGCACACTAAGGTAACGGACAGCATGAGCCATGCGAATGCGCCAGCGTTCAGTCCAGATGGTAAATATCTATATTTCGCAGCTTCGACAAACGCTGGTCAATCCCAAGTGTTTCTCGATATGTCGACGCAGGAAAGGCCGTCTCGGTTCGGCCTCTATGCGCTTGTTTTGGCCGCCGATGGCAAATCTCCGCTTTTGCCAAAAACGGGAGACGAGAAGGCCGAAGAAGAATCTTCTGATAACGATGATGATGCAGACGGCGGTTCCGACGCAAATGCTGGTGCAGGACTGAAGGGTGAAGAAACGGCAGCCAACAGCAAAAATGACGCAGCAGGCAAAGATGCAAATGGCAAAGATGGTGGAGCCAAGACCAAAAGCACAAAAATCGACCTTGAAGGCTTAAGTAACAGGATCGTTGCTCTGCCCGTCGCTGAACGATCATATACCACTCTTAATGTGGCGTATGACGGCGCGCTTTTCTTTGCAGAACTGCCGCAGCCCGGAGCCAGCAACGAACCACGAGGCAACCAGCAGGCCATCGCAAAATTAATGCGTTTTGATTTCAAATCCAAAAAAGCTGCCGTCGCGATGGACCGTATCCAAGGCTATAGCTTTTCCCATGACCGCAAAACTGTCTTGGTAGCCACACCTGGTAATAAGCTGATGGCTGCAAAGGTTGCCAAAGATATTCAGGCGTCCCCATTAAAAACGGCAGACGTAAAAGCAAATATCAACCCACGCGAAGAATGGGCCCAAATTTTTGATGAGGTTTGGCGGCTTGAGCATCAATATTTTTACGACGGCGGCATGCACGGGCTGGATTGGGACGCTGTTTACAAAAAGTACCAGCCTTTGGTCGCGCATGTGGGAACACGCGCTGATCTGAACAGTTTGCTGGTTGATTTAATCTCTGAATTACAAGTCGGTCATAACCGGACGGGCGGCGGTGATCAATACCACGACACAGCTGTGCCCATTGGCTTGCTCGGCGCTGATTTGCGTATCGAGGACGGTAAATACAGGATCAAGCGCATCTATACCGGCGAAAAATGGAATCCCTTCCTTGCAGCGCCTCTGGCAGCGCCCGGGATCGGCGTCAAGCAAGGGGATTATATTCACGCTGTTAACGGCGCTCCACTTAATGCCAGCGAAAATATCTATGCCCACCTTATCGGCACGCCCGGAAAACAAGTTACACTTAGCGTAAGCAGTGACGGAATTGCGGACAATGCCAAGGATATAGTGATCGAGCCCACCGGAAATGACATACAAATCCGGCACTGGGCGTGGGTGGAAGGCAACCGCAAAAAAGTAGACGCTCTTTCAGGTGGTAAAGTTGGCTATGTCTATTTACCGAATACAGGCGGCGGCGGTTATACTTATTTCAATCGCATGTTTTATGCTCAGACCGACAAAAAAGGCATGGTGATTGACGAACGCCGAAACGGCGGCGGACAGGCAGCCAATTATATTACCGATGTATTATCGCGCCAATATCTTGCTGGCTGGGAAGACCGTGACGGCCTAACCTTTGACACGCCTGCCGGTGCCATATACGGCCCTAAAGTTATGTTGATTGACCAAGATGCCGGCTCAGGCGGTGATTTCCTACCCTATAGTTTCAAACGCATGGGGCTGGGAAAGCTGATCGGAAAAACCACATGGGGCGGGCTTATTGGCATCTCTGCCAATCCCGGTTTAATCGATGGCGGTTTTCTGACGGTGCCTTACTTCCGTTTTTATACGCCTGAAGGTGAATGGCACATCGAAAATGAAGGCGTAAGCCCCGACATCGAAGTTGATCTGGACCCTGTCGGCGTTAATGCAGGAAGTGACAGCCAGTTGGAACGCGGCGTGCAAGAGATAATGACCGAGCTCAAAACCTTTACGCCGGTGAAACGCCCTATCCCGCCGACCAACCCAAAGGAAGTGGGAAAATAGGCATTATCCAAGGGGCGACCATACTATCGAGTGTGCCGGGGCTTTCCCTGCCACCCCAACGCGTCCGCGCAAATACCCAATGAAAAGGTGCCACTAATGAGCAAAATTCATCTTTATAATGCGCAAATAGCGTGGACAGGTGCAGGCGAGACCGGAACCAAAAACTATAAAAGTTATGACCGCAGTTACGCTATCCATATAGAAGGCAAAACAACCATTTCCGGGTCATCTGATCCAACCTTCCGAGGGGACCCTGCCTGCCACAACCCGGAAGACTTGCTGCTGGCATCCGTATCCTCCTGCCATATGCTTTGGTATTTGCATTTATGTTCGGTCTCGGGCGTAACCGTTACTGATTATGTTGATAACGCCGAAGGCTTTATGGAGGAAGACGCCGCAGGCAGCGGGCGTTTTACCAAAATAGTGTTGCGCCCCACTATCAAAATCACCGCTGATTCTGACAAGGAGAAGGCAAAGACTGCTCATGCTAAAGCCAACAAAATGTGTTTCATCGCCAACTCGCTAAATTGCCCAGTAGAGCATGAGGCTATAATCGAAGTAGTATAAACCTTATCGCTATCGGCTATAAGCGAGGACTACATCGATGGTATGCTGTGTGAAGCGGCGTAGTTTTTCTTCGGGTTCGCCGTCAAGCTTCATAATAGAAAGAGTTTGACTGGCAGAAAGCAATATTCGCGCGTCATCGCGGTTTTCTCTTGAGATGTTATCCTCGCAGGCCCATAGCACTTCGCTAAGGCTGCTTAAAATTTTCTCTTGTACCTCAAGATACTTAGCGCGAAGGCCATCATCAAATCGCGTGCTCCAGCCTAACCATACCCGGACATAATTATGATGTGTATAGTCAACAGCAAGCGCGCGATCAGCCAATAGTTTCAGCATTTCAGGTGCGCCTCCCTGGTGCGGCTGTAAATCATCAAACAAGGCCAGATAAAAACGCCCTATTTCTTCAACGACGCTATCGATCAATGCTTCGCGAGTTGGGAAATAAACAAATGTCGCAGCTGTTGAAATGCCAACTCGCCGCGCAATGTCCGCGTGTTTGGCCTCGCCCAGCCCCTTTTCCGCAAAAAGGTCGATAGCGGCCTCTAAAAGCTGCTGTTTGCGCTCCTGCGGATTCAACCGTTTTCTTACGGAATTGCTCGCCAACTTCTATCCTATTATAGACACACACCTTTTTTGCGACATTTTACCCGAGTTCACAAGCCTTACATTGTTAAAATGTTGCACCCTATTATATTTAATTGACAATATTATCAATAGCGATCATGCTTTCGAGGCCTACATGTTGGCGGGGAAGCGCATTGGAGAGCTTGAATGAGTGAAGCATCAACAACCTACCGGGATAAAAAGAAATGGCTTTGGCCGCTGGCGCCTTTACTGGCCCTTATTCCAATTGGTGGAATTTTATTCTACCAGCAAACAGGTTATGAAGCGTGGCTCTGGTCGTCACCTATATTCTTCTACATGTTGGTTCCGCTGATCGAAATGCTCGTAGGCGAAGACACTTCCAATCCGCCCCGCGAAGCCATTCCCGCGCTACGCGACGATCCTTTTTATCGCTGGTCTGCCTTTTCGGCCCTGCCTATTGCGTATTTTACATGGATATTCGGCGCTTGGTTTATCGCCAATGAACCTCTGAGCCTCAATGGTTATATCGCTGTATTGGTGGCCAATGGATTAATGGGCGCGGGCGCGTTAAACACAGGACATGAAGTTGGTCACCGCCGTGACAAAACTTCTATCAATGTTGCGCGCTTCCTGCTTTGCCTGTGCGGCATGGGCCATTTTAGAATTGAACACAATCTGGGCCATCATGTGCAGGTAGCCACGCCGGAGGACAGCGCTACAGCAATGATGGGTGAAAGTTTCTATGCCTTTGTCTTGCACGAACTGCCCGGAGGGTTCAGACGCGCTTGGTCGATTGAAAAAGCACGCTTAGAGCGCAGTGGAAAATCCGCCCTTAGCTTGGAAAATGAAGTATTCTTAAATACTCTGATCACTATTGCCCTATACGCCGGACTAACGGCTTACTTTGGCTTGATCATTCTGCCATATCTGTTAGGCGGAGCACTGCTTTCCAACCTCATGCTATCAAGCGCAAATTATATCGAACATTATGGTTTAATCCGCGAAAAGCGCGAAGATGGAAAATATGAGCGTGTGCAACCGCACCACAGCTGGAATGCAAATCATGTAGTGTCCAACCTGCTGATGTTCCACCTACAACGCCACAGTGATCATCATGCGCACGCCGAACGACCGTATCAGTGTTTAAGACATTTTGATACATCCCCGCAGCTACCAGCCGGTTATTTCACCATGTTTATGGCCGCTTGGACACCACCACTTTGGTTTTGGGTGATGGATAAGCGCGTCGCTGCTCAGTTAGGCGGTGATTTGAACCACGCCTATATCAAGCCCAGCCAACGGAAAAGGCTGATGTCCAAGTTTCATCACCCGCAAACGCTGGCTGCGGCAGAGTAGACGCTATTCTCACACCAAGATTCGCAGATAAACATCTAGAATTAAATGGGGCCTTTAGGCCCCATTTTTGTGTACCATTAAAACAGTTGCATGGTCAGCACGGTAGAGCCGCCATAAGGCCTTTTTACATTATAATTGCAACTGTTGGTCTGCTTCTTGCCTAAGCCTTGGTGAAGTTAAAAATCAGGCAACCGATAAAGCGAGATAAGCATGCAACTTGTATCTGCCACAATGATCAAACCAGCAGACGAAAAATCACAGGAATTACTGAGAAACGGCACACGTTTGCTTAGGTCCGGCGAACACAAGGCAAGCCTGGCTCATTTGCTGGAAGCCTTCATGCTGGACCCAACAAATCCGACCATACAAGCCGCGCTTATAGAGATACTTGCCTGCACTAGCGGGTATAAATTGCCCAAGTCCGTTACAAACGCGCTGGCTGATGCTGCGCTCGAAAGTAACCTCAACATACAATCCCTTGCAACAGTTTTAGCCAACCAACTAACAAACAACCAAGCAGCCCTTCGAATTCTAGCTTACTTGGACCGTACAACGCCGGGGAAAATTGGTGATGATATTCCAGAACAGGAGATTGCAGACCTGTTGACTGATCGGCTTTTTATGTTGGTTACGACCAAGGCAACAGCTATTTCTCCGATTGTAGAACGCCTGATCATTGGCCTACGTCGGCATTTTCTCGGCGAATGGTCGGCAGATAGCTCAAGTCAATCCTATTTTCTAGACCGCCACCCAGAAGCGCTCGCGTGTGTCGCTTCGCAGTGTTTCAATGCAGAATATATTTTTGACATAAGTACCGAAGAAGAGGCCAAGATTGCACGACTTCAGATTACCATCGCGGAAGACATCAGAGCTGCGCATCCTACCGAACTTGCCATATTGGGTGCCTACCGACCCCTGTGGGAAACGTTGATAGGTAGCGCACCAGACGATCTGAAATATCTAATGGCACAGGCTGATCGCTGGCCCGGTTGGATCAAACTAATTTGGAGGATGCAATTTCTTGCCCCCTGTCAGGAAATCCACTTAAAGCAAAAGCTTGAACGCCTAACACCCCTTAATGGCGACATGTCGCTTGAAGTCGGCCTGCAGTATGAAGCTTTCCCTTACCCGCGCTGGCAGACGACCACTATACCAACGCACTCTGCCCTGCTCACAGATTATATCAAGCAACGATTTCCAGCATTTGATTGCGGTAATTTACCAGCACAACCCGCTGACATTCTAATTGCTGGCTGCGGCACCGGCGAACAAGTTGTACAAATTGGAAAGGGCATCACCGCCAAAAACATTCTTGCCGTCGATCTCAGTTTGAACAGCCTCGCCCACGCCAGCCGAAAAATTCAGGAACTGACAATGGGCAATGTGCATTTCCACCAAGCTGATATCCTTGGGATTGGGGATTGGGATGCTGCGTTCGACCTTATCGTTTGCACCGGTGTATTACATCATATGCAAGACCCCAATGCAGGACTACAATCTCTGATGAAGGTTAGCCACGAGCAAACCATATTCTTTCTCGCTTTATATAGTGAACGCGCACGCAAAGACGTTGTCGCTGCACGAAACTTTATTACTGCACAGGGTATCCCTGACACAGTTGAAGGCATGCGCAAGTTTCGGGCTTTGGTCAGGGATCTGCCCGACGATCATCCCGTAAAACCCGTGGAAAACAGCCGCGAGTTTTATTCAGCCAGCGGCCTGCATGATTTTGTCTTCAACATGCACGAATTACGCTTTACTCCCCTCGAACTAAAAAACCTGCTTGAGCAAAACGGATTGGAGTTTATTGGTTTTGATATAAAACGCGGGGACCATAAAAAACTTTATCTCAAGCAATTTCCTGACGATGCCCAAATGACGAATTTGGATAATTGGGATAGACTCGAACAGGAAAACCCCTCAATATTTGACGGTATGATGCAATTCTGGTGTTGTTTAAAAAAGGAAGCCTGATGGCCCGTTTGATAGGCTTTTTATTACTGGCACTATTTGCTTGTATACCTGCTGCCGCGGCAGGCAAAGATACCTATGTTGGCCATTATTGGAACGAGGATAAAACTGGCATTTTCAAACTGGAGCTTTCCGGCGAGAGCATAAAAGGCCTAACAGTTTGGGGTAAAAATCCAAGCACAGACATCAACAACCCCGATCCAACGCTGCGAAGTCGTCCATTGTCGGGCATTGAGTTCTTATGGGGATTCACATACGAAGCAAAGAAAAACAGTTGGTCAAGTGGCAAGGTCTATGATCCAAACAACGGAAAAACCTATGATGCTAAAATGTCGATTGAAAAAGGCGGGTCTATATTGAAGATGCGCGGTTATGTCGGCATATCACTGTTCGGCCGCACTGCAAAATTCGAACGCGTCAAAAGCGAAGAAATGCCCACAAATATAGGGCCGCTAACAACCGAATAAATTATTCCATTCCCAACCTCGGATCAACGCTAACTGCACGGTCAATCCAGCCGCCACCTAACATACGCTCACCGTCATAGAAAACAGCGGCTTGGCCTGGCGATACACCGGCCTCAGGCTCATGTAGTATAACGCGCGCCCGCGCTCCCGTTTCCAAAAAAATGGTCGCAGGAACACCCGGACGGGTTGATCTAATTTTGGCAATAACGGGCAAGCCCTCATCTGGAACACTTTCACCAATCCAGCTCAGGTCCTTGACCCGAATTTCGCGTATTTCTAACGCCTCTTTTGGCCCGACTATCACTTGTTTTTTGGCTGGGTTCAGCTTCACCACATATAAGGGGTCCAAAGTGCCCCCAATTCCAATGCCGCGACGTTGACCTATCGTATAACGCACAATACCTTCATGCTGGCCCAGCACGTTGCCATCAATATCAACAATGTCACCAGGTTCCATCGCACCAGGCCGCAAACGTTCAATTACGCTTACATATCCGCCCTCTGGTACAAAACAAATATCCTGACTATCGGGTTTGTCTGCCACACTCAGACCAATGCGTTCAGCATGCTCGCGCGTTTGATCCTTGTCCATGTGACCCAGAGGGAACCGAAGAAAGTCTATTTGTTCTTGTGTCGTGGCAAACAGGAAATAGCTTTGATCTTTGCCACTATCAACACCCCGCAGCAAATGGGCTTTGCCGCCGTTACCCATACGTCGCTGCACATAATGGCCGGTCGCCATGCAGGCCGCCCCCAAGTCTCGCGCCGTATTCAGCAAATCCTTGAATTTCACTGTTTGGTTACAGCGCACACAAGGGATCGGTGTTTCACCCTTGATATAGCTGTCAGCGAAATCTTCCATAACCTGTTTTTTAAAGCGGCTTTCGTAATCCAGCACATAGTGCGGTATACCCATCGCTTCGGCTACACGGCGCGCATCATGAATATCTTGTCCCGCGCAGCAGCTGCCTTTTTTTTGTACGGCAACACCGTGGTCATAAAGCTGAAGCGTTATGCCAACAACATCGTAACCTTCTTCTTTGAGGAGCGCCGCAGTCACGCTGCTATCAACCCCGCCTGACATAGCTACAACCACCCGCGTGTCAGCAGGGGCCCCGACAAGGCCCAAGCTGTTCAACTCGCTTTTGCTAATATCTGCTATCGTCATGCGCCGTGCCTCTACGGGATTTAAAAAAATAACAACCGATCAAGAGTAGCCGCGCATATAGGGTGGAACAAGCCGAAACGCAAGTAAATCCAATGATTTCGCGCTGCACCTTTTTTGCCCCAATACATCCCTTTTTTGCCCGGCAAAATTCGCTTTCGGTCGTTAGCGCACCATCCATCCAACAAAAAGCGGCCTTCATATCCAGTATTTTCAGACACTTGGGGCCCAAAGGAAAAACTGGCCCGGCGCTTGCTTATTGTAGCCTGAACATAGGCAATCAGATGCGTAAATAACGCCAAGTTGGTATAATTAATGACTACAGTTGAGCATATAACACAAGCTACCAATATCGGTTCACCGAAGTCTGCTTCGACACTGTTGAGCAATGTAGCTGCAACATCGGTTGATACGGTAGAGTCTGTCGACCAATTTGCAGCTACTGTCGAAAACAGTGTTCAACCGGAACTCAGAGTAGACAGCCCATGGAGTTTCCAAGTAGACGCTGCCGAGACCTCTGACGCGGCTCTGGGCATTGACGGCCTAAGTGCCCATTTCAACGGCGAACTTGGAGCCCTGGTTGCCACGCCGACTGAAACCGCCGCTACAGCCAGCCTCGCCATTGAGAAAAGCGACACTCTCTCAATCAACTCTTTGTTGGTGCAGGATACTGAGTTCCAGCCATACGCTGAGGGCATTCCGGGCATACAATTGGTTCAATATAACGGCGTTGGACTTTCAGTGCAGTCTGCCGATGCTGATATTTCGTTCCCAAATTCAGGGGAGGCCTTGCCTTCCTCTGGGATAACTGACCAGCTCCTCTTTGCGGATGCCGCTGCAGCCCTTGCTGACGGTACGTTCGGCGAAGCGCAAGCCGCACGCTTAATACATGTTGCACAGTTGGATGCTTTCGAGGCGTCGATCACTAATCCTCAAACAGCAGCTACCGCCAGTACACAGGGTCAAATCCAATTGCCAAGTAGCTTTTCGGCGGAAGCTAAAATTCAAGATCAGCCTTTATATCAAGCTCCTGTTCCCACAGCCGTGGCAGCCCAATTAGCAAGTCTGGCTGCCACTCCTGCCGCCGCCCCAATCGTAATTGGTCCTGATGGCCAACCTGTTTTATCTGGGGCCGCTTCACCGAATACGGCTGGTCTGCCTACTTTGCCTAATACCTCTGCTACGCCCACGTCAAGCTTGGCTCCGTCATTAACGGCAGCAACAACTCAGCCCACAGCAAACTTGCAGACTGTGCGGACCGAAGGCGAACAAACGCTGCAAACTACAGATAAGCTGGCTGAAACTGTCGGGCAGAAGTCAATGGCAGAAAATGCCACAGAAGCAGCCCACATAAAGTCTGAAAACAATGCAGCAGAAGGCCATTTGGTTCAAAATGGTCAAAAACAGAATGTGGCAGCGGCAAGCCAATCTGTACAAGCTGCGAATACAAATGCAAACAAATCAAATGCTGCTTCCAAGCCAACGCAAGCCGCTATACAGGCTAACAAGTCCGGCGGGCTATTGTCAGTCCCCAACAACAATGCCGCGCCTTTGCCCGGTGCAGCAGCAACTGATATTGCTCCGGATAGCAAAGATTATGTCCAGCCTGCAATGGTACGCCAAGAGCCCCTGCCCGCACCTGTGCGGATGAACGCACCGGTTTCCTGGACCCCGGAGCGGCTAGCGGGTCTTTCTGACGGAGCTCTGCCATCCGATACTATTGCTGGCGGCCTATCAAGCCTCAGAGGCGAACCAAGTTTCATGAACAGTATGGGGCTTATGGGGGGCAAGCCATCTGCCGCGCTGGGAGGCCAAATCGCAAAGCAAGTGAACCTGCAAGTTACCCGCGCGGTTAAAAACGGCAGAAACGAATTTACCATGCGCCTTAACCCAAGTGAACTTGGCAGTGTGCGTGTCAAAATGTCGTTCCATGAGTCGGGTAGTGTGAGTGCCAGATTCCTCGTAGAGCGCCCAGAGACACTGGAACTATTACAAAGAGAAGTACGCGGCATGGAACGCGCTGTTGAAGCTGGCGGACACAAAGTAGACGCGCAAGGCTTGAGCTTTAACCTGGATTCAAATGATGACCAGGGCGCAGGCAAAGCCTTTGCTGACGCTGCACGCGAAGACCAACTCAAAGATAAAATCGAAAATTCGGGCTCGTCGGACCAAGACGATACCGCACATTCAGAAAACCAGTTTAACGATCAGACCGATCTGGCAACACTCGAAGAAATATTGTCTCGAGTATCCCCGGAAACCGGCCTGGATGTAAGGGTATAAGGGTAAGATAATGCAAGCATCACCAACATCGTCTTTCAACACCACAGGCGCCACAACTGGGGCAAGCAATGACGGAAAAAAGCTCGCGGAAGATTTCAATGATTTTCTGACACTGCTAACAACCCAGTTACAAAATCAGGATCCGCTGGATCCTATGGATAGCGGCGAGTTCACACAGCAACTTGTCGCCTTCACTGGCGTTGAACAGCAAATCACGACCAACAAGAATTTAGAAGAAATCGCCAATCTATCGCGCTTGAACAACATTGGTAACATTGCAGGCTATCTTGGCAACGAAGCCCTGATCGAAGCACCCTATGGTGACCACACAACTGATGGCATCAGCTGGCAGTACGCGAACAACCAGTCAACAGACAGCTTGAACCTACAGGTGCTCTCAGAATCCGGCGACGTCATTTATGAACAGGCTGGTGAAACCGCCCTCGGAGTCCATGGATTTGACTGGGACGGTCATACGACGGCAGGGCCTTTGGCTGAAGCAGGGAATTACCATCTTAAAATTACTGCACTTGATTCTTTGGGAGACCCGGTTACCCCGGGCATTGCTGTTCAGGAACAAATTACCGCCGTTGATACAAGCGGCTTGGAACCTATTTTCACTATCGGGCCAAACACTGTTGGCCAGACAGAAATTTTGCAACTGGTTTACGGGAAATAAATCCTACCACCGGACGCACGGCTGGACCGAAGTGCCTAGCCTTAGTTGAAGCTCCCATGCGGGGGTGAAGACACGAGCAGAATGCCACAGTGACATGACACCGCCGAAACAGAGTACTAGGAGAAGTAAAATGGCATTCACTGCATTGGCCGCAGGCGTATCGGGTCTACAGGCTTTTACCGAAGCCGTAGGCGTCATCGCCGACAATATAACTAACGTTAATACGATCGGGTATAAAGAAACCCGATCACGTTTTTCAACTCTGGTGACCGAAACATCTGCACGCGCCAGTTATTCACCAGGCGGCGTGCGCGCTTTTGCTGAGACTTTGGTATCCAAGCAAGGCCTCTTACAGCCTTCCAGTTCATCAACTGATCTTGCAGTAGACGGCGCAGGCTTCTTTGTTGTTAAAAAGGCGGATAGTGCGCTCGCAACCGACGGAGAGATCAATTACACTCGTGCTGGTGCCTTCTCGCAGGATGCAGACGGTTTCTTCAAAAATACGGCCGGCCTTTATTTGCTTGGATGGCCGCTGGATAGTACCGGTCAAGCAACTGATAACAAGCAAGATGTCAGCGAACTTCAGCCAATCAACATCACTGAATTGAACGGCATTTCAGAAGCAACAGCTAACGTTGTCATGAGGGCGAACCTGAAAGCAAGCACCCCAATTACCGCAACCTATGCTGCGGGGGACATCGCCGCCGGAACCGTAACTGCAGACTTCGAAACCAATATCCAAATATTCGATTCTCAGGGCGGAGAGCATACTGTTAGAGTAGGTGCTGTGAAAACAGCGGCAAACAGCTGGGAATACGAATATTATTTTGACAACCCTACCGAACTGAATGCGGCGGATCATCCTAACGGGCTCATCGCTTCAGGTACTTTGGCTTTCAATCAGAATGGTTCTCTAAACCTCGGTTCCTCGTCGCTGACCGACACTTTCACCGGTGGTGCCGTTACTTTGCCGGGCGGCACGTTGACTTTTAACTATAATGATAGTGGCACCACCGATGTAACGAACGGTGCGCTCGTTATCAACTTTGGAACAGACGGCGATACCAACGGCTGGACCCAATTTGAAAGTGCGAGCTCGCTGATTTCGGCAAGCGTTGACGGAGCTGTTTTTGATAACGTCAATGGCATTTCCATCGACAATGATGGTATCATCTCGGCACTGTTTGATAATGGTCTTTCCCTGAAGGTCTTCAAGCTGCCTATCGCATTGTTTGACAATCCTGATGGCCTCTCGCGCCGCCAAGGAAACTCTTACGGTGCGTCTGACAGTTCAGGCAAAGTTATTTATCAGGAGCCCGCCACATCAGGCGCTGGCGGTGTTGCTCCAAACGCACTTGAACAATCTACTGTGGATTTGGCGAATGAATTCTCTGAACTGATCAAAGTTCAGCGCGCTTTCTCAGCCTCTACGCGCATTATCACGACGGCTGATCAGATCCTTGAGGAACTGGTCCGCATCTAACCGCTACAGGCTTCTCCTAGCCATGAACCGGGCGATCCATGGATCGTCCGGTTTTGGCGGTTTTATTGCCCGCTTCCCAAGAAAGTCAATAACGCCATTTTGTTAAATTCCATTAACCCCGCCCGTTAGGCTTTTTTTAAAGGCCTAGCTCTATACTCCATATTAGCCAATCAACGGCTGGGTATAGATTATGCAAAACATGAAAAAAAACTCTTTGAAAGATAACCGCGTTGTCGGCCCAACGGGACAACTCCTTACACTTTCCGACCTGCCAAGCGCCAACACCCAACGCTGGGTCATTCGCCGCAAAGCAGAAGTTGTCGCTGCCGTACAAGGTGGCCTACTAAGTTTGGAGGACGCCTGCCGACGGTACTCACTATCCGTGGAAGAATTTTTATCGTGGCAGCAAGCCATTGATGAAAACGGCCTGCTTGGCCTACGAACTACACGCCTACAAAAATACAGGGACCCTACCTAAACGTAGAACCACCGCCAAAGTCCGATTTTCGTATGGCCTTAGAACAGGGTCATAGTGTGCCAATCAATTGATGGTCAATACTACCATCAATGGACCCAAATTTTTGGCCACAAGTTGGCAAATAGTGATCACCTGAAAAACTGATTTTTTAAAATTTTTCCACCACCTGAAAGTTTTACTTTACAAAAATAGGCAAAAATTGCCTAGATTTAACTATCTATTTACTTTCGAAGACGTATTTTATGGTAAGGGAACTTTAACAGGCTTGGGCAAAGCAGCAGTTTGGTAGCAGAAAAATCAACTGAAGGTGCATGCCAGCCGCTTAAGACCGAGGTGGGTTTTGGACGGACTATTACAATTCATTCGTAACATGGGCGCTGGCCGCTTGTTAATGATGGGCGTTGTTGGCCTAATGGCCGTTGGCTTTTTCTGGGCGATTGGTGGTGGGCTTCAGACTGCCTCCATGACGACATTGTACGCGGATTTGGAACCATCAGCCGCGTCTTCCATTGCCCAGCAGCTTGATGCGCAGAACATCCCATACGAATCGAATGCCACCGGAACACTGATCAAAGTTCCCAGTGATCGGGTTGATCAATTACGACTACGATTCGCAAGTGAAGGCCTGTCAGGCGGCGTCGTTGGCAAAGAAATATTTGACGGGGAAAGCAGTTTCGGTCGAACGAGTTTCGAGCTTAACATTAACTATGTGCGCGCCATAGAGGGCGAACTCTCGCGGACCATCAAATCGATTCGATCCATTAACGAAGCGCGTGTTCACATAGTGATGCCGGAAAGACGCCCTTTCCAACGTGAGGAAAACCGTCCATCAGCATCAATACTACTGCAAACATCTGGCGCCATTGGATCCAACCAGGCTCAAGCGATCCAATCATTGGTCGCTTCGGCTGTTCCGGGATTGTCGGCCGACAGAATTACCATCACCGATACTAATGGACGGTTATTGGTGGACGGCTCTGGCGATTCTGAATTTTCCAGTTTTTCTGACCTTGAGGAAGCACGCCTTTCCAAAGAACGTATATATAGGTCGAAGATCGAGGAGTTGATCGGCAGCGTTGTTGGCCAAGGACTGGTGCGGGCTGAAGTTTCCATCACCATGGATATGAACCGCACCACAACAAGTGCAACAAGTTTTGACCCGGACGGCCAAGTTGTTTTGTCTTCCAATGTTATTGAGGAAAACTCACAAGAGGGCAAGCCCGGCGGCGGCGTTACGGTGGGTAGCAACATCCCAAATGGCCAAGGCGGCAGTGCTGGCAGTGACGATAGTGCAGAATCGTCTAAAACGTCCGAAGTTACAAATTTTGAAAACTCCCGAACCGAAACTGTCACTGTGAAAGAACCTGGCGAAATTACCCAAATTCGGGTTTCTGTCCTTGTTGATCACAACCGCGTACTTGATGCAAACGGCGCCACAGTAGGCACGCCCACACCGCGTCCCCAATCGGAAATAGATCAGATTCGTAGCCTAGTTCTAACAGCCCTGCCTTCAATCGGGCAAGCCGCCGACGCAGGCATCCCAGGGGCGGCAGGCAACCAACCGGTTAACCTTGCAAATGTAACAGTTACCCAAATGCGCTTTGTCGATCCTATCCCGATCGAATCCACCATGGATCCCCTCGCCCTCTTTGGTTTTGACAAGGGATTTGTCATTGAAATGGCTAAATACGGCGTGTTTTTGATAATGGGGATGCTGGTTTTATTTCTTATCGTCCGCCCTCTCGTTACCCGCCTGATCGATGCAATACCCGATGCGCCGCCGCCGGTTGACCCCACGCTAGAAGATAAACGCGTGGAAATGCCAGCGATTAGTGCGCCTGGCTCCCCCTTATCGGCAGAAATTATGGCGGCGGCAGCTCGAGGGGACGAGGATGCTTCGGCTGCGGTTATGGCCGCCCGAGCCTCTGGCTCGCTAGTCGCTGACAAAATGGGAACCGACAGCAAGATTGATATTGCTCAGGTTGAAGGACGAATACAGGAAAGCGCCATCAAAAAAGTGGCAGAAATTATACGGTCTAATCCTGAAGAATCTGTGGCGATCGTTCGAACCTGGTTATATGCAGAATAGTGAATTGGTAGTATTTCTATGAGTGGTCTCGACCTAAACAAATTGTCTGGTGCCGAAAAAGCGGCTGCTTTTATGCTCGCGATTGGTGAAGAGCATGGTCGACTTATCTGGGAACTTCTTACGAATGATGAAATCAAAGAGCTTTCACAACACATGTCAAACCTTGGCGCTGTTGAGGCAACTTCCGTTGAAGGCATCTTTGTGGAATTTGCTGGCAAGGTGTCTACCGTCGGCAATCTGAATGGCTCCTTTGACAACACCGAGAGGCTGCTTGGCAAAATGCTGCCCGGTGACAGAGTGCAGCAAATCATGGACGAAATTCGCGGTCCAGCTGGCCGCACCATGTGGGATAAGCTAGGCAATGTGAACGAGATGGTTCTAGCCAGTTATCTAAAAAATGAATATCCACAAACTGTCGCGGTGGTTTTGCAGAAAATCAAGGCAGAGCACGCTGCACGGGTGCTTTCCGTGCTTCCAGAAGACTTTTCCATGGAAGTTATTATGCGCATGCTCAGAATGGAATCTGTACAGAAAGATATTTTGGACAAAGTTGAGCAAACTTTGCGTGTGGAATTTATGAATAACCTTGCGCGCTCTAGCCGCCAAGATAGCCACCAAACAATAGCCGAAATTTTCAATTTTCTTGACCGTAGCTCTGAGGCAAGGTTTCTCGCGGCTCTGGAGGATCGAAACCGTGATTCTGCCGAACGCATTCGTGCCCTTATGTTCACATTCGAGGATCTGGCAAATCTTGATCCAAGCGGTGTGCAAACATTGCTCCGAAATGTTGATAAAGACAAGTTGGCCCTAGGCATGAAGGGCGCTTCGGATACTTTACGGGATCTTTTCTTTTCAAATATGTCAGAGCGCGCCGCTAAAATTCTTCGAGAAGATATGGAAGCGATGGGTCCGGTGCGTCTGCGTGATGTTGATGAAGCTCAAATGGATATGGTCAACAAGGCTAAAGACCTGGCCGAAGCCGGCGAAATCCTACTTTCCGACAATAAAGGCGAGGATGAATTAATCTACTAAGGTAGATAAGCAGCATATGACAGCACCCGTTAAATATACATTTGATCAAGCCTTTGATGGCGGCGCAAAAAGCCGCTATGACCTTGAGATCGAGCGCGTTCAAGAGGAAGGTGCGACGGCTAAATCTATTGCCCATACACAGGGCATTGAAGAAGGCCGTGAACAAGTCCTTCACGAGATCGAGGCGATGACTCAGGAAACGCTGAGCCAGATCGCGCAAGCCGCCCATGCCCTGTTTTCGCAGCAAGCCCAGTTGGAAGCCGGGCTCAAGCAGCAAATGGTACAGTTGTCCTATGCTATTTCAGCAAAATTGGCCCCAGCGCTAATGCGATTGCATCCTCTGGAAGAAGTCACGGCTCTTATAGAGGACTGCATGGCAACAGCACATAAAGAACCCCGTTTAGTGGTTCGAGTTTCTGACAGTCTGGCGGACGCGGTAAATGAACGGCTGCAAGACATGAAAGCCTCGACCAATTTCCCCGGGGATATTGTGATTATCGGCGAGCAATCCTTTGGGCCTCAAGACTGCCGTGTTGAATGGCCAGACGGCGGTACCGACCGGCGCTATATAGATATTCAAAAAGAGATTGAAGCAGCAGTACATCGCTTCGTTATGTCCGGGACAGAAAATATTGAGCCAGAACAGGTAACCTCAGCCGAAGTTGCAGCTGACGTTTCTACCGAATGAATTGAACCAAGGAAGATCGAATGGCCGACCAAGATGATAAAACCGAAAACATGGGGCTTAAAGACCTTTCATCGCAAAGCGATAAAGCATCAGGACTCGCCGCTAAGGAAGAAGGTCAGGTTAGGACCGCCGCCGAGCTAGAGCCGGTTTTTGATGTGCCCGTTCGCGTTCAGGCCGTGCTGGGAAAATCATCTTTGGAAGTAAATCAGCTGTTAAAGCTTGCGCCCGGCGCCGTCGTGGAACTGGATCGTAAAGTAGGCGAAGCCATTGATATCTATGTCAACAACAGACTTGTTGCACGTGGCGAAGTGGTGCTGGTAGAAGACCATCTCGGGGTTACGATGACTGAAATTATCAAAATTGATGGCAATTCAGGGGCGTAGCCCGAGAGAGTTGGGGAGGATCGAGCAGGAATGAGTACATTACTGGGTATGTTGACAGCATTCTTGCTGGTAATCGGTGCGATTTTTCTCGGAGGTTCTCCGTCAGCTTTTGTCAATTTGCAAGGCATTATGATTGTGATCTTGGGCACGATCGCAGTTACCGCGATCAGCTTTGATTTTCGAGAAATGATCACTCTTCCTGCCAACATCTGGACACTGTTACGTGACGGCCAACGCGAACCCAGTGTCGAAGCAGTAAAGGTAATGAAAATAGCTGTGGAAGCACGCAAACATAATGATGTGATGATGCTGGAACGTGTGCTGCCAAGATTAAAAGCAACACCGTTTTTAATGCAGGCTCTGCAGCTTGTTGTAGACGGAATACAGGTTGATGAAATTGAACAAATTATGCGCAGGGAAGCAAGCACAGCTTCCGTTCGCCATTTGCGGGCCGTCGACTTTCTGCGCAGAGCTGGTGATGTAGCGCCTGCTATGGGGTTAATTGGAACGCTTATTGGACTGGTTCGCATGTTAGGGAACCTCGACAACCCGGCTGATATGGGCCCTGCAATGGGTGTGGCTCTGCTGACTACATTATACGGTGCTGTGATGGCTCATCTGGTTTTTATTCCCTTAGCTGCCAAAACAGAAAACTGCACTAACGAAGAAGCCCTCGTAAATAATTTATATACGATGGGTGCGACATCTATCAGACGCCAGGAAAACCCTCGGCGTTTAGAGATGCTTCTGAATACGATTTTACCACCAGCCAAACGCATCACCTATTTCAATAAATAGGACGAGATAAGGTGACAGAGCGAAGCCTGCTGGTAAAGAACACGGAGACAAAAAAATGCGATTGCTAATTGTAGGCACCCTCGACGGCCAACTCGGAGCCGCCAGTCAAATCGCTATGGAGCGCGGAGCAAAAGTCACTCATGCCTCAGATACCAACATGGCGCTGGCTATATTGCGTAGCCGTGGCGCCGATTTGTTGATGGTTGAAGTGAGCCAAGACATCCCTGGTCTGATTCCGCAACTGCGAGCCGAGCACTTTTCAATTCCGGTCATAGCCTGTGGTATAGACACAGACCCAAAAGTTGCGGCGGCGGCCATTCGCAGTGGCGCAAAAGAATATATTCCGCTGCCACCTGATTCTGAATTGATAGCTGCAGTTTTAGAAGCTGTTGCAGAAGATAGTCAGGCCTTCATTTATCATGACGCCATCATGAAAAATGTTGTGGCTCTGGCTGCTCAAGTTGCACCCTCAGAGGCGAGCATCCTTATTACCGGCGAATCTGGTACAGGTAAGGAAGTCATGGCGCGTTTCGTTCACGAAAAGAGCCGCCGTGCCAACAAAGCATTTGTGGCTGTAAATTGCGCTGCAATCCCTGAAAATTTGCTGGAATCGGAGCTCTTTGGCCATGAAAAAGGAGCCTTTACCGGAGCGATAGCGCGTCGCATCGGTAAGTTTGAAGAAGCGGACGGAGGCACTTTGCTACTTGACGAGATTTCGGAAATGGACGTGCGCTTGCAAGCAAAACTTTTGCGGGCCGTTCAGGAACGCCAGATCGACCGGGTTGGCGGCAACAAACCGGTAAATGTGAACATCCGCATTATCGCGACCTCAAACCGAAATTTGCAAGAAGCCGTCAAAGCTGGCGATTTCCGCGAAGATCTCTTTTTTCGCCTAAATGTTGTGAACTTGCGCGTGCCACCGCTACGTGAACGTCCGGCTGACATTCATATTTTAGCAACGCACTTCGCCGAAAAATTTGCAGAGATGAACCATGTTCCTGTACGTGAAATAGACGAGGATGCCATGAATGTCCTCAAGGCGCACACGTGGCCCGGCAACGTGCGGGAACTTGAGAATGCGTTGCACCGGGCTGTTCTATTGGCCACGGGCGATACGATTTCTACTGCAGCTGTTTTGTTGCCGGATGGCAGCGGAAATTTAGCTGGAACACCTGCAGGATCAGCGCCGCTTGCACCTCAAAACAGTGCTGACAATAATGAAGGCTCAACCGTGTTTGACGAAGAAGTTGCGGCGGGTCTCGTTGGCCAAACGGTAGCACAAGTGGAACAGGCGCTTATTATTGATACCTTGAAGCACTGTCTCGGAAACCGCACTCATGCGGCCAATATTCTCGGCATTTCCATTCGCACGCTGCGCAACAAATTAAATCAATATAACGCGGACGGTGTTCCTGTGCCTCAGCCGCGAGAAGCCGGGAGCCGCATACCAATTTAACAAACTTAAAAGTCAATTTCAGCGATCATAAATGACCAGAGTTTTGGGTAAAGCAACATGAGCGATTCGACAACAGAGCAAGGACAAGGCAACGGCAACCCCGCAGTTGGTAGATTTCTTGACGCTCTAAAAAGCTCAGATATCGCTTTTGCTTTAGGTATGATTGGCATCTTGCTTATGTTGATCATGCCGGTTGCTGGCTGGTTTTTGGACATCATGCTTGCTGCATCTATCACTTTTTCAATTATGGTTTTAATGACGGTATTGTTCATTGAAAAACCTATACATTTCAATAGCTTCCCCACTGTTTTGCTTATTGCCACTATGTTGCGGCTTTCGCTGAATCTGGCGTCCACACGACTAATTTTATCCGAAGGCCATAAAGGTACTGACGCGGCGGGAAAGGTTATTGAAGCCTTCGGCGAATTCTTGATGGGTGGTCAGGTTGTTATCGGTATCATCATTTTCGCTATCCTGGTTATTGTAAATTTTGTCGTCATTACCAAGGGCTCTGGCCGTATCGCTGAAGTCGCGGCCCGGTTTAGCCTGGATGCTATGCCAGGCAAGCAAATGGCCATTGACGCTGATATGTCTTCCGGACTTATCAATGAAGAAGAGGCTGTTGCCAGGCGCAAGGAGCTTGAGGAGGAAAGCACTTTCTTTGGTGCAATGGACGGGGCTGCAAAATTTGTGCGCGGCGATGCGATTGCCGGTTTGTTAATCACCATAATTAACATTGTGGGCGGTATTATTATTGGTGTTGTTATCAACGACCTGACTTTTGCTGAGGCTGGTGCGCGTTATACAATTCTAACCGTGGGCGATGGCTTGGTTTCGCAGATCCCGGCTCTCATTGTTTCAACCGCAGCCGGTATGCTTGTCACAAAAGCCGGGCTCTCGGGCCAAACCGACCAAGCTCTGTTTGGCCAAATGAGTGCGCGCCCCCGAGCTCTCGGCCTGACAGGCGCGCTCCTCTTATCTATGAGTTTAATGCCCGGCATACCGTTTATCCCTTTTGCGCTGTTTGGTAGCACTCTCGGATATTTGGCCTACAGTTTAGCGCAGCGCACAGAAAACCGCATTGTCGCCGACGCGCGGTTAGTTCAGGACGAAAAAGATCAAACTCCGATTGTCGAAGAACCAATAACTGCGGCACTGGCCATTGATCAGCTTCGCCTTGAATTGGGTTACGGCCTGCTGACCCTGATCAATGACGATAGTGGTTTCCGCCTCACTGACCAAATCAAAGCACTGCGCAGACAAATCGCGAGCGAAATGGGTTTTGTTATGCCCAGTGTACGCATACTCGACAACATGCAGTTACCCGCCAACAGCTATGTTTTAAGGGTGAAAGAAACCGAAGTGGGCCGCGGCGATATCCGCCCGGGCATGTTGTTAGTGATGGACCCCGAGGGCCAGCCTGTGCAAATACCAGGGGAGGCTACGACAGAGCCTGCTTTTGGCCTGCCCGCAACCTGGGTAGATTCTTCATCCCGCGAGGAAGCCAATTTCCGGGGCTATACAGTGGTAGATGCCGCCACTGTTATCACCACTCACCTTACGGAAGTGATCAGGGACAATATGTCTGACCTGTTATCCTACGCAGAAACCCAAAAACTGCTTGAAGATTTACCAGGCCAACATCAGAAATTAATCACAGATATAGTACCCAGCCAAATTACAACTTCCGGCATTCAGCGCGTTCTTCAGGCCTTGCTGGTTGAGCGTATTTCTATCCGAGATTTGTCGACAATTTTAGAGGGCGTAGCCGAAGCCACCGGTTTTACCCAGAATATTGTTTCGATCACTGAACATGTGCGCACACGTTTGGCACGGCAGCTGTGTTCGGCTTATGCAAATGTACAAGGACTTGTACCGTTGATTACTTTATCCCCGGAGTGGGAACAGGCTTTTGCAGAGGGGCTGGTCGGCACAGGCGAGGAAAAACAGTTGGCGATGGCGCCTACCCGGTTACAAGAGTTTATCAATGCCGTACGAATAGTCTATGATCAACAAGCCGAACGAGGAGAAGCGCCTGTCTTGCTTACAAGCCCGATGGTGCGGCCATACGTGCGGTCGATCATTGAACGGTTCAGACCAGCAACAACTGTTATGAGCCAAAATGAGATTCACCCACAGGCAAAAATCCGAACGCTTGGCCAAATCTAGAATGAATAGCTATATAGGGTTCAACAGAACTTAGCGCTGGGAAATACAAAAGCTATGCGGCTCAAAACCTTTCATGCCAAAACAATAAATGAAGCTATGAATCTGGTTCGTAATGAACTTGGTGCAGATGCCGTTATTATTCAAACTGATGAATCCAGATCGGGTGTTCGCGTGACCGCTGCACTAGAGGCCGGGGCAACTCCGCTCCCGCCCAAAACAGCCCCTACCCCGCAGAGAACACCGATTGAAATTGAAAAGTCTCAGGAAATAGCTTTTACCGCCGAGTTTGATACGGCCGATATTCGAGCTGTTTTGAGCCACCACGGGCTCCCCTTTGATACGGCAGGGCACATAGAAAAAACAGCAGCTGCTGTGAATGCGGCCAGTCTCTCTGAGGCTGTCGGCGTGGCATTGGAAACCGTCATCCGTTTCAGCCCCATGACCGAGGCTCATACACGGCCGGTTATGCTGGTGGGCCCCCCCGGAGTCGGGAAAACAGTCTGTGCTGCGAAGTTAACAGCTGATGCCTTGTTGCACGGACGATCAGTTCACTTGATTTCCACCGACACAAAAAAAGCTGGGGGCATCCAACAATTAGATCATTTTGCGCAATTGATGAAACAAACGGTTTCCACTGCAGCATCACCGCACGAACTCGCCGCGGTCATGAAAAGCAAGAGCACAGAAGACTGCCTGACAATCATAGATTCGCCGGGAACAAATGCCTTTGACATGCAAGAGCTCAAGACATTGTTGAATTTCATTCAGCAAGTTGATGCCGAGCCCGTACTGGTTATGCCAGCAGGCCTTGATCCGCTGGACGCACAGGAAATAGCAGGCGTCTTTTCCCGTATGGGCTGCCAACGTTTTGTTGCGACCCGCCTCGACGCTGCGAGACGCTATGCAGGCATAATTATGGCGGCCCGGCCCGGCTATCTGGCGCTGGCCGCAATTAGCCGCAGTCCATTCATTGCAGACGGCCTTGAAACGGCCACGCCTATCGCCTTCTCCAGGCTTCTAACCACATTGCCCGGAGGCAAAAAAAGTGGCCACAACAGGGATACCCGCCATGACTGAACAAACCCCACCGACAAACACGCAAACACCCGAAAAACGGCTAATTACTATTGCTTCGGGCAAAGGCGGCGTCGGCAAGACATGGTTGGCAGTAACACTCACGCATGCATTATCGCACGCAGGCAAACAAGTTGCGCTGTTCGATGGTGATTTGGGCCTGGCCAACGTGGATATCCAGTTAGGGATAATGCCCGATAAAGACCTCGGCCATGTGATATCCGGGGAATGTTCTTTTGCAGAAATTGCATACTGCTTTGAGGATAAAGACGGCTCCAGTTTCGATGTCTTGCCGGGAAAATCCGGCTCGGGTGCATTAGGGTCCCTTTCCTCAACGGCACTGGCCGCACTTCTCTCTGACCTTACTGAAACGGCTGCGGCCTACGACTATCTTTTGTTGGACCTGGCTGCTGGCATAGACCCATCGGTTACCACCTTGTCCAGCCACAGCGGGCGCATCCTCGTTGTCATGACCGCAGACCCTACGTCGCTTACCGATGCCTATGCTTTCATCAAACTTGCAGTGATGCGAAACCCCAAAGCCGACATCGCCGTTGTCGTTAATAATGTAGCGTCAAAAAAAGAAGGCGAGCGCGCATTCGAGGCCATAAAACGGGCATGCGAAGGATTTTTGAAGATTTCCCCGCCACTTGCCGGTATTATCAGGAATGATAGTAAAGTCGTAGACGCAATTCGGTCACAAGCGCCAGTCATCACTCGGCACCCGCAATCTACAGCAGCGGCGGATGTCAAGGCGTTAGCAAACGCTTTGATCAATAGCTAAAGCGGCAATAAAATTTTAAGGGCCTCTCATGAGCGACATCACCGGCCCCCCGCCACCAAAACCGGTTACGCCGCATGGTCACGGCACCGATAAACTTGCACGCGCTTCAAAAGACCCGAACCAAACACCGCGACAAGCTACCGATGATAGTGGAGAAAACAGGTCAAAAAGCGAGCAAAGGGAAGCCCGTCATGTACGCGAGCCTGCCGTTTCCATATCAGCGACGGCTGCACATCTGCGAGTAGGTGAGGAAGTCAGACAGCAGGTTCAATCAATCGACGTGGAAGGCCGCCCGATCATCGTAACCGAAAACGCGACCTTTGCGCTTCATCCCAGCGCCGGACTAAAACCGGGTGACGATGTTATCTTGCAGGTTGCTGAAGCCGGGAAACAAGTGTCTGCAGATCTGCTGCGACGCAATGGCCTGGTGATTGATCCCCCGGTGAGGTTAGCGTTAATTGTCATTGCAATTCACGCAGCAACAGCAGCAGCGCCTGCTGACCCACAAGCACTCCCTACGCAAGAAAACGTCAATTACCGGGCCACTGCACGCTCTGCAAACACAGAATTCTTCGCCCAGAAACAGCCTGTCACAACGGATACAGAGGCATTGGCAACGCTATTATCTCGAGCCTCGCCGACGCAAATTTCGACATCAAGTGCAACTGCGATCGCGGACAATCCGGACCCTCTGGCGCGCTCTAATAGCAGCGATTTAGCCACCCTGATTGCTGCTCAGCAAAGCAATCCAGCGGGGTCTGGCGGGTCAGCATCTCCTGCAAACAGCGCGTCCGGACAGCCTTCAAACATAGGCCAACAGTCGCAGTCCGCCGCCAGCACCCAGCAAGCGGCCAGCGTTTCTACAGTGCTCGCCCCAAGCCTCAATAACACTGCCACCGCAGCAGGTAGGCTGATCCCATCCAATCCGTTAACGGAATCCCCGATTACTGCACCCACGGGGCCACAGTTTTCAGCTCTAACGCCACCAACGATTGGCTTGGGTCCTGCGATTGCGGGGATTACACTAAATGGAAAGCCGGTACAAATTCAGCTCCTGGATCTAAGTATTAGCCAGGTATCCCCCTCTGAAGTGGCTGATGTGAAATCGGTGCAACCGCTTCAGCCAAACTTGGCCCGCAACCTGCCTATCGGACTCAGAGCATTCGGAAACGCAGCATTGGCGCGGGTAGAGTCCGACAAGGGTACGTTTATAGTTGATCAAAGGTCGGCAAATACACTGGTCGGGGAGACCATACGTTTTAGTAGCCCAGTGCCGACGATATCCGAGGCTATAGGGCTGCCGGATGCACAGTCTGGCACTCAAAACAGTGTACAGAGCGGTGTGCAAAACAGTGCGCAATCGAGTGTGCAGAATAGCGCAATAGTGGGAAATTCAGAGACCCCAGCCAACAACGCGATTTCCGCACCAGCCCAACCAGAAATTCCTACCTATAATGCACGGCTAACATCGCCGGGAAGCACAGAAAGCCGCGCGGTTCAAGTGCAATTCATCCCGCAAACTGACGTGGCGTCGATTGCCAGCAATACCAGCCAGAGCCATATTCTAACGAAGGTCGATACTGTGCAAACCCTACGCGCATTTTTAACTGGCACGGGTCCCCGCGCTGATTTACGTCTGTCAACATCTTTTGGTGGCCTAATCGTTACGCTGCCAGCAGGAATGCGGCCAGCTAACGGCAATACCATCGCAATCTTGCCAGTCTCAACGCCCGCTAACACAGCCCTTGCTACTGGTGTTCTAGAAACCAGCTCCCTACTCGGCGGCGCTACAGACACGGCCGCCAGCATGAGCCCTGCTGTCGCCAATCAAGGGGGCGACACCGCCGCTTTGTCCCAACTTGCTACAGCCAGCACCTGGAGCTCGCTTGAGCAAGTCGCGGGCTTGCTGGAAGCTACAACTGCTGCGGGCGGGCTGGCTGCACGAAGCGCGCAGGGCGGCGGAAAATTATTGAACAGCATGATGTTTATGATGGCTGCCCTAAAAGGAGGAACACCCAGCCACTGGCTTGGAAAAACCATTGAAGGCGCGCTGGCCAATAAAAATACAAACCTGCTTCAGCTTTTAAAAGGTGAATTAAGCCGAATATTCAATGCCGGTTCTGATACCACCAGTGAATGGCGCTCGCTGGTTTTGCCCTTTGATATTCGAGGTGGCGAGGTGCCGTTGATGGCAGCCCTTTTTAGCCAAAATACTCAGATTGATCCGGATGCACATCAAGGCGACGATTCTGAAACTGACAAAGAAAAAGAAAGTCAACGCTTTGTTATCGAAGTCCAGTTTTCGGTTCTCGGACCACTGCAATTAGACGGTGTTGTCCGGGGCAACAAATTTGACCTTGTGCTTTGGAGTGAAAATGCCCTGCCGAACGGCCTGATTGCAGATACTTCAGAGCTTTTCAACAACGCGCTTGCTGCCAACGGTTTTGCCGGCGGGCTTCGCTTCCGCCACGGCGAGACCTTCCCCGTTGATGTAGCCTCGGTCCTCAAACAACAACTCGCGGCCTAAAGGAAACTTCTACTCGCTTGACGGCGGCGTGAAAGCTGCTACTGAAGCGATGATTAAGTTGAACCGGGGCATATATGCGTATTTTCTTGGCATTTGCGGCGTGCGTACTCATTTGGGGTTCAACCTGGTACGCCATTGAATGGCAATTGGGTTTTGTTGGCAAAGAATGGTCACTAACCTATCGCTATGCTATCGCCACATTGGTGATTTGGGCTTACTGCCTGTTCAAGCGATATAGCTTCGGTTTCAGCCACCGCCTGCATATTTATATGGCGGGAACGGGATTTTTTCTTTTCTCAGGCAATTATATTCTTGTCTATCTTGGCACTGAATATCTGAGCTCAGGATTGGTAGCGGTGAGTTTTTCCCTTCTTTCATTTCTGAACATACTGAATGCTCGCCTGTTTCTCGGCATCCCCATTAAGGCAAAAACCCTTGCGGCGGCGGTGATAGGCGTTGTTGGCCTTGCCCTGATATTCAAACCCGAAATACAAGAATTTAATTTAGTGGATAAAACCATGTTGGGCCTGATGATCTGTATCGGGGCGACTGTCGTTGCATCCTTTGGAAACACAATTGTCGCTACAAAAACGGCTATTTCTCTACCTCTTATGCCCTTCAATACAATCAGCATGGCATATGGCACAATGTTCAATCTGATGTTCGCGTTAATTCAGGGCGATCCACCAAGTCTGGATCCCCGCCCTGAATATTACGTCGCCCTTATCTATTTGGCAGTGATGGGCACCGTTGTTGCCTTTTCGTTGTATCTTTGGCTAATCAACCAAATAGGCGTCGCCCGGGCGGCCTATATGGCGGTATTAACACCGATAGTCGCGCTGGCAATCTCTACCGTTATGGAGGGCTTTCAATGGACAGGGTACGCGGTCATCGGTATTGCCTTGGTGGCATCCGGCAATATCCTGATAGTGCAAAGCAAGAGGCCCGCCCCAGAGAGCCACTAACCCGCTTGAATGGCCGCATATGTTTCGTCCAAAGCCTGTGCCAACACCTCGACAGTAAAGTCAATTTGCGCGTGGCTAACGATGAAAGGTGGACATAATACAATCACATTGCCACATGGGCGCACAATCAAACCGCGCACCAACGTGCCCTGCCCCACATGTTCGCAAACTCCCGCTTCCAAGGGATATTGCTCCCGGGTTTCTTTATCTTTCGCCAACTCGATCCCCGCAAACAGTCCGCTAGCACGCACTTCGCCTACCAACGGGTGACTTTCAAGTAATTTGAGTTTGCTCAAAAAATATGGCCCCAAATCGTTGGCAATTTTTTCAACGAGCTTTTCGTCCTCAAGAATATCAATATTTCGCAGCGCTACAGCAGCAGCCACAGGATGGGCGGACGTTGTAAAACCATGTTGGAAAACATCGTCGCCGCCCTCAATAACCTCGGCAATCTGGTCGTGGATCATAACAGCCGATATAGGCAGGTAAGCCGAAGACAAGCCCTTGGCAAGCGTCATAATATCAGCTTGAAAACCAAAGGTTTCCTGAGCAAACCAATGGCCAGTGCGGCCCAGCCCGGTTACAACTTCATCTGCTACAATTAAAACATCATGGGCACGGCAAATGCGCTCTACCTCTGGCAAATAACTGTCAGGTGGAATGATCGCGCCCATCGTACCCTGGATTGGCTCCAGGAAAACCGCAGCCACATTTTCAGCGCCCGCTTCCAGTATTTTATCTTCAATCGATTTAGCGGCTTTAAGGCCATATTCGTCCGGGCTCATGTCACCGCCATTTCGGTACCAGAAAGGCGCCTCTGCACGTAAGATATCCCGCTCAGAATTGATCCCGTATGGCTCCAACATTGCCACGTTCCCGTTCAGCGCCGTGGTTGCCAACGTACTGCCATGATAAGCAAAGTCGCGGGTGATGATCACGCGTTTGTTCGGTTGACCCTTTTTGCGCCAATAGAATGCAATTAGTTTTAGCGCGGTCTCGTTTGCTTCAGAGCCAGAATTTGCAAAAAATACTTTGTTCATGCCTTCTGGTGCCAGTTCGGCCAGGCGCCCAGCGAGCGCTGCCGCCGTGGGGTTCGAGACTGCGGAAAAACTGTGGTAATAGCTAAGGGTTTTCATTGCAGCACTTGCCGTGTCTGCTAACTCCGTGCGGCCATAGCCAATATTAACGCAGCCCAATCCGGCCATCATGTCAAGAAGGCGAATGCCTTGCCCTGAAATATAAGCGCCATCCGCGCTGTCTACAACAAATGGCGGTGCCTGTCTTAACGCAGTTGCCGCCGTAAAAGGGTGTATATGATGCGCGCGGTCCAATGCTTGAATTTCCTCAAGCGTTTTTCCGTCCGACACGCTATCCAAATGTTCCATACCCTCACTCCTTTATGGTTAAAACATGTAGCAGAAGTAAGAATATTGCGAAACGTATTTTCGAAGGGTCGAGATAGAAGAAGCTAGCGGCGCATATTCAAAACATTGGTGTCCTCCACGGCGTCGCGACGGGCGTGGTCTTGCGTAGCCAAATCATCAAACATGGCTTGCTCGGTTTTGTCTTCGGCCTTCTTAATGCGCTGTGTTTCCCTGTCACGGGCAATTTCAAACGTTTTCAACTCGCGAAAACCTTCGGACACCTTATCTTGTTGCAAGCCGATTTCTTCGTCCTTGGCAGCAATAGCAGCAGTGATTATATCACCACGCTTTTTTACACCTTGCATATAAGCCCCCACCGTAGTGGAAAAAACCTCAAGCGACCCGCTACGAATTTGCTCGGCCAGTTCCTCTTCCATTCGCTCCAATACGGCGACCATTTCCTGGCGTTCCCCCAAAAGATCAGCAAGAACACGCCTGACTTCATCAAGTTCCCATTTTCGCAGACGGATAATATTGTCCAGTCTGCTCATGATGCTGCGTCTGCTATGTTAGGATGGCCTATCAGGGCATCGCCAGCAGGGCCCATTTCTAAAATCTCGCGTAAACGTTGGTAGCCTTCGTGCAACAGTGTTTTATCATCTTTCCATTGGGTCAGAAACTCTTCAAAATAGGGATTATAGGCTATCGCCGCATCCACATCAGCATTGCTGCCTGCCCGGTATGCCCCTAGCCGAACCATTTCTTCCATATCGGCATAAGTTGACATATAGCGCTTGGCTTCCATGACAATTATGTTTTCAATATCGCTATTGCAGCGCGGCATTGTTCTTGAAATAGATTTCAATATATTGATCGCCGGAAATCTACCCCTTTCCGCAATCGCGCGTTCCATAACGATATGGCCATCCAATATCCCGCGCACGGCATCAGCTACGGGTTCGTTATGATCATCACCTTCAACTAAAACTGTAAAGAGACCTGTAATATTGCCCGCCCCGCGCTGCCCCGGCCCGGCGCGCTCTAACAAACGTGGTAGTTCGGTAAAGACTGTGGGGGTGTACCCTTTACTTGTTGGCGGCTCACCGCCCGCAAGGCCAATTTCGCGCTGGGCCATCGCAAAGCGTGTTACGCTGTCCATCAAACACATAACATCGTGGTCATTGTCCCGGAAGTATTCTGCCAGCGTCATCGTCATATATGCAGCTTGGCGTCGCATCAAAGCGGATTCGTCTGACGTCGCAACAACCACAACTGATCGGGCCAATCCATCCTCGCCCAAGTCATCCTCGATGAACTCCTGAACTTCCCGGCCCCGCTCGCCGATCAGCCCGATAACATTGATATCTGCAACCGAATGACGGGCCACCATTGATAAAAGCACTGACTTGCCCACGCCCGATCCGGCAAAAATGCCCATACGCTGGCCACGACAAAGGCTGATAAAAGTGTTTAGCGCGCGCACGCCCAAATCAACCTTCTGGCCAACGCGCTGGCGACTGTGAGCAGGAGGCGGGCTTGACCGCAAAAGCTTGGGCCGGGTACCGTGGCGAATCGGTCCCTTGCCATCAATGGGTTCGCCCAAAGCGTTGACCACACGGCCCAACCAATCGCTGGATGGAAAAACAACTGGATCCGTCTGCGTGAGAATAGCTTTGCAGCCTACGCCGACACCCTCCAGTGCATCAAAAGGCATAGCAAGGGCTGTATCATGACGAAACCCAATGATTTCTATGGGTATGCGGCGATAGTCGCGCGCCTCGACTTCGAGCCGAGAGCCAATAGAAATATACTGGCCAATGCCCGAAAGCTCCACCAGCAATCCGCGAACGCCTGATACACGGCCATACCGTTGCTCAGTCCTTAGTCGGTCGATTTCCTGGATCAGACTTTGCACATCGTTCCTTAAAACATTTGCGCCAAATACTTGCATACCTCCAGCCATTTGGCTCATCCCGGCACCTATGGTGCACCAATGACTTTAAGGATTGGTAAAAGCTGAAAGGACCAAGGTCAAACTCATATCACTATAATTTGGATTTTACTTGGAAAATCTGTTAACCTTAGTTAATATTAACCTTGTTAGCACGTGTTCTTTGCTAAGGTTTTTTTTATTTTGTCCAACGGTGCAGCGACAGCAATGCATGGATAACAGTGAAAATTCATGAGACTGTCTGGGGAAAGAATATGCGTGTTCTTCTGATTGAAGATGATCCAACGATGACTCGTAGTGTTGAGCTGATGCTTAATTCCGAAGGGTTTAACGTCTATAGTACTGATTTGGGCGAAGAGGGTTTAGATCTTGGCAAGTTGTATGACTATGACATTATCCTGCTAGACCTGAATTTGCCTGACATGCACGGCTATGACGTGCTGAAGAAACTGCGAACTGCAAAGGTCAATACACCGATCCTGATTCTGTCTGGGCTGACGGAAATGGAAAACAAGGTCAAGGGCCTTGGTTTTGGTGCAGATGATTATTTGACAAAACCCTTCCACAAGGAAGAACTTGTCGCCCGCATTCACGCAATTGTTCGGCGCTCAAAAGGCCATTCTCAATCCATTATTCTTACTGGGAAACTTGCCGTTAATCTCGACACCAAAACGGTAGAAGTTTCCAAGGCGCGGGTCCATTTGACCGGCAAAGAATATGCCATGATCGAGTTACTTTCGCTGCGCAAGGGCAGTACGCTGACGAAGGAAATGTTCCTGAATCATCTATACGGTGGCATAGACGAGCCGGAATTGAAGATTATAGATGTCTTTATTTGCAAGCTCAGGAAAAAACTGGCGGCAGCATCGGGCGGCGAAAATTACATTGAAACCGTATGGGGACGTGGCTATGTTCTTCGTAATCCAGTTGAAGAAGAAACCGCCGCGGCAAGCTGATTCGCGGTTCATACCAAAACAAAAAAGGCGGCTCCTAAGCCGCCATTTTTATGAAATTCTAACTGCGTTATTTGCCCAAGCCCATCAGTTCTTCGGCATTACCGTCTGTTGCGACATACAGCCCGCGCTGTCCTCGAACGGGGCGCAGTGCATCCGTTATTCCTAACACAGTTTCAGCCGCGCCGAGGAAGAGTGTACCGTCTTTAGCAAGCGACTTTGCCATTCGGTTAAGGACTGCAGATTTTGTTGGCTGGTCAAAATAAATAAGGACGTTTCGGCAATAAATAACATCAAAAGTGCCCAGGCCAATGAAGTTGTCGAGTAGGTTAAAGGGGCGGTATGTCACCATATTCCGGATTTCATCATTTAACCGCCACACATCACCGTCTTGCTTAAAATATTTAATCAGCAACTGAATCGGCAAACCACGCTGCACCTCAAATTGACTATAGGAGCCAGCTTTGGCCTTGTCCAAAACCTGGGTGCAGATATCGGTGCCGATAATCTCTATGCGCCAATCTTTCCATTTATGCCAATTTTCACGAAGCAGTATCGCGAGCGAATAGGGTTCTTGCCCTGTCGAAGCCGCAGCACACCAGATACGTAATTTTTTAGTGCCTGTACGCGCTTTTTCCATCGCCGGAAGCACATGGTTTTTGAATAGATTGAAAGGTGTATCGTCACGAAAAAAGAACGATTCATTGGTTGTCATGGCCTCGGTAACATCACGCACCAAATCTTGGTCACGGCGCAACCGCAGCTGTGTGATCAACGCATCCAGCGTATCCAGCCCGCGCTTACGTGCGAGCGGGGTTAATCGGCTCTCAAGCAGATACACTTTGTCTGGCGTCAGCATAAGGCCTGAGCGCTCTTTCAACATGCCTGCGAGAAATTCAAAATCTTCTGTTTTCACGCGATCCCTCCATGTAACCGGTTTGCAGCGACTGCGCCTAATTTATCGATTGGTAAGACTTCTGTACACAAACCCGCCGTTGCTACGGCGCCGGGCATTCCCCAAACTACGCTGGAGGCTTCGTCCTGGGCCAATAGTATGCTTCCCGCACGTGTGAGATCGCGAGCGCCCTTTAACCCATCATGCCCCATGCCAGTTAAAATGACCGCAAGCGCATATTCGCCGTAAACCCTGGTCACGCTGCGAAAAAGAGGGTCCACTGCGGGCTTGCAAAAATTTTCTGGAGGATCATCTGTCAATCGCACTTTAATTTTCCCGTCCGCTTTCTCAATTTCCATGTGCTTTGCGCCCGGTGCCACATAAATCTGGCCGGCTTCCAATATCATTCCGTCGCGGCCTTCCTGCGCTGGCCACCCGGTCGCCTGTGCCAAATGATTAGCTAATATTGCGGTGAAGGTTGCTGGCATATGCTGGGTAATTAAAATCGGAACATTAGGCGCCGCTTTGAATCCTGCAAGAAACTTCATCAGAGCCTGCGGCCCCCCTGTAGAAGACCCAATCACCAGTATTTTTGGCTTACGAAAAGATCCCGTTCGCAGCTGGATGTTTTCTTGATGAGGCACACCCGTTGGCACATCTTTATCCGAACGTAGTTTAGTGGACACCTCAGCAATGGGCCTTTGAGGCCGAGTGCTTGGTGCTGTAAAGCCCGGCGCAGCAGGCCTTTCCGCGCGCGTAAATGCAGGCGCAACTGTGCGTGCCCTAGCTGTAAAAGCATTAGCCTTATCATCCTTGGGCGCAACTTTCGGCGGCGCTTCACCGCGTTTTTTGCGGCCGCGCGATGCCCATGCCTTCACCTTGTCTACCAGTTCACGGCGAAAATCTATGTTGGCGTTTACTGACCTTGCTGTCTCGGGCTTTGGTACATAGTCAACAGCCCCCATTTGCAGCGCCCGCAGGCTGACTTCGGCATTTTTTCGCGTCAGCGTAGATGCCATCACGACACTAAGGTCCGGCACTAAATCTATCATTTTGGGTAGAGCCGTCATGCCGTCCATTACCGGCATCTCAATATCAAGCACGACGACTTCGATGTCGTTCAACTTCAGCTGGTTTAACGCCACAGCACCGTTGTTGGCCGTTGTGACCACTTCGATTTCCGGATCTTCCGTTAAATAGCGACACAAAAAACCACGAATGATTGCGCTATCATCCACGACCATTACGCGGAAGGGGCTGCCTTCTTTGGTTTCTTTATTTGGCTTGGGAACAAGGGAGGTCACTCAAAAAATTCCAATTATATCAAACCAACCTGAGAGAATTTGGCTTCAATGATTTCGCGGTCAAATGGCTTCATAATATATTCATTGGCACCGGCCTCGATAGCCGTGCGAATGTGCGACATATCGTTCTCAGTTGTACAAAACACAACAGTTGGCTGCTCCACATCAGGTAGCGCACGAAGCGCTTTCAAAAACTCCAAGCCGTCCATGACTGGCATATTCCAATCAAGCAAAACAACATCCGGCATGCTTCGGTGGCATGCATCCAGTGCATCTTGCCCGTCAACAGCCTCTTCAACGTCGAAATTTAATTCTTCAAGAATTCGTCTGGCGACCTTTCGGATCACCTTCGAATCATCGACAACAAGACAAAGTTTCATTTATTGGTTGCTCCCAATTCCATCCTCGTACCGTTCTAACCCAATAGGAAAGAAGGTCCTAAATATTACGCCGCTTTGCCGTTGTTTTCAAAGGTAAGAAGCCTGTTAACGTCAAGTATAGGCAGCAGTTCATGTTCCAATCTGTAAATACCGCGGCTGACATCACGCCACTTCTGATCAAGTGTAACTGGATTACGCTCAAACAGGCGATCATCAAGTGACAAGACTTCACCAACAGAATCAATTTGCAAGCTATAGGGTTCTTCCCCATGCTCGACAACAACAGACATACTTTTCTTTTCTTCCTCAAGTGGCGGAAGGCCCATACGCTGCCTTAAATCAATCGCCGTCACAATACGCCCACGCAAATTCAAAACGCCAGACACCCACTCGGGTGACAAGGGGATTTTGGTAATCTGTTGGGCATTCAAAACATCGTGAACGGCCAGCACCGGAATGCCAAGCGACTGACCAGCCAGTTTGATCGTAACAAAATCCTGTTTACCTGTTGAAACAACACTCAGGTCATCACGCACAATTAATTCGTTCATGCTGCGTCTCCTCTGATTTTCAGTTGTTGCGACATACTTTGAAGCAGGGTTTCCCTGTCAAATTTAGCGACATAGTCATCAAAACCGGCCTCATGGCCCCGTTTAATATCGCGTTCTGTGGCAAGCGATGACAATGCAATCAGCGACATATCGCTCCATTTGGCATTGGATTTAACTTTTCGGGCAAATTCAAAGCCATTCATGCCAGGCATTTCAATATCAGAAATAATGATATCAAATTTGTGGCCTTCTTCCAAAAGCGCCAGCGCCGCAGCACCTCCAGACGCCGTGGCAATGTCATATCCCGCAACCGTAAGCACTGGACGAAGCATATTAGTGAAGAAATCACTGTCATCAACCAACAAAACCAGCGCACCCGAGGTTGGTGCACTGCTATCCGACGAATCACCGCTCTCTAGCCAATTGGCAAACGCCTGGCCCAGAAAATAGCTAACGTCAATAATTTCAGTGGCCTTCCCATCGATAACGGCCGATCCAACAACGCCCTGCTGGCTCGAAGCAAGTTTAATATCCACTTCTTCATCAACAATGTCCTTAATTTCGTCGACGGCAAGGCCCATTGTATATTCGCGGTCTGTGAAAACGAGTACAGGCTGACGCCCATCTTCTTTAAGCTTCATTCCACTATCGGCAAGAATTAGCGGCATCAGTGCGCCGCGGTATTGCACCATATTTTTGCCGTCTGATACTTCAACTTCACTAACGTCAATTTCCTCAAGCCGCGCAACCAATGCCAAGGGCACAGCTTTGGGGCTTATGTCGCCAGCTGAGAAAACCAGCATACTCTCAACCTTGCTTCCCGTAACCTTGCGTGTTGCTTCCTGCTCATCTGCTTCTTGCTCGTGATCCGCAATTCCAGAGTTCACCAGCGACGCAATACCATTAGGATCCAGGATCATTATAACACTGCCGTCGCCCAGAATAGTATTGCCAGAGTATATACCCAAGCCCTTCAATATCGGTGCTACAGGCTTAACAACAATTTCTTCGGTATCAAAAACCTGATCCACAACAATGCCGAAGGTAAACGGCCCCACCTGGGTTACGACAATAAAATCATGGACATTCTGTCGAGCATCAATTTCCGTACGCGTTTTAAAACCAAGCACTTCATTTAAATATACCAAGGGCAACAACCGATTTCTGAGCCGCAGCACTGGGGTATCTTTAATATATTCAATCACATGCTCTGCATTTTCAGAAGTTCTCACCAATTCAAGAACACTGATCTGAGGAATAGCATAACGCTCGTCCTGCGCTTTCACTATAAGCGCTGCGACAATCGCAAGCGTAAGCGGAATTTTAATCTGGAAAGTGCTACCTTTGCCCTCGATCGACACCATATCGATCGTGCCGCCGATCTTTTCAATGTTTGAACGCACAACATCCATGCCAACACCGCGTCCAGATACACTGGTGACAACCTCAGCCGTTGAAAATCCAGCATTGAAAATAAATCGTTGAATTTGCCCGTCAGACATTTCCGCAAGCTCAGATTCAGTCGCCAGCCCTTTTTCAAGGATTTTTGGGACAAGCTTACTCGGCGAAATACCGCGCCCATTATCTTTGATTTCAATAATGATGTGACCACCTTCATGGTAGGCATTCAAAACGATCGTGCCTTGCTCGGGCTTTCCTGTGGCTATTCGTTCAGCTGGCGTTTCAATGCCGTGGTCGGCAGAGTTTCTCACCATATGGGTCAGAGGATCTTTGATAAGCTCCAGAACCTGGCGGTCAAGTTCCGTATCGGCACCAATCATTTCAAGCTCAATTTTTTTATCAAGCTCAACGGTAAGATCGCGCACAATACGTGGCAACTTAGCCCACGCGTTACCGATTGGCTGCATCCGTGTTTTCATCACGTTTTCTTGCAGTTCAGTGGTACATTGGCTCAATCGCTGAAGCGGCACTGCCAGCTCGGCGTTGTCAATATCACGTGTAATTTGCAGCAACTGGTTTCTGGTTAGAACCAGTTCGGAAACCATAGTCATTAAATCTTCAAGCAAATCAACACTGACTCGGATAGACTGGCTGGCACGCCGTGTCTCTTTCCCTGCAGCCGCCTGCGCAGTGTTGCCAGCAGGGCCGTTGTTTTCGGTTTTATTCCGGCTTGATTTCGCCACAACTTTTGAGGCAGTAATAGCTTCTCTGATAACTTCAAAGCTCATTACAGCTTCATCAACAGCATCACCAGAAACATGACATTCCTGCAACGCCTCTTTCAGCACCACCAAAAGTGCATCAAAACACTTGTCGTTGAAACCGGCAATAGTAATGATTTGCCCACCAACATTTTCAGCGGCGTCAATATCGTCTTTGAACAATGCCAACATCAAGCCCGTGAATTGTGCTTTGCGCTGCTCAGACGTAGTGTCACTAAAAAACGTTGACAAAGCGGCATCATTTGGCAGCCGAGACGCAACAAGGTGTGCGGCAACAACAATTGTATCTTCGCCGCCAATCCGGTCAAAAAGTGTAGCGCCTTTTTTGGAAACACTGTCTTCCTTGGCTTCAACTGCCGCGTCCCCTGGACCGGGAGCCGACGCAAAAACAGCTTCAAGTTCTTCAAGTGATACTTCGCCGGCTTTGAGCGACCGGCCAAGACCAGGATCAATTATTTCACCCTCAACAACATCTGGTTCATCTGTTTCAGGTGCTGGCTGGGGAGCATCGTTACCTTCTGCGATTGCGTCAAGGCGTGCTATTAAATCAGTGTCATCTCCATTGGGTTCTTCTTCTGTAGCCTCCAGACCAGCTAAAATTTCTTTAATGCGGTCGAGGCTTTCCAAAATAACCGTCACCGAGCTTTCCGTAACTTTTAATTCGCCATCGCGGTACTTGCCCAAAACATTCTCAGACGCGTGCGCGACCGATTCAAGCCGCGGCAAGCCAAGAAAGCCACAAGTTCCCTTAATGGTGTGGACAAGGCGAAAAATATTGTCCAACACTTCTTTATTGTTGGGGTCTTGCTCAAGTTTTACGAGCTCAACGTCAACAACATCAATGCTTTCGCCAGTCTCGGTTAAAAATTCGTTTAATAGGTCGTCCATGTCAGTCATCCCTGCAAGGAAGCTCATATTTCATTGCCAACACTTTTTCCAATGTGCGAGGCACCAGTTAGATCATTGGCCAAAAAGAGTTAAGAACGTGTAAAATAAGTACTTTTTTTTTCGATAAATTAGTCTGTAAAGTCGATTGTTACCTTTGCGCGCAAGCTCTCTTCTCCGTCATGTTCCACAATAATACAGGTGCCCATTTCTCGGGCCACACAGGCTGCCAGATGCGCTGGCGCATTTCGTGGCTCAATCTGATCCTCGGCAATTTCCCCCAACAAAGCGTCTTTCATCACTTCCTGAATGATTATTCGCTCGCCTTTCGCTTCAACATCAAGCACCAGTTCACCCGCATGTTTGTGCAGCTTAACAGTTAAAATACCGCCACGGATCAAGCTCTCAGAAATTACCAGGCTAATATTCAGCAACAGCTTAATTAAATTTTTCGAGCCGCTTTCCACCGATACTTGCCAATCCAGCGTAACACGACTGCCTTCGAACAAGAGCCTGATAGCCTTTTCGGCTTCTCGTAGATCAAGTTGGGCCGAAAAGCCGCCCGCAGCCCCGAATGCCAAACGAAAAAACTGGAGTTTATTTGCTGTTTGCTGCGTGGATTTAGTTATCAAATCAAATACAGCTTCGCGCATAGAAGCGTCTTTTTCCTCTTCCAAAATTTCGAGGCCATTGTTGATCGCACCAACAGGGCTTACTAGGTCGTGGCAAAGCCTCGAACATAAAAGCGATGCAAAGTTCATATCTGACATGCCTGCTCCCCTGACGTTCCAGCCTCACAGGCGCATTTTCCTGTGACAGCTCAATTGAATTGTGCTTTATAAGCACACTTTCCAGCTTCTGATTATTGTGACTGTATCCAAGGTTAACGGCGGGGCCAAGTCACTAATCGCATTAGGCTAAATTAAATTAGGAACCATATCACTGTGGATAACGAAAATCTCATTGCGCCAATCCTTAAAACGATGCTCGAAGCGGGCGAAACTGTGATGGATGTCTACCATTCTGATTTTGAAGTTTATGGCAAAGCCGACCAATCCCCGGTCACAGAAGCCGACCGGCGCGGGGAGGACATTATCACCGCGGCCCTCACTGCACTCACGCCTGAAATTCCGGTTGTGGGTGAAGAAGCAAAATCAGAAGGCAAATGCCCGGATATATCCGGCGGCATTTTTTGGCTGGTTGATCCTCTGGACGGCACCAAAGAGTTTGTCAAAAAGGGCAACGATTTTACGGTGAATATCGGCCTGATCCAAAATGGCGTTCCGGTGATGGGATTTGTGCTGGCTCCTGCTTTGGGCACCATGTATTGGGGCATCAAGGACGTTGGGGCCTGGACAGCAAAAGTAGAAAATGGCCTTCTCAAGGATAAACGCGCCATTCAGTGCCGTTCCGCCGACCCCGACAATCTGGTGATCGTAGCTAGCAAATCCCACCGATCCGCCGAACTTGAGACTTACCTTAAGAATTTTCCCGATGCACAAAACGTGTCGATTGGGTCAAGCCTTAAATTATGCTTGCTGGCCACAGGCGAAGCCGACCTATATCCACGTTTGGGCCCCACGTGCGAATGGGATACCGCTGCAGCCCACGCAGTATTATTGGCGGCGGGCGGTTATGTGGAGATCAACGGCGGCACGCCGTTAACCTATGCCAAGGATTTATCCACATTCCTCAATCCGTGGTTCCTCTGCCGCGCGGACAGGGCATTTGCTGTACCAAACATCGGTAACGCCTAAGGAACTTCACGGCATCACCAGTATATCTTGACGTAGGGTCATTCTCGCGTAAGTTTCTTTTTGAACCTAGGGTCAGGCCCCCTTAATGTGATTTGCCCAGCAAGAGAGGATTTTATCGTGGAGCAGAAGATAACATGCAGAAATAGCGGGGCTATTTCAAATGTTGTCGACGCACGCCACGGTACAAACATCCTTGCCCCTTTTCACGCCAAGAACCGTGGGGGCCAGGCACCAAGGTGAATTGGGAAGGAGGAAGCTGAAATCAAGGGCGGTTCCCTTGATGAGGGCTTGTGACGATGCCAATTCGCCTTGGGGCCTGGCTGAGCCTAACCACATTAAAGGGGCCTGGCCCTAAGGGAGAGATGTTATGACCATGTTATTGCTCGGTATATCTTTGTTTTTTGTGTTGCATATGATCACGTTTTGGGCACCGAATGTGCGCGCTGGTGCCGTTTCCATTGTCGGCGAAATGCCCTACAAGGGCCTATTTGCACTTGCTACGATCGGCAGTTTTGTCTTGATCGTGGTTGGTTGGAAAGCCGCTGAAGTTTTACCCGTTTATAGTCCACCCAGTTGGGGCATGCATATCACGCCGATCTTTGTTCTTGCGGGTTTCATTCTCTTTGTCGCCAGTAACGCCCCGTGCGACATCCGCCGCCTGCTTCGCCATCCGCAGCTTATGGGGGTTGCCTTGTGGGGCATTGGTCATTTGCTATCAAACGGTGAGAATCGGTCTTTGCTTTTATTTGGCGGCATGGTGGTTTTTTCTCTGGTGGCTATGATTGCCAGCAATAAACGCGGCGGTGAATGGGTGAAGCGTGAAAAGGTGGGCATAATTCCAACGGCTATCACTGTTTTGATAGGCTTCTTCCTATATGCCGCTTTTGCCTATTTTCACGAGGCCATCATCGGAGTGGCCGCTGTATCTATATAAATAGCCCTTAAATTCCTAAGCATTCAGGGGCCACATTTTGCGTGGCCCTTTTTTTCGCTTGATGTGAAACCAAAAAGTTTTATTTATAGGAAACCATTTAGTTTCATGTATCTGGTGCCACAAGAAAAGGAATAGCCGGTGTACGATCAGCAAGCCACCTTCAGAGCCATCGCCGACCCAACCCGCCGTGCCATTATTGGCATGCTTGCTGGCGGAGAGATGACCATCGGCGATGTGGCCAGCCGGTTCGAAATGAGCCGCCCTGCAATTGCCAAACACCTCGGCGTTCTTCAGGCCGGCGGACTGGTCTCCGTGCGCGCGAGCGGGCGTGAACGGTTCCACAAACTGGAACCCAAGGCCCTAAGATCAGTGGAAAAATGGATCGAAACCTTTAGCCACTTCTGGGATGAAAAATTAGCTAAACTTTTTGCGCCGTGTGCTCAAAAATAAGCGCGGGATTTGACAATATCCCGGCTTCGAGCAATTCCTCCATGGGCTCGCCGTTAAAATACCATTCGCAGCCGATAAGACCGTCTTGCCACTGTTGGACATGGAGCCCGTCAATATGGCGCTCAACGCCGTCAGGCCCGTCAAATTTGCTGCGATTGCGAAAAGCACACAGCTGCTTATCGGCATCAACCGATACTTCTTTGATATCAGCACAGACATTTGAGGCAGCAGCCAGAAAGGGTTCTTGGCGCTGCTTGCATTGTTTGCGCCCAGTACCAAACAGCACGCCATTTGAATACATCAAACCCTGTTCCGCAAAAAAATGATCAAGGACCTCACGCACCAGCCCTTCCCGCAACAATATAATCTGTTTTTGTACGCTTTCTACAAAATCCACCCTCACTGGCCTTTGCTGGTTATTGGCAGCGGTGGTGACCAGGCGGGGTCTGAAGCATCAAACGGGGTGGGCACTTGACGCTCGTTATATCCGGTCAGATCAACCGACCACAGGCTGGGCTTGCCGCCCTCGCCGTTCACATAGCGTGTTGTACGGAAATACATCAAAACACGTCCGTTTGGAGACCATGTTGGTCCCTCGTCCTGATAAGCGTCTGTGAGCAAGCGCTCACCCTTGCCTTCAGGGCTCATCACCCCAATACGAAATTTTTGTTCACCGATTTTGGTAAAAGCAATCAAATCACCACGCGGCGACCACACCGGTGTCGCGTAGCGTCCATTGCCAAACGAAATACGGTGGACATTCGATCCGTTCGCATTCATCACATAAAGCTGCTGGCTACCGCCCCTGTCCGAGTTAAATACTATTTGACTGCCATCAGGCGAATAAGACGGCGATGTATCAATGCCCGGATCATTGGTGAGTTGGGTTACTTTGCGGGTACGCAAATCCATCACATACACATCAGAATTACCGTTTGTGGCCAGTGTCATCACCACTTTATTCCCGTCCGGCGAAAACCGGGGCGCGAAGGTCATATTGGGGAAATCACCCAAGACCTCAAAACGATTGCTAAGAATATTATATAAATACACCCGCGGCTGGTCGTTAAAATAGCTGAGGTACGTAATTTCCTGTCGGTTCGGGCTAAAGCGCGGTGTGAGCACCAGATAACTACCATCCGTCAGCAGCTGCTGATTTGCCCCGTCCTGATCCATAATTGCGAGGCGCTTTTTGCGATCCTGCGGCTCACCCTGCTCGGCAATATAGACAATGCGCGTATCAAAATAGCCCTCTTCGCCGGTGAGGCGACTGTATATGCGGTCAGATATTACGTGGGCAATGCGCCGCCAGTTGGAAACCGGCGTATTATAGCCCACCCCTTCCATCTGCACTTCGCTGACCACATCCCACAGGCGAAACTCAACCCGCAGATTGCCATCAGGTTTAATCTCCAAACGCCCCGTCACCAAGCCCTGTACGGCAAGCGGCTTCCACGAAGCGAAATTAGGCCGATTGGCCGCCGATGTGATTTTCTCGATAAAGGCGTTCTCGTCAACCGCTCTGAATAGGCCCGTAGACGCAAGATTTGAGATAATCACCTGGGAAATACTGACACCAATATCAGATAACTGGCCCGACGGTGTTTCAATATCAATAACGGGTGCGAATTCCGGCACAGCAATGGGCACAGGTTCAATAGTGCCACGGTTAACATCAACACGCAGCTGCGCCTGTGCTGTGGTCGCTCCCACAACAAGAAATAGAATTGTCGTGGTTAGCCTGCGAAGGAACTGAAATCCCATAACCCTATTACCCTCCGGCGAATACCGCGCCACTAAAATTAAAATCAATTGAACTTTCGCCCATATCAAACAAGATTTTGGCCACGTCAGAGTATGGCGCACAGCCCAAAACAGCGCGCCGCGCGCTCTCGGCATAGACCCGGTAAAATCCATCGCTTAAATCACCAGCCTTGATAAACTCAGGCTGTCGAAGAAGTGTACCATCCGGGCGCAGGGAAATACGCACCAAAATCTGCATGTTTTCAACACCCTTGGCACCACGCGGAAATACCCAGCACCCAGCCAGTTTTTGACTCAATGCGTCGCGGATGCTCGCCGTTGCAAGTCGCCCCTGCAGACCGCCAGTAAAAACTTTTGGTTTTTTGGCTTCTTCATTTTTCTTTTTTTCGTCTTTTTTCTCATTAACCTTTTTTGCGGCTTCCCTTTCTTCCTTGATCGAGCGATCAATCAGGGCAGCGATGCGCGTACTTTTAATGCGCGATGGCGGCTTAGGCTTGCTGCGCGGACGAACCTGCTGCGCCAGTTTGCGCGCTTCTGAGAGTTTTGGTTTAGGCTTGGGTGCAGGCTTTGGGGTCAGTTCTTTTGGCGGTATTTTATCGGGCAACGGAACAGCGTTATCAGCTACATCAGGCACCTGCTCGGCCGCTGCATATTTAGGTTGGGGTTTATCCTCTGTCGCTTCTTGTTCGACCTCTACCTTTGGCGCGGATTGCTGGGTTTTGTTTGAGATCACCACAAATTCAATCGCGATAGGCGGCGGCGGCGTTGGCCTTGGACGTTCCAAATACGGCAAGCCCACAAGCGCCACCGTCACCACACCTACATGCAGCAAAGCCGACAAGCTCCAACCCAAAACATTTTTCGTTATTTTCCTGGCAATCACCAGTTAACTCCAAGAAACAAAAATTCTATCACTACCGCGCTTTAGTTCTGATCGGCTATCAAAGCGACCCGCGTAAATCCGCCTGCGTTAATCGCCCCAATCACACGCATCACCTGGCCGTATTCAAGCTTGGTATCGCCGCGCACATAAATCCGTGTATCTTTTTTATTGCCTGCAATCGCGGTTAAGCGTGGCACCAGCTCATCAAGGCTAATTTCAGTTTCAACAATAAATATGGCACCTTCATGATTGATGGATATTTCCAATGGCTTGGCATCTTGCGGCAGAGGCTTGGCCTGTGCTTTCGGCAAATCAACTTGAACACCCGCAGTTAAAAGCGGTGCAGCCACCATAAATACCACCAGCAAAACCAGCATCACATCGACAAAAGGCGTGACATTGATTTCGGCCATCGGACGATAACGCCCCCTGCGTCCGCCCCCTGCACGCCCCCCTACTGATCGACTACCGCCTGTGACAGATGCGCCCATCAGTGCGGCCTTTCTTCAAGCTGGCGCGATAAGATCGCAGCAAATTCGTCGGCAAAGCCTTCCACTCGGCCCGCATAACGTCCAAGGTCGGTCGAAAGTTTGTTATAGGCAATCACCGCCGGAATAGCCGCAACCAGCCCAAGCGCGGTTGCCAGCAATGCCTCGGCGATACCGGGGGCGACGGTAGCAAGCGATGTATCAGATGCCAATGCAATCGCTGTAAAGCTATTCATTATGCCCCATACAGTACCAAACAAGCCCACAAACGGCGACGCCGATCCGATGGTTGCCAAATACCCAACCTGGCCCTCTAGCCGGTCCATTTCGCGGGTAGTGGTTACGTGCATCACCTTGTAAATCCGGTCTTGTACCGCTAATTTATCAACACCGGTGCTGCGCGCGCTTAGGCTGCGCTGCCATTCACGCATTGCAGCCACAAAAACCGCCGCTAGCGGGTGATCGGGGGCCGTGCGCATGCTCGCATAAAGTTCGTCCAAGCTGTTGCCTGACCAAAAAACTTCCTCGAAACCATCGGCTTTGCTACGGGCCTCTTTCACACGGTTCCAGGTATTAAAAATGATTGACCATCCCCAAACGCTGGCGGTGACCAGTAAAATCATAACCGTCTGAACGATAAAGTCGGCCTGCATAAACATGCCAATGACCGAAAAGTCTGGCACGTTGCCGCCAAGTTCAATGGCTTCTACGGCTTGGTTTTGCATTCATATCTCCTCACGCCGCAGGGCGCTTACTTCAAAAACTTATTCGCTGACTTCAAAACTTATTCAATGTGGCCCGCTGCTTTTGCAGCCTCTAGCCAATCTTTCCAACAGGCCTGCGCCTTGGGATGCCAACGCTTGGGTCTGCCGTCACTGCCAACAACAGCCACCAGCAATTCAGCCTCTGCCACCATTTCGCCGTCACGGGTGATCCACTGTTTCACTTCAATAGCAGCTGCGCGCACTTTTGTGACCATACTATGTCCAACCAAGAGATCATCAATTTTTGATTGACTGCGGTAGCTGATATTTAACTTGGAGACCACATAGGTAAGCGGCCCACCTTCATCCTCCGGGATACCGAACAGAAAATTCACGTCTGCTGCTGTGCCGCGAATGCTTTCTGAGCGTACACGTTCAAAAAAACTAACGTAACGCCCGTGATAGGTCATGCCGCCCACGTCGGTATCTTCATAATAAATCCGGATGGGAAAATGAAAAACCCCGCCCTTCCATTCGCCTACTGGCACTGTCATCGTCATTTTCCGTCCCCCAATAAATCTAACTGCCCGCCAACTTTGTCAGGCGGCGGCGTTAGACCAATATGCTTCCATCCTTCTGTTGATAACATGCGTCCGCGCGGCGTTCGCTGCACCAGACCAACCTGCATCAGGTAGGGTTCAATAATATCTTCGATGGCATCACGCGGCTCAGACAGCGCCGCCGCCAGCGTTTCCACGCCCACGGGGCCTCCCGAATAGGTATCGCCGATGCAGGAAAGATAACGCCTATCCATCACATCCAGCCCTTTGTTATCCACTTGCAACCGATTCAAAGCCCCGTCTGCGGCCCCCGCGTCTACACTGTCGTGCCCTGCAACCAAGGCAAAATCCCGCACCCGGCGCAGCAACCGCCCCGCAATACGCGGTGTACCGCGTGACCGCGCCGCCACTTCGCGCGCGCCGTCTTCTGTCATCGACAGTTCAAGCAGCCGTGAAGCCCGGCGCACCACTTCTGTTAATTCCTCTGTACTGTAAAATTCCAGCCGCGTTGGAATACCAAAACGATCCCTTAGGGGTTTGGTGATCATACCCGAACGCGTTGTTGCCCCCACCAATGTAAATTGTGGCAGATCAATACGTACTGAGCGAGCCGCCGGGCCTTCGCCGATAATCAGATCAAGCTGAAAATCCTCCATCGCGGGATAAAGAATTTCCTCAACAGCAGGGCTTAAGCGGTGAATTTCATCGATGAACAATACGTCGCGGTCTTGCAGGTTGGTCAGCAGTGCGGCCAGATCACCGGCTTTGGTAATCACCGGGCCAGACGTTGCGCGGAAATTCACACCCAGTTCACGCGCTACAATCTGCGCCAAGGTGGTTTTTCCCAAACCCGGCGGCCCATAAAACAGCACATGATCCATAGCCTCAGAGCGTGTGCGCGCCGCTTCGATGAAGACTTCCAGATTTTGCCGCGCATGGTGCTGGCCGATAAATTCACTCAGCGTTTGCGGGCGCAGGCCCACATCCAGTGTATCTCGCTCAATCTCAGCGCCCGTTACCATTCTATCACTGTCTTCGCTCATAGGGTGCTACTCAAGTGTCTCAATGCCGCGGGAATTAACGCACCAACGTCAGCATCTTCGTCTAGTTCGCTGGCTGCTTTGGCCACTGCGCTGTGCGCATCTGTTGGCCTATAACCCAAATTCACCAGGGCAGAAATCGCATCATTCACTGCGCCCGAAAGCCCAGCAACAGGTGCCGCACCCATAGGCATTTCAACACCTTGCGACTTAAACACCAACCCGGTAACTTTATCTTTCAGTTCAGTCACGATTCGGGTTGCGACTTTGGGCCCCACGCCTTTTGTGCGGCTGATAGCCACCTTATCTTGCGCGGCGATCGCATTCTGAAGTTCCTGTGGTTGCAGCGTTGAAAGGATCGCAAGCCCAACTTTGGCCCCGACGCCCTGCACACTGATAAGCAGCCTAAACATATCACGCTCAAGCAGGTCAATGAAGCCAAACAGGGTGATGGCATCTTCGCGCACTACGGTTTCAATGTGCAGCATGGCGGCTTCACCAACACCCGGCAAAGACATTAACGAGCGACTTGATGCATGCACCAAATAGCCAACACCATTCACATCCAAAATCGCCCAGTCGTCACCTGTGCTGTCGACCAGCCCTTTTAGTTTTGCAATCACTTGATATAGCCCCCGATTTTTGAAGCTGTTTCGCAATGATGCGCATGACAGATGGCAACTGCAAGCGCATCCGCCGCATCAGGGCCATTAATCTTTACGCCCGGCAATAAAACCTGCACCATGGCTTCCACCTGATCCTTGCCCGCATGGCCCACACCGACCACTGATTTCTTCACATGATTGGGTGTATATTCCGCCACAGGGATACCCGCCATTGCGGGCACTAACAGCGCAATGCCGCGCGCCTGACCCAATTTTAGCGTGCTGGTGGGATTTTTATTAACAAAAGTTTCTTCCACCGCGCAGGATTGTGGCTGCCACTCGGCCAACACTTCGTGCAGGCCGTCATGCAATTCCACCAGCCGTTCAGCGAGTGATTTTTTACTATCAGATTTTACGACACCATTGGCGATATGGGTCAGCCGGTTGCCGTGGCTTTCGACCACGCCCCAACCAGTTTTTTGCAAGCCCGGATCAAGCCCTAAAAGACGCAAAAATTCCTCCCAAACCCTGGGCAACTGCCCAACTAGCCCGCCTCAGCAAGCGCCTCTAGCACATCAGCCGGAATATCAAAGTTCCCGGACACCGACTGCACGTCATCATCGTCCTCTAGAGTATCAATCAGGCGCATCACTTTTTCTGCCGCTGTCAGATCAAGTGTCATTGGCTCTTTGGGTTTAAAAATTAATTTGGCCGCCATTGGTTCACTGCCCAGCGTTTTGGTAAGGGCCGAAACCACAGCATGCAGATCGCCGCCGTCTGTATAAATCAAATGGCCGTCTTCATCGGATTCTACATCCTCAGCACCAGCCTCAAGCCCGGCTTCAAACATGGCATCAGGCACGGCAATATCAGCTGGATATTCAATTTCACCCACGCGGTCGAACATAAAACCTACCGATCCTGTTTCACCCAAATTCCCGCCCGCTTTAGAAAAAATTGTACGCACGTTGGAGCCTGTGCGGTTGCGGTTATCGGTAAGGGTTTCCACGATCATACCAACGCCGCCAGGACCATAGCCTTCGTAGCGCATTTCTTCGTAGTTTTCGCCTTCGCCGCCATCAGCCTTGGCGATCGCGCGCTCAATATTATCCTTCGGCATCGACTGGGCGCGTGCCGTAACAACTGCAAGCCTGAGGCGTGGATTACTATCCAATTCCGAGCCGCCCATTTTGGCAGCAACGGTGATTTCGCGGCTGAATTTCGAGAACATTTTGGACCGTTTTTTATCCTGCGCGCCTTTGCGGTACTGAATATTTTTGAATTTACTATGGCCAGCCATGATTACCTTCTGTGTTTGCTTAAAATCGTGACGAGCACAATGAACGGCCCGCAATTGGCCCCTTTCTAACAGATTTAACCGCCTTGAACAGGGCAAATATTGGACTTGAGCAACAGGGCGCGCCCCGTTAAGTTGATTGCTGGGCAGAAGGCTACACCTGAGATAGCTGCAATCAAAAAGGGATCGAGCAAATGGCGATACTCACAGGGAGCTGTTACTGCGGCAATATTACAGTGCGTGTGAAAACAGACATCGCCCCTGCTGACATAATACCCCGTGCTTGTGACTGTGATTTTTGCACCGCCCACGGCGCTGAATGGGTGTCGGCCCCTGAAGCCGAACTGGAAATCGAAATTCAGAATGAAGCCGCCATCAGCCTGTATTCACAAGGATCAGAAAGCGCACGTTTCTGGGTATGCCAGCGCTGCGGCGTGGTGCCTGCGGTAACCTGCGACATAAACGACCATAGGAAAGGCGCGGTAAACAAGCGCTCCATGCAAGATGCAGAAGCCTATTTGCCCACCGAGTCAGCAAGCCCCAAAACCCTGTCCGCCGACGAAAAAAAATCCCGCTGGGACAAATATTGGATGCAAAAGGTTGTTGTCAAAGACTGCTGGGATGTTGGGCTTTAAGATGGCTAGGATACATTGATAGAGTTTCTAACGAGCCTGTCACCGAAGGTGTTGATAGAGTATCTGTCGTTGTAACTCTTGCAACTCAACAACTAAACTTGAAACAGACCAGCCGTGTAGCTTCAAAATTTGTTGAAGAGCAAAGCTGTGTTTTGCGCCTACTGGCAAAATAGCAAGATCAGACACGACGAACCGCCCAAATGATTCTAGTATATAGTTCAGTTGACAGAGAGGTGAGCTATGCACGACAAGTTAGAAAACCAACTGGTTGACCGAATTGAACGATCAATCCACTTTATGATTTCCAGTTTAAAGGCTGACAATTCACCAAGCCTTGGAGAAATAGCTGACGCGGCGGCAATTTCAAAATTTCACTTCCACCGAATTTACCGGCTGGTAACGGGCGAAACCTGTACTGAAACCCTGCGTAGACTACGCTTGGCGCAGGGGGCGACCCATCTGCTTCAACAAAATTCTTCCATCACAGATGCAGCCTTTGAGGCAGGATATGCGACAAGTCAGGCTTTTGCCAAAGCTTTGAAAGCGGCCCTGTCAACCTCCGCCACCAAATTGAAAGCTGATCCGGAAAGGTTAAGTAGCGCTATAGGGTATTTGGGCAGCCCTGCAATACAAAAGACAGGAACGGTGTCACCGCTTTTATCAGTTGAGCTTATCTCGCTTGATCCCTTTGATATTATTGTAAAACGACATGTAGGCGATCCAGCCGCTGAAACCGTTGTCTATGAAGCCTTGTTTGATGCGCTGGGCGATTTTGAAAACCTGGAGGCAATATTAGGGTTCCCACACGATGACCCTCGTTATACAGATATTTCAGAATGTGTTGTGGACTGTGCCCTTGGAACAACAAAAGCTCCATCCGCATTACCCTCCGGCATAACCCTGCAAGAAGGGCCGTCCGGCTTGTTTCTTCTATCACCGCACTATGGCCCATACGGTGATGTGGAACCCCTCATAGATGCGCTCTATGAAGTTGCACTTTCAATGCCCTTCATTGAAATAGCAGACACACCCATGTTCATTCACTATCTGGATGACCCTGAGGAAACCCCCGAAGAAGACTTGCGCGCTGTTGTGCATCTTCCTTTTGAAATGAGAGATGGTTATGAAATTTAAAATAGTATCACCGCTTTTATGTGCTGCATTTATGATTTGCTCCTCGTCTGCCTACGCAACGCCGCCGCAGTCCCCAAAAAATATAGTGATTGCAATGTTTGATGCCTTTAACCGGCACGATGTGGATGCTTTGGTAAGCCTGTATGCAGAAACTGCTGTTCTTGTATCGCCTGACTATTGCCAGCCCAAACATGGGAAGGCCGCAGTACGGGAAATATATTCAGGTTTGTTCGCGGCTATCCCCGATGTACACGACAATCTGCAAACGCTGATCGTGTCTGGTGATACTGTTGCTGTGGAATTTATAGCAACCGGCCAAATGGGCGACTTCGCTATTCACCAGCCTATCGCCGCCTTCATACAAGTGCAAAATGGCTTGATTATCAGGGACACAGGCTATTTTGATACGGGAACTGAAAATCAGTGCTCATCCGAATCCGAAAAATAACGAACGTTAATGTCTGGTGATACCGTACCCAGCATCAGTTCCTGGAAAAACTACAGGCTACAGAAAGGCCCATACCAGATAAAAGCCCACCACTGACGGCCTGCCCCTCCAACATTCCTCCGACAGTTACCCAGTCATCGCCCCATTTCAATAGGCCTCGGTGGTCCATGCTGGTGGTGGGTTTGTCTGGGTAGGCGGCCCAGCTGTTTTTGGCGAAATCCCATGCGAATACATGGGCGCTGGGCACTGAGGGCACGCCGTTATAGCCAATGCCGTCATAGTTATAAGCGTTATCTGTGCCGCCTGCGAACAGGATGCGATTGCCCCCACTGTCACCCGCCGCTGCCATACGGTAATGGCCCCGCCCCGGCAACTGCGGCAAACGCCTGTAGGTAATTTGGGCAGGATCAGCAGGGTCGATGGTGCCCATCCAGCTTTCATTGACAGTAGCAAACTTACGCCTGCCGTCCGCATCTTTGCCCACCACGGCCACGCCGTCGGCGATCACGAACCGGTTGCCCACGATGCCGCCCGCATGTCCAAAAATAGGCGAGCCCGGGTATGGGCTGGCTGTGAACCATGCATTCGCAGCTGTGTCATAAACCTGCACATCGCGAATATTACCCACATTGTGCCAGCCCGATACCAGATAGATATAACGGTCCGCATAGACAAAACTAACGGCATCATCGGTGGGCACCGGTGTGTCGGCAATACGAGTGTATGCTTTGGTGCGGGGATCAAGGAAAAAATTCTCTGGCGTCGAGACCTCAGCGCCGTCTTCGGCCACCGTATAGCCGCCAAAATAATAGACCTTGCCGCCTACCGCCTCAGCTGTTGCAGCCAAACGCCCTTTCTCCACGGGCAAATCAGGCAGGCGTTGCCACTCGGTATCTCCGTCTGCAAACATAAAAGCCGCCTTTGAAGTATCCACCCAGGTTTTACCCGCCCGCAGCCCCGCGAAGCTGAAAAGCGTGCGCTTGCCGCCAAAGTCCATCGCCGCCACCGCATTGTTGCTGTGCGCCACCGGCAACGGTGGGATGCAGGCCTCTTCAGCCAAAATGGCAGTGCTAAAAATAAACGATACAGCAAGAAGGGGTAATATTTTACTCAATGGCCTATCCTTATAAGTCCATTGCCAAAATCACCATATCCCGACACTGGATACCGTTTTCGAATATGGGTTCATCATAGTTTAGCGTAAAATAATTTTTGGCTATGCGCACCATACGAAAACCAGCTTTTTGGTAAAAAGCCAATTGGTCGATGCTTGAATTTCCGGTACCAACTTCAAGCGAAGTTGCGCCTAACGCGCGCGCGCTGGATATCGCTGCCGCAATCAGCGCCTTGCCAACACCCTTGCCCTGCCATTCGGGCGTTACAGCGATGTTTTTCAACGCCCACAAGGAGCCGTCAGCCCGCAACAAAACATAAACACCAACCACCGTATCATCCCACTCGGCTATATAAAGCTTGCCGTCTTCCAGATACTGCTGCACCGCCGCTTCCGAAGGATCAGCGAGCAAAAGCATGTCCCAGTATGGGATCGGGTCGCTCTCTAAAGTAATGGTCAAATCCACGGGTGGGGTGCTTCCTTTTTATTGCTATAACAGTAGCGCCCTCGGCGGGAGCCTACTGTTCCACAGGACGGAGCCACAAATACTGTCTCCATAAAATCGTCGCATAAATGATAGCGAGAAAAACCCTGGCACCGCGCAAACTGCTGCCGCATTCAAAATATACATCCGCCTGACTACCGTCGATTAAAACTTCATTGCTGCGGCACCAATCAACGGCCAACATCAAGCGCCGCGAGCCATCGGGTATCTCAAATTCTAGTACTTGGCCCTGCTTTATTATACCGACTGTTTCGCCGTCCACTTTTATTTTGTAAGCTCTGAGCTTGTCCGCCCATCCGCTATCGCGGCGCACTGTTAACTTCATAGCATCTACCCCCAATTTCATTTATGAAAGCGGTCGCATCACCCGCTTCTTCGCTTAGCCAGACAATTGATGCTTGGCCTCCAGGAGGCTATTCGCTAACGTTCGTTAACTCAACCAGATTGGAGGCGAGCCCATGCGAATTTTACCTTTTGTATTAATATTAGGCCTATCGGCTTCAGCCCTCACAGACCAAAAGGACAGCAAATATGATTAAATTCGGTGGTGAAACGATCTTGATAACGGGCGCATCGCGCGGCATCGGCGCAGCATCGGCTCGCATCTTGCTGGAAGCAGGTGCTCGTATTGTTGGCAGTTATGCTCATGCCCCCGGCGCACTTACGGCCCTGCAAGCCGAATATGGCAGCGACCGACTGCACGCCGTGAAAAGCAATCTGGTTGAAAAAGGCGCGGGCTTCAGACTGTTCGAGGCCGCGTTGGCCTATACCGGCAGCATTGAAGGCGTGGTTAATAACGCAGGCATCATGCCGTCCACGCCCGTGGACAGCACCGAGGACCAGTGGAACAAAGGCTGGGCTGATGTGATGGCCGTGAATGTGCAGGCAGTCGCGGATATTTGCAAAGCGGCGATCAATCATTTTGAAGCGCGCAGCCACATCGAACTAGCCAGCAAAGGCCGCATTGTTACCATAGCCAGCCGTGCGGCTTTTCGCGGCGACAGCCCCGATATGATGCATTATGCCGCCAGCAAAGGTGCACTTGTGGCGATGATGCGCACCATCGCGCGCGGGTTTGCCGGCAAAGGCATCTATGCCTACATAATCGCGCCCGGCTGGGTGAAAACCGATATGGCCGCTGTGGCGTATGAGCCCGGCAACGAATATATGCTGAAAGAAATCCCCATGGGCGAAGCCGCGCCGCCAGAGGAGATCGGCAATATGATCGCCTTCCTGCTTTCCGGTTTGGTCGACCATGCCACCGGCGCCACATTTGACATTAATGGTGCCAGCTATGTGCGCTAGGCTTGGCGGATAAGATTATCCCTTGGCCTCAGCAATTATTTCAGCGGGCGGCGCGGGTGGCATTTCATCAAATGTTACAAGACCATCACCAATGCCCGCCCATTTTGGCGCACGGCTGGCATATACAAACATGGTTGGGTCGACCGCGTTCAGGTCATCAAGGGAGGACGCCCTCAGGAACATCATACCTGGCATCGCGCCGTTGGTGCTATGGATAGCACTGCCGCAGGTACCGCAAAAATGACGGGTTACGATATTTCCTGAATTAGCAGGGCTACTATAAGATACTGTTTTACCTACTAATTTTACACTTTCCGTTGCCACAGGCACGTGGGTGCCGTGGCTGGTGCCACTGGATTTACGACAATCTTCACAGGCACAGTGTGCTGCTAAAGTTGGCGTTTCGTTGCATTCATAGTGCACAGCGCCGCACAAACACCGACCAGACAATTGAACATTTGCATCAGACATATTTCGAACCCCTCTTTAACTCTGTATAAGCTATCATTGTTACTAGTAACTTGCAATATACTAGTAAATACTTATACCATCCTCTTGCGTCAAGACAGAAAGGTCATTAGTCAACAGTTTATGAGCGACAAAAAAGAAACAAACCCTCTAAATCAATATGCAGCAGCCTCTTCACGCTCAGGCTGCCCTATTGCGTCTGCCCTTGATCTCGTGGGAGATCGCTGGACCCTTGTGCTGATAAGAGACCTTCTAAACGGCAAAACGCGTTTCTCGGAGTTTCTCAGTTCGCCGGAACAGATTTCAGCTAGCGTTCTAATCGTTCGGCTCAAAGCGCTGGAAGCTTCAGCGCTTGTTGAAAAGAACCCATACCAGCTACGCCCCAAACGATTTGAATATAGCCTGACCGAGAGCGGCAGACACTTGGCCCCGGTGCTGCAAGCCATGTGCACTTGGAGCAACAAGTTCATCAAAGATACGTGGGTACCACCTCTAGCTTTTATGGATTACGAACCGTAATAGGCTATATCCGGTGATGCTACCATCGCCTTCCTGCTTTCCAGCCTAGTCACCATCATGCCACCGGCCCACGTTCGACATTAACGGCACCAATTATGTGCGTTAACGTCGTTTCTTAAACGGTAGCGATCCGCTCAATTCAAGCAGTTTGTTGTTTTTCCAGATTATTCCCGAAACTGGTCCAAAGGGCTTTGTCTCGCTCATATTGTTCAGGCGATATCTGGTGTCTCACATGCTCGTTCCATGCAACACGCTTCAGCGCAAAGTCTGCAAAATCCATGTCTTTGAACGGATCTTTGATCCCAGCATCTCCGGGCTGATACGTACCGACAATTTTGCCTTCATCGTGAACTTTGAAGTTCGCGCTTAGGTTTACGGCCATCATATGCCCTTCGGCCAGCATCATATCTTTTTCAGACATATCTCTGGTGGTTTCTTCCCATGCTGCCCGAACATCAGCAGGCGTGCTATCCGTAGGGAAGCGGAAGCTATTTCCTTTTCCAATGGAATATAAACCATCCTTATTCCAATCTTGCTGAACTCCCGGTGGCAACAACAAATTCAACGCACCTTCCTCTGACAGGCCATCAATACCGGATGATGCAATAGGATCAACAAGTCTTTGTGTTACCTGAATAATTTCACGTTCTTCCGGTGACAAAGACTTTAAGAAAGCCTTGGGATCAAGATAACCGTCTGTATCATTTGCTTTTTGCATGATGTCGGAAAATTGTGCCTTCAACGCATCCGCCTCCAGCCCAACCTTTTCAGCGCCGGCGGCCACTCCGGCACCATAACGTTCTGGCCAGAAACCACTTGAAAGCAAAGATTGCCCACCGGCAACAGGGCTGGACTTCAGTCCGGAAAACTCCCCGTTTTCAGCCGAAATACCCTGCAAAATGCTGGCAAAAGCACCTTTTTCGGCGGTATAGGCCGCAACCTTACCGCTCACAAATTCACTAGAGAAACTCACTTCGTTAATAGGCAAGATACACCTCCTGTTTACCCGGCGAGCAACAGGAGGCAACCTTCATGCCAAATAAACCATAGCGATTATTTTTTAAGGCTCTCTACCTGTTCTTCAAGCTCCAACCAACGCAGTTCTTTGCTCTCTAACTCAGCACGCGCAGTATCAATTTTGTTCGATAAAGCCGTAAACTGTGATGGATCCTTGGTATAAAGGGCCGTGTCAGAAAGCTCGGCTTCCATCTGGGCAATCTGCATGGTCATACTTTCCACCTCGGCAGGCAGGTTATCAAGCGCACGCTGGTCGTTATAGCTCAGTTTGGCGGCTTTCTTTTTATTGCTGTTGGTCGAGGCCAACCGCACTGTTTTGGATTTTGCGCTGCGTTCTTCCTGGCGTGCGGCTTTGGCCGACAGTTTTTTCTGAGTGACATAATCGCTATAACCACCGGCATATTCGGTGATGCTGCCATCGCCTTCCAGCACGATCGAGCTTGTGACGACCCGGTCAAGGAAATCCCGGTCATGAGATACCAGTAGGATGGTACCTTTATAATCCGCCAGCACTTCCTGCAACAGATCAAGGGTATCCATATCCAGATCGTTCGTGGGTTCATCCAATACCAGCAGGTTGGACGGTTTGGCGAAATTGGCGGCAATCAAAAGCCGGTTACGTTCCCCGCCCGACAGGCTGGAAACCGGTGTACGTGCAACACTGGGATCAAACAAAAAATCCTTGAGGTAGCTCATGATATGCTTGGTCTCGTCGCCAATATGCATCCATTCGCCCTCGCCGCCGGTCAGCACATCCATGATGGTCATGTCGTCCTTCAGATCAGCGCGTTTTTGGTCAATCGTCAGCGGCTTGAGGTTTGTGCCCATTTGCACGGTGCCTGTGTCTGGGGCCAATTCCCCCATCAATACTTTTAGTAGAGTGGATTTCCCCGCCCCGTTAGGCCCGATAATGCCAACCCGGTCGCCGCGCACAATGCGTGTGGAAAAACCTTCAAATAACTGGCGGCCATCAAAACCTTTGCTAATGCCTTTGGCCTCGATCACCCGCGCGCCCGATTTTTCGCCGCCCGCCATGGAAATAGTGATATTCCCGGTGGCTTTAACAGCAGTGCGCCGCTCCTGCCGCAGGCCTTGCAAGCGACGCATACGGCCCTGGTTACGCGTTCGGCGAGCACTGATGCCTTCAACCGACCAACGGGTTTCTTCTTTAATGCGTTTATCCAGCTTCTTGAGGCTGTCTTGCTCTTCTTCAAAAACCTTGGCCTGCCATGTCTCAAAGTTTTCGAACTTGTCATCCATGCGCCGCACCTGCCCGCGATCAAGCCACAGGCATGCGGTTGCCAGATTATTCAAAAAGGTCCTGTCGTGACTGATCAATACCATCGCCCCGCGCCACGCCTTTAAATAGCCTTCAAGCCACTGGATGGTATTGATATCCATATGGTTGGTGGGCTCGTCGAGTAATAGCAGCTCGGGCTCTCCAATCAGCGTATTCGCCAACGCCGCTCGCCGCAGTTCACCGCCAGACGCACTTAAGGGTTCGGCGTCGGCCTTAATCAGCAGCTCGTCGATCAGCACATCAGCGCGGTAGGTTTGGTCTTGTTCGTCAGCGGGCAGGCCCGAGATAATATAATCTCGTAAAGTAGCATGGCCGCTAGCATCGGGTTCCTGCTGCAAATAGGCAATTTTAGCGCCCGGCTTTACCCAGCGTTCGCCGCCGTCTGCGTTGATCATACCCGCCACCAACTTCAACAGTGTGGATTTTCCAGCGCCGTTCCGCCCAACAAGGCACAGCCGGTCTGATACACCGATATGCATTTCCAGCTTATCAAGAACAGGGTCAGAGCCCCAATGCAGTTCAACGCTGCGCAAACTTAGGATTGGCGGTGCCATTTTATAGGGATACTCCGACTAAACATGACGCAATACTTGCGATTAATGTGCCTTATACCCATCTAATTGACCAAGAGACAAGCGAGGATAATGACGCTAGCCCTTTAAATAGGGGTGTCAGAAGATACCAACGGCCCATCGCTCCAAAGATTAAACCAGGGGGACCAGCTTTGAATAATGCAGTTTTTATGAACCAGCCCGTAAACGCACCAACCCTGCCCTCAGCTAGGGATTTGGATTATCAAGGCTTGGCATCCACTTACGCCCGCTCAATGATCATCGAATGGACCGCGATCTGGGCCCTGATGATAGCCGTGAATGTCGGCATCAATGTTTTCACGCCCCTTAAAACATGGCGACCTGAGCTTTGGTGGGTTGTTGCCATCGCCGGGTTTCTATTCGTATGCGGGCTGTTTTGGCTGCCTATGGTAGCGCGTTCGCGTTGCTATAGCCTGCGGGATGAGGATATCCATTATAGATCAGGGATAATCTGGCACAAAACCATTTCCCTGCCGTTTAACCGAATCCAGCATGTGGAGTTGGAAAGCGGGCCGTTACAGCGCATATTCAAGCTAAGCACTCTCAAGTTTTTCACCGCAGGCGGCGGCAGTGCCGATATGAAAATACCGGCATTAACGTTTGCTGCCGCCAGCAGGTTACGATCCTTCGTCATAAATAAAGCTGCGGCAGAAGGCGCTGGGCCAGACGATGCTGAGTTTGGCAAAATCAGGGCACATGAGACCACTGGCGATCTCCATGACATCGATTGATTTGTTAGGCGCGGATAAATGGCGGCGACTGGCCCCGGCGGCGATCATTCATTTTATCGTTCGATTTGTGATGCAATTTATCAAGCAAGGCGTTCAGGGGCTGGCTCCACTGGCTGTTGTGATTTTTACAGCGGGCGAAAACCGCTGGTTTGTCATAAGCTTGGTTGGCATCGCGGTTGCTACCATCCTGATAGTGGGGGCGTTTTTAAGTTATATGAAATTCCGCTTCCGGCTTTCTGGCGATACTTTTCTGATCCAGCAAGGCGTGCTGAAGCGCAAACGACTGACGCTCTCCTATGACCGCATTCAAAATGTGGCCTTCAAACAACCGATTTATTTCAGGCCTTTCAATTTGGTTGTGCTGGGCATTGAAAGCGCGGGTTCATCTTCGGAAGAAGTTAGCCTAGGCGGCATTCCCCGAGCGCTAGCGGAAGAAATTCGTACATCCGTTTTTGAAAAAAAACAGTCCCGGCCAAGGACTTCAAAAGCAAACGAACCACACAGCGAAGACAAAGCAAACACGGAAGCCGTTGAGGCCAGCGAAGACATTATTCGTCAACCCATTTCAGAGCTTGTGCGTTACGGCCTTAGCAACAGCCAGATATGGGTGTTTGCCGGCATCACGGCGGGCGCGCTCGGCCAGATTGACTGGGATGATATAGCCTTTTTAGCCGGCATCCGGGATGGCATTGAGCAGCTTGCCGGGCAAGGCCAGCTCATGGGCACCTTGATTGCTATTGCTGGTATTATCACGGCCATAACCTTGTTGCTAAGCGTCTCTGTAATTGGGGCGATTATCACCTATTATAACTATCATCTTACGAAGTCTGACGGCCGTTTCCATCGTACCAGAGGCCTGTTCGAGCGACATGAAACAAGTGTACCAGAGGTTAAAATTCAAAGCTTGGTGATACGCCAGTCTTGGCCCGCGCGGCTATTAAATCGCTTCCATCTTCAGCTTCGCCAAGTTGGCTTCAGTGGGGGTGGGCGAGGCCAAGCCGCAAACGGTGGCAATAACAAGCTTTTGGTTCCCAGTATCACTGATGCATTTGCCGCTGAATTTGCGCGAAGGATCTATCCTAACTTTAGCTGGTCGCTCGCTAACCTTAAAGAGATCAACCGGGCATTCACACTTAAAACTATCCTGTGGATCATGATGCCTATCGCCGCAATACCGGCCATTTCCATGAGCTTAACCATCAATCCCGTTTTCCTGATTATTTTTGCAGTTCCTATATTGTTAGCACCGGGCGTGATGCTACGCCGGGCACGTTACGGCTATGCCACCGACGGCCTCCACGGCGTCATACGCAGCGGCTTTATCGGTTATAAATTAACACTGTTTCCGTTTTACAAAGTCCAGACCGTGCAGCTTTGGCAATCCCCCGGGCAACGGAGAAAAGGCTTGGCGACACTCACTATCAAGCTTGCGGGCACAAGTTTGGACATTCCCTATATGGCGCTGGCCGACGCGGAATATTGGCGGGACACTATCCTCTATCAAATTGAAAGTAGCAAAGAGAGCTGGATGTAGGCCTGTGATTTTTGAAATGGCAGAACCAGAGGTTTCCAAATTCAGTGGCTACTCGCGGTTTTCGTCCATATAAACCCGGACCTTTTGCAGAGATGGCAAAGCAGCGGTAAAAGTATCCAGCCCCAAGTCACCCGCAATCTGTTCAAAAAGCGGCCCGAGCACACGGATTGCGGCATCGCGGGCAGCACGGCCTGCGGGCGTAATCAAAACCAGTTTGCCCCGACCGTCCGCAAGGTTGGGTTCAACCGATACAAAGGCCTTGGCCTCGAGCCGCTGGATTGTATTAGTCATGGTAGGCCGCGCGACCTGAAATGCACTGGCAAGCTGGGCCGGGCTTTCCTTTTTCTCCAACCGCACCAAATGGTTAAGCACACCAAAGTGCGGCATCTTCATCCCGTCTGGCAATATCTTTTCCATCCGGCTGCGCGCCAGCTGCTCAATGATGCCGATCTCGTTAAAAAAGTCAAAAACTGCGCCGCCAATGCCTACGTTGTCCTGAGAGATTGGCCGATCTTCGCCGTTTTCCATTATGCGTTTACCAATCTGGATGTCAGCGACCAACGCGGTTTTGGATCGACCTTTGGCGCATAACCAATACGCGCAAACATCTGCAGTCTACTTGGCTCATTTGTGTGCAAAAATGTGTGCAATTCTGTGTATAAAACGCGCATTTCCGGATATTCCTGTAATGCCTGACTAAGGGGATGAACAGCAAGGTCCAATTTTGTTGCCTTCAAGTTCAACCGCACCCACTTTTGCCCAGCATTCAGTTGGTCAAGCCTGCTGTTGCCGGGCGTAGCAACCCAAACATAACCCATGGCAGAATGTAGTCGATCGCTGAACATTTTCATACCCATCGCAAAAGCGTCTGAGGCCGGCTCAGCTATATTTTCGCGGGTCATCAACCCGGTTTTATTGAGCAGTTCATACTTGGCGCCGCTAAAATCAATTCCGTCCGGGTTCGCTTCTACTTCGGCCTTGCCAAACCGCATCAAACTTACACTTTCCATCATCGTGCGCGGGGTTAGGCTTTCCATCCTGTGCCCGCGCCAGCTAAGATCACGCAACCGGGTGACTGTATCAGGATCAACCGTGCCGCCGATATTTTCTGCTGCGGTTAATGCCGCGAATATATCAGCGGGCACCGGGCGCGCGGTATCATAGATTTCCTTGTTTGACCGACGGTCAAAAACCGCATCAAACAGCGGATCTTTCTCAGGCGCGGCTTTCACCAATCTAATGTGTGCGACCCGGCGCTTGTCAAGCCGGGGATACGATTCGCCGTCAGGGAAGGGGCGGATCAATACTATATAGCCCATCGCAGCAGCTGCCATTCTGAACAATTCTATAAAACAGCCAAGACCAATGGTAATTTGCCTGTCAAAAGGGTCGGTATAAGGCAAGCGACGATCCAGATCACAAGTCAGGTTAAAAGCCTGCTTACCGATCAGTTCCACCTGCCAAGGCTGCCTGTTGTGCGGATTAGGGCAAAGAATCGCATAGGCCAAAGCGTCCAAACGCGGATCCCCGTATCCCTCTTTTGCTTTTTCCCACGGCGCCAGCGCCTTTTGCGGCGCGCGGGACCCAGTCCACCAAGCCCCAGCCACACCGGTCACAACAATAGCCGAGGCCCCCGCTTTTAAAAACATACGCCGTGAAATCATGATTCATCCCTTTAGTTAATTTGATATCAAATTAACTGCAAGTTTTAGAGCAGATATTTGCCGTACACATGAGCCTATGGTCAATATGGTACATATTAGCAACAATAAGTGAACAAAATGGCATTTAGCAGCAAAAAGCAACTCGTGATTGGTTGAATTCTAGCTGTATATTGTTATCTGTGACGCCTTAGAAACCTTTATTCGATTGGGAATATCCATGAACATACTATTGACTGCGGCAGCTTCTGTCGCACTTTTTGCCTTTGCAACTGCTGTACAGGCTGATGACGAAAAACATTTTGACGGCCTCTATTTCGGTGGCAGCGTTGGCTATATGGACCTTGGTGATAGCGGCGTCAGCTATGAGGGTTTTCTTGGTTATCGCAAACAAAGCGATAGCGGAGTTGTTTTGGGTGTCGAAGGCACATATGGCGGTGTCGACATTAATTTTCTCGACAGTATCTGGTCGGTAAACGGCACTTTGGGAATGGTCGTTGGTAAGGAAAAAAGCGGCCTCCTATTCCTTAGTGGCGGATACGCTGAGGCAAAAGCGTCTGCCTTTGGCTTCTCTGCCACAGGCGGCGGATTCCGGGCAGATTTAGGCTATGAATATGCGGTAAGCAAAAGATTTGCTGTCCGAGTCAAAGCAACAACATATGAATTTGACGATTTTGGCGCTTCGGCAGGCTTTGTTCTAAAATTCTAAGCGCGCTATTTTTACCTTATAGAAAAGGCGGCCTTTGGCCGTCTTTTCCTTTTATCTTTATACCGTCTATACCGTTAGCTGGTTGGCTATTGCCAAACGCCTGATCCGCTTACCAGTAGCAAAAAAACCAGTTTGGAGATAGCCAGCACCACAGGCGGCATATCTGGTTCACCAACACCGCCGGCACTACATCATGTTGAATATTATAAACGTCAACATACCGAGCATCACTGTTGCTTCAAGCCAGATAGCTATCGAAGGCACCCGACTCGATCACGCCGATTTTTGTGGTAATTTCGCCTTACAAAGCGATCGACATGCCAAATAGCACCGTGCATTCCGTTCAAGCTTTCGTAGTACGGCGTGCAGGAGACCAGCCAGCAAGCCCCAGTTACATCGGTTGCAACAATTACCAGACACCTTGTTTCCAAAGACTTATTTCATAAAATTATGATGCAACTCCAAATTTAATTCACATCCGTTTACCACCCGCCCACTACACAATCATGAAGTGCATAGCTGCTAGTCTTAAAACTTTGTTTCTTCACATAGCTGTCACCTCGCTGAAACCAGACACTGCGAAATAGGCAGCGAGGTAATTGAGCCTCGTCAAAATTTTCAGGAGCCCTACAATGAACGCGTCATTCGTTAAGCGTGCTATCGCATCATCACTTGTGTTTTTCGCAGCTACAACCACTGTCAGCGCTACAGAAACGATGAAAGATTGGGAGAATACGCTTCGCAATAAAATTGTTTCAGCACACGCCTATCCCAGAGCTGCTCTTAAAGACGGCATCGAAGGCACCGTAAAAATCCGCTTGCAATTTGCCGGTGACGGCGGCGTCGAAGGTGTACAAATCGTTGAAACTTCAGGCCACAAACTTTTGGACAAAAATGCCCTGCAATTGGCGCTACACCTGAAAGACATCCCAGCCCTGCCAAAAGGCAATAAAAAGATGTCTTTGGTAATTCCGCTAACTTTCAAAATTGCTGAAAAGGGTTAAAGCTCACATTTCTGTGGCCCAACAATTTTTCGGCCTATAGCTCGCCAGAAACCAATGTTTACCAAAAGCCAGGGGTTTTCGGAAAATAGTTGATCAATGCAAATGCAAAACGGGGCACTGTCGCCCCGTTTTTTGTCTCTGTGGGTCGCGGCAACTCATGCAGCCACAAATAGTGCCTCCGTACCTGCACATACAAGTCAGCCCTAAACAGCCAGCTGATCAAGCACCGGCAAACGCCGTATCCGCTTGCCGGTGACGGCAAAAATCGCATTTGTGATAGCGGGCGCTACAGGTGGCACACCCGGTTCACCAACGCCCCCCGGCACCGCATCGCTCTCCGTAATGTAAACCTCAACATGCGGTGTTTCGCTGTTGCGACAAACCGGATACGTATCGAAATTGCCTTGCTCGATCATGCCGTTTTTCGCTGTGATCTCGCCGTGCAAGGCGATCGACATACCGAACAACACTGCGCCCTCCATCTGGGCTTTCACCCTGTCTGGATTCACATAGGTGCCGCAGTCAACGGCAATCCAACCCCGGTGAACCTTCACCTTACCCGCAGCATTCACTTCAACTTCAACAGCGCAGGCCACGTTGGCGACAAAACTACGGTGCACACTGATGCCAATAGCGCGGCCTTTTGGCATTTTTTTGCCGTAACCCGACTTTTCAACCACAGTCTGAAGCACAGCCTTTATGCGCGCGGTATCAACGGGGTGCCGGTCAAGAGTTTCACCGTAATTACCATACGCGGAACTGGGTCGCCCCTCAGGGTTCAGATTGGGTATATCAGTGTTAGGGTCTATTTCCCGGTCACTGCCAATCAACTCCATCCACATATCAGCCGTGTTTTTGCCTTCGCCGTGGGCGATTTCATCAACAAACGAACCGATAGCAAAGGCCTGCTGTATATTGGATACCGAGCGCATCCAGCCAATACGCACATGCGCTTTTGCATCGCCCGCATCCACTTGCATATTTTCGCATTCGAACGGCAGGTCCAAAAGGCCAAGCCCTAATTCAAAGTTAGCAGGGCCATTCGCCGCAGGATTAAAAAGCGCTGCGATCGAAGGGTAAGCCGCTTTATGTTTCCATGCGGTTACTTGGCCATCTTTTACCGCCGCCTGCACACGCTGTGCTGTAACTGTATGGTAAAAACCATGGTGCATTTCATCTTCGCGCGTCCATACCATTTTAACAGGACGCCCGGCGTGTTTCGCCAATATCGCTGCCTCAACGGCAAAGTCCGGCTTGGACTTTCTGCCAAAGGCGCCGCCCAACATCGTTGCTTCTACATGAATTTCCTGCGGTTTTTTCCCGACAAACGGTGCCACTGCGTTCTGTACCGCCTGCGGATCCTGGCAACATACCCACATATTAAGTTTGTCACCGTCCCATTCAGCGGTCGCAGCCGGGGGTTCCATTGGCGCATGATTTTGGTGCGGCACAAAATAATCTGCCGCATAGCTTTTGTCTGCCGCCGCCAGCGCCGCGTCACAGTCGCCGCGCTTCAGGTGTGTGGTGCTTTTACCGTCGATCGATTGCCACAGCGTCTTTTCATATTCCGTGGTATCATATCCACCATTTGGTCCGGCTTCGAACTGCACATTCAAGGCGTCACGGCCTTTCATCGCCGACCATGTATTGCTTGCCAAAACAGCGACACCGCCCAGCGGTTTAAAAACTGCCGGAAACGTAAGCGCTGGCAGTTCAACCACATCAACAACACCCGCAACCGCCATTGCTGCGGCTTTATCAAAACTTGTCACCTTGCCGCCAACCACAGGGGGGCGTGCAGCCACTGCAAACAGCATGTTTTCACGCCGAACATCTTGGCCAAATAAACTATCGCCAGTGATGATATCCTGCATATAGATGTTTTGCTGCGGCTTGCCGATAAAGGTACGCTCATTCTTGCTTTTCAGTTTTAGCATTTCTGGCGCGGGGGCCTCTAGCTTGGCAGCTGCGGCGACAAAATGGCCGTAATCTTCAGATACGCCGGTAACTGCATTGGTAATGCGGTGATTTTTCGCCGAGACATCACCAAGGGCAACCCCCCATTCATTGGCGGCGGCTTGTTCAAGCATCATACGAGCAGCAGCACCTGCGGCCCGGAATGCATCATAAAATTTGCGGATCGAGGTCGAACCATCGGTATTCTGATCACCGAATTTTTTATCGCCGTAAGCGGGTTCAAAAACCAGCCGGTCCCAATCTGCCTCAAGCTCGTCTGCAATCACCTGCGGCAAGCCCGTGCGGCTACCCTGCCCCATTTCTACGCGGTGGATATAGATATGGGCTGTGCCGTCCAGATCAATCGACAGGTAAACCGAGCTGGCCATACCCGTTTCGCCCTTGGCTTCAGCGATCACATAATTTGATAACATGGGAGCAGCCAATACCAAACCTGTTGCAGCACCCGCACCTTTCAAAATACTGCGGCGGGACATATTTTTAAATTGAATGCTCATGCTACGTCTCCCGCAACCTGGCGAATGGCTGCTTTAATACGCTGGTAGGTGCCACAGCGACAAATATTGCCTTCCATTGCAGTATCAATTTCGTCGTCGCTGGGTGAGGGATTCTCGGCTAATAAAGACGCCGCCTGCATAATCTGGCCTGCCTGACAGTAGCCACACTGGGGCACGTTATGATCGACCCAGGCTTGTTGCAGCGCGTGCAGGTTGTCGCCGCTTGCCAAACCTTCAATCGTTGTGATTGATTTGCCGCTCGCTTCTTGCACTGATGTTTGGCAGGACCGAACAGCAACACCGTCCAGATGCACCGTACATGCACCACAAAGCCCGGCACCGCAGCCAAATTTGGTTCCCGTCATGCCTTCAATATCGCGCAAATACCACAACAGTGGCATTTCACTATCGCCGTCAAATTTAACAGCCTGACCATTCACTTTAAAATTCACGTCAACACTCCCCCGCAAAAAGACTATCTATGCTGCCGCCACTATACAAGGGCACCAGCATTTGTCGAAACAACAAAAGGTTAACTGAATGAAAAACGCACCTGGTTTGCGGCAAGCTGAGCCAAGTTAGCGATTTTCGGCAAAGATAAAGGGGTTAAACCTTAGGGTAGAGAGCGCTGAAATACCCATTTACATGCGTCCGAGACCTCAGGCTTAAAGGCATAGCCCGCCTCGGTAAAGGCCTTCAATGCTTCGGGATCATTGATTTTTTCGTCAATGATATAGCGCGTCATCAAACCGCGCGCTTTCTTGGCAAGGAAAGAAATAACTTTTGCATGGTCGTCTTTTACTTCCTGGAAAACAGGGGTGATGATCCGCGCTTTTAGTGCCTTTTGCTGGATTGCTTTGAAATATTCACCCGATGCCAAATTGATCAACACCGGATCAGGATCGCCTTGAAAGTCTTTGTTAAGCGCTTTGGCAATTAAATCCCCCCAAAAAGCATAGAGGTTTCGCCCGCGCTCATTGGCAAATTTAACGCCCATCTCAAGCCGGTAAGCCTGTACCAGATCAAGCGGTCGCAGCAACCCATATAGGCCGGACAATATACGCACATGTTCATTGGCATAATCGCGGGCATTATCATCAAGGCTGGCTGCATCCATGCCGATATAAACATCGCCCTTAAAAGCATCGATCGCTGGCCGGGCATTTGCTGATGTAAAAGGCGTTTTAAAAGCCTTGAACCGAGCGACGTTAAGCTCTGCCAAGGCATCTGAAATGCCCATCATTGCCTTTAGGTCTTGTGCCTTCAGCGTTTTGGCGACTTTTGCTAGTTTGCGGGTTTCACCGAGCATGCGAGGCTGCTCGCAATCAGCACGCAAATTTTCGCTTTCGAAATCCAGTTTTTTAGCTGGTGAAAGAACTACCAACATCACATCTACCCTTTTCAATCAAACACAGAATCGAGCCGACAAGCATCAGCCTAAAGAAGCTCGCGGCGGTTCGCACCAAAAATAGCCCAAAATGATGTTGCACCAGCGACCACAAGCAGCATCACAAAAGCAGTCTGGTTAACCATAGTCCAGCCAAATTTTTGCAAGATTAGACCTGCCGAGAACGAAGCCGTACCCGCCATGCCAAAAACAATAAATTCATTCAGGCCCTGTACTTTACCCTTTTCGCTATTTCTATGCACTTGTGTCAACAAACTGCTGGCCCCGATGAAGCAAAAATTCCAGCCGATCCCCAGCGCAATGAGCGATACCGAGAATTGCCATATGGCAATGCCCGACAGCGCCGTTACAAACGCCGCCGCAAAAAAAGCGTGCCCGAGCATCAAAATCGGCAAGATGCCAAATCGGCCAATCAAATAGCCGGTGAACAGGCTGGGTAAAAACATTGCCATCACATGACCCTGTATAACATGCGCGCCGACGCCACTGTCATATCCGCACATGGCCACCGCCAGCGGGGTCGCGGTCATCACAAAGCTCATCATTGCGTATGCCAGTGCTCCGTTTAGGGCGGCGATCATAAATTTGGGTGTGGATATGATCTTGGAAAGGGGGCGGGGCGCTTTGGATGCGACCTCGGAACTGGTTTCCTCCGCTGACTGAATTTTAATCGGTTTATCCAACGGTTTCAGAAAACCAAGCGGTAACAGCACCAAAGCAGTGACTAGGACAATGAAGAAAAATGCACCCATATAAAGATGCGTTGAAAAGGCTTCATTCATCCAGGCTGTGGCGGTTGGCACCACAAGGGCCGCCGCAATACCACCGAGTAAAACCATCGACAGCGCGCGTGGCGCCTGGCTCGCAGGTACGCTTTCAGCCGCTGCAAACCGGTAATATTGTGCGCTGGCCTGGAAGGGCCCCAAAAACGAAGTTGCCACACACAATAGCAGAAAGCTTTCGCTGTAAATGCTGTAGGCTCCCATTAGGCCTCCCGCCATGCCAAATACAGCGCCCAACCGAAACCCAAACCGCCGCGAGGTATGCTGCATAAGCATCGACATCGGTCCGGTGCAAAGAGCCGTTGAAATAATAGCAAGCGATGTTGCCAAAGTGGCATATGCCGGATCGCTCGACAGTATTTTCCCAGCCAGACCGGAAAAAGTAACGACTGTCATAGTACTGGCAAGAAAACACGCCTGTGAAGCCATCAAAAGATAGACGTTAGGATTGTCTTTTACTGTGGGCATACTACTCATAACGGTTCTTTAAATTTCATTGGCCCTTCAATGGGCTTCCACAAATTAGCTGGTCCTGGTCTCTGTCCGGGCGGCTTTCAATTCAGCCAATTTTTCTTTCATCGCCTGTTTTTTGCCTTCAAATCGAAATTCTTCCCGCTGCTCGAAGCTTTGTTTAAACCCTGCTGGTGGTAAAAATCCCACTTTATGCCCCCAGGTTTTGCAGCCATGCAGAAGACTTAAAAAAAGCCCTGACTGATCTGTATAAACCAGATTACGGCCTCGCATCACATTGTCACGTGTTACTGTGATAATATATTTGCGCAGCAACACATGGAACTTCTGGCTATTGGCAGTGGATTTAAACGAAATATAACCGGCAGCCAAATTGGCCCACGGCAAACGCCAGCGCCCCGTATTTTTACGCCAAATCCAACTGCTGATAAGCGTATCATTTTCTTCAAAAGCAGATAGTTTTTCGATCGGCGCAGTAAGCCAGCCATCAATGTCCGTTAGGGTCAAACTGGTATAGGTTTCCATATAGTCGGGCAAATAGACGAAACGCGTGGTCATGCTGATCGCTGCTGTATAGGGTGTTAGCTGGCGTAGGATGCTATTTTCTTCGAACGAGCAATTGATACGCAGCCCGTATTTAACCTGCCAGCCATCAAGCAATGCCAGAATATCGACTTTAGGCGTAGTCAAGCTAACAAAATGAAAGTGAACCAGCGCGCCCGGATTGGTCATACCCAGCGTTTCTGCATACAGTTCGCCGTACCGATCCAGATAATGCTGTTCACTGCCAACAAGTACCACATGCTCAGCGCCCGGGTCATGGCGATAATGATGGGTGATATTCGAATATTTGGCAAACCAGCGCAGCAACTGTGCCTCGTCAGCATCTTCAATGCTACGAATAGGCACCACAGTCTGTGCGGGATTGAAAATTGGTGACCGAAACCCCGGCGAGCGGTTCACCTGATCATAAAGCGTGATCGACCCTTCAACATCGCCCGCCAAAGATTTTTGTGCCGCCATAAAATAGCCAACCGCACTAGAGTTCCGCCCTAATTTATCCAACAGCACATCGTTCGTGGCTATCACATCCAGCCTATCGGTAAGGTCGGTCGGTCGGTTGACAAAACTGGGCATGGCTTGGCGAAAAAGTGCCCGTAAGTTAAGGTCAAAAAACAGTTCGGCGAGGCGGTCGTGCAATTGATTTTGGCCTGTCTGCCACTGTTTAAGCTGCCGGGCAGTCAGGGCTTCGATTGCGGGCCAGCATTTTTCCGACATGGCGTAAAAAATTAGCTCGACCTGCATCGCCAAGGGCAATGCCACGGCGGCTTCAATCGTTTGCTCGGGGTCTTTGAAAAATCGTGACAATGTTGTTAAATCACCGCTGCGCACCTGAAAGGCGGCCTGGTAGATTTCCTGCGCCAGTTCATCCACCCCATTGGATCCAGATTTTGCGCCATCAACAGGCGCGACATCAACGGGCAAAGTCCCACCGGCAACCAACATTTCGTTAGTAGCAAGGCGTGGCGCATCGGCGGGCAAAATATCGCCATATGCCGCGTTATTTCGTGCCAGCATCGGCCAAAACAACCACGGCCATCGATAGTCATCACATATTTCCGCCTCAAGCGCCTGTATGCACGCCAGTATGATAACGGGTTCCCCTGTTGCTACTGCGCCAAAAAACCGCTCGGAAAGTTCGTCAGCGGTGAAGTTCAACTGAGCCTGATGTAGCTTGTTCGCCGCCACAACGTCAATTTCGGCAGGGAACAGACTTTTAATGAAACCGACCGCACGCGAAGGCATATTTGATATTTCCCGAGGCAAGGGCCTGACCGACCACAAATCAACTTGCCTAAGGGCCTATTTCACTGGAGGCAATAATTCAACCCCATTCAGTTATGCTGCCAACGGGGGGACCCTTCACCGAACCATCTCAAAGCCGCATAAATTAAGGACTTCCATTAAAATAGTCGTTGTAGAATTCAGTTGCGCCAGAAACTAAATTGAACCAGAAAGGACACAAGAAAATGAAACTCGGTGCTAACAAAGCAAACAGATTGACGCAGCAAATGTTTAAGCGCGTGCATGCTAGCCCTCATAAGGACGCACACAATGACAGCCAACCCTAAAAATTACCGCAAAAAAACCATCGGCAACCACAGACTAAGCCCTGAGACCCAAATGATGGGATACGGATACGACCCGCGCCTATCTGAGGGATCGTTGAAACCTCCAATCTTTATGACATCAACTTTTGTTTTTGATCGCGCACAGGACGGTAAAGAGTTTTTTGAACTGGCTTACGGCAAGCGCGAAGCCAACAAAGGCGAAGAGCCGGGCCTGATATACTCGCGCATCAACAATCCTGATCTTGAAATGCTTGAGGACAGGCTGGCACTGTGGGAAGACGCCGACAAGGGCCTTACTTTTTCGAGCGGTATGGCGGCTATATCCACATGCTTATGGGCCTATCTGCGACCTGGTGATGTGATTGTTTATTCCGCCCCCATTTACGGCGGCACCGAGTTTTTGATCCGCAATATATTGCCGGAGTTTGGCGTCAAAGCCGTAGAATTTGAAGCAGGAGGAAACGACGCCACGCTCGCACCCGCAATAGAAAAAGCCAAAAAATTGGGGCGAGTCGCAGTGATTTATACCGAATCCCCGGCCAACCCAACAAACGGGCTGGTCGACCTGCATGCCTGCCGTGATTTGGCCGATGAACTGGGCCGCGAAAGCGGACACCGTCCGGTGATTATGACCGATAATACATTCCTTGGTCCCGTTTGGCAGCGACCGATGGAACACGGCGCTGATATTGTTATTTATTCGCTAACAAAATATGTGGCGGGCCACTCAGATGTTGTCGCGGGTGCTGCTGTTGGCAGTACTGCCGTTATGGGGCCGGTTTCAGGTTTTCGCACAATATTGGGAACCATGTGCGATCCGCACACGGGTTGGCTGATCATGCGCTCTCTAGAGACTCTGAAGCTCCGCATGACCGCATCATCAGAGAATGCCAAAAAGATTGCACAGTATCTCGTGGAACACCCCAAAGTCGGGAAAGTGCATTATCTCGGTTTCCTAACCAAAGACGACGCCAGTTATGAAATTTTTCAGGAGCAATGCAACGGTGCCGCTGGTTCAACCTTTGCGTTTGAAGTGGACGGCGACGAAGCTGCTGCTTTCAGGGTATTGGACGCGCTGCAAATCATCAAACTCGCCGTCAGCCTTGGTGGCACGGAAAGCTTGATGGAACACCCTTTTGCCATGACTCATGCCGACGTTCCAGACGATGTAAAAATTAGATTGGGCATCACCGAATCAATGTTGCGTATCTCGGTAGGCATTGAAAACCCTGACGATTTGATCGCCGACCTGGCACAAGCCCTGGACGCTATTTAGACCTTTGGCCTAACTAAAAAGCTTAGTCGAACTGCGCACGAAACAGTGCGCAGTCGCCTTTGTGAGGCGTATCAATGCCATAAACGATACGCCATCCATCCCGGGACCTTGCCAGCGTGAATTGATTGACCCCGCATGCTACGATCTTGCCTTTATAATGAAGTTCAAATGGGGCCCAAACTGTAGCAAATTCCGGAGACATCTGGAACACAGTAACGCCGAAAATTTGTTCGTCGGCATCCCCGGGATTTTGCGCATCTACCCATGCGATCCAATCAGAAAATTGGCCGTGGATAAGTGTACCATCCATTTTCAGTCGGTCGAGCATCGCACCTTCGCCTACGAGAGCTGCAATCATCCCTCCATCACCCGCCAGCATACCAGCAAACAATTGTTTCACACTGTCCAGAGGCTGCGACAGAGACTGTTTCAAAGGATGTTCTAAGAGTTGTTCTGGGGACTGTGCTTTTGTCGCGCGTGAAGGCACTGACCCCACAAATGCCAGCAGAAACATGCCTGCGAGCCACCAATTAGAAAATTTCATTGTTCGTCCTTACCATGGTTTTTCAGCGTGAAATCCATGCTTATACTGCTGATGCACGTTATCTTTTACACCGGGCAAACATTATATGGTTTTAGATTAGGCTGCAGGCAAAACTCGCTCGCGCGGGAAATAAATGGTAAAGGTTGTGCCCTTATCTACAACGCTTTCCAGCCCGATACGGCCCCCGTGCATATCAATAAAGACCTTAACAAGAGAAAGCCCAAGACCCGTACCCTCGTGGCTGCGACTGAGCGCCGATGCGGCGCGCATGAACGGTGAGAAAACAAGCGACTGTTCTTCTTTTGCAATGCCAATACCGCTGTCCGAGACCGAGACAGCCAATTCGCCCTCTTCTGTGACCCATGATTTTAAAATGACGTTGCCTTGACCTGAGGGCGTAAATTTCACCGCATTTGAAAGCAGGTTCAAGACAGACTGTTTTATCCGTAATCTGTCTCCAGACAGTTCGGGTAAATCCTCGGGCACTTCAAGATCAATATTGAAACCTTTCAGCATGGCCTGGCCGTTGATAAGCGCCTGACTTTCACTAAACAGGTCAACCATATTTACATCTTCGTCTTCCATCTTAAATTGGCCAGCTTCAATTTTGGCCAGATCAAGCACTTCGCCGAGCACATCTGAAAGATGTTCGCTAGAGGATCTGATGTCCTGTAAATACTCTCGATATTTAGCATGACCTATCGGCCCAAAAAGCTGGTCTGCCATGATACTGGAAAAACCAATGATCGCATTCAACGGTGTTCTAAGCTCGTGGCTAACATTCGCTAGGAAAACACTTTTTGCGCGGTTGGCAGCTTCAGCCTGTTCTTTGGTGATAATGAGTTCAACCGACGTTTTTTTTGTGCGCTCTACCTCTTGTTCCAGTTCCCAGGATCGTTTTCGCAGCGATTCTTCTGATGAAGACAGGGCTTTATTGGTGGATCTAAGGTTATCCAACAGCACCTGAACAGCGTCAAACGACAGATTCATCTGGCCCACCAAAAGCCCCAACTCATCACCTTGGTGGCGCTTGTGAACACTGATCCGCTGCTCTCGCGGGTGTTCAGGGTTGATGCTGGATATCTTGTCTACTATCTGACTAAGTGGCTTGGTAAGCCCCTGATGGAAAGCAAAATACAGGAGCAATACCAACAACAGGTTGCGGACCAGACCCGAAATAAATGTAGTAACTGCGCGGGAAAAAAACGGCTGAAGCCCAATCGCTCGATCAACAACAACCCGAAGGTTGCCCGGCCGTTCAGCCATAGTATCGGGCAATTCCAACTCCCATGTATGAACCGACCTGTCCTCAATAAAGTAGCGAGAAAATTCAACGCTTTTCCGGGCTGATCCGCCGGTTTGCTTACGCTCGCCCGCCAGCTCAGAGCCGTGATCATCAAGAATGGCGGCTTCAGATATATAATCATATTCCAGCAAGCCCGAGACAACTTCCTGTGCCAGATCGGCATCCAATATCAAAACAGCGCGCGTTGCTGCTTTTTGCGAAACAGCCAAGCTTTTATTGACCTTTTGGTCCAGGAGCCCGCCTTCATCAAGATAATCCAGATAAACCTGCCCTGCAGACAGCACTAAGCCCACCGAAAACGCAATTATAACGGCGGTCCGTGCTAACTTAAATGATATCCTGTCAGACCAATGCAGTTTCAAAGAAACATCCCCGCACTTTCCCTTATTTCTCGCCCATTGAACGCATCAAGGCTGAAAACTTCGTTAACGTCTTTTAACTTTGGCACTTATTGGCCGCGCCATACATGTATTTGTTTATAGAAAGCCATTGGCTGAAAACCTCTCAAACTAATCTGACAAGGCCTCCTTAGTATACAGAACATTATACTATGCCCAAAAAAAGCCGTCACCATTCCCCTATATTCGCCATCGATATCCACGGTTCCGCAACAGTCAATGCTTTACCTCGTTGCAATAATTCAATGGAAATATTATCAGGGCTGCGCACAAAAGCCATTTTACCGTCACGTGGTGGGCGGTTGATCACAACGCCTTGGTCCATCAATCGCTGGCAGGTACCGTATATATCGTCAACGGCATAAGCGAGGTGGCCAAAATTCCGACCTGCGGGATAGGGCTCTGGATCCCAATTGTAAGTCAATTCCAATTGAGCCGTTTCGTCACCGGGTGCGGCCAAAAATATCAAAGTAAAACGAGCCTCGGTAAATTCCTTACGGCTTATTTCAACCAGCCCCAAATGGTCACAGTAAAAAGCCAGAGATTGGGCAAGATCGGTTACCCTCACCATTGTATGCAAATACTTCATAAACTGCTCACCCAAATACCTTTTTCATTAAATCCTCAAGACAATCTTTGTCAATCTCGTCAAAGGTGGAAAGCTCCGTCGAATCGACGTCAAAAACAGCAATCAGCTCCCCGTCTGCATCGAAGACCGGCACAACGATTTCGCTGTTACTGCGGCTATCACAAGCGATATGGTTGCTCAGGGCATGCACATCTGAAACGATTTGTGTCTTCCCTGTTTCTGCTGCGGTTCCACAGACACCGCGCCCGAATGCGATACGCAAACACCCCAACGAGCCCTGATAAGGCCCAACAACCAATTCTCTGGAATTCGGTTCGCGAACGACATAAAAACCAGCCCAAAAATAAGTATCTGGAAAAGCCTCTGAAAGCAAACAGCCAACTGTTGCCATGCGCGCGGTGAAATCCATTTCACCATCCAGGACTGCCAATATTTGGGCCTGAGTTTGCTTGTATATTTCTTGTTTGCTCACTTTGCTCTCCACTGCAACCCATGACTGCAACCCATGCGTACAAATATACGGCTGATTGCGGTAATCCAGGTACCTTTAATGGGATTAACACGCTAAGGCCAGACCTCATTAATGTGCCTGACCCTACTGACATTTTAATGTTTTGTGCGGTGTGGGTCCAGCCAATTCCCACCCTTGATCAGGGATATCGGTCTGAATGAATTCAGCCACTCTGAAGCGTCCCAACCGAGTCGAAGCATTCAGTTACAGCTTCTATTCAATGTTTAAATTAAAAGTGAACAGGCGACCTGAACTATTGACCCGGAGAATAAATTCACAAATCCAGACAGCTTTTATAAGTAAATCGGTTTCAACTACAACCAAAGTTGGTATTTGACAGGAGCATTGCTCGCCCGCACCATCAAGTGCAAATCCTACTTTTATAGTTATATATCAAGTAGTTAAAAATTTATCTCCTTGAGGTTAATCTTGGCGCCCACCGACAGTTAAGTCCTTTTTGGAATGAACTATCGATCTTTACTCATGAAATAAGGGGTATTTTGATGCAAAATTCGCATAAACTTGTCAGCGACTGTTACACTTTAGTCACATTACTTCAAAAACTTGTGAACTCCGCGTGACTAGGCTGAAACTAAACCTAGCGTAGTTGAGGCAATTGTTAATAACTGATGGCTGGCTTAATTGCCGCGGCCAATGACGAGCGGCAATTCCTTGGGAGGATTAATATGAATAGTAGCGAAAAGCTTAAAAGCTTGCTGCGTCTGGGCACGGCATCATCAATGATGTTGGCAATGGGAGCAATCCATGCACCGCAAGTATTTGCGCAGGATGCTGATACGGGTGCGGAAGACGAAAATTTTGAAGAAGTGGTTGTAACGGGTTCCCGTATCCGCCGCACAAAAGTTTCAAACAGCGCCCCGGTTGATGTCATTCGTACGAATGAGGCGTCATTACAGGGCATTGTCGATGTAGGCGCGCTGTTACAGCAATCGACTGTTGCCGCCGGTAGCCAGCAAGTTACTGCAGCAACTGGTACCGAATTTGTACAAAACGGCGGCATCGGCGCATCGACCCTTTCGCTTCGCGGTCTCGGCGCAAATCGTACGCTTGTTCTTGTCAATGGTCGTCGTGCTGGCCCAGCGGGTGTGCGTGGTAGTGTGTCGTCGTTCGACTTGAATACTATCCCACTTGCTGCTGTCGACCGCATTGAGATTCTAAAAGACGGCGCATCTTCTATATATGGCTCTGACGCTGTAGCTGGCGTGGTGAACCTCATCACGAAAAAAGGCGACGGTGGCTCTATTGATGGTTTTGTTTCCGTACCTGAAAAATCTGGCGGTGAAATATACCAAATAAGCGGTAGTTATGGTTGGGCCTTTGATCGCGGTAATTTCCGCGTTACCGCCGACTATTATAAGGAAACCGAGCTTACACGCGGTGACCGCGATTATTTCCAGTGCGGTCAACCTTATATCTTTGATCAGGCGACCGGCGAACGTGCTGATGCAATTGATCCGCGCACCGGCGATTATGCATGTCAGGATTTACTATGGGGCCATATTTGGCTTTATGATTATGCTGATGATCCAAACTTCCCGGCAGGCGGCGCAACAAACCTGTTACAGTATGACTTCAACGGCGATTTGGCTAGCCTTGGTTTACCGGCGCTACCTGCGGGCGACCTGACAACTCCAGCCGGCTGGTTTCCTGTTAACTATGATAAATTCTCAGCTGGTTTTGCTGATTATGACCATCCGTTCCAGAATGCACAGGCTCTTATTCCTTCAATTGAGCGCTTCACCGTTATGGCTGAAGGTGAATTTGAAGTCACCGACAGCATCACGCTTTACGGTGAAGCCATGTTTAACCGTCGTGAAAACTTCCAAAATAGTTATCGCCAAGTTTGGACCTATATCTATAATGCGCAGTTCCCAATTTTTGGCGGCGGTGTAGATCCTTTTATTAATCCAGAGTGGGGCGGCACCAACTGGCTTAGCCCAACTGCGGCATCTGATCACAATGATTCGAAAGTAACGGTCGATTATTTGCGTTTTGTAGGCGGTGCGCGCGGTGATTTTGGTGACATGATCCCAAGCTGGAATTGGGATGCGTCATTCCAATATACTCGTTCAGACGGTGATTATTCTGATGATCAGGTCTTTGATGACGCCATCCAGATGACTAACTTCAGATCGTCAAGCTGTGCTGGCACAAACGCTCCAATCTCTGGTGGGGCCTGTCAAGATTTCAACTGGACTGATCCTGAAATCATGCGCGGCAATGTTTCTCAGGCCTTTAGAGATTTCTACTATGGCAATGAAACCGGCAATACTAAATATACGCAGGCGTCATTCGAAGCAGTAAGTTCTGGCGATTTGTTCGAACTACCAGCGGGTATGGTTGCAATGGCTGTGGGCATGCATTGGCGTAAGGACGAAATCGAAGATCGTCCTGGTCTTATCACCTGCGTACGTGACAGCCTTCAAGACAATGTCTGTGAAGGCAATAATTCGTGGCTAAGTGATAGCGCTGGCATTACGCATGGCGATTCAAACACTTGGGCAGGGTTTGCCGAGATAGACGTACCGCTTCTAAAGGACATGCCCTTGATTCAGGCTCTCGATCTGAACGCGTCTGTTCGTTATACAGACACGTCTGGTACAAACCTGCTAACAGATGAACAGCCAGCCTATAACGGTACAACCTATAAAGTTGGACTGGCCTGGGAGGTTAGTGACGAACTTCGTTTCAGGGCCTCAATTGGTACATCTTTCCGTTCACCTGCTTTGTTTGAACTGTATGTTGCTGATGAAACTCGCAGTATTCGCCAATCGAACGACCCGTGCTTTAACTGGGGTGACAACCTTACGAACGGCGACATTACCCAGAACACAGCAAATAACTGTGCCGCAGAAGGCATTCCTGATGATTTGATTGGCTTCATTAGTGCGACATTGACAACCGGTGGTGGCGGTAGTTTCCTAAAACCCGAAACGTCAACATCTAAAACGCTCGGCATGGTTTACACGCCTGATTGGGCGGACTTAACCGTAACGGTGGATTATTTTGATATCGAAGTGCGCGACGAAATCCGTACCGTTGGTGGTCGCAACATCCTGCGACTTTGTTATAACTCAGATGACTTTGCGAACGAGCCATTCTGCGACCTGATCACGCGTTCAACGGGCGGTGCCGGGCAGGCTCCGTTTGAACTGCAGGAAGTTCGAGACGGATACATTAACATTGCAACCCAGAACAACCGGGGCTTGGATGTTCGTTTAACCTGGAATCACGACTATGATTTTGGTCGACTAACTTTCAATACTCAACATACCTTCACGTTCGAAAACAACACTCAAGTACTGGAAGGAATCGTTGAGGATTACCTCGGTGAAGGCGGCGAACCCAAGTATGTAGGTAATGCCAGCTTGGACCTACAGCGCGATAAATGGGGCTTCCATTATGGCGCTAGATTTGTTGGTTCGACCGATAATACCGAAGAAGCAGGCGGTGTCGAGGGCACCTATTTCGGTACGCCCATTAACCGTGTATATGAAATTCCATTCTGGCATTATCATAATGCATCCGTGACATATTCTATCATGGAAGATATGGATCTAACCGTAGGTGTCTCGAACTTATACAATAAGAAACCACCGAGGGTTACAACCAATGCACCTTCCGCAGCATTGCAAAACACAGTTGGGAACAGCGCGTTCTACACTCAGTATGACTGGCGTGGACGTCGCTTCTTCATGAATATTTCGAAAAGTTTCTAATCGCCCCCAATTTGCGATTTGATATAAAATAATAGGTGCGTCGGCTTCGGTCGGCGCACTTTTTTTGGCCATAAGCGCTGTGCTAAAAGATTGCACCCTGCGACAATCGGGTCCATGGTCCGCTCCAATGTATAGCCGCACAGCCTCCCTCTACCCGACCACACCGGAGTTATTCTTATGCCCAGGATACTGGCAAAATCAGACACACTGAACGCGCTCAATGGCAACTATGAACAAACGTCGCTGTTGGAACCCGTTTTCCTTAATAGCGTGCCCAAAAGTGGTACGCATTTGCTTCGCAATATTTTGCGAATGTTTGTACCCGTCAGGCAACAGTATCATGATGCCTTCATCCAGCACGCTATCCTTAGGCAAAACCAAAGCGCTTTTGCAACCAGTGCACCGCGCCTTAGCTGGGGCCATTTATTATATTCAGACGTTGCTGCAATCGCGCTGAGACAGGTTAACCACATTCTGCTTGTGCGTGACCCCTATACTTGGGTTTTGGCACGCGCGCGGTTTTTCCTGTCAGATAGCTTTGAGGCCAATCTATCACACCTGAAGGCTGGCGCGGTTTCAACCGAAGAAATGCTGAATATGATGATTTTTGGCATCCACGAAAAAGTACCAACACTTGCTGAAATCTATACACACAATTGCTTGGGTTGGCTCGGCACCAAGGCTGAATTGATCCGCTACGAAGATCTGATCGCCGCGATTAAAGACCTCGACAGTGAAGCATCTCTTGATTTTTTCGCTGAACTTCTTGGCAAATGTGGCATCGAGCAAATGCCCGATGACTGGCAAGAACGGGTACGCGTGGGTTCCGACCGCGAGCAAAGCGGGACAGCTCGCGAAAACCTGATAGGCGGCGCTGATGATATTCCGGCCGAATTGCCTGAGATGCAAAAGAAGCTGGTTGATATTGCGGCGCCTGGATTGCGGGCGGTACTGGGATACACCTAGCCGCGCCGCGCTTGCATTAGGTGCTCCAGCCTGTTAGATCGGGGCGCTTTTTGCTATCAATCCTCAATACCATGCCCCAAAAAATTGCTTGGTGACCGAGACCCTTATGCAGCAAGATACAGAAAAAACGATAAACAAAGATTACTGTGTAGTGCGCGGCGGCGTGCGCTGCGCAGGTGTGCATTTGATCATTGACCTATACGGCGCCAAGCGCCTCAACGACCTGCCCTTCATCGAGATGGTGATGCGAAAGTGCATCACGGCTTCGCGTGCTACATTGTTAAACATGCATCTACATCCGTTCGAACCCAACGGCGTTAGCGGGGTTGCTGTGTTGGCCGAAAGCCATATCAGTGTGCATACATGGCCAGACGACAATTACGCTGCCTTTGATGTGTTTATGTGCGGTGATACCGCCCCCGAAGCCTGCGCCGATATTTTGCAATCCTCTTTCGAGCCAGAACGCATTGAAGTGCATGAACTGCTGCGTGGCAAAGGTCTATAATGATGAACATTCCTGTCTCTACCAACAAAGCGCCGGAATGGTGGCGTGAACGCGACGATGGCATGGACAGCGCACAGTCGCTGCGTATGACCCTGCTACACCGCGAACAAAGCCCGTTTCAGCTGATCGAAATTTATGATCACAGCGCATTTGGCCTCATACTTGTATTGGATGGTTATATCCAGGCCAGCCAAGCGGACGAATTTATCTATCACGAGATGGCCATGCATGTCCCTCTTTTGGGCCGCGCACGCGAGAATACATCGGTGCTGATCATCGGCGGCGGTGAAGGCGGAGCGCTCAGAGAAGCCCTGAAGCATGATTTTGTTACCAGCGTGACGATGGTAGAGATTGACCAAAAAGTTGTCGAGCTTTCAGCGAAATATCTGGCAGTAAACGGCGACTATGGCGACCCGCGTGCCAATCTTGTGATTGAAAATGCGGCTGATCTGGTTCGGCGTGAACGACTGGCCGGCAAAACATATGATGTGATCCTGCTTGATCTAACCGAACCCGTTGGCCCCTCTGCAGGCCTGTTTACCAAAGGTTTTTGCAGCGAATTGGTTGATCTGGTTTCTCCCACCGGCGTTATCATCGATTCCGACAGTATATTCCTTTCCAAATCGGGCGGGGATTTTTTGCAGGAACAATCCAGTGAGGGTGAAAATCTGGTAAATCTAATGCTGCGCGAAAAGCTTTTGCCGCACTTCGAGATGTACCGCACAAATATTCCTATGTATCCGGGTGGGGATTTTGGCTTTTTTGCCTACAGCCGTGACGGTGTTAGCCTAGCCGAGCCCTCGTCCAGCTATGAAGGCCGCCATTATAGCCCCACAATCCACCGCGCTGCCTTTGCCTTGCCCGCTTGGCAAAAACAATGGTTAGGCCTGTAAACCCCACGCAATTGTGAAAACGCCCCACTGTGAGACAGCCGCGATCTGTGTATAGTATCTGTGAATGTTGTTAAAGGGGATATCATGACAAAATTTCTGGCCACACTATGCATCTGTATCGCGAGCTTCGCCGCAGTTGCCGACGACATTAAATTACCGGCAAAGCTTGATGCCGATGGCTTCCAGGGTGTGCTGGCTGATGCCGGTAAAGTTTTCATTAGCGGTCAGCCGACACCAGAAGGCCTAAAACGCCTGAAAGCCGAAGGGGTAACAACTGTTATCAGTTTCCGCACACCACACGAAATGGACGACCGCGAAATCGTACCGTTTGATGAAGCCGCTTTGGTTACGGAAATGGGCATGACCTATATAAATATTCCGCTTGGCGGCGATGCGCACCCTTACACACCCGAAGCGCTGGAAAAATTCGCCTCTGCGATGAAAGCGTTGGACGGCAAAGCGCTTATCCACTGCACTGTGGCGTGGCGGGCCAGCCATGTCTGGTCGGCTTACCTTGCCAAATATGAAGGTGTGGATATCAATACCGCAGTTGCCCACGGCCGCGCGGCCAATATGGGTGTACAACCGGTTGAGGCTTTACTTGGCGGCGTTACCTACAGCGTGGGCGAACCTGAAAAACATTAGAGCCTAACCCTAGCTTCTGGCCCAGTAAACGCCCAAAAATATCAGTGCAATGCCCGCGAGGCGCTGTGCTGTAATTGTTGAAACCGGCGACCCCAAAAAGCCAAAATGATCAATTGGGGCGCGCTACGCACCGACGGCCCATAATTTGCTGCATCAAAAACAGTGGCCCTGCCTCACAGGCAAATGCTAGCATCATAGCTGAAGCAAAAGGGGGCAGTTAGACAATGACAAAGCATCACACCACGCGGCGCAGTCTTCTGGCTGGCATGGCAGCAACCGGTCTGGCAGCAGCAGCTCATAGTGCGCGCGCGACACCCACAAACACCCCGTCGGCGCGGGCGCGGGACAAGTCATGGGATGCCATTGTTGTCGGCGGCGGTGTTTTTGGCGCATGGACCGCCCATCATCTGCAGGCGGCGGGCAAAAAAACATTACTTGTTGACGCCCGAGGCCCGGCCAATGCGCGTGCATCATCAGGCGGAGAAACCCGGATGATCCGGTCTGATTACGGCGCTGACGCTGTTTATACAAAAATGTCGAACGCTTCGCTGGTTGAATGGAAAAAACTGTCTGACCGGGCGCATTTGCCACTGTTTCACCAATCCGGCGTTTTGTTTTTCTTCCAAAGCATGGTCGATTACGCACGAGCCTCGATTGAAACCCACAAAAAGCTCGATCTACCGCTTGAGGTGCTTGACCAAGCCGCACTAATAAAAGGCTTTCCCCAGTTCGATTTCATCGGTGTTGAGTTCGGCCTTTATGAAGTAGGTTTTGGTGCGCTGATGGCGCGGCGCAGTGTGCAGCATCTGGTTGCTGATTTTGTGCGGGCTGGCGGCACCTACCGCCAAGCCGAAGCAAGTGCACCCGGCGCGGACGGCCACAGCCTACAAATTGGCACCCGCACCGAGACCGCTGACACAATTATTTATGCGTGCGGTCCGTGGATGCGAACCTTGCTGCCTGATCTGCTGGAAGACCGGCTATTTGTAACGCGGCAGGAAGTTGCGTTTGTGGCCCCGCCCACAGGCAGCACAGAGTTTGGTTTTGGTTCACTGCCCGGCTGGGCTGATTTCAACGACGGCGACCTATATTATGGCTTCCCGGACATTGAGGGCCGAGGTTTTAAAATCGCGCATGACAAACACGGCGAAACCTTTGACCCCGAGCTTGGCAATCGCCGCACCTCGGATGAAGTTTTTGAACGCCTGCGCGCCTATATGGCGGTGCGGTTCCCCGCCCTGGCTGATGCGCCTTTCATTGGTGACAGGGTTTGCCAATATAGCAACAGCTCGAATGGCGATTTCCTGATTGACCGCCACCCCAACCACAAAAATATCATTCTGGTGGGGGCGGGTTCCGGCCACGGCTTTAAACACGGCCCCGAAGTTGGCCGCATGGCCGCCGCCTTGGCGATAGACGAAACCCATGAGACCATCGACCGTTTCAGCCTAAAAACCAAAACCACCCACCATAAACGCACCGTGGTGTAGGCGGCCGGGATCAAAAAAGCTGGTATTCTATTCCTACTAGTAGCCAAGAAATATTGTTCGCCATTTCAATCTTATAGCGTTCGGCTGGTTCGGTTGCTGCACGAAAAGCCGCCTGTAGCTAAGTAAACCACTACCCCGCAGCATCAATCAGCACTTTGGCTGATCTTTTCGCGTCTGCGGCGGTGTTTTCCAGCCCGTGCAGATGGGCGATTACAATCGCGCCTTCTGCCAGCATCAAGAGTTGGCGCGCCAATGCTTCCGGTTCCCGCAGACCCGCCTTTGTTGCCAGCTCCTCAAAAAATACCGCAAGCAGGCGTTTATGCTCGGCTGCAGCCACATGGATGGGGTGGTTTTTATCTTGGTATTCGGACGATGCTTTGATGAACATGCAGCTTTTAAAGCTGTCTTCACCGAACCATTCGCCCAGCGCATCAAAGGCTGCCAGCAGTTGATCTTTGGGGTTTGCCGCCAATTCTGCCACCCGGCAGGAAAAATTGTCACGGAACTGTTCGTCACGCAGCCGCAACGTCGCGAGGATCAGGTCTTCTTTACTGCGAAAATGTTTGTACATGGATGTTTTTGAAATGCCGGTCTCGCGCACAAGCGTATCCATCCCGGTGGCATGAAAGCCGTCCCGGTAGAAAATTTTCAGGGCTTTTTGTACCAGTTCGTCGCGTTTTGAAGCCGACATAAAACCGGGTCTTTCTTATTTCGTGTACCGATCGGTACAGTAACAGCAAATATATCGGCATAAAAGCCAAAATTTAAAGTGTTAGAATTCAATAAGTTACATCACCTTCCCATAACACATATGCCAAATCCCTCGCTCAGGCCTTGACAACATGTACTGATCTGTACATCTTAGGTGTACCGATCAGTACATAATCCCCACCCCCAGCCTTCTAATCACCTACAGGAAAAGAAAATGACCGACGCAAAATTAAAACTCTATAGCTTCCCCCTTTCAGGCCACGCCCACCGAGCCCGGCTTGCGCTTTCGCTGATGGGCATCGATTATGATATTCAGGATATCGACTTGGCGAACGGTGAGCAACGCAGCGACTGGTTCAAGGCCCTTAATCCCGCAAGCTTGGTACCGGTGCTGGTGGACGGTGATATTGTGGTGCAGGAAAGCACGGCCATCTTAACCTATCTGGCGAAAAAATTCCCGGCTGGTAAGTGGATCCCCGAGGATGCTGCCGGCGCGGCGGAAGTTGAAAAATACTTTGTTGCAGCGTCCACCACACTGGCAGCAGGCCCTGCCCGCGCCCGCCTGATCAATATATTTGGCGCCCAATATGATAAGGCAGAAACAGTGGAAAATGCCCACAAATATCTTAACCAGTTAGAGGCCGCGCTTGACGGCAAAAACTATTTGGTCGCTGACCGGCCGACATTTGCTGATGTGGCCATCTATAGCTATGTGGCCCATGCGCCAGAAGGTGATGTATCCCTTGCCGGATATCGAAACATATTGGCATGGGTCGCCCGCATTGAGGCGCTTAAAGGCTTTGTTGGCATGCCAAAAACCGATACAGCCAAAGCTGCCTAAATCCCTTGCGGCGGGACCCCATACCAGGTTCCGCCGCCAATACTGCCGGAGCAACAGTTCATGGAAATCCCCTACAATCCCTTTCACAGTGGTGAGCTTGCCATTCAGGGAAAGCTTGAGGTCAAGGAATTGGTGGCTGGCTTCGCGCCTTATGTTATTCGCACGCAAATGCCTGACCAGCACCGCGAATTTTATGCCGAGCTACCCTATTTTCTGATGGGGTCAATCGGTGAAGACGGCCTGCCATGGGCATCTATATTGTGGGGTGAACCCGGTTTTGTTGCATCCCCATCACCCACTGAACTAACAATAGCGACGCTGCCTGACCGCGCCGACCCTTTGCACGCCAATATGCGGTCCGGGCAGGAAATTGGCATGGTGGGAGTGCAGTTTCACACTCGCCGCCGCAACCGGGTGAATGGCCGCATACACAGCGTCTCCAATGGCGGATTTTCCATCACTGTCACCCAGTCGTTTGGCAACTGCCCCAAATATATTCAGGGCCGCGAAATCAACGGATATGCCAAGTGGGCGGATATATCTTCCGCCAGCACGGCAAGTGATAAATTGTCAGTCGTTGACGCCCAGCTTATCGGCAATGCAGACACACTTTTTATTGCTTCGGCTAGCAGCAAACTAGGCGCTGACGAGCGGCACGGCGTGGATATGTCACACCGGGGCGGCGCACCCGGTTTTGTGAAAATTCTGGACGATGGCTCGCTGCTGATCCCCGATTTTACCGGCAATAATATGTATAATACATTGGGCAATATTCACGCGAACCCGTTGGCAGGGCTGTTGTTTTTTGATTTCGAAAGCGGTGACCTGTTGCAATTGACAGGCATTGCAAAGATTGTTTGGCCCGAAGACACGGAATTCACCTATAGCGGCGCACTTCGATATATACAGATTACACCGTCAAAGGTCGCGCGGCGCGGCGCGGCGATGCCTTACAAATGGGGTGCTACTGCCGCGTCGCCCTACCTGCCCGAGGCCGCCAAATGGCGCAAAGCCGTACCCACAAGCACAAGTGTAGCGACGGGAAAAAGCCAATACAGGGTGGCGGATATTGTTACAGAAGCGACAGGCATTAAAAGTTTTTATCTTCAACCGGTCGAAGGGGGGCCAGTGCCTGACCATACACCGGGCCAACATCTACCGATCGCTGTGAATGTGAACGGCAAGCAGCACAGGCGCACCTATACACTGTCGGCAGCCCCATCTGCACAGGTTCTGCGCCTAACGATTAAGCGCGGTGGGGGCGGCACCGTATCCAAGCATATGCATGACGGCATCTCGGTCGGCGATACTGTGACGGCGCAGGCCCCTGCCGGAAAATTTGTGCTGAAAGAAACAGCCGATGTGCCGGTGGTATTGATATCGGCGGGTGTGGGTATCACCCCAATGATAGCTATGGCCGAGGTTTTGCTAGCTGAACAATTGCCAAACAAGCAAATCCATTTCATCCATGGCGCGCGCGCAGCCTGCAACGTGCCGTTCCTCAATCAATTACGGCGCTGGCCGCTGAACCATAAGAATACTGCACTGCAACTGCGCTATAGCCGAGCGGCGACAGCTGATACAGATAAGCAGCCCTTCGCAAGCTGCGGCCGCATCGACAGCCCGTGGCTCACATCGCTAAAACTACCAAAGAGCGCAGACTATTATTTGTGCGGCCCGCCAGGTTTCATGCAAACGGTTTATGACCATTTAATCACAAGCGGTACTTTAGACGACCAAATCCATTTTGAAACATTTGGCCCCGCTAGCTTGAAACGCGTGGGCCAAACCGTGCAGCGAAAACATGCCAAAGCCCATGTGACCTTTAAGAAATCTGGTATTGAAGCCGTTTGGCACCCTTCGAACGAAAGCCTGTTGGAACTTGCGGAAAAAAATGGCATCGAAGCGCCGTTTTCATGCAGATCAGGATCCTGCGGCAGCTGTGCCGCGCCGCTGTTAAAAGGCACAGTCGGCTACGATATGCCGCCCGACTATTGCCCTAAAGACAATGAACTGTTGCTGTGCTGTGCAGCACCAAAGCCTGGCAAAAGAAACCGCGAACTCATCATCAATTTATAGGCACTTGTCGCAAATTTGGCGGCTCAATCAAGGATATTTCCATGCGCAAACCTGCCAATGGTTTTACGTATTTTGCTAAAATGCAGGGCGGCGGTGCACGTGCGCCTATGCCTAAGACTATTCATATATTTTGGTCTTGGTGCGGCGGCGCAGTGGCCATTGGGCTGATAGCATGGATTGCGCAACTGGTTGACCAGCCATTGCTCGCCGCGCCGCTGGGCGCCAGTGCCGTGCTTGCTTTCGGCGTGCCAGATAGCCCTTTGGCTCAGCCCCGAAATATAATTGGCGGCCATATAGTTGCGGCATTTGCCGGCATTGTATTTCTGAAATTACTCGGCAACGACTGGTGGGTAATGGGTCTTTCTGTCGCCACGGCCATAGCCATGATGCAGTTTCTGCGAGTGGTTCATCCCCCGGCCGGTGCGAATCCGCTGATCGTTATTATGGTTGGTGCAAGTTGGGATTATCTACTGGTACCCGTCGCGGTATCCGCATTTATTTTATCAATATGCGCGGTATTTTTTAACAATTTAGCGACAGCCCGCCGCTATCCTCTATATTGGTAAATATAAATTGGCCTGCCCGAAACATATACGTTGAATCTCTTGCTTTGCTGCGCGGCATCAAGGCCCGGCAAAAAACAGGGAATTCACCATCTATTTATAAGGCAATCACCCGAGCGGCAAATAAGTCCAAAAGAGGCTGACTTTATCTTCGCGCCTTGATTTTCAACCCGATACCGTACCCAAACACCTGCAATGGATATTATTCTACAAATAAAATAATTAGATTGAGAGGCGAGTGAGGCTTGTCTTCGTTCATGGAAGTAGATAGATTTTTAAGCGACAGTATGGCTGGATCAGATTAAACTGCGCCAGTTTCTTAATTGTCTGCATACATAAATAACGCTCGACGATAAAGTCAGCGAGCCGCAAGGCGCATAAAAAAGTTACGGGTGGGACATGAAATTAGCCGAATTCACGGCCAGAACAAAACCGGTTTTAGCAAGCATATCGTTGCTGCTTTTTGCCATTGGCATAATCTCGGCCCCCCTTAAAGCTGACAATATTTTTGAGAATTATACGCTAGGAGAAGGCATACGATTCTCTGATATTCATGTTTCCGGTTATACAACAATTGAAGGCGCAATACCCCGTGACGGGGAAAGCGAGCTGCTAATTGATGATGTGAGTTTATTCGTAAACGCCCGATTTAACCGATTTTTCAACCCATTTTTTGAAGCAGAGGTTGCCGCTGTTCCCATCGCGGTTGAAGGAAACAGTTTATTTTCAGGAACCAACGCGCGGTTTGTGCTTGAGCGTTTGTATAATGATTCACATCTTACTGACAAATTGACACTGCGGCTGGGTAAAAGCCTTGCGCCGATAGGTGAATGGAATAGCGTACATGCTGGGCCACTTGTAGCGACAACTACGCGACCGATCAGCACGCGGCGTGTTTTCTCGGAATTTGTCTCTGGTGCTTCGCTTATCTATTCTCCGCACAGTGAAGCTTTGCCTGTGGTAACCGCTTATTGGCAGCCAGAAGGTCAGCTCGCACACGACCCTGACATTCTAGAGAACAGGCATTTCCGCGACATAAAGGGGTTTAATCTCGCGTGGGAATGGGGATTCAGCAATAAATTTGGTGTGTCTTTTCAGAAAGCCGATAGCGGCCAGTTGGAAACGCCATTCCAAAGCAACAGTGTAGCGGACGAGCACCAATATTTACTCGGCTTAAACGTACATTTGGTCAAGGGACCTTTTGACCTCCAAAGCGAATTTGTTCATGTCTGGCTAACCGACCCGTTGCCATCACGGGCAAGAAACAACGAGACCGGCATATTCGTGCAAGGCCTATATAATCTGAATGACAACTGGGCTTTGATGAGCCGCTATGAATATTTCCAGGACCGAGACTTTTTGGACAATTCTCAAAACGCTTTGTTCGGCATAAAATACAGCCCAAAACCGCCCCTTGTCTGGAAATTGGAATATGTAAAACAGTGGGGCGAAGAATTCAGTATTAGTACCGGTCTGATTGCATCATTGGCGGTGCTTTTCTGATGGGCCGTTCAATGAAAATATTAATGTTGCCTACATTTTGGCTGACGCTGACGATTTTATCGCTTCTTGGAGCACCGTCGGCGCACGCCGAAGGGGAAATAATAATCATTGCTCATCCCTCAGTGTCGGCAAAAACATTGGCTGCACCAGACGTACAGCGCATATTCCTACTGAAAGATACAGCATGGAAAAACGGCGCGCCGATCATTCCCGTCAACAGGGAGGCAGCGAGCTCCGAACGGCTAGCCTTTTCCAGTATCGTTCTCGGCGTTTCTGTTCGCTCGTTATCAAACTATTGGAACCGCATGCAATTTAAAGGCTATATGCCACCTGTCGTTCAAGAATCCGATGCTGCGATGATTGCATTTGTTCAAAACGTACCCGGCGCTGTGGGCTATATCACTACGAAAGATGTGCCAGACGGTGTCATAATCTTAGCAAGAATACATTGACCCGCTGGTTAGGGAAATCAATCCAGCGGAAAATGTCCGCATCTTTTGTTGCCATTTTTCTGGTGACCTACAGTATTACGGCGCTTGTGGTCTTCACCTCGGTTTCTCAAATTACCCGAACAACTGAAGCCTATACTTTAACGCAGATCGCCAATCAAAAACTCGGTCAAACCAGTGCATCCCTGGATGCCCTAAGCACAAACTTAACGGCTTGGTCGAGCCTTGAAGTTATGACCGATATATTTTCGGCCGATATAGACAAACGCATATATAGAACGCTTCTGAAACTCCGCGCCCAATATTCCTTAAGCGGGCAAATATATGTATTTGACGCACAAGGCCAATTTGTTGCCTCTTCCAGTAGCTCGCAGGAGAGTCTGGCATTACCCGATACATGGAAGCCAAAAAGTGTAGATCTCCATTTTGTCGACAAACATTTGGACCCGCGAGTTGATAGGTCTCTCGCGGTCGAGGAAACAGACTCGTTAGTTGTGCTTTCTCACACAATTTTCGCCAACTTTGGTGCCAAAGCACCAATCGGCACTATTGTCGCAGCTTTGCCTTGGCAAGATATTCACAAAGTGATTTTTGAAGGTGACTATCCGGCGCTGCTGTTAAAGAATGGCACCAGCCGTATTCTGCACAGCAGCGACAGCTTTCAAAACCTTGACCACATGCCCTCGCTTGTAGATAAACCGCTAAGTATCAGGTTGGGAAATACAAACTTTATTTGTGGCTATTCTGATCTTCACAATAACAATATTCCCGGTTGGACCCTCGTTGCCCTCAAAACCGAAACAGCAGCCAATGCACCCCTTTGGAATGTTGGTCTGCAACTATTATTACTTGGTTTTGCTCTTATCATCCCGGTTGGTTTTGCAATCCAGTGGCTTTCGTTGATGCTAACACGGCCACTACATTCTTTGGGCCAAACCGTTTCGGATGTTGCCCGCGACAATAATCTTTCGCTGCGCGCCAAGGTCACAACGGAGGATGAAATTGGCCTGCTTGCGCACGCCTTCAATAGAATGACAGAAAATTTGGGCGTCGCGTCGCTGGAACGCGAGGAAGCTCTCAAAAAAATGGAAAACCTCAACGCAACATTAGAAAGAAGAGTTAACGAACGTACAGCTGAATTAAGCGATGCAAACCACGAAGTTGTAAAAGCATTTGATCAGCTAAAATCGACCCAGAGCCAACTTGTGCATTCCGAAAAAATGGCTTCACTCGGGCAATTGGTGGCGGGCGTGGCGCACGAATTGAACAATCCTATTGGCTTTATTTATGCCAATTTCCCTCATCTTGAAACCTACGCAAGTGAAATTTTTCAGTTGCTGGACGAAATTCAGGCTATGGACATGCCTGAAGCTTACAAAGAAGTCCTAAACAAGAAAATATCCGATTATGATATCGCATTTGTAAAGAGCGATCTGGGCAAGATCATTGCCAGCGGCAAGTCCGGAGCATCCCGAATTAAAGAAATTGTTTCCTCGCTCAGAAGTTTTTCCAGACTTGATGAAGCTGAGTTGAAAAAGGTGAAGCTGGAAGTTGGCCTGGATGACACACTTTCGATCCTGAACCATTATTTAAAAGGCGGCGTCACTGTCGAGAAAGCATATGGGCTTAACCAGGCAGTTACATGTCGTGCCGGTCAAATAAACCAGGTTTTCACCAATATTATATTCAATGCCGTGCAAGCGATGAACGAAAAAGGAACACTAACAATTACCACCCGCCGGTCCGGCGATTTTGCCGTTGTCGATATTGGAGATACCGGAACCGGGATATCTGAAGACATTCTAACCCGAATTTTTGATCCCTTTTTCACAACCAAGAAAGTGGGCGAAGGAACAGGACTTGGTTTGTCCATATCGTACGGCATCATTGAAAACCACGGCGGAAAACTGGAAGTCGAAAGCGTTGCCGGAAAAGGAACGACCTTTCACATATGGTTGCCTATCATAGCAGCGACACCCGTCAAAGATACCGAAACTGCCTCGAAAAAGGTTGAGCCTCATGACTGATCAAACTTTCACTCTTCTTTTCATTGATGACGAGCCAGACATTGTAAATAGCCTGAAACGCTCTTTCCGAAGAGGTTTCAACGTATTGTTGGCAACCTCGGGCACCGAAGGATTGGAAATACTCAAAACCCAATCTATCGACCTTATTATCTCGGACCAGCGAATGCCCGATATAACAGGCGACAAAGTATTAGCTGCGGCCAAGGAGTTGCAGCCTGAAGCGGTTCGCATTCTATTAACCGGCTACTCAGATATTGAGGCGCTAACCAACTGCGTGAACGAAGCAAGCATTTATAAATATATAACCAAGCCCTGGGAACCCGAGCAACTCCGTCTAACAGTTGTTCGCGCGTTGGAAAGCCTGAGCTTGCAGCGCCGCCTGAAACACAAAACTGCTGAGTTGGACCAGGCCTATGAAGACGCAGTGAAAATGCTGTCAGTAGCCTGCGAAGGCAAAGATGAAGATACGGGCTACCATGTGCAGCGCGTACAACACTATACCGAATCCTTGGCGCTTGAAATTGGTTATGATGTGCTGGACGCCCGACATATGGGCATAATGAGCATCTTGCATGATGTCGGAAAATTATTTGTACCCGATGCTATTCTTCAAAAACCAGCAAAACTGAACGATGAAGAGTGGGTCGTTATGAAAAGGCACCCGGAAAACGGGGCGCGCATATTGGGCAACAACTCCTTTTATGAAATCGCCCGCGAAATTTCGTCGTGCCATCATGAAAATTATGACGGATCTGGATACCCTAAAGGCCTAAAAGGGGAAGAAATACCAATCTCTGCCCGCATTGCCAAAGTAGCCGATGTTTTTGATGCGCTATCGTCCAAGCGCCCCTACAAAGACCCTTGGCCGATCGCCAAAACATTGGCTTTGTTACGGGAGGAAACGGGTCGCCTATTTGACCCCGAAGTTATCAAAAATTTTATGGCTCTGTATGAACGTGGCACCATAAGAAATATTATGGACGCCTATCACGCCGAAACGGATCCCGACGTAAATGCCCTCGAACGAGACGGTAAGCAATAAGCAAAACAGCCGTTAATCATCGAATTTTTATCGTCCCCTGATAAGAGCGTCCGCGCTCAGTGTTTTTGTATGCCTTACGCGAAGAATTATTTTATAGATTGCACCATATCAACCTATGCTAAATCCTGATATATAGGACAAGCGAAAATATAGGGAAGATAGGAAAAGCGCTATTGTTGCAAGCTGCTGAACAGCAAAATTTTCGGGATTGGCTCAGGCCCATCTTCAGTATAAAGCTTTGGATAGTACCATTATTATTGTCCGTAATTTTGCTAACGGTACAGCAATATAATTATTTGGTATTCCATACGCTGGCTGAATTTTTCGCTGTTATCATTTCCTTTATCTTTTTCGCTGTTGCCTGGCAAACCTTCGAATTTTCCAAAAACTCATTCTTGCTCTTTCTTGCGTGTGCCTATTTTTGGATTGGGGCGTTGGATATGACACATGCGCTTACCTATAAGGGCATGAATCTTATTGTTCGTAACGATAGCAATACGGCAACCCAATTCTGGATTGCCACCCGCTATATGGAAGCATTCTTTCTGCTGGCTGCACCGTTTGTTGCCCATAAGGCTATAAATCGCTACTGGTTTTTTGGTTTGGCCGGCGCCATAGCCATAACCTTGGGTGTCTTGATTTTTGCAGGAACCTTCCCAACAGTATTTATTGAAGGCCAAGGCCTGACGCCTTTAAAAGTTTACAGCGAATATATCATTGTTGCTGTTCTTGGACTGGCTATTGTTGCCTTAATACGCAAAAAAGCTCCGGTCAGCACCGAAGCCTTATCCTTGATAGTCTTTTCCATTCTACTGACAATCGGCGCAGAATTATGCTTCACCCTTTATGTGGATTTATACGGCCTTTTTAATGTGTTCGGCCATATTTTTAAACTCTGCTCATATTGGTTACTGTTCCAAGCCACCGTAACTTCTAGCTTAACGACCCCTTACCTGGCACTGCAGGGCAAAAATCAGGAGCTCCAGAACCAGCAAAAAGAACTGAATATCCTCTCCAGTGCTGTCGAACAAACACCGGCATCAATTCTTATCACTGATGCGACCGGCCACATCCAATATGCCAACCCCAAATTTGAACAAATCACAGGTTACCGCAACAAAGAAATTATTGGACGGCACCCGCAATTTCTGCGGTCCGAACATACGCCTCAGGCCGACTATGATGCCCTTTGGGAAGCCCTTTTTTCTGGCAGATCGTGGCGCGGTGAGCTGCAAAACAAGCGAAAAGATGGCACGGTATACTGGGAAGCTATGCGGGTATCAAGCATAAAGGCCGGCGGAAAAATTACTCATTTTCTCTCGGTTTCAGAAGATATTACCGAAAGAAAACGCATGGAAAACGAGGTTACTCGTTTTGGGCGTATCGTTGATCAATCGTTTGGCGAAATTTATACCTATGATGCCAAAACACTATTATTCATTCAGGTCAATCAGGGTGCACGAAAAAATTTGGGATATACGATAGAAGAGCTGCGCAGCCTTACCCCTGTTGATATAAAGCCACTTTTTGACGATAAGTCCTTTAACGAGCTCTTGGCGCCACTACGCGATAAAAGCACGGATAACGTTACATTTACGACTATCCAGCAACGTAAAGATGGTTCAACCTATGATGCCGAAGTTCATGTGCAATTGCTTCAGCAAGAAACGCCGCCGGTTTTTGTCGCGAACACACGAGATATTACCGAGCAAAAACACTTGGAAGAACAGCTTAGGCAGGCCCAAAAAATGGAGGCCGTTGGACAAATCACTGGCGGGATTGCCCATGATTTTAATAACATCCTCAGCATTATTTTAGGGAACCTGGAGTTTTTACAAGAATTGGTTGGCGATGAGCCGGATGCTGAGGAATGTATTGAAGGCGCCCTAGCCGGAACCAAACGCGGCGCCGACCTGACACAAAAACTGCTAGGTTTCACGCGGAAGCAGCATAGCAAGACCCAGCCTGTTAATGTGAACGATCGCATTCAGCATATGGGCAGCCTTATCACCAAATCCCTTACAGCTTCGATTCACATTCAACATAATTTCGGTGCTAATTTATGGCCAGTTGATATCGACCCGCTTGATTTCGAAAATGCAATTTTGAATTTGGCGCTAAATGCCCGTGATGCCATGCCCGAAGGCGGCTCTCTGTCGATCGAAACCACCAATAAAGTGCTTGATGATACTTATGCTGCAATAACGCCCGACGCAAAGCCCGGTGAGTTTGTCCTTATTTCCATAAGTGATACCGGCATTGGCATGGCCGAAGAAATTCAGGGAAGGGCCCTGGAACCTTTCTTTACCACGAAAGACCAAGGCAAAGGTACTGGCTTGGGTTTAAGCATGGTTTTTGGTTTTGTTCAACGCTCTCGTGGTCACCTGAAAATCTATTCAGACGTTGGGTCTGGCACAACATTTAGCCTTTATTTGCCAAGATCATATCGGGGCATCACCCCCAACCAGGTGGAAACAAATGAGCCGCCGCGCGGCAGTGAGACCATCCTCATTGTGGATGATGAAATAGACCTGCAAAGAATTGCATCGGCGCATCTGTCTAATCTTGGCTACAGCGTGCATACAGCCAGCAACGGGGCCGAGGCACTGGAATTGCTCGGCCTCTATCCGGAGATCGCCCTTTTATTCAGTGATATCATTATGCCAAATGGCATGAACGGCTATCAGCTGGCCTCTATTGCACATAAAAAATACCCAGCGCTCAAAATCCTCCTGGCTACGGGTTTTGCCGGCAAACAGGAACTTGGCGAAGCTTCAGATAGCCTGCTTACGCAAAGATTGGCTGATCGTCTGCTCAAAAAACCATATAATAAATATGAAATCGCAACTGCCGTTCGCCGAACACTGGACGCCGCAGATTGAGCGCTAAGCCATTCTTTGCCAGCACCATAACAAAATGGCATACGTACAATTGACCTTGGCTAACCAGACCTGTCCAACGGCGCGTTTTTGCTCGCATTCTTCCTGATCATATTGATACCTCAAGTCTGGCGATACGATATTTAAACAGATGCACAGAAGGCATCAATTTTGGCTTTGGCTGCTGACAATGGCGGCCAGAGCGATCTGATCTCAATTTCGTGGCGTTTCCATTTATCAGGGTGCGGCGGAGAAACAGTCGTCCGTGATAATGGCATCGTGCCAGCCGGGATATGGGGAATGGATCCTTCAAAGCCAAGTGCCAAATTAATGTGAGTCAATGCCGCTGCCGGATCACTGATCAGGCTTGAAAAGTTGATTGTGGTAAAACGATTTGCATCCAGGCTCTCTAAGCCCTCAATAATGGCAAGGTTGCTGGCCACCCACTGAAATGCTGCTATTTCAGCTAATGACTTTCCGCACATCTCGCGCCACCCTCTGGGAAGCAGAAAGCACCAACCAGCCAAGGGCCAATTGGGAAGGTCCCTAAAAGTGACAAATCGGCCAGTTTGCAAACCAACCGTCCATGCCTCGATAAGACTGGATACTGTCTCCCTCGGGTCGCGGTGCAGATAAATGAAGCGAGCGTTAGGAAAAACCTTAAGCATAAATGCAATATTAAGCGCATTACGCGGCGTTTTTTCCAGGAAACAAACCGACTGAGGTCGGTTTTTGGGCGGCAAAGCAAGGTAGGGAACCCCTTGCTGGTTTCTCAGGAAACACAAGAAACAACGACGCATCAAATCACATGTTTCCGCGGTAGCGTGGCCAGCGCCCAGTGCCATAGAATCCAGTTGTAAATTCTCGGCACGCAGCGAAGGAAAAGCCCGAAAAACAGCATGGCTTTCGCCGCCAATGCTCCAATAAGGGCCGGACCGCGCCAACTGCTCATAAAGCAAAGTGCTGCCAGAACGTGGGGCTGAAAGCACGATGACTGCGTTGCCTATGATGCGGGCGACGTCTTCGTTGGATAAATTGGCAGTCGCTTGCCGTGCAGCCGATATGATGTCAGGCTGTTGTCGCATTATTTTTAGGCCTGTATTGAAGGATCAAGCGATCCTTCTTCAGGAAAGCAATGGCAAGGAATTTTCCGTCTGTCAATCTCGATACAGGCATCCGGGCTACAAGGCACACCCGGATGAACCTTTTGGCTGCAGCAACACGGCTCCCAGGGAAAAGCCCAGTCAAGGATCAGATGTACCCGGTCCTCTGTACCTTCATTGATAACTGAATGCCTCCGGCGATTATTGATTTCAATAACCTCGCCTTCCTTCATCACAGCTGTCTCTTGGCCGACCCTGAAGAATACCTGATCATTGGTTATGATGGGAACGTGAATTCGGTGCGAATGAGCGAGCGAAAAATTCATATCCCAATGTGGGGTGATTTCACCACCTGCCCGCAACTTAACCAAATTCACGCGAATAAAATACCCCCGAACCGGCCGATCAAATTTGGCTAAAATATCGGCAGAGGTTTCATAATATTCGGCGATCATTGCAAACAGGTTTCTCAGCACCGGCCCAAACAGATTATAAGCTGGTTGCACCGTTGGGTTGGTATGACGAAAATCTTCATCATAAACCAGGCCGATTGCCTGCGTATCCTTGTGGGCTTCGTATCGCTCTTGGCGTGTAGCCTCTCCCGCCCAGTGCAAATCTGTTAGCTGCTCCACCAAACCTTTAATCGGCGAGATATCCATATCGCCCAACCGCAAAAAACTGCCTTGAAAATTCATAAAAACCCCGAAGCTGGTCGATTATCGTATTCTGCAAACCACCGCGTTTGGCCTTGGTCGGTGCACAGTTTACACTATGACATCCGTTGCGCCAAAATGCCGATTGTCAAACTATCCAAGCCCGAGAACCAAGTCCAGATTATTTGCAATTCAACAGACCGCATATGCCGACAAAACGGCCAAGCTAATATGCGATCTGAATAAATGGAGGTGTGGTGGGCCCGGAGGGATTCGAACCCCCGACCAATCCGTTATGAGCGGACGGCTCTAACCAACTGAGCTACAGGCCCTCACCACGGGTGCTTACCTAGCAAAGCCTGATTTGAAAGAATAGCTAAAAATGCGCTCGGGTGCCAAAAAGACGCATTCCTTGCCACTGATGGTTCAAAGTGCGTCGATTTCTTCCTTCAGGCGTGCACCTTTGTCGGTCGCGATACGCTCAAGCACCTGCACCCGTTGCTCCAGTTTCTCAATGCGGGCTTCGGCCGCTTTGTCCAGACCCTGCGCTTTATGGGCCGCTTCTTTTGCGCGTGTATTTAACCATCTGTTGATCGTCGCTGATATCATCACAATCGCAACGATCGCAAACGCCATTGTTGTGCCACTCATCTAATTATCCTCGCTTTTTTCTGGCTCTATTGGCCTGTTTTCGTATTTTTATCCACGCTCTAAAGCGCGTCGATTTCCTCTTTCAAGCGCTCACGTTTGTCAGTAGCAAGACGTTCCAAAACCTGAACTCGCGCCTCAAGCCCGACATAATTTTTGCTCTGCTCATTATCCTGTCCGCCAGCGCGGGCTATTGCAACGCGCTCCCTCGACTTTATAAAGCTGCTGATTATGCCGCCGATTATGCTAATAAAAACAATCGCAACGACCATTTCTTCAAACGCCATTTAGCCCTCCCTTTCACTAAAGTTGATATGGGCATCTTCGCCAAAATTTGCAATGCCATATTTGAGCCATTAGATATGATGGTAACAAGTCAATAAAGACAAGAAATTTGGTCAAGGGGGAGAAGCCTTATGCGTTCACTATCTCTGGCGCAGTCGCTGGCGAAATATCGGCGCAATTGCATGGTGGCGGCACTGTCCGCAGCCGTTGGATGGGGTATAGTGCCCGCATGGGGGGCGGAGGATGAACCTGTCTGTGCTCAAGGCACCTGCCAAAATAGTTGGAAAGGCACAGGCGCAGCCACACAACGAGCCCCTACCGAGCTGGGCGAAGCCTATAAGGCCTTTTTGCATATTGCCCGCACAGAACTTTTGACTGTCACCGAAATTATCAAAGAGATCAAAAAGCAAGGCTTCAAAAAGTGGGCCCCCGGCACAAAACTTCTGCCCGGCGCGCGTTATTATGACAATAATCGAGGCCGCTCGCTGGCTTTGATCATTGGCGGCAAGAGGCCTATCGCAGATGGCTTACGCTTTGTGGCCAGCCATATTGATAGCCCTCGACTGGAACTGAAAGGCCGTCCAGTTTACGGCGAACAAGAATTCGCCCTGTTTCAAACCAATTTTCACGGCGGCATCAAAACATATCAGTGGACCAATATTCCTTTGGCCATTGTTGGCCGCGTCGATAAAAAAGACGGCACCATAATCAATGTGAACATTGGCTTAAAACCCGAAGACCCGATTTTCATGATCCCGGACCTTTCACCACACGTAGATGCTTCGCAGCGCAAGCGTATCCAGCGCGAAGTGATTACGCACGAAGAACTTGATCCCATCGTTGCTTCAGGCCCACATGGCCCAAAGGGGAAATTCAAGGCCAACGATTGGGTATTTCGCTTCCTGAAGGCTAACTTCAATATAGACGCAGCAGACCTGGTATCAGCCGAGCTTTCGCTTGTGCCTGCTATGCCACCGCGCGACATGGGCTTTGATCGCCGCCTAATCGCCGCCTACGGCCAAGATGATAGATTGGGGGCCTTTGGTAGCCTCAAGGCAGCGAGCCTGCTGAAAGTGCCGCCCTACACCGCCATTATCTTGTTTGCCGACAATGAAGAAAGCGGCAATGTAAATGTCACAGGTGCATCTTCAAGTTATCTCACCGATTTGGTCGGCGAACTATTATACGCGGAACAAGGCGAAAAATACCGCCAGCCTTTGTTAACAAGGGCCCTGCGCGCCTCCAAAGCCCTTTCCATTGATGTAAACCCGGGCGTGAACCCAATGAATGCGGGCGCATGGGAACTGGGCAACGCCCCGAAACTTGGATATGGAATCAATATCAAGCTTTATGGCCGTGGTTTTGATGCAAACAGCGAATATATAGCATGGACACGCGCCGCGCTGGACCGCGCTGGCGTGCCGTGGCAAACCACCACATATAAAGTGGGACGTGCGGGCGGCGGCACACTGGGCCGCGAACTTGCCCGCTACAATATTGATACCATTGATTTTGGAGTGCCCGTGCTATCGATCCACACACCCTATTCAGTTAGCGATAAAATGGATTTGCTGGCGCTTAGGAACGCTGTGAAAGCCTTTCTGGAAAGCAAATAATGTTCGCTGTCCCATTATACAGCGCCGTAAATGGTAAACGATTTTAAGGGGAACAAAGTGCGCCAATTCCTGTGTGTGATAACAACTTGTCTGGCGATTGGCGTTTTCTCCCCTGCTGCGCAACCGCAAAATGCTGAGCCCATTGTGGAACCCGGCAAAGAACCGCTAATCAGGCCCATGGCCGCGCCCGCAAGCAAAATGCAGCTCACAAATTTCTATTATCTGAGCCATGACAGCCGTTCTATGACACGGGGTGGTTCAATGGTCATCACCGACGGCATAATCACCTCGATAGATGATGTTGTTATTCCGTGCCCAGGGTGTGATTTCCTGGATTTGGAAGGCGGCTTTTTGATCCCAGGTTTGATGGACTTGCACCAACATCTAAATGTCGGGGGCTTTGCCAAAGAGAGCGTGGAACAGAAGCTTGCCATCCTTAAGCGTGATCTATATTGGGGCATTACCACTGTCTATAATCCCAACATAAAACTACCGCTTTTAGCAGCTGTGCGTCAGGCAACTGCCAAAAATCCAAGTGGCTATCCCACTGTTTTTGCAGCAGGCCAAAACATCGGTGTACCCGGTGGCTGGGGCGATAAATCGGTCAGCACATATGTAGAGTTCAAGAATGCCGCGACGCTGCAACTTGCCGGTGGCGCTGACAACATCAAAGTATCAATGGATGATATGAGCTGGCTCTCAAGCACGCCTATGGCCCAGTTTCCTGGCCAATTATTAAATCAGGCTGTGCAATTAATGCATGCAAACGGTCGCCGTCTTTTCCTGCATGCTTCCCAAGCCAAAGATGTAAAAACCGCACTTGATGCCGGGGTAGATGTTATACTCCACGGCACAGTTGACACGGCACTTGACCGTGAAACCCTTTCACGGCTCGCGGCAAAACAGATTGGCTATATTTCAACTCTGGCATTGTCAGAAACTATTTCAGACGTCAGAAAGTCAGTTGCAATGCAGCGTTCATTTGATCCTGATCTTATTAACGGCGCGCTTTTATATGACAATCTGGACTCCGACTTGATGGCAACCAATTGGCGAGACTGGTGGGATAAATCTTACTTACTTGCGCAGAAGTTACCAATTTTACGTGGAAATACCCTGGCGTTAATCAAGGCTGGCGGCTTGGTTGGTATAGGCACCGATGCCGGGACCCCCAGTATTATTTTTGGTGCCTCTTTACCGTATGAGATGGTTTTACACGAACAACTGGGCCTTTCTCCGCTCGCGGTGATTCGAATGGCAAGCTATAATAATGCACGCATCTTGAAAATTGAGGATCACACGGGTTCAATCGAGGTTGGCAAAGAAGCTGACCTCGTGCTTCTGCGTAAGGACCCAACCAACAGCATAAGGGCCATCAATTCCACCGAGTGGGCGATGCAAAATGGTGTGATCACCTATAGACGTGAGCATACGACTGGCGCTGGTAATTAATCCAATAGCCCGCCAACAAAGCGGGGCCTTCATTTTTGCGACGAATTGTGCAATAATACCCAAAGCTGAGAGAAGCAGGCGGAGGGGTCCGTTTGCGAAATTTAAACGGTGCCTATCATGGTTGATTCAATCAATACCAACGCTGGCAGCTTGCTGGGCGTTAGAAACTTGCGGTCGTCCTCGAATTCGCTTGCGAAAACAGAGGACAAGATTTCAACTGGAAAAGACGTGTCGTCGCCTAGCGATAACGCCGCCTTTCTATCAATATCACAGATATTAAAAAGCAACATTGCGGGATTGAACAGCGCAAAAAACTCGGTTGACCGCGCCCTTTCGTCGGCTGATGTGGCGCTTGCCGCTGGCGACCAAATATCTGAAATCCTCCTGGACCTGAAAGAAAAAGCCGTTCAGGCTTCAGACCCTGGACTGGACGCCTCCAGCAGATTGGCCTTAAACGATGATTTCACCGCGCTCCGCGATCAGGTGACAACTATTGTAGACTCAGCCAACTTTAATGGCACCAACGCTGTAAAATCTGGCGGCGATAACATTACTGCTTTGGCCAGTGGTAGCGGTGACAGCTCGGTAACTATAAACGCACAGGATTTGTCAGTTGGCGGCGACAATATTTCCCTCGGTGCGGCACAGGGCATAAGCTCGCAGGCGGACGCTGCCAATGCAGTGATAGCCATTGAAGATTCGATATCCAATGTCACGGGCGCACTGGCCGAGATTGGCTCAGGTGCCAATCGACTGCAACAAACAAAAGACTTTGCCGAGACTCTCCAAGCCAAAACACAGGAAGGGATCGGCAACCTGATTGACGCTGACCTTGCTGCCGTAAGCGCCGAATTCGCCGCTGGGCAAGTCAGAGAAGCGCTTGGTGTACAATCCCTTTCCATATCGAACCAACAGCCCGGGGCACTGCTTTCCTTGTTCAATACCGGCTAAGAAGTTCGGCACTGCCCCTTCGGCCAGCCCAACCTGCTATTAGGCCTTACTCAGGAATTTGGATGGCGGATACTTGTTTTTCAACGCGGAAATATAAGCGCCATTTTTGGAAATCAATGGCAAAATCCTGCTGCCCGATAACATTCATACCCAATATAATCGCCGGCACGTTTTTCGCACCTAACATTCGAAAAATGGGTAAATCAGCCACATAAATTGGCGTATTATTGAACGACTTTCCACCCAGTTCAAAACGCGGCAAAATTAGCTTTTCTCGAGAAACTGTACGGCCGCGTGCTATCACTGCAGTTACTTTTTCGGTACGGATGTCAGTTGCCGAACGCAGCAAAGTTTCTGCACCCGCCCCATTGATAACGGTATCTGAGGCGCCGGTATCGACAATAAGCGGCACCGTCACCCCGCCGATTTCAAGTTTCAGCGCCAACGATCCGTATGCCACTGGCTTGCCCTGAATGTAAGCCCATTCCGCCGGATCAAGTGAAAGAGCATTCTTTAAAAGAGAGGCAGTCCCTGCTTGCGGACGAACCACAAGAACTTTCCCGGCAAGCAGGTCGATACCCATCAACCCTTTGGCCTCTGATCCTGCGATATCCGGCAGGGCAACCGTGTCAGGCAGGTTAATGCTTTGGCCAAGCGCAAATATATCACCCATGGGATAGACAAGCGCGCTCTTGTAGCCATTTGTCGTGATAATGCGACGCGAAGTATAGGGAACAGCTTCCATATCCATCAGCGCTGTCAGCGAGCGGTATATGATGCTCCGACTGGCCCCTGTATCGATGATAAAAGGGAAAGGCCCAACGCCGTTCACATGCACGCCCACCATCAAACGATTATAACTATCGAACTCAATCGGATAGGCATCTTGCCTCGAATAAAAGTTGAAGGGTGCCTCGTCGTGCTCAGCCCACAGCTCCATTCCGTGTGCACTTCCTCCGGCAAATATATAAATAACAGCTGCAACGATGAACCCTGAATGAAAAAAGAGCCGCCTTTTTAGGCCGCTCCTTATCATTATTTGGGTATGCCAAGCCATCCAACATACAACACCTAAGTGTCGAGGAAACTCCGCAATTGGCGTGACCGGCTTGGGTGTTTGAGTTTACGAAGAGCTTTGGCTTCAATTTGCCTAATCCGTTCGCGGGTAACCGAGAATTGCTGCCCAACTTCCTCAAGTGTATGATCGGTATTCATGCCGATGCCAAACCGCATGCGAAGAACACGTTCTTCTCGAGGTGTCAAGCTAGCCAGAACACGGGTAGTTGTTTCCCGAAGGTTGGACTGGATCGCAGCGTCAACAGGCAATATGGCATTTTTATCTTCAATAAAATCACCAAGGTGGCTGTCTTCCTCATCACCGATAGGGGTTTCAAGCGAAATCGGCTCTTTGGCAATTTTCATGACTTTCCGCACTTTTTCAAGCGGCATGGAAAGACGTTCAGCCAATTCTTCTGGTGTTGCCTCTCTGCCAATTTCGTGCAGCATCTGGCGGCCTGTACGCACCAGCTTGTTAATCGTTTCAATCATATGCACGGGAATACGGATGGTGCGCGCCTGATCCGCAATCGAACGTGTGATTGCTTGCCGGATCCACCATGTCGCGTAGGTCGAGAATTTATAGCCACGACGGTATTCAAACTTATCTACGGCTTTCATCAAGCCAATATTGCCCTCTTGAATAAGATCCAAAAATTGCAGGCCACGATTGGTATATTTTTTAGCAATCGAAATTACCAGGCGCAGATTGGCTTCAACCATCTCTTTTTTGGCAATGCGGGCTTCTTTTTCACCCTTTTGAACCGTGCGAACAATGATGCTAAATTCTGCCGAATGCAGCCCGGTTCTGGCCATAACCTCGGCAACCTGATCGCGTAAATTCTTGATCGCCGAGCCTTCATGTTCAACATAGGCTGCCCAGCCTTTTCCTTTGAGCGCACCTACACGCTCGGCCCAACCCTCTTCCAACTCGTTACCTTGATATTCATCAAGGAAAGAAAGCCGCGATACTTTGTGGCTTTCCGCCAAACGCAACATCCGGCCTGCCAAACTCATCAAGCGTTTATTCAAGCCATATAGTTCGTCGACCAGTTCTTCAATGCGCAGATTGTTAAATTTAACCGATTTCACAAATTCAATAAGCTCGTCGCCCAGCTTTTTAAAACGCCGTTCCTGCGCAGTCAAAAGTTCGTCGCCTTGCACTGCTGCTGCGACACGCGCTTGTTGCAGCTTGGCGTATTTTTTATATGTCGATGTAATTTTTGCGAATTTTTCTACAGTTTCAGGCGTCAGATGCTCTTCCATCGCGGAAAGCGACATGGCCGCCTCTTCGTCCTCTTCGTCCTCTTCCCGCTTGCGGGCTATCGCCGCTGGGCTCATGCCGCGCTCGTCTTCGTTTTCTGAATCTTCAGGCTTTGTTTCGTCTGTGGCACCATCACCTGTTGCATCGGCACCTGAGGTATCGTCCTCCGAAACTTCGGCGTCTGCGGACGGAACCCTAAGTTCTGCACTTCCTGCTGCTACACCCTCAACAGAATCTTCGGCAGCGGCTTTGCTTTTATTAGCGGCTTCCGCCATCACATCGCCGGCATTATCATCTTCAAGTTCTTTTGCCGTTGGCTGCTTGCCAAGTGTTGCCTCAAGATCAATGATATCCCGCAACAACATTTCTTCATTGCTTAGTCGGTCTGCCCAACTTGTTATGGCCTTGAATGTAAGCGGGCTCATGCACAGCCCCTGGATCATCGTTGCACGCCCGGCCTCAATGCGCTTTGCGATCGCTATTTCGCCTTCACGAGATAACAATTCAACCGACCCCATTTCACGCAAATACATGCGCACCGGATCATCCGTGCGATCGTTAGCTTCTTTTTTATCCGAGAGTTTAAATTCTTCTTTGGTCTCTTCTTGGTCACTGGCAGCGGCGGGGGTGGCTTCCCCCTCTTCGCCGTCTTCGCCGTCAGTTACATTGACACCCATTTCGGAGAGCATAGTCATCACGTCTTCGATTTTCTCAGAAGACATTTCATCCGTCGGCAATGCTGCGTTTAATTCGTTATATGAAATATAACCACGCGCTTTCGCCTTGGCGATCATCTTTTTGACGGCTGCCTCGGTTAAATCCAATAGCGGGCTATTGCCGCCTTCCTCGCCAGTTTCCGTTTTGTCTGTATTCTGATTCGCAGTCGTCGCCATGTAAAAAATCTCCAGATGCCCGCCAAAATCGCCAGCGAATCGCAGTCATACCATATTAATTAAAAGAAAACCGTCCTGATTCGAGCCTATAGCCTTCTTTATCCGCTTGTTTTTCTTCCAAACCTTGAAAGGCCTGCTGTGCCGCCACAAACCGGGCGTGGTTTTCTTCTGTCATATCGGCCGCATATTCTTTTTCTGCAAGCTCATACGCCAGACGGGCTGCCGTAATATGCTGGAATCGCATCACTAAATGCTCAAAAATAGTGAGCGCATCTGAAAGTGCCGCTTCAGGCCAGGCAGACCAATCATCCTTTAACGCCGTCTCGCCTAACAATCTATTCACGACTGACATTAACCCGTCAGCCTCTAAATGGGCAGCCACAGCCTCCCGTTCAAGGTGTTCGCCTGACGAGGCTCTCCCTAATAGAGAGTTCCGTACTGCGTCAAGCCCCGGAACAGTAAAAATCATTTCTGCCACAGTTTCTTCGTGTTTGACCAAAATTTCTGGATGGTGAAAAAGTGTGAGTATGATCAATTTTTGGATCTTGTCGGTCACCGCCGCGCCGCCCTGCCGCCCACCGATCTGGGTTTTAGCCAGCAGTCCGGTCGCGGGCGCGGGTTGGGCCCTGCTCCCATATCCTGCACCGCGTTGGCTGGCATAATTACCCTTGCGGGTCGTGCCGCCTGCGCGCTTGCCGCGAAACAGCCTGAAAATCCGGTCACGGAATTCGCTCTGATATAGCTTCCTAACATTTTCGTCCGCAATTTCATTGAGATGCTGGAAAATCTTTTTCTCTAAGCCTGCGCGCCGCTCAGGCGTATCATGGGCAGTTCCAGCCGTCAGGCTGGTCCATAACATGGTTACCAGCGGATCGGCTTTATCGATCAAGGCTTCGATTGCCCCCCTGCCCTCACGTTGGACCAAACTATCGGGATCATCCCCCTCGGGCATCACCAAAAACCGAAACGACTTTCCCGGTCGTAGCATCGACAACGCGCGCTCCATCGCCCGACCCGCCGCGCGCATGCCCGCTTTGTCGCCATCAAACGCCAGCACAGGTTCATCGGCCATGTGCCACAGATGGCCAATTTGTTCCTCTGTAAGCGCAGTGCCCAACGGCGCGACACCATAATCAATGCCCGCCTGCGCAAGTGCAATCACATCCATATAGCCCTCAACCACCATCACCTGACCGCTATCGTATGATGCGGCCCGTGCATTGGCCCAGTTATAAAGCGTCGCACCTTTGTGAAACAGGATGGTTTCGGGGCTGTTTAGATATTTTGCTTTTGCGTCACTGCTTAGGGCCCGCCCGCCGAAGGCAATACAGTGACCTTGCCTGTCGGTGATAGGGAACATCAGTCGGTCGCGGAAGCGGTCATAACTTGCGCCGCCAGCCTCAGGCTTGATCAACATGCCCGTTTCAATCAACTGGTCTTCGCCAACCCCGCGCGCCTGCATCGCCTCTTTTAAGGCTGTGCGGCTGGCAGGAGCATAACCAAGTCCAAATTTCTTGATGGTTTCATCCGATAAGCCACGGCCTTTAATATAATCATGCGCTTTGACACCGACCTGACCCAAAAGCTGCGCCTGATACCATTTGGTAACACTGTCCATCACTTCGCTTAGACTGCCGCGCTCTTTTTCGCGCTCCATCTGTTCACGCGATGGCTTGGGCACGTCCATGCCCACTTCGCCCGCCAAGACCTCAACACTTTCAGGAAAGCTCATGCCTTGGGTGTTCATGACAAAGTCAATCACACTGCCATGCGCCCCGCAGCCAAAGCAGTGATAAAAGCCTTTTTGATCATTCACGGTAAAAGAAGGTGATTTTTCGCTATGAAACGGGCAAAGCCCCGTGCTTTCACGCCCCCGCCGAACAAGCTTAACCTGCCGCCCAATCACGTCAGATAACGTGAAGCGGTGTTTTAGCTCATCCAGAAACTGTGGGCTTAGTGTCATCAAACTTCACTCAAATAGAAACGTTTCGGAGGTCGGCAAATGCCGATCAAACCTTTCACATATTGTTATCGACTTATATGGGGGCGAAACAAGAAAAATGTCCAAAGCCAGCCAGACATAATCAAAAATATTTCCTATTGTGATGCCGAATGCATGTCGAGATGGGCATTAATTGATATATTCAGCCAGCGCCGCCTCCGTTCGCGCCATTTCAGCTCGCACCCAGTCAACAAACAAAGCCACCTTATCAGAAGCCGGGTTGCGGGCAGTTTCAATATAATAACAATAATCCGTCGCCAACGGCTTGCCCCGAATACAATGCAGGCGGCCTGATGTTATAGCTTCTGCAGCTATCACGAGCGGAGCAAGTGCCACACCGCCACCTGCGGAAGCCGCCTGCACCAAAAGCCCTGAATGACTGTAATCTGTTCCTATGTTGGTTTGGTCAACCAGCACCTCATTCAATTCAAGCCAGTCATGCCAAATATTTGCTTGCCTATGGGCCAACATAGGCGCGCGACCAATATCACTTTTCGAAATTGACCCACTTGGTGAAATATCTGGCGCGTACACCGGACCAAACTGCTCTGGCAATAACACTTCAGCACCTGCAGGCGGTGACCCTATCCGTATCGCAATATCATACCCTTCAACCCTTAAATCCCGTCGCTGGTCATCGGCGTTGATGCGAACATCAATTTCTGGATACAAAAGACTGAAGCTCGGCAACCGCGGGATCAGCCAATGGATAGCAAAGGACTGATAAGTGGTTAGACGCAATATATTTGGATCATCTTTTTGACTGAGCTCGGTAACCGTTCGTTCGATCTCGCCCAGAGCTGCGGCTACAGACTTTGCAAGCACACGCCCCTCTGGGGTCAAGCTTATCTCTCGGGGCCGCCGAGCAAACAACTCAAGGCCCAAATGCTGCTCTAGCGCCTTTACTTGCTGGCTAATGGCTGACTGTGTCCGCCCAAGCTCATGCGCCGCATTTGTTAAACTCGCATGCCGGGCTGCTGCATCAAAGGCCAGAAGACCAGAGAGCGTTCGCAATTTAAACATACCTCGTTTCCTTAATTTTTCTAAGACTAAGTCTTAATATTACGAATTTGTAATCCTGCCAATAGCTATAATATACAACACATATTGAAAAATATGAGGAAAATATGACTAAGAAAAAATTATCACTGACGAAAACAAAGGCCAAGCGTTCTTTCTGGGCCTATTTTGCAAATGCCCTTGGCCCTCATGACGAAATTATCCGCCGTGCAGTGCGAGAGGTCCACGCTGAAGAACACTCAGAGGAGCCCGACAAAGAAGGCGTGCCGCTTTTCAGTTATACGCGCCCAGTGAAGCACTTGGGTAATATCTGAAGGCGCGGGGCAATCAAATGCAGCGCAGCCAAGAAAGAACAACTAGGGTCAGGCCTCCAGCCAATACCTCGCGATAACTCTTAGCCTTCTGAAATAGAAAAACCCCGCGTCCAGATATTAGGCCGCAGGGCTTCAATTAAAACTACTAATAGATTTAGCTCAGCATGCCCTTAATAGTAAGGCTGGCCTTGGCGAAATCCATCTGACCGGCATATTTGCCTTTCAGCGCAGCCATGCAGCGGCCAATGTCCTTTAGGCCTACAGCCCCAAGCTCTGCAACAACGGCTTCGCAGGCGGCTTTAATTTCGTCACCGTCCAGTTGTTTGGGTAGAAACTCCTGAATGATCGTGATTTCTTCTTTTTCCTGCTCGGCCAGTTCGCAGCGGCCCGCTTCTTCATAGGCTTTTACGCTATCGTTGCGCTGTTTTACCATTTTGGAAAGAATGCTGATCACCACCGCATCATCGTCAGCATCAGTGGTGTCGCTGCCGCGTGCGGCGATATCACTTTCCTTAATAGCAGCCAAAACAAGGCGTACCGTGGAAAGCTTACGCTTGGCCTTGGCGCGCATTGCATCTTTCATCGCATTCGTAAGATCATCTCGTAACATAATCTAATGGACCCTGATTTATCGAGTCGGAAACGCCTATAGTAGCTTACCCCGCCCCCTGAGGCAATTGAGAATGCATTCCTTAACTCATTGATTTTAAAGTATTTTTTATTATATTCTTTTACTTGACCCCAAGAGGCATTTTGCTTAGTGTCCGGTCACTTTGGCTGTGGCCTAGTCCCTGACTGTGGGCTGCGTAGTAGCCTTAAATCCTTTGTCGTGCAAGGGACTAGGTATGTGCAAACACTTGTGCATATATAGTGCAAACCAAAAAGGAAGGCCGCCCATGACCCTATCCGCCCCGCAGAACCCCACTGATACCGCCATTGTAGACGGCATCACGGCGGTTCTAGTTTTGGCAGATGGAACGATTTTTCAAGGGTTTGGGTTTGGACGTGAGGGGGATACAGTCGGTGAGGTTTGCTTCAATACCTCGATCACCGGATATCAGGAAATCCTGACGGACCCATCCTATGCCGGGCAGATCATTACCTTCACTTTCCCCCACATCGGCAATGTGGGCAGCAATGCCGCTGACATGGAAAGCCCCAAACCAGCCGCGCGCGGCCTTGTGGTACGCGAAGACATCACCGAACCCTCAAGCTACCGCGCTGAGGGCCATTTGGATGGTTGGGCAACTGATATGGGCCTGATCGGCATTTGTGGCATTGATACCCGCAAGTTGACCCGCCATATTCGTGTACACGGCGCACCAACGGGTGTGATTGCGCACAGTAAATCCGGCACATTCGATATTGCTGCCTTGCTAGCACAGGCAAAAGCATGGCCTGGGCTGGAAGGCATGGACCTGGCCAAGCAAGTTACCCGCAGCGAGACACAGGAATGGGCCGCCACACGCTGGACCATTCAGGACGGCTACGGCACGTTGGCCGCCCCGGTTGCCCATGTGGTGGCCGTGGATTACGGCGCGAAGGATAATATCCTGCGCTGCCTGGCCGCCGTTGGCGCGCGCATAACGGTGGTGCCCGCCACAGCTAGTTTTGACGAGATCATGGCGCTTGCCCCTGATGGCATATTCCTTTCAAACGGCCCGGGTGATCCAGCAGCCACCGGCATATACGCCCTGCCCGTGATCAAAGCTTTGATGGATACTGGCCTGCCAATATTTGGCATTTGCCTTGGGCACCAATTGCTGGCGCTGGCGTTTGGCGGCAAAACCTACAAAATGCATCAGGGCCACCGGGGGGCGAACCACCCTGTGCAGGACCTGCGCACAGGCAAAGTTGAAATAACCAGCATGAACCACGGCTTTAGTGTGGACGGCGATAGCCTGCCAAGCGACGTAAAAATAAGCCATATTTCGCTATTTGATAAAACCGTCTGCGGCATCCAGCACGAAAACAAGCCCATTTTCAGTGTGCAACAACACCCCGAAGCCAGCCCCGGCCCGCAAGACAGTTTCTACTTGTTCGAACAATTCATGGATATGATCCAGAAATCGAAGGTGGCCTGATATGCCCAAACGTACCGACATAAAAAGCATATTAATCATCGGCGCGGGGCCTATTGTGATTGGGCAAGCATGCGAATTTGATTATTCCGGCACACAGGCGTGCAAGGCGCTGCGGGAAGAAGGTTTCCGCGTCATCCTGGTGAACAGCAACCCCGCCAGCATCATGACCGACCCCGAGCTAGCCGACGCCACCTATATCGAGCCCATCACGCCGGGTGTGGTCGAAAAAATCATTCTGAAAGAAAAACCCGATGCCATTCTGCCTACCATGGGCGGGCAAACGGCGTTGAATACAGCGCTGGCGCTGGCGCAGTCAGGTTTTCTGGCGAAACACGGTGTTGAATTGATCGGTGCTGACGCAGACGCCATCGACAAAGCCGAAGATCGCAGCCGCTTTAATGAAGCGATGGCGAAAATTGGGCTTGAGACCTGCCGGGGCAAAACCGCACACACTGTTGACGAGGCCCTTAAGATACTGGATGAGATCACGGGCCTGCCCGCGATTATCCGGCCTTCCTTTACGCTGGGCGGCACCGGTGGCGGCATTGCCTATAACAAAGAAGAATTTGTCCAGATTGTTACGCGCGGCCTTGATGCCTCGCCTACCGATGAGGTGCTGGTGGAAGAAAGCATTTTGGGGTGGAAAGAATATGAGATGGAAGTGGTGCGCGACAAAGCAGACAATTGCATCATCATCTGCTCGATCGAAAATGTCGATCCCATGGGCGTGCACACGGGCGACAGCATCACCGTAGCGCCTGCGCTTACGCTTACCGACAAAGAATATCAGATCATGCGCAATGCATCGATCGCGGTGCTGCGCGAAATCGGCGTGGAAACCGGCGGATCGAACGTGCAGTTTGCCGTGAACCCGGCGGACGGCCGCCTGATCGTTATTGAAATGAACCCGCGCGTAAGCCGGTCGTCGGCGCTGGCCTCGAAGGCCACCGGTTTCCCGATCGCCAAGATCGCCGCCAAACTGGCCGTTGGCTATACCCTTGATGAACTGGATAACGACATCACTGGCGTCACGCCCGCTTCGTTCGAACCGACGATCGATTATGTAGTTACCAAAATACCGCGCTTTACATTTGAGAAATTCTCCGGCTCTGAGGCTGTGCTGTCTACTGCAATGAAATCAGTGGGCGAAGTGATGGCCGTGGGCCGCTGTTTTGCCGAAAGCCTGCAAAAAGCCATGCGTTCGATGGAAACCGGGCTTACTGGCTTGAACGAAATTATCTTTGAAGGTTATGATCCGGCCTCAGGCAACTTTCAGCCGATCCTGAATGATTTGGGCACGGCCAAGCCTGATCGGCTTTTGCGCATCGTGCAGGCGATCCGCGAAGGCGTGCCCATGGCCGACATCCAGCGTGTGAGCCATTTTGATCTCTGGTTCCTTGATCAATTCAGGCTCATCCTTAACGCTGAAGACCAACTCATTGAAGGCGGCTTGCCAACAGAGGCAAACGGTCTGCGCAAATTAAAAATGCTGGGTTTTGGTGACGCCCGACTGGCAGAACTTGTAGGCAGCGACGAAGACAGCGTTCGAGCGGCCCGGCTGGCGCTTGGTGTGCGCCCAAGCTTCAAACGCATCGATACCTGCGCCGCAGAATTTGATGCCAAAACCCCCTATATGTATTCCACCTACGAGACCTTCGCGGCCGGCGAAACAGCCGAGTGCGAAGCCATGCCCACAGACCGCGAAAAAATCGTGATCTTGGGCGGCGGGCCTAACCGCATTGGCCAAGGCATCGAATTTGATTATTGCTGTTGCCACGCCTGTTTTGCGCTGTCTGATGCGGGTTACGAGACCATCATGATCAACTGCAATCCGGAAACGGTTTCTACTGATTATGATACCAGCGACCGCTTATATTTTGAGCCATTAACGGCGGAAAATGTGATCGATATTATCCGAACCGAGCAAGAAAGCGGCACAGTTAAAGGCGTGATTGTGCAATTTGGCGGGCAAACGCCGTTGAAGCTGGCACATGCGCTGGAAGCCGCAGGCATCCCGGTATTGGGCACCAGCCCCGATGCGATTGATTTGGCAGAAGACCGCGAACGCTTTCAGGAATTAGTGCAACAGCTTGGCCTCAAACAACCCAACAACGGGCTCGCGCGCAGCAAAGAAGATGCCATCCGCGTTGCTGACCGGGTTGGCTACCCTGTTCTCATTCGGCCCAGTTATGTGCTGGGCGGGCGGGCGATGGAAATCGTTTACGAGCAAGACGGACTGGAACGTTACATCGCGGAAGCTGTGCATGTATCTGGGGATAGCCCGGTTTTGATTGATAGCTTCCTTAGTAACGCCATCGAAGTGGATGTGGATACGCTCTCGGACGGCACGAACATTCATATCGCGGGCATCATGGAGCATATCGAAGAAGCAGGCATCCATTCCGGCGACAGCGCGTGCAGCTTGCCCCCCTACAGCCTGCCTGTTGGCATTGTTGCAGAGGTGAAACGTCAAGCCATAGTCTTAGCCAAAGCCCTGAACGTGGTTGGGCTGATGAATGTACAGTTTGCTGTTAAAGGCGATGAAGTTTACCTGATCGAAGTGAACCCCCGTGCCAGCCGCACCATCCCGTTTGTTGCCAAAGCTGTGGGTTACCCGGTAGCCGCCATTGCCGCACGCGCCATGGCGGGTGAGCCAATCACTAATTTTGAACTGAAAGACCCAATCACCGAGCATGTCTCGGTGAAAGAGGTTGTGATTCCATGGGCGCGTTTCCCCGGCGTGGATACACTTTTGGGGCCGGAGATGAAATCCACCGGCGAAGTGATGGGTATCGATAAAAGCTTCGCCATGGCATTTTATAAATCCCAGATCGCCGCCGGCGTTGCCATGCCGGTTGAAGGCAAGGTTTTTGTATCGGTAAAAGACAGCGACAAATATGCGCTGGTGCCTTTGGTTCATGATTTACTGGAAATGGGCTACTGCGTTATGGCTACAACCGGAACGGCAAACTATTTGAAGGCGCAGGGACTGGACGTCGAAAGTGTGTTTAAAGTCACGGAGGGCCAGCGCCCGCATGTGCTCGATGTCATGAAAAACGACGAAATCCATTTGATGTTCAATACGACTGAGGGCAAACAGGCGATCGAAGATAGCTACGCACTTAGAAACACGGCACTAACGATGAAACTGCCCTATTTCACGACAATGGCGGCATCAAAAGCGGCTGTTCAGGCCCTTAAAGCGGTAAAAGCTGGCGGGCTGCAGGTAAAACCGTTGCAGGATTATGGCTAAGGCTAAGCCCCTTTTTTGCACCTCTTGATTTTACTAGGCAGCTTTGCTATTTAATAAGCAGCATGCGCCGGCCCTTTTGGGTCGGCGCTACTGTTTTTTATAAAGCCTAAAAACGGGCGTCTAGCGCACCTGCTATGACCACAAAGAATGAAAGAATTTGGACGGGACACATGACAGAACAAGTTCCAATGCTGGCGGAAAGCCATACCAAGCTAACTGCCGAGCTGAAAAAATTAAAAACCGTTGATCGCCATGCGGTTGTTGCTGCCATTGAAGAAGCACGCGCACACGGAGATTTATCCGAGAATGCTGAATATCATGCGGCCAAAGAACAGCAAGGCCATATTGAGGACCGCATTCGCGAATTGGAAGGCAAGTTAAGCCGCGCCAATATCATTGATCCCAAAACGTTAAGCGGCGAAAAGATTGTCTTTGGCGCCACGGTTACATTGATCGATGAAGATGATGCAACATTCAAATATCAAATCGTTGGCGCTGATGATGGCAATGTCAAGGAAGGCCGGGTTTCCTACAAATCCCCGATCGCACGCGCCTTGATCGGCCGCAAAATTAATGACGATGTTACCGTCATTACACCCAACGGCGAACGATACTATGACATTGAAAAAATAGAGTTTATCTAAGCCATAGAGGCTTCACTGCTATGTTTCAAAAAAGGCTCGTAAATTATGCGGGCCTTTTTCTATATCGGTAAGTCACACTAAAAACGACAAGCCGCGCAAAAAAACTGAGCTTCAACATAACCGCCTTGAAACAAATAGTCTCACATATGGTGTTTAGCTTACACTTGGCATCGGCACACCCGGGGCATGTTTGGACATGCGAATAGTCAGCGACGTTTTAACGCTTGCAACATTGGGAGCCGGTGTCAATTCACTGGTTAGAAAACTTTGAAAGCCCGCTAAATCATGGGCGACAATTTTCAAGATAAAATCAATCTCACCGTTCAGCATGAAACATTCGCGCACCATCGGCCAGTTTTGCGCTTGGGCCTCAAAGGCTTGCAGATCAGATTCTGCCTGACTGTGCAAGCCAACCATTGCAAACACGGTTAACCCATACCCCAATGCATCCTGATTCAGATCAGCATGATAGCCTTTGATATAGCCTTCTTCCTCCAACGCCCTCACCCGGCGCAAACAAGGCGGCGCTGTAATACCTACACGCTGCGCCAAATCCACATTGGTAATGCGACCTTCGGATTGCAAACACGACAAAATTTTTCGGTCCACTGCATCCAATTTGACACGACCCATAGGGAAACTCCTCAAAAACTGATTTTATTCATTTTGCATACTATATAAGCCCTATTGGGAAATAAAGTTCCAAATACGGATAATTATATTTCATGTGATATTCATCACTAGCATCTTAGTAAGATTTGCGTAGAATAGCATCATCGGGTGATTCGGGAGCTAATTTCACCCCACTTAAAAAAATATTCAGGGATGGTGCGACCATCTGGATCGTTGTGGGTAACAGTGGTCCTTGAAGTTAGTGGGTGTTTACTGTGCATAATGCGTCAGCATTCGACATGAATGCGTTGGATATAAGGATTAAGGAACTCGTTGCCTACGCGCGTGAGCGTGATGGCGAGGATCGCACAAACTTGTTCCGAAACCTTGTAGATTTATTCCTAACTGGCAAAGCTCCCAAAACTGATCCTACGCGTTCGCAGCTTCTTGATGTCATTGAAGCCCTGATCCCGCATGTCGAGACCGACAGTCGGCGCACCACCTGTGAACTTGTTGCTAATATGGCGACGCCAGCTATGGACCTTGTGCTACGGCTATGCCGTGACCGTGCCAGTCTGGCCGCAAATCTGCTGACCAAGGTTATTTTTGACGAAGACGATCTGATCGAACTGATTGAAAAAACAGGGCGTGAACATCACCAGCTTATCGCGTCGCGCGAGGATCTTTCCGCAAATATTTGGATCGCTTTGGCACGGGCTGCACCCAGCGCTCCGCCCTTTGATTATCAATCAACATTAGCCCTTTGGAGCGATGATCTGGGCATAACACAAACTACGCCCGCTGCAAAAACTGAACACCAAACGGCCCCTGCGCCCTCTGCATCAACTAGCAACGCTCAACCGAACCGACAAAGCGCAACGGTAACGCCGCTTCATGTTGGTCTTGCAAAAGGCAAAAGTTCGGGCATTCGCATTTTGCGCACTGACAAGGATTTAATCGCAGCTCGTGCGCAGGCCTTTGAGCCCGCAGTATCAAGCCAAGGCTATGCAGTTGGGCAAAATACAATTGATCACGACCATGGGATCAATGAGGCCTTCGCCTATCAGGACAAAACGCCGACAGACACCGAAGCCCCCAACAAGCACAATATTCAGGCAACCTACCAACCCCTAAGTGATCCTGGCGAAGCAATGAGCGGTGCAGCAATGGATACCGCCTTCCCACAAAGCGCTACACCAAGCGCGCTGGACGAGGACAAGTCTTATCCACCGGCGCAAGACCCCGGCCCCGGCGGTTGGGCATGGCTAAGCGATAGAGACGGCTTCATTATATCCGTTTCTCCGCAAGGCCAAACCCTTCACCCCGACACTGCGACGCTAGCCGGATCTTCGATGCTTGATTTGCTGGGTTTGAATACAAAATTAGGCCATCCTGTCGCACGGGCATTTCAGCGGCGGTCCGCGATCCACGATGCACCGATATTCCTGCCATCACTTGATGTAGGCAACCAGCACTGGACCCTTGAAGCAACCCCATTTTTTAGCGCTGGCGGTGGTATATTCGAAGGATATGAGGGCATATTGACCCCTGTAGTCCCCGTTAGCAATGACGACAATTTGTTTCAGAATAACGATGATTCCAGCATTCTATTCTTGGATGAAATGGCCCAAAAAGACCTTGATGGTGGCCGCAATATTCCGGTTTCTTTCGCCAATACCGCATCGGTATTTGCCACGGCGGACAATGGGCATGTAAACGAAACGTCCTCCCCGCAAAATCCAGCGCCACAAGAACGCGGAAGTATCGAAAACGCTGCGCATACGTCCGTTGAAATAAAAGGTGCGGCACCGGCCAGCAGCGGGAAATCTAAGCTGGCGCCGGACCTAAATAATCTTACGACGGCGGCAACTTCGGTTGTGAAAGAGCTGCTCTCAGAAGCACTTTCCCCGCAAAGCACCAGGAACACCGACGAACCCATTCCTGAGCATGTGCCTGGTTCGCATGACACTATGGACCCGGCAAGTCCTGCTCCTGCAAAAAATGCCCATATTGAAGCTACACTTGACTTGCTTGAAGAAGCGCTAAAGCGGTTGACACTTTCTGGCATGATATCAGGCGATGCGCAGGTCCGTTTGCAAGGCGAAATAGCGAGCGCATGCGCGAGGGCACTTAGGGACCAGCTTAAATAAACACCAATGCGTCATCCAAAGGTTGCCGAAGCTGCCAAAACTCCCAAATAGTATGCTGTGTCAGTAATTTCTTGTTGGCCTTGGATAACGGGCACGCAAGCATGCCTTTGATGAAGTCAGACGGCGAAAGTACGGCATGAAAATTGCTAGGCCTATTCACACTGAAATGACAGATGTGCCGATCAGTCATGCTAAATTTTTAGGAATACCAGATGCATTTCTCGCCTTCGACCAAACGATTATTAACCGCAGTTATTGTGCCGTTTTATTTTGTGGTCGCCCTATGCTCGGCCCCCGCTACGGCAGAAGGGCCTGCCGGTCCTGCACTATGGAAACTCACAGATCATGACAGCGAAATTTGGCTGTTTGGCACGGTTCATATTCTTGATCCCAACCTTTCCTGGCATTCCCAGCGGGTCACTGATGCTTTTGAAGCGGCAGATACTATATATTTTGAAATACCGACAGGTGTCGATGTTGATCAGCAAATGCAAGTCCTAATCCCTAAATACGGCCTGAATCCAGCAGGCGTTAGCCTTAGCTCACTGCTCTCTGCATCAGGTCAAAAATACTTCGAAGCGGCGCTCGAATCGCTAGGCATGCCTGCCGCTGCGACGGCCAACTTCGAGCCCTACCGTCCGTGGCTAGCCGGCGTTTCGGTTGCCGCCATACAAATGCAAGCGCGCGGGCTGGACCCAGAAGCCGGTGTAGAAAAAATACTAAGCAACGCTGCCGTTAAAGCCGGAAAGTCGCTTGCATACTTGGAAACACCCGAGCAACAACTAGCTTTTTTTGGGAACCTAAACACAGAAACGGAAGTCGCCTTTTTTGAAGAAGGCATGCGGCAATTGGTAAAAAACCCCAACGCCCTTGACGAAATGACTGCTGATTGGGTCGCAGGCAATGCGGCTGCGGTTGGCGATAGAATTCAGGCTGAAATGACGGACCCTGCCCTGTATGCGGCGCTACTGACAAACCGTAATCAGAACTGGGCTGCGCAGATAAAAAAACTAATGGATGGGTCTGGTAAAATTTTCATCGCTGTGGGTGCCGGGCATCTTGCGGGAAAAGGATCGGTTCAGGATTATTTGGCGACATACCAAATCAAAGCTGTGCGCCAATAAAGGCCCTGCCTGCCCAACAAAACCGCAAGATAACATACTTAACCATTTCCCCTTGAGGGCTTGATGCCCCCCCTTGAGCGCTTGATGCCCCCCCCTTGAGCGCTTGATGCCCCCTTGAGCGCTTGATGAATGAAGCCCCGCAAGTTGCACAGTCCCGAGGGTGCTTCAAGCAACAATTGGGTCCTGAAACAAGAAAAGCGGCCCCTTAAGACCGCCTTCCTAATCAACAGGTCTTGGCGCCAAATTGGGCTAAGCGCCCCCGTTAAGGCCAGCTTGCGCTGTCATGCTTGCACTTGGGCGGGTCCATGTTTGGTTCTTGCAGGTCGATCCCTTGCACGTGCTAACTTTAAGGCTGCCATCATTTAGCTTCAATTTTCCGGCACGCGATTTTTTCGAACCAGCGACTTTTATTTTTCCTTTTTCCCACTTGTCTCCAGCCTTGTTACCTGCAAGGCGGAAGCTGGTGAGCACCTCTGTACCAACAGCACCATCACCCTCAGCCGCCCATACCAGCGTACCACAAAGGCGTTTGTGCGAGTCGCCGCAAGGGGCAATTTCAACAATCGAGTTGCCGCCGCTGGTAAGCCAATATCCCTCAAGCGCATAGCCTTCGGCAGCAGCTGATGGCGCGGCAAGCAACCCGGCGCTTGTAGCCGCTAAAAGAATTTGCGTAGCACGGCGACGAAAAGTTGAAATTTTGCCAGAACGACTTGCCGAGGCAGCGCTACGCAGGGGACGTTCTTGTGAAGGGGAAGTGAATATTGCAGACATTATGTCTCTCCTCGCAATGGGTTTGTTTTCATATACAAGCTCCAACCTGGGGGCAGTGGGCTTGGTGATTAACTAGGGTTGAATAAAGCCAGTGTTAAGGCCTCAATCTCACCGATTTTAAAAATGGAAAGCTTTTCTATAAATCAGCGACTGTTTTTAACAATCGGCTAGCACTTTTATGCGGTATTCTGTTGGGGTCATGCCTGCACGTTCTTTAAACGCACGGTTAAAAGGGCCAAGCGAATTATAGCCAATATCCATGGCGATGGTCAGTACCGGCACATGGCGATCAACCACCTCTGAAAAACGGGATTTTGCCGCTTCAATACGATGAAAGTTCAGATAGTCCGCGAAATTCCGGTAACCGAGATGCTGGTTCACGAGACGGCGTAACCTGTGCTCAGGCATGCCAGCAAGATCAGCAAGTTTGCTAATCGTAAGTCCCGTCTCCAAAAGAGCGCCACTAAGCGCCAAACGGTCCAAAGTTTCCAGATCATGGCGATCTTCGGTTAGGCTGCGCGAACTCGTGGCTGGTTCTTTTGGGGCATAATCACCGAACAACCACTGGCCGTCGACGCCAGAGATATGCCACAGCATGTAAAGCGCAACCAGAAATATTGAGGCCGACTGCGCCACAAGCAGCACAAGTTCTATATCAGTGCCAAAATTCACCAGCCACGTCTCGGTAAGTACAATACCAAAAGATATCAGCGCCACTGCAACAACAAAAACTTCGCGGAACCGGCGCCTTTTCAGGACCAGGTCATCATTGCGGCCTTTCCAAACACTGCCGAGCAAATGCACAGCTATGCCCAGTTTCATCAACAGCATCACAAAGCTGGTCAGCCAAGTGAGCGCGCCTTGGTCTTGCAACGCCGCATGAATTTTTACGGGCGACAGCAAAGGCAACTCGCCTGTAATGAAATAATAGTTAAAATATTGTAGCAAACCCAGCGCATAAAACCCGCCGATAACAGCATAATGTTTTGGCTGGAGCTTAAAACCATCATTGAACATCGACAGGCAAAAAACCCAAACTGCCGACGGCCCAAAAAGGCACATCAACAACACAGGGATCATGCCCGCACCCAGTGCTGCGCCTAATCCAGGCAACGAGGAAAGCAGGTATGCGGATGTACCAACACAGCAAAAAGCGGCAAGCTTGGCCACAAGCTGGCAGCCCGCATCGCGCATCACAATGGCACTGGTAAAAAGCAGGCTTACAATGGCCCCATAACGGAAAAAATCATCTAATATTTCGAGCACACCCTCGCCCCTATGCAATAATGATCAATACTGACGCGCTCGTCACAGCATCCGAGCCAGGCCTTTATCACTCCGCTGTCCCATATGGGATTGGATGCGACCAGATGCCACCCCACAAACCTGCATAGCCAGCGGACACAATTGAATAGGCCTCTGAGCAAGCATTCCGCAGCACTCAATAGGTAAACGTCAACAAATTAACCAAGGTTCACGTTACAGGTAAAAAATTATTCAGCGGGCACGCCTTCGCCTGCTTTTATCTCGCTGTAGTTTGCACGGGTCGCACCGGGGACTAGGGTGACGCGGGCTATATAATCCGGGTGCTCGGTACCCATGATACGGTCCCACCAACTGAAATAAAGCCCCATATTATATTTGCCGTTGGCATGGTGCATATCATGGTGGGTAACCGACGTCAGGAAACCCCAAAATGGATGCGCCGCCCATGTGCGTGGAAATAGCTCATAGCCCGAATGCCCCATCGCATTCCGAATAATCATATGGGTTAAAAAAATCATGATCACACTTACATGAAGCGGCATCACCAGCAGGAACAAGGGTACAAATGCGGCATGTGCAGCGGCCTCGAAAATATCGAAACTATAGGCGGCCCACGGCGTGGGGTTCAGGGTTTTATGGTGTGTGCTGTGAATATATTTCATCGCGCCCGGTCTGTGCATCAACCAGTGGCACCAGTAGAAATAGGCATCATGGGCTATGATAATGGAAACAAGCGAGACCCCGTAATAAAGCCAGCCCCGACTGGCAATGTCGCTGTAAAATTCCATCACACCCGCCCGCAAGCCGTAAACCGTAAGCACCCCGACAAAGGCATAAACCACAACAGTTTTAATCGAATGGGCAAATTCCCGCAGCATCTGCCGCACTTTCGGCGTTTTTTCCCTGATCTTGCGACCCTGTAGCGGGCCCTTGAACAGTACCCACACCAACAGGAATACCCCGCCTGCTCCAAACAAATAGCGGCCAAAATCAAAAGCAAAGCTTTTAACCAGATTGTCTAAGAAGATTAGAAAATACTCTTCCACGGTGTTTTCTCCTGAACTGTCGTGACTTTTTTTATATGAGGAGACTGTGGTGTAATTTGGCCAAGTGCGCTCGCCGTATTCGAAAACAGCATCAAATTCCTGAAATCGGCGCGTTTTATTCAGAATCGGCGAGTGCTTGTTTGCGAAATTCAGTGGGCGTTTGCCCGGTACGTTCCTTGAAGGCCCTATTGAACGGCCCCAAAGAGCCATAGCCCAAATCCATCGCCATCACCAAAACCTGTGCACGGTGATTTTCAGGTGCCGCCAAAAGCTGTTTTGCCGCCTCAACCCGGTAATGATTAAGAAAATCAGCGAAATTCCTATACCCCAGATGCTGATTGATCAGGCGGCGCAGCCGGTGCTCGGGCAGGCCTGCCTTCTCGGCCAAAGCACGGATGGTCAAATTGGGCTCAAGATACATTTTTTCCACCGAGATAAGGCGTTCGACCTCGGCTAAATCAAGCTTCTCCGTTGGGTCTTCCACTGACAGCCCCACTATATTTACGGCGGTTTCACGCGCCGGACCAAGGTCTGGCACAAACAATATCCCGTCCTGAAATTTAGTGCCCCTCCACATGATTATGAACGCCAGTGCCAAAAGCCCACTCGACTGGGCTAACTGTAGAATGGGATGAATAATCTGGCCAGGCTCATAGAAGGTTTCTGCCACCGAAATAACCGATATGGTGAAACCCACCAGAATAATGTAAGCCGACCGAAAGCGTCGCCGGGCCTCCAGCAGGTCATCGGCCCGCCCTTGCCACGCAACAAACAGCATGTGGACGATGAACATAAACCGAAGTCCAACATGAACGGTCTCGACAATATCTCGTCCCAGCACCTCATACTCCAGGCCAAAACGGTGGTGCGCCTGATTAAAAACGACATAAACCACTATCAAAACCCAGTAGCCTGCAGATATGCGAAAATGATCGCGAAACTGCGACAGGCTAAACAGCCAAATAATAACCGGTGCCATCATACAGAAGGGGACGATAAACCACGGTATGTGCCCACCCGGCCATTCAAACCAATTTTGTTCACAAACCAGATATGCCGCTGCCGCCAATGAAGCCAGCGTGCCAAGTATTGACGCTTGACGAAGTCCAAAATCCCGCAGCACCAAAATGCCAAAAAAGACAAACAGCCCTATCGCAGCATTTCTAAAAATAATATCATAGATTTCGATCATCTGTCGTCGCTCCCCGGCTTTTGCGGCACCCTTTTGGCGGGCTTTTGCGCACACTATAATCGGCAAAATCATTGTCATCCAAGGAATTCTTGCAAGCGACGAGATCATGGCGTACATATATCTACGCGTACACTTTATATCATTTTAATTAATCGTTTTTATCAATTACAATAATCGAAGCAAGCCCCGTTGCTTTTACCGCTAAAAAGCATAAAGTATGCCCATAAGGCGGCGTGATCATCCACCCCGGTCAACCGCTGTATCCAGTTTGTCTTTATTCAATTTAATATCACAGGAGGCCACCATGGCTGTACTTGCAGGTAAACCAGCACCAGATTTCACCGCCGCCGCCGTTATGGCAGATGGCAGCATCAACGAAGCCTTTAACCTTAAAGACTATATCGGCGACGACTACGGTCTGGTATTTTTCTACCCGCTTGATTTCACCTTTGTTTGCCCGTCAGAAATATTGGCGTTCCACAACCGTATGGACAAGTTCAAGGAATTGGGTGTGAAGGTTGTTGCCGTATCGGTAGACAGCGAGCATACCCACGCGGCGTGGCGCAACACCCCCACAGCACAAGGCGGCCTAGGGCCTGTTGACTTCCCAATGGTAGCTGACAAAACCAAGCAAATCTGCCGCGACTATGACGTGTTGATTGAAGAAGAAGGCATTAGCCTGCGCGGTACGTTCCTGATTGGCAAAGACGGCATGGTCTGGCACCAGTATGTGAACTTCCTGCCACTTGGCCGCAACGTAGATGAATTTGTTCGCCTTGTTGAGGCCCTGCAGTTCCACACCGAGCACGGCGAAGTGTGCCCGGCTGGCTGGAACAAAGGCGACGAAGGCATGAAAGCCGACGCCGCTGGTGTTGCCGACTACCTAGGCAAGCACGCAAGCGAGCTTTAAGCTGCAAGCGGCAAACGCTGTACAGAATACAGAAAGGCCTCGGAAGTTTCCGGGGCCTTTTTTACATAAATTTAAGGGTACCAGACAGACGGTCATTGACAAGCTCAGCCAAAGTTCTGATCTGAAATCCAGATAGGGGAAATGACTGTAAGAAACGCAGTTTTTGATCAAGCTGCTCAATTTCTGCCGCTATTTTCTTTATCTTTTCATCCTCCCTACTTTGATTATTAACCAAAGTATCGAATTTGCTGTTTAGGTCATTTAATTCATCGCTAAACCGTTGCTGTGTTTCATGATCAGCAAACACACATAGAAAATAATTTTGTGACCAACCATTCCAGTAATCCAGATCTATGCCTTTCGCCTTAAGCTTTTCATTCAAACGTTCCAGAAAAGTAACTGCTTGCTCATATTCAGAAAGGCATTTTTCAAGTTCTTTGGGGCAAGCAATTTGCATTGCAGCTAAAAGACCCATCGCAAATGCGTATGGTGACTGCCCTTGAGGCAAATTTCTAGACACTAGATTAATTCTCGTTAGCGCATTTTCGATCTGCCTAAGTGAAAGGCCAAAAGCTTTGCCAATAATCGCCATCCCCTTCGCAATGAAAGGTAGACCGCTATGTATAGTATCGTCACTACCATACACTGTTAGTTCATTTAGTGAAAATCGATCACATAAAAAAGCAGCGTACTGATAAGGTTCTGCTTCAGGAATATTGTACTGCCAGTCTATGAATTTCCTCAAATAACCTTCGCCGTCCAGTCGCAACCCGTAGGTTGAGGCGATCGCGCTTTTCATTTGTTCATCATCGACTGCCAAGACAAAAACTATCCCTTCAACCGCAAAAAGGTGCTTGATACACTCCAGCACTTCAACAGCATATATCGGGCGGCAACGGTCAAGCTCATCTACAAAAATGATCAGCTTTTGCTTACCTTGTTGTTCATCTGTTAATTCTTCGCCTTCTCCAAGCTTTACTACAACAAGGTCCGCTGCAATCTTTTTAAGGAGCTGTTTAAAATCATCCATTGATGCTTCAGCGGCCTCTTGCGCAGCCAACGCTTCAACTGCTGAGGAACTCAGAAGACTGGCGAGGTCGCTCTCATCGACGCCGAATTGACCAAGGCCTTCGGCAATCTCCTCCATGCCTTCGCTGCCAACCAATTTTCGAGCTGCAGCTTTCACCAAAACAGGTAACAGTTTCGCTCTGGCAAAGCCGCTTGCACTTTTCGCGAGTTCAATAAAATTTTTCTTGGTGCCTTCGTCATCTCCTCCAAGTTGGCATTTCATCGAAGCCATAAAAGCTGAAAGCGCATCCTGTGAAAAATCAGTTTCCCACGCATTGAACAAGACTGTTTTAAAACCTTGCTGTTCAAGATCGTGCTTCCAGCATTCCAAAAAGAAAGTTTTTCCGGTGCCGTAAGGTGAATGCAGACTAACCACAAATGGCTGCCTAATGCTGGCAATTACGGGCGTCAGATAATCCGCCACTGCCTTGCGTTTCAGCTTGTCCCGCGCCCACGGGCTATCCGGATCGACGGCCTCTGTTAAATTTTTTTCCAACATCAACTCAACCTCCCAATAGGCTAGGAGGAATTAGACGACCAAAAATTTGTTTGGTCAAACCTTTTAGTTATTTTCTCCGGTCAATAGACAGCGCTGTCATGTGGCGGTATGGTGGGGCCATAAAGGGAGTGCACGTTATGCCGGATTATCTGCCGATCAAAACCAGCCATGCTTTGAAGGGCACCGGCCTTACCGTTGGTGCGTTGGCTTATGGCTGTTGGCGCATGGCGGGTACGGGGCTGAAAGCGGCCACCACCAATATTGAAACTGCGCTCGACCATGGCATGAACCTTATCGATACCGCCGACATATATACCAGCTGTTGGCCTGATGGTTTCGGCGAAGCAGAAAGCTTGCTGGGCGAGCTTATCGCCGCGCAGCCTGCACTGCGGCAGAGGATGGTGCTGGCTACCAAAGGCGGCATCGTGCCGGGCCTGCCTTATAACAGCGACCGAGACTATATTATTCAGGCCTGCGAGGCCTCGCTGATGCGGCTCAATACCGACGTGATTGATCTATACCAAATCCACAGGCCTGATCTGACCGCCCCTTTTGCAGAAACCGCAGACGCGCTCAACAGATTGCTGGCGGCGGGGAAAATCCGCGCTATTGGTGTTTCCAATTTTTCCACCAGCCAGTTTGATGCGCTGCAAGCCCATCTGGACGCGCCCATTGCCACTATCCAGCCCGAGATCAGCTGCCTTGCCACCGCGCCGCTGTTCAACGGTTTGCTGGACCAGTGCCAGCAGTATGGCATGCCTGCGCTGGCGTGGTCCCCGCTTGCAGGCGGCGCGCTGTTCACCGGCAAGGCTGAAAACCCGCACACCCAGACGCAGCTATCCCGCGCATTGAAGGTACTGGACAGGATTGCACATGCAAATGCTGTGGATCGCAGCGCTGTGGCACTGGCTTTTCTGCTTTGCCATCCGGCGGGCATCATCCCGATCATTGGCACGCAAACCCCGGCACGCATCACCTCCAGCCAAGATGCGCTAACGCTAGAGCTCACCCGGCGAGACTGGTATGATATATTGGAAGCCAGCCTCGGCGAGGTCATGCCTTAAAGGTTTTGTCTTGCCCGCAACATTGCTTCATAAGCCGTAGCGCCCATATCAAGCCGCAGCTGAATTCCTGATTTTGGCAATAAATTCCTGAACTTTTTCATTCATGCTCTTGGCCACAGTATCCAGCGTATCGGCAGACGTGCTAAGCTCTGTTGCGAACCCAACATTCTGGTGCAGGGCTTCTTGCGCGCTGACAACCGATGAACTGGCTTCAGAGGTCGCCCCGGCAGCGGACTGTGCGGCCCGCGCGATTTCTTGTGTTGCGGCATTCTGTTCTTCCACTGCGGCGGAAATAGACCCCGATGTTTCGCTGGCTTCATTGATTGAAGTCATAATTCTGCCCATGCAATCCACAACCATTTTGGTGGAAGCCTGAATCGCTTCGATGGGGGTGCGAATTTCCTGGGTGGCTTTCTGCGTTTGATCTGCCAGCGCTTTCACCTCGCTCGCAACCACAGCAAAGCCGCGCCCTGCCTCGCCAGCACGCGCCGCCTCGATGGTGGCATTCAGCGCCAAAAGGTTTGTTTGTTCGGCGATATCGGTGATCAGATTGATCACATTATTAATTGTCTGGGTCGCATTTTCCAAGCCGACAACATCAGTGCGGGCAGATTCTGCAATTTCTTGCGCCGAAGATGTAACTTCGTGTGACCGTGAAACTTGTGACGAAATCTCCGCGACCGAAGCCGACAGCTCCTCAGCGCCTGATGCAACCGAACCAACATCTGACGACGCTTTTTCAGAGGCCCCGCTAACGGTTTTCATCAGATCAGAAGCCTCACCCGTTTTGGATTGCAAATCAATTGTCTTGGCGGCGCAGTAAGCAACAGTTTCCACCACTTCCTCAATCATGCTTTGAACAGAAGATTCGAAATCATCTGCAAGCTGCTGCATCATCTGCTGGCGGTCATTTTCAGTTTTCTCGCGTGCGGCTTCTTTTTCAAGCCGGTCGTTTTCTTCTCTCTGCGTTTCGATTGCTGATTGCTCGATCTCGCGCTGGACCGCCTCTTCTTTTTCCGCAGCCACTTCTTTTTCAAGGCGTGCACGCTCGATGATATTTTCTTTAAAAACAGCGATCGCACCCGCCAATGATCCAATTTCATCACGGCGATCCTGATAGGCTACTTCAATGTCATAGTCCCCTTCTGCAAGCGAATTCACAGTGCTGGTGGTGCGTTGAATTGGGCGAAGCAACGACAAAACTATGAAAGCCAAAAGCGCAGCGCACACAAAAACCGTGAGCGCAGCCGCTATCATTAAGCTATTGCGGCTACTAGAGACTTGCGCAACGTAAACTGACCGGTCCAGCTGCAAAACAGCGACAGCAACAGGTTTGCCCGCAAAATCAGGGATAATGTGCGCCGAAACAGCATACGGCGTGCCTTCATATTCAAAAAGCTGCAGTGATCCCGGCGCATCGATCATCGGCTGAAGGGATTGTTGATCAATATCATCTTTGGCGCCGTCACTGCGCCCAAGCAATTTCAAACCCTCTTTGGTGAACTGAAATATAGAAAGTTCAACACCATCTTTCTTGGCAAATTCATCAACAAACGACTGATCGAGCGAAAGGCCAACTTCAGCCGAACCTACATGCGTACCTTGGTTAAACACAGGCACCACCGCCCGAATTCCAAGGCCCGCAACACCTGATTCTGGCCCAAGTTGCGCGATACGTTGTTTGTTGGCTGCAACAACACTGAACCGAAAACTGGAAAGATCATCGCCAAATTTTGCCGGCTTGTGAACCCTGAGAAAAGACGTGGCCGGGGGCGTATGAAACTGCAATTGGCGCACACCAAATTTGGACTTCAACGTCGCGAACCCTGGCACAGTTAGTGCCGCAAGCGCATCTCTGTCCCGAGCAGCAAATGCAGCTTGCACGGGTGCTGTATCCGCCAGCACCTGGATCATGGCCTGTGCACGCGTGGTTTCTGAATCGATTTGCCTCTGCAGGCTATCGGCTAAACCATCAAGCTCGCGTCTCTCTGCGGTTTGAACCAATTGGTTAACCACATTTTCAGATGAAATTACCAATACGCCCAAAACCAGGCTAAAACCAACGAGCATGCCACCAATCATTTTTTGGCCGATCGTCAGCCCCGAAAAAATGGTACCAAATTTCTTGTAAATCCACATAGGGTAAGCCTCATTTTCATTACCGTACCGTCTTCTAAACATTCACTCTGAATAACGCACCAAGGTTAACATTCGATAAAATTTATGCATTTCCGCCGATACATGAGAAGAACAGACCCTGTATTTCTCGTGGGGTTTTCAGACCATTAGAAAACATGCCTTCCTATCTTTGATTTTCGTGCCATTTTACCACCCTGCGGTAATAGACAGGGGCAATGGCCATGATGGAAAAAACTGAAAATACGGTAACAGGCGGCGGCTGTTTATGCGGAGCGGTCCGGTATGAGGTCAAAGGCCCACTCCGGAATATAGTGAACTGCCACTGCAGCATGTGCCAAAAATTACATGGCATTTTCGGGGCTCATTCAAAAGCACGCAAAGTCAACATCACGATTACGAAAGATGCGGGGCTTGCCTAGGGGCCTCATTAATGTGGTTTGCTCAGCAAGAGAGAGTTTTATCGTGGCGCAGGAGATAACATGCAGAAATAGCGGGGCTATTTCAAATGTTGTCGACGCACGCCACGGTGCAAAGGTCCTTGCCCTCTGGGTCAGGCAGCAAGGCGAATTGGCTGCGTCCGAAGCCCTCATCAAGGGAGCCACCCTTGATTTCAGCTTCCTCCTTCCCAATTCCCCTTGCTGCCTGACTGAGCTAAACCACATTAATGAGGCCTGACCCTAGTATAAAACTTCTGAGGTCGCCGAGCGCGGCTTTTGCAAGGAATGTGGCTCCAGCCTGTTTTGGCAGCCCTTTGAACACGAAGCCACTGGCATTATCGCTGGTTCACTTGACAGCCCCACCAAGCTTAAGACGATAGGCCATATATTTGTCGCGGAAAAGCGGATTTTCATCAAATCCTCGATAATCACCCTCAATTCGAATTTTCGTCCGACGGCAAGTTGGTGCTCGACTATAAATAAAGTTATCAAATAAGAGCCTGTGCGAGCCCAAAGGGCGGCTGCGCCAAGGAAGAGCTAGCGCTCCCGAAAAATTGAACCAAATTATTTACATTTGTTGGTGCAATATTAACCTTTTGTGACTAATAAGGTGAATTCAACTTTTGGTTAGTGCAATTTTCAACTATGCAGAGCATAAACCAAAAGTTTAGGGGCGGTTATTTTTTCGAGTTTTTAAGTTATGGCGATAAAAGAAAGTTATTTTGGAATTTTATTATTTCTGGTGATCGCGCCAGCCCTGTTATTTATCGTGCCCGGCACAGCTACATATATCGCTGTCAGCCTATTCGCCGCTCTATATTTTGGTTTATATTGGCACAAGCCGCGGCGACGCTGTGTGCCGTGCGGCGAAGTCGTGATCCTTGGGCCCAACACATTCATCCTCGCACTCAGGGGCAAACTGGAATGCCCCAAGTGTGGATCACAAATTAAAAACAAACACCGGGTCTAGGGTCAAGCCTCATTAACCAGCTTCAGCGTTATCCAAGGCCAGAGCCCGCTCGTAAGCCGGGCGAGCTATACAGTGCGCCACATATGCGTTTAGCGGTGAAGTCTCAGGCAGTATTCCAAATTTCTGCAAGAAATAGCAGGTTGACCCCAGCATAACATCGGCGGCGCTGAATGTGTCTCCCAAAACCCAGGTTTTACCCTCCAACCCACTCTCTAGGGTCTCAAGCATCGTCGGAAAATCCCCCCAGCCATGCGATAATTTATTGGGCGCACTGCCGCTGAATTTTTCAGACATGGCAGGTTCCACCACCGCAGGCACATAAAGCATCCAGTATAAATACTGCCCACGCAAAGGCGAATTTACGGCTGGAGCAAGGCCAGCGTCAGCATATTTGTCGGCTAGATAAAGGCAAATGGCGGCTGATTCGGCCATACGCACATCGCCGTCAATGATCGCCGGAACCTTGCCCATCGGGCTGGCCGTTAAGAGTTCCGTCCGCGCAGGATCACTTTCCGCGCGAATGTCGGTATTGATAAGTTCATAATCAATACCAAGTTCTTCGACCATCCACAGGACCCGCGCAGCCCGGGTTTGTGGGCACCAAAAAAGTTTCACAGTATCGCTCCCCCTTCTATCGTTGATATGCTGGTCAAACTTAACACCCGGCCTTCACTTCGACAAGTTTCCAATGGCTTCTTGTTGGAGAAGGACAGCTTAAGCTTTACGGTTAAAATTCAAAAATCAGTGAAGACAATCAATGCGCATTAGCTCCGCTTTTTTCATTGTCTCCTTTGTCCCCTTTGTAAATTAAGGTTTTCCCCTTTTCGATCAGAGTGATCGAAACAATCCTATAGACAATAAACTGTGAAATTGTGCCTTATGCATTGGCATTTGCAACCGAACATCTTATGTAGTGACCCAAATAGGCACTTGGCAATATGCAGACCTTGTGCTCCGCCAATAAGGATATATCCATGAGTGAGACAAAACACAGCAATATGCTGATCATTGGTTCAGGCCCCGCAGGCTATACAGCCGCTATATACGCGGCGCGCGCCAACTTGAAACCAACGATTGTCACAGGCATGCAGGCGGGTGGGCAGCTAACCATCACCACTGACGTTGAAAATTACCCAGGCTTTGCTGATGCGGTGCAAGGTCCTGAATTAATGGAAGCCATGCGCCAACAAGCTGAAAACGTTGGCACGGACATCGTCTATGATCTAATCACCGAAGTTGACCTTGACTCTAGCCCCAAACGCGCAGTCGGCGACAGTGGCACTGTTTATACCGCTGATACCGTCGTTATCGCCACCGGCGCACAGGCCCGCTGGCTTGGCCTCGCATCAGAAGAAAAATTCAACGGATACGGCGTGTCGGCATGTGCCACCTGCGACGGCTTTTTCTACCGCGGAAAAGATGTTGTTGTGATCGGTGGCGGCAATACGGCGGTAGAAGAGGCTCTTTATTTGGCCAACATCTGCTCGAAAGTAACCCTCGTACACCGCCGCGATGAACTGCGTTCAGAAAAAATTCTGCAAGACCGGCTCAAACAAGCCACAAACGTTGAAATAAAATGGGACAGCGTTTTGGACGAAGTTGTCGGCGATGAAAATCCATTGGGTGTTACCGGAGTGCGGCTCAAAAATGTGAAAACCGGCGTCACAGAAGCTCTCGCCGTGCACGGCGTCTTCATTGCCATTGGCCACACGCCGTCAACCGATCTGTTCAAAGGTTTGTTGCCGATGGATGACGAAGGGTATTTGTTAAAAAAACCCGACAGCACCCAGACAGAAATTCCCGGTGTTTATGCTGCTGGCGATGTCACCGACAAAATTTACCGTCAGGCCGTGACAGCCGCAGGCATGGGATGCATGGCAGCTCTGGAAGCTGAAAAATATATCGCTGAAACCGCGCACGCCAAATCTGCGGCTGAGTGAAGTCAGGCATAATGTTGTTAGTGATGTCGCAAGCAACGTTAAGAGCGGCGAAATAATTTTCGGCACGGCTACTGGCCTTAAAACCCTACTCAAAGTCCCAAAGCCAACTGTTCGCCTTCCATTTCCAGGGTCAAAATCCAAGCTTATGCTTACCGCCCTGCTCTAACGCATAAACCTGCATGCCTTTATCAGTATTGGCTGGTCATTAAGGTTTTGCCTCAGATGGCTAGCAACTATAGTAATCCACGCTGGTTTGCAGTGTTTGCCCTTTGCCAGCATCTGAAAAGCATCCATAAATTGGCTTCAGGAGAAGGCAGATTCAAGGGCGTTTTTTGTGATTTCTCCATCGGTGCTAAGGTGGACAATATTCCTGCCATCGCCCATATTCTCCAACGCCACAAGCCCCGCGCCTGAACCAACATTGAGCTGTGCCATTTGTCGATGGCAATTGGGTTCTGACATGCCCACTGCACGCGCCACCTCAGCGACACTGCATCCATCGCCCAAGTCAATCAGGACCAGAAAACAGACAATGGATTCCGCTGTCAGATGCGGATGATTACTTTTAAAATAGGCCGCAGCGTGTTCCAAAATATCTCTGTCGCTCATAGTGCTAAAACCTCTAGTCGCCGATATCTGCACAATAAGGAAAACCGGGGCTTACAGCAATGAATGATTGCGCTCCTGACAAAGGTGCTAAGCCATGCCCCAAACGTGGAGCTTGCACCAAACGCCACGCCATGAAATAGTCCCGCCAACAATCAGGAGCCTCCGAATGGATTGGGAACGACTACGCATTTTTCACACGGTCGCGGAAGCAGGCAGCTTCACCAACGCCGGGGCACGGCTTAACTGTAGCCAATCTGCTGTAAGCCGACAAATCCGGGCTTTGGAAGAAAGCCTAAAAGTATCCCTGTTTACCCGCCATGCCCGAGGTTTGGTGCTAACCCATGAGGGCCAGGAATTATTCACAACCGCCCGCGATGTAGCACACCGCATTGAAGATACCCAACGCAGCCTGATGGAATCGCACCAGCGGCCTTCGGGCTTGCTGCGGGTGACGACCATGGTAACATTCGGCGCTGTGTGGTTAACGCCGCATCTTGAGCAATTTATGCTGGAATATCCCGACATTAATATCCAATTGCTACTGGCTGATGCTGATCTTGACCTTTCGTCGGGCGAAGCGGATGTTGCTATCAGGCTGCATGAACCCGAACAAGCCGACCTGATCCAGCGTCCGCTTGCCAGTTTTCATACCCATATATATGCCAGCCCCGAGTATCTGGCGCGCCGAGGCACGCCCGCAAAACCCGAGGATCTGGACGGGCATGATTTAATTACTTTTGGCACCAGCAATGCACCTACGATCAGGGGGCTTCGCTGGCTACTCGAGGTAGGCAACCCTGCGAGGGCCCGCGTACCTCGACTTCAGGTCGATAACCTGTACGGCATATTGCACGCAGTTGAGGCAGGCATGGGCATCGCAGTCCTGCCTGATTATTTGGTTCATAACCGGCAAAAGCTGGTGCGCTTGCTGCCAAACGTAGCGGGGCAGCCCTTCAATAGCTATTATGTTTATCCGCCCGAGCTCAGGGGGTCGCTGCGGGTCGCCCTGTTCCGGGATTTCATGGTCCGCCAAATTCGATCTGAGAGTAATATACTCTAGGCTCAGGCCCCAGTAATGTAGTTTGGATTTGGAACCATTGCTCAAAAAAGGACATCAGCTTTAAATCCAGGCCCGCCTGTGCGCTGGCTGCTGGCACCACCTGTGAAGCGCCCAAGTTTAAACCTGCTATGGCCACAGCGCTTTTCGCCCTGGCTAACAAGACAAAGCAAACAAATAATCTGGCGCTGCGGAACCGAGCATTCGAGCGCTACGAGGCTTTATTGAGGACGAAGGGAAGGAACAAAGTGCAGCCGCCTGAGCATAAGCAACCCGCCACACCGCAGAGCAACGCCCGAACTGCGACGCTTACTGCCACCGCAGTAGTGGCTTTTGCTGCCAATTCGCTACTGTGCCGTACGGCGCTAACCGGTGGGCTTATTGATGCGGCCAGTTTTACATCCATCAGGATAGCGTCTGGGGCGCTTATTCTGGCGCTGCTTTTATTTCTGCGGCGGCGACCAAGTACCCTCGAACCCACAAACTTATGGGCTGCACTGATGTTGTTTGCCTATATGGCTTTCTTTTCGTTTGCATATCTATCGCTTGGTGCGGGCACGGGTGCGCTCATTCTTTTTGGAGCCGTGCAGCTTACAATGTTTGTTGCTGCCCTTCGCGGCGGTGAGCATTTCCCCATAAAAGCCTGGGCTGGTTTGCTGTTGGCAGTTGTTGGGCTGGTCTATCTGTTATCACCCGGTCTAAGCGCACCAGATCCGAAAGGCGCCGCATTGATGGCGCTTGCTGGCGTGGCATGGGGGTTTTATTCCTTGATCGGCAAGCGCATTGCCAACCCGCTTGCTGCGACAACCAAGAATTTCCTCACCTGTGTACCATTAGCCGCAGTCGCTAGCCTGTTTTTTCTGGAAGGCTTCAATATTTCACCGCTAGGAATAGGGCTTGCCGTGGCTTCTGGTGCGCTTACATCCGGCCTTGGTTATGTGATCTGGTATGCGGCCTTGCCCGGTCTAACTGCCAGCCGGGCGGCAACAGTGCAGCTTTCAGTGCCAGCCATTGCGGCCTTCGGCGGGGCATTTCTGCTGTCCGAAGATATAACAGCGCGCCTGCTGATTGCTTCGGCGGCAACACTCGGCGGGGTGGCGATTGTGCTGATGCAAAAGACAAAAAAGGCGCAAAAATCAGCATAAATTCGAATGGCTTAGCTTATTCTTTTACCAGCGTATCACACTTAAAAACCGGGGCATTCACATCGCCCAGAGTTTGCGCAAGCCTTGGCAACAGCGCGGCCATTTTATCAAACAGCTTCCACGGTGGATTGATCACAAACATGCCCGATGAGGTCATGCCCTTTTCATCCGAATCCGCCCTGAGGCCAAGCTCAAATCGTTGAATATTTTTTATGCCGCTTTGAACGAATTTCTTTTCCAAATCATCGATTTTTTGCCTATCAACTACAGGATACCAAACAGCATAAATACCCGTTGCAAACTTTTTGTACGCAGCGACTGTTGCCCTAAAAACCTGATCATATTCGGTTTTCACTTCGTAGCTTGGATCGATCAATATAAGGCCTCTGCGGCTGGTTGGCGGCAATAGGGCTAGCACGCCTTTCAAGCCGTCTTCGCGCGAAACCCTTATTTTCTTGTGGTTTTCCATGTTGCCATGCAGCAGCTGATAATCCTGAGGGTGCAATTCAAACAGCCAGCCCCTATCTTGCCGCCGCAGGAAATATTTGGCGATCGACGGTGAGCCCGGATAAAAATTCAGCGCGCCCGCTTCGTTAATATCCCCACCGTCGTTAGAAGTCCCCGCCTCGTTAGACGCCCAAGCTTTATTGAGTGGCCCAGCCTCGTTGAAAACTCCCGTCTTGTTGAATGATTGTATCACCTCAAAATACCGCGCTAGCTCTGGAAAGTCCGCAGCTGTTAATTTTGCAATGCCGCGCACATGTTCTTCTAGTTTTTGCGCATGGTCAGAATTTAAATCGAACAGGCCCGCGCCCGCGTGGCTATCAAAATACTCAAATGGTGCCGCTTTTTGAACCAGATGGTCCAATATTTCCACCAGCACACTATGCTTTAAAATGTCGGCAAAATTACCGGCATGAAATGAATGTCTATAACTTAACAAAGCTGGGTCCTGCCTGAATATAGTGTGGGCATATAGTTTTTAAGTCTTTCAAATAAATATGCAACGGCGGGCATGATGCCAACCTCCGAGAATCATAATTATTATGGTCAAAATTTTCTGGTGTTCAGGATTGCGCCGCTGGAACTTCATCCCAATGAATTGCATCTTTTTAGCGCCGCGCCCATAACATAAGACATTTTACAACCAAATATATACTCAAACAGGGCATTTGCACGTGCTACGATAACCCTTGGACTGGAGGAAAAACACGGTCACATATCCTGCATTTTTCTGCCACTAAAGCGTATCCATTTTCTCATATTTTTGTCAATAAACTGCAACGCTGAGAGCGCACTACATCTGCGACTTGCTTCTGTCTAACTGCTGGTCAGGCAGGAAAGCAGGCCTCACTCCAACTTTTCGAGGGCTCGAAATGAAATTCAATATCCACAAAAAAATGCTTCTGAGCGCGTGCAGTCTTATGGCCGTGGCAACAGGCGCAGTCGCGGAGGAAGCGGCTATCAATGTTGCAGATAATATTGAGGAAATCACTGTATCTGCGCGCAAAACTACTTTTGCCAACAACTCAACGACTCAGCTAATGCAAGACCAGGAACCGGCGGCTTCCAGCGTGCTGGCTATTATCGACAACCTGCCTGGCATTTTTGTTTCTGAGGGCGGGCCATTTGGCTCGGATGACTGGTCTACGACCCTGTCAATTCGTGGCTTTACAGTCAGCCTCGCCGAACAGCAAATTGGCATGACCATCGACGGGCTGCCAAACGGTAACTCCAACTACGGCGGCGGCGCCAAGGCCAACCGTTATATTGACAGTGAAAACTTGGCACGGGCTGAGGTTTCGCAGGGCACATCCGACATTTCATCACCGTCCCACGAAGCACTGGGCGGGACAATCAATTTCGTGTCCAGCAATCCTAACGAAGAACAGGGTTTCGAAGCTGGCTTGAGCTGGGGAAATAACGGTGCACAGCGGTATTTCATGCGCTATGACACCGGCGAATTTGCCGAAGGCACGCGCGCATACCTAAGCTATTCCCACACTAACAACGACCCTTGGATCGGCGAAACCGGTGCAGGCGGCACCGAGCGCGACCATTTTTCCGCAAAGGTTGTGAGCGAGCAGGACGAGTGGACCTTCACAGGGCGTCTGTCGTGGGATGATGCTGCAGAAGACAACTATCAGCGTATTTCTCTATCCCAGTTCGAAGAAAACCCTGATTGGGACCGATTAACTGAAGAGTGGACCGGTATTCCTTATATTGATCAGGCTTACCGCCCGGCGTGGTCAACCCTGCGCAAAAACTTGTTTGTCTATACAAAAGCCGAATATCATGGTGAAAAAATTGACTTCGAAATTTCACCTTATTACCATGAAAACAGTGGTCGCGGCGACTGGGTTCCACCATATCTTGTATCCGTAACGGGCGGCGACGTGCAGCCTAATGGCTCAATTTACGGCGGTAGTTTCTCAGGCGTTTATACCTTTACAGACAGCAACGGCGCACCCCTTGCGCCAAACGCTGATTGTACAGCAACACTAACTTTCCCATATGGTGGTGGCTCACCTGCCAACAACCCGGCCTGTTATGACCGCGGCGCTGTGCCTGTTGGGTCTTACCGTCATACCCATTATGCCAAAAAACGGTTCGGCGTTACCGCTGATGCTGTTTACCGACTCGGCGACATGAACAATATTCGCGCTGGCCTTTGGTGGGAAGACGCTGACCGCGACGAATACCGCAGTTGGCACAAAGTAACAGACTCGCTTTCTTCTTCTAACTTTGATGACGTCGCCTACTGGCGTCAGTATGACCGCAACTTCAAAACCAAAACCTTGATGTTGTATGCGGAAGATACATTTGAAATGGGTGCTCTTACTCTTCGTGGCGGCATCAAGAAGTTTCTGGTTGACCTAACCCGCAACGACAATTTCGGTAATGAAGCCCAGCAAAAGCTATCCTCAGATTCCAAGCTATTGTTCACGGCGGGTGCAATTTATAATGCCTCTGAAAACCTTGAAGTGTTTGGTGGCTTCTCGCAAAATTTCGCTGCAATCAAAGACGGTGTTATCGAAGGGGCGGCAAGCGTTAGCAACGCTGCTATTCCCGATTTGGAAGGTGAAACCGCAGACAATTTTGACTTTGGTCTTCGCTATAGCAACGATTGGCTGCGCGCCAGCATCACAGGCTATTATATCAAGTTCAACAATCGCATTACCTTCATATCAGCGGGCGATCCGATTGGCGGCATTGATTATCTGGAAGAAGGTGAAGGTGCCTACCTGAACGTTGGTGGTATCAAATCCAAAGGTGTTGAAGCCAGTATTTCGGCAGACTTTGCTAACTATTTCAACTTCTACAGCGCGCTCACAATCAACAATTCGGAATATTCAGATACGACTGCCGATGTTGTCCAAGGCAACAAAGTGGCATTGTCACCTGAGTTCCAATTGGTAGGCACACTGAGTTACGCCAAAGATGGCACACGTTTGGGTGTTTCTGCCAAGCATGTCGGTGAACGTTTCGGCGATTTTGCCAATACGCAAACATTGCCTTCCTTCACTGTGGTTGACGCCTGGATCGGTTACCGGCTTGACGCAACTTTCCAGGGTGTTGAAAGCATCGATGTAAGCCTGAATATCTCTAACCTGGCAGACAAACGCTATCTTGGTGGCGGCACTCCGGGATCCTATTTCCTTGGATCTGGTCGTCAGGTAACAGCAAACCTAACAGCCAAATTCTAGGTTTCTGAACGCGTTAAAGGGGCGGGTTGCCAAATGGCTGCCCGCCTTTTTTTATCTGTCCGGTTTTGCTGCAAATTTGGCAGGCCAAAATTCGGTAGCACCGCCACAAAAATGGGGAAAGAAAATGATCTCACGCCGTACGACTATTAAATTACTGGCCGCAGCCGGAGCAACAGCAGCGCTGCCACCTGCGTTTGCCACACCGTCCGCAGGACATGTGAACACAGTATCCGCGCCCCCGCTTTCGCGCCTGTTATTTGGCTCCTGCGCGCATCAGGATAAAGACCAGCCAATCTGGACGCCTATTAATGCGATGGACCCCGAGCTGTTTGTTTTTCTGGGTGATAATATTTACGGCGATACACGCGACATGAAAATTCTGGCGCAAAAATACAAAAAGCTAGCCGCAAAGCCGGGGTTTCAGACGCTGCGCAAAAAAACGCCTGTCATTGCCATTTGGGACGATCATGATTTCGGCGAAAACGATGCCGGTCGTGAGTATCCTGAAAAAGAAGGCTCGAAAGACCTGTTTTTCAAATTTTGGGACGAAGCCAAAGACAGCCCGCGCCGCCGCGACGCAGGCGGCATCTATACGGCTTATGAATACGGCCCTATGTCAGAGCGGGTGCAGGTAATCCTGCCTGATCTTAGGTGGGACCGCACCCCTATTGTCCGGGCGAACGACGTCGACAACAAACGCCGATCCGAGCTTGGTTTTGGGCCTTATATCCCGTCCACAGATACCAAGGCAAAAATGCTGGACGAAGCCCAGTGGCTCTGGCTCGAAGATCAGTTAAGACGCCCCGCTAAGCTGCGCATCATTGGCTCCAGCGTGCAGTTTTTGTCCAGCTTTCCAGGGTGGGAGGGCTGGGGCCTGTTCCCGAATGAGCGCCAGCGCATGATTGACCTGATCACCAAAACACGGGCCGAGGGCGTGCTTTTTATCAGCGGCGATACCCACTGGGCCGAACTATCGCGCCAAAGCCGCGGCGTGCCTTATCCACTATATGATTTTACCTCAAGCGGCCTTACCCAGACATGGCACAACGTCAGCCCCAATGCCCACCGGCTGCCGAACTGCCTCTATACCGAGGAAAATTTCGGCGTGGTTGAGATCAACTGGCAGGTGCCCGATCCGATGATTGTACTGCAAGCACGCGACATATCTGGCAAGCCGGTTTTTGAAAGGTCCATCCTATTAAGTGAACTTTCTTTTTAACGGCAAAACATGACTTGGAGAGAAAAAAGCGGAGCCAACAGGCCTCGCTTTTTTTCGTTTTATACGCCCTCAAAGGTTTCGCGGGCATACCGCCTTTATTATTTCATCATCTCTGTGATCGGGGCACCTGCTTTCAGGCTTTCATTGTCGCTTGTGTAAACATAACCCAAAAAGCGTGCTGCTGTGGCTGCCACTTCTGAAAGTGTAACCACCGGGCCTCCGGTTATTTCGCCCAGAGCTGGTGTATCGGGCCCAAGCGCCGCCATCCAGATTTCGCTATCACCGGGGAAATCGCTCACGGCGGCGGTGCCGTCTTCCTTGGTGTAGGGGAAACGGCCATGGTGTTTCCATGTCTCGAGGCTGCGACTACCGCGCCCGTGATCAGTGGTAACCAGCAGCGTGGTCCGGTTTTTATAGCGCTTGTCGCTTTGTAGCCATGCCCACAGCTCGCCGATCGCCCGGTCAGACCGGTGGGCAGCATTGACATATTGGTCATAGTGGCCGTCATGGGCAAAATCATCGGTTTCGCCCAGCGCAATATAAACAAACCGCATTTTACGGCGCTTAAGCGCGGCGCGTGCATATCCCATCGTAAAGGCATCCAGCCGCACGGTATCCCAAGGCGAAGGTGTATCCTTCAGCAATTTGTTCAATATCTTAACATCAGCATCACCGTGCGGAGCATAGGCCTCGAATCCGGCGTTTACCGGCACACCGCTGCGCTCGCGGTTGATGATAAAGGGAAACACATCCCACGAGCCAAAAGCTTCGACCTTGCCCTTGTTTTTGGGCTTGGCATTCAGCCATTCCAGCACGGTTTTGTTCGGGTTTGGCACCTTGTCGTTGCTGTCCAGCCGATCATCCGCAACACCTGTCAGTATTTCACTGTAGCCGGGATACGAAAAATGATAACGGTTGGTGAGATTGCCAAAACTGCCCTTTTCCCGATTGCCATATAGCTGGCCCTGCTTGGCCACAGTTCCCCACAAAAACGGCATCAGCGCGGTACGGCGTTTTTCGGCATCGTCGCCGCCAAAAGCCTCGCGGAAACTCTCCAGATTTTTCTTGTGGTCAATATAATTTTCGTCCGCCAAAAAGGCGCTGTCGATGCCCGAAAAAACTTCCTGCCAGCGCAGGCCATCGATTGTAACCAGAATAACGGTTTCAGTGTCGGTATCCGTATTGGTAGTTTTGCTGGCAGCATGGGCACTGGGCAGCGCACACACGGCTAAGGCCAGAAATATCAGTATTTTTTTCACAGCAATCATCCTCAAAGAATTCATTATTGGGGTGCCGTTCAACAAACAGAACAACTATCGCCAACCCTGTCAGTTTTCTATGACACTTTTTGGTGACGGCTTGCAGATTTAATCAGCCCTGATACAGCAAACAGGGCAGTATAAAACGCTGAAAAAACTTTGACCCTGTAACATTCGGCCTTACATAATGAATTCGCAAAGCCACTCCACCAAAAAAAGGGATTTACCTATGTTTAGCCATATTATGATCGGTGCAGATGATGTTGCCGAATCAAAGAAATTTTATGATGCCATATTAAGCGTGCTTGGCCACAAGCCGGGCGTGATCGATGAAAAAGGCCGCTGCTTCTATTTCGAAAAAACCGGCGTCTTTTCGCTTAGCAAGCCTATCGATGGCAAGCCAGCGTCTTGCGGCAACGGCAGCACCATCGGCTTTGCAGCTGAGAGCCCCGAGCTTATTGATGCCTGGCACGCAGCAGGCTTGGCGCACGGCGGCACCACGCTGGAAGACCCACCCGGCGTGCGTGAGGGTGGTGCAATGAAGATGTATCTGGCCTATCTGCGCGATCCATCCGGCAACAAGGTCTGCGCTCTGCACCACATGCCAAAATAAACCTTTTGAGGGCGTGTCAGGCTTTAGCCACGAGCAAGCCTGACACGCCCCAAGATATTGGCTCAAATTACCAAGACTATCTGGAGAATATCTGCAGACAGCATATGGCTGGTTGTATTTTTGCCCCAATCCAGTCATTTATGTATATCGCACGCTCAGATACACCATAAGGAAACGGTAGCATGTTTAAACTTTCTGGCCTGATTTTAAGCCTGATATCAATATCATTCATCACCTTGCCCGCAACAGCGCAGAGCTTTGATGACGGGCGAGACAGCGCTGCCTATGCCGGGCTTTATATGTCGGTTCCGCTGGCAAGCCAGCGCACGGCCCATACAAAGGATTTCAAATTCGGCTTCAAGGCCGGGCTTCGCCAAGATATCCGCTACACCAAAAACGGCCTCGTTAAAACATCCACCTATACCGCTGATATGCTTGATCTGAATTTCTCAGAGCAAGGTTTTAACAAGCTTTCATTGGCCGGAACACCTTTGGTTTTCAAGGATTATGCTGGCCACATACAGTATATGGACGGCGACGAAGGCGGCGGTTCTAGCAACACCATATTATGGGTTGCCGGCGGTATATTGGTATTGGGAGCAGTAGCCGTCGCTGCGCTGTGCTTCAACCAAATTGACGGCTCCGAAGAACGCACCTGCTAAGTTCGCTTAACCCGAAAATACACTGACTTAACGCCGACTTGGCGGCATGCGCGCTGTGGGCTGCGATTTGGGAGCGTCGGACCGACTGCTATCGACAAACTCAAGGAATGCCATTCAAAATCTACTCATCACTAGTTTGGAACACACTGTCATCCACTATCTGAACCGACAGTTCCTTAAGGTTTGCCGAAGAAAGTTTTACGATTGCAAACTCTTTATCTTTATATACGAAAGAGATTTCGTAGAGGAAATCCGAGCGTTCATAGGTCGTTCCTAGCCTATATCCTTCCGGCAAACTCATCCGTTTAGACAATAATTCCACGGCCTTTTTTTTTGCTTCTGCTAACATGAATTTATCTGTTTCGGCTCGGAACTGAATTTTATCATACTCCACCATCACGGACGGCGAAATGGAAGCCATTAAAATAATGAGCCCCACAATTGTAGCCACTGGTCGGCTAGCCCGTAACTTTCGGAATAGATTTGGCGCCACTTTACGCCTTACGAATTCAAGTGCAGCAGTAACGGCAATGCACCAAAGCAAGGAAAAAAAGCTAGTGATGATAAAAAAAGGATCTAAGTCCCCATCAACAAAATAGGCGATACCTTGAAACAAGATCACAGATAAAATCGGAGATGCAGCAACGCCGAGAAGCTGATATTTGCCAAGCCACAATATACTTAAATACCAGAAAAGAACCAAAGGCATAATCAAGAGAATTAAGCCGTACATATCAAGTTATCCCTATTGTTTCAGTGCGGCATGATCCGGGTTCTCGGCACATGTGGGCCTCGCCGCCATCAGTGCGCAGGCATGGTCAATGCGTTATACGCCAATGTGTTTTTACGCCGTGCCCGAGGTACTGGTGAAATCGCGGAAGGCGGTGATTTAGCGGCGTGGCCTCTGCACTCCAAAATGATTGAAAGTTAATGTGACAATGTCAGAGGCACGACGTAAGATACAAATCTACAGTTGCACCTGATAGATAACATTTTTAGCTTCAAAGGTTTAGCCTATACGGCTATAGCAATTGGGCCTGTTGCATGGCGCTAGTAAAACTATTGCCCCCGGGGTGAATTTATGCGGATTTTTCTATTTGTACTTATTGGCTTTGCTCTTTTCTGGCCTTCATTGCTGGCGGCTGAGGATGTTGAAAAAACCAGTTTTGAAGAAGCGCTCAGTGCTTATGAAGAGGCCAAGCTCGCCAACGACAATACCGCTACCTTCAAATATGCGAAACTATCCTATACACTCGGTGCTGAGAAGTTTGGTGCGAAAAACATCCAGATGGCAGCGCTTTCAGCCAACCTTGGTAAACTCATCCCGGGGCCTGTCGCTGTTCAGTTGATGCAACAGTCGTTAGATATTCAGATTATGGCTTACGGTGGGCATTCGCTGGAGTTGGTGCAGGCCTATATCGATTTAGCAACCAGTTATTCTACAATTATCTCTTTCCGAAAAAGGGACCGCGCCGCAACCGAAGCCCTCGCCCGTGAGAATTTCGACCGCGCAGTTTCGATCGTTCAGCGGCATCATGGCAGCGATAGTTTCCAAACCGGAATAGCCAGCTTGCAGATCGGGAAAACAGCCACACAAAAATTCAAGAGAGCTTGGTTTAGTGGTGAGCTCGCATATCCACACCTGGACATAGCCGAGAAAATTTTCTTGTCATCGAACCATGCAGAAGCGGCTACAAAACTCGCCTGGACCAAATATTGGCAAGGGCGACATCATTTGAACGGCGAGGAAAACTCACGCGCAGTTACCGACTTTACCGAGGCATTCAATATATTTACGAGGATTGGCGCTGCAACCAAAAATCTAATTACCATTCAAAAACGGCTAGTCGAAGGCTACGAAAAACTAGGCCAACAAGATCAAGCAACCAAAATTTGTATGGCAATCAGTGGCCTGACACATTCAGGCCCTGAGCGTGACGAAATTCTCGTCTACAGGCCGGAACCTATATATCCTACTCACGCCATGGAGCGGGGCAATCAAGGCACTGTCACCGTTGAATATACTGTAAACAGCCAAGGCATCATCGTCGCTCCGAAAGTCGTTGAGATCACCGGCGACGATGCATTTCAGAAAGCCGCGCTAAAAGCGGCAGCAAAAACCCGCTACGCACCCCGTTTCGAAAACGGCGTGCCAGTCGCGGCCAAAAATGTGCAGACCAAATTCACCTTTCAGTTGGCCAGTTGATTATGCCAGCTCAACTTCTGCCCGCTTAATTTTCACTCAAGCTCACCCACCTCGTTTATTTGCAGTGGGCACCTGCATCTTTGGTGGTAAAGGCCTTGGTGATGATATCGCCTTCCTCCAGCGCATAAACCACATCCATGCCCTTGGTCACGTTGCCAAACACGGTGTAGCGGCCATTTAGGTGCATATTATAGCCGGTATTGATGAAAAACTGGGTGGTGCCGGTATCGCGGCCAGCGGTGGCTACGCCCACGCTGCCGATCCGGTGCTCGCCGCCCCATTCCTCGCGGATACTGCCCCAGTTGGCGATTTCCTTATTTTCGATCTGGCCTGCCTGGCTAACAAAATTCGGGATCACCCGGTGCCATAACATACCGTCCATTTTGCCCACATCGGCCAGCTGTAAAAAGCTGGTAGCGGCATAGGGCGCGCCCTCGGTCATGGTAATGCAAACCATGCCGCGGGTGGTTTCCAGCACCAACTCGCGCCCTGCATAGGATGCGATCAGCGCAGGCGGTGGGCTTTTGCGCGGCTTTGTGATGGCCTCAAGGCTAGGGTCCAGCGCCACAGCGGCCTCGAAGCCGCGCACCGTATCCGGGTGAGCATCAGCGTAAGCCTGAAGGATAGTTTTGCCGTCGTCTGAACCGGTAAGCGCGATCAGCGCCTGAAACGCCAGATAATAATCTTCGCCTGCCAGCCAATCAGCCGCGATTTCATTGGCCGTCACCGCATCACGCTGCCCCAACCAGCGCAGCGCCGTTGTTGCCACCCAGCGGTTATCATCACTGATAAATTGTTCCACTATTGGCACCAGCGCCGGATCAGTACCGCTGCGCTGGCCCAGTGCATCCAGTGCCAGATGGCGCACCGCATTTGCGCCAACACCGGGGCCAACACCGGGGCCAACATCGGGACCATTGCCGTCGCCGTTGCTCTCGTCCTCAGTGTCCGCCAGTTTCAGCAGGATAGATTTGCTGTCAGCACCCTCAAGGTACCCCAGCGAGCGAATGGCTTCATGGCGGATGGAAGGCTGCGGGCTTTCCAGCGCCAACTGCAAAATCAGGCTCGCGCTGTCACCGTATTCACGGGCGATGCGCACCATCAGCCGGGCTGTTTCCAATCTGGCCCCTGCAAGCGTGCGCTCGTTTTTCCTCGGTTGCTGTATCTGCAAAAAACCGGGCTCAAACAGGGTATAGGGCAGCACATCCGGCACCGCCTGCAACCGCGCCAGCACATAGGCCGCCGCATATGAATTTTCAGCACTGTCGCTATCGCGGGCAATATCCAGAAGCCGTAACATGCCCCGCTGCCCGCCCATATCTGCGGCGTTGGTGCGCTCGTAAGCCACCGATTGCAGCAGGCCAAACAGCACCGCCGCCTCGGTCTCAGCTGGCAGGCCATCACTGTTCAATAAGGCCGTAAGCGCCTCTTTGGCACCCGCCTTGCCGGAAAACCCCAGCGCATGTGCCAGCGGGCCGCTTTCGGCCAATGGTTGCTGTTCCAGCTGGGCCAGCAAATGGGGTGACAGGCTACCGTCCTGGCAAAATTCCGCGCCCTTTGCCGCCCATTTGCGCGCCTGTTTATCTTCTGCCCGCAGATAAGGCAGCAATTTCTGGCACGCCGAGCCGCCGATTTGCCCCAACATCGCCAGTGCCTCAAAATTTCCAGCGCTTAGGGCTTCTTCAAATGCCGGGTTTTCTGCGTCGCGGGCATCGGTTGCAGCCAGCATTCGCGAGTGCAAACTATTATTTTCACCCAATTCCAGCGCATCGATTGCCGCAACCGGCAGCATCAGCACGGCCAGCGCGGCGGTTATAAACTTCATTATATTCATCACCTACTCCCCATAAGCCATTGCTGATCATAGCGATTTTATCAGCCAGTACAGCCCTGTATTTTTCGCCATAGTAAGCAGCGCGTCAATCAGAGGGCTGTCTTGTGTTAGCTATGCGTTTGACGCGTAGCTGCTGCGATTATTTTTTGGGTTTAAGTTTGCAGAGGCCCCACTTATATACCCATTAACGTCGACAGACAGCCACATTGTCCTCCCCCGACAGAGCTGTTTGGAAAGCGCCAACGAGTATTGAGTTTGACAGTTTTTGTCTTAAAGGCTGGTTCCCGGAGCACCTCCCCCCTCCCCCCAAACGCGCTGGGGCCAGCTCTTTACTCTCACTCAAGAAAAGGCTCCTGTCTCAGGGGCCTTTTTTTTGGCTACGCCCCCACCCAATTTGCATTGCGTTGAACGCATGGCTGCTGCGATTATTCTTTGGGTTTAAGTTTGCCGGGGGCCTACTTATATACCCATTAACGCTGACAGACAGCCGCATTGTCCTCCCCAGACAGAGCTGTTTGGAAAGCGCCAACGAGTATTGAGTTTGACAGTTTCTGTCTTAAAGGCTGGTTCCCGGAGCACCTCCCCCCTCCCCCCAACGCGCTGGGGCCAGCTCTTTACTCTCACTCAAGAAAAGGCTCCTGTCTCAGGGGTCTTTTTTTTGGCTACGCCCCCACCCAATTTACAATATGTTGGCGACCGCCCTACCCAAATTGAGAATTGTTTGCAGCCAGTTGGTGAGCCTTTCCCATCCTGCTGTTGGCCAAATATAGTGTGCGCTGCCGCCTTACAAACCGGTGCGCGATTGCACCTGACGAGTGGGCAGCTGACGTGCCAGTGGACATTCACCGATTCTGTCGGTGGCCCAAATTTATTGGGTGGGCAGTCGCCGTACCTGCCTGTGCAAAAGAATATGCGCATTTACCCCGGAATTTTGCCCAAAACACCCGCAGTTTGCACACTGTCTGCACAGATTTTTGCACACATTGACAGCGAATTTTGAAGGCTTTGGCGAAAACTTGAAACGCCAGAGAAAATCCTGACTGGGGGGAATTCCAACTGGTTGAAAATCCCGGAAGACAAAATACGCCTAACCTGCCAAATCTGCGCCGCGTTTTTCAGCCGCCTCAATGGCTTTTTCCATCAGCTCAGCTAACCCGTCTTTGGCCATCAACATCCCAAGAGCCGCCGCCGTTGTGCCGCCTTTGCTGGTCACCCGTTGCCGCAGTTCAGCCGCAGGCACATCGGCTTCCGCTTCCAATAACCGCGCTGCACCGATGATGGTTTGACGCGCCAGCTTGGCTGCTACATCCCCAAGCAGGCCTTGTTTTTCGCCCGCAGCAGCCATGCATTCCACCATGTAAAACACATAAGCCGGGCCGCTTCCCGATACCGCCGTAACCGCATTCATTAGGGCCTCAGTTCCGACCCAAACCGTGGTCCCCACGGCATCCAGCAGCTTGACCGCAAGCTGTTTTTGCGTTGGTGTAACATCGCCGCCGGCCACCAACCCGGTGATGCCTGCGCCAACGGCCACCGGCGTATTGGGCATCGCGCGCACAGGGGCGCCGCACCCGTCAAGCCCTTGTTTTATCTGATTTATTGTTACACCCGCCGCGATTGATATCACTAATGTTTCGGCTTCAACGCTGGTTTTCAGGCTGGCTAAAACACTGTCCATGGCCTGCGGTTTCACCGCCAGCACCAGCGCTTTTGCTGCGCCCAAACCTGTAAGGCCTTCCGCTGAACTCAGGTAGTTTTCATCCGGCACTGCCACCAGCAAGCCCGGCTTTGCTGCGGGATCCACGACCAAAAGCGCGCTCGGCTCGAGCCCTGCTTTCAGCCATCCTGCCGCAAGCGCCCGGCCCATATGGCCGCAACCTACCAGAACCAGCGGCTTGGCCTTCGAGAAATCATCAATCATCAGCTTCATCCAAACACTACAAAAAAGAACAGGCAGAGCATAACTCTACCTGTTCCTAAAACCAAACTTTGCCAATCTTCATAGCGAAACTGCGGTCACACCACAAGGCTCGGCAAACCTACTCAAAACACTACTACTCAAAACTACATCTATGCACTGCCCATACATTCTAACATGGCAGCTTCGATCGCTTCCTGCGGGGATTGCCCACCCCACATTACAAATTGGAAGACCGGATAAAACCGTTCACATTCCCCAAGCGCGGTTTCAACCATCGTAACCATATGATCCTCGCAAATGGCCCCCAGCATAGGATCGCCGGCCAAACTGGCATGACGAAATAGCAATGCATTCTCTTCAGCCCAATATTCAAAATGGCCAATCCACATGCGTTCATTGATCAGACCGATGGTTTGGTAAATATCGCTTTTGCGCCCCTCAGGCACTTTCAGATCAAACAAACAAGCGAACTGGAGAGTTTTAAAATCTTCCCGCCAAAAAACCCGAAATTGCAGATCTGTATATTGGCCAGAGATAAACATCGTCAGTTCATTATCACCTTGGCGTTCAACCGCCCAGTCATTGGCCCCGGCCAATTCCTCAGCCATATCTACGGGATTATTGGTCTGAATTTCAGAATGTCCGGTACTGAGATTGGTCATCTCTACATCCCCCTGAGACGTATCTGCCAAACACATGCCGGCAGTTATGATTTGCCGATCAGTGTTTATTCAAAACTTTAAATAGAAACACGAAATCTAGCTTCCTTGATTACGCTTAACACTAAATGTAGCGTGCCAGCACAGGGACTCTGTGGCAAGAAAATATTCAAAAAAGCACCAAAAACTTGTGGAAAACTTCTCAGAATCATCATTCTAATTTGGCGATTTTGGGTGTATTTTCAGCTCGTTAACCTACAATCCTGATGCAAAAAATCGGACAGTAACATTTTTGAAATTTTCGCAGAAAACGCTTTATTTAAGGAGCTTCGCTTTGATCAAATCAAGTTCGGCGCGAAGGTCCTCATTTTCCATGCGGGCCTTTTCAGCCATCTCGCGCACCACATCAAATTCTTCGCGAGACACCAAATCCATGCCCGCTAACTGGCGATCAAGCCACGACCGGTACATGCCTTCAAATTCATCCTTAACACTGTGCGCGGCACCAGCCGCTCCCGTTGCCAGCTTCGCCATATCATCCATGAATTTGTTTTTTGTTTGCATGAAACCAGTCCTTTGTTGATGGCTTACCATATGGGATATACACGAATAAAATGCAATGGGCGTTCTGCTACACTGAATTTTAAGCCCCATCCACGCCATAGTTTATCTTGACTGTTAGCCCCCGCCCCGCATGATGGCACGAACGCACTCAAGGGATATTTCCATGCTCGAACTATTAGCGACCAGCACACTTACCTTTCCAGAAATTGATCCAATCCTCATCCATATTGGCCCCCTTGCCATTCGCTGGTACAGCCTCGCTTATATCGGGGGTATCATCTTTGCTTGGTGGTATATCCGCAAGCTTACGCAAAAACCCGGCGCGGCGATGTCGGCGGCCCATATCGATGATTTTATCACTTGGGCGGTGTTTGGCATTATCCTTGGCGGGCGGATCGGCTATGTGTTGTTCTACCGGCCTGAGGCCTACTTGCATGATCCTGTCGCTATTCTTCGCCTTTGGGACGGCGGCATGTCTTTCCACGGCGGTTTTGCCGGCGTGGTGCTAGCGGTTATATTCTATGTACGCAAACATAAATTAGACCTGATGCGTGTCGCCGATATTGTCGCTATCGTCAGCCCCATAGGCCTGTTGACGGGACGTATTGCCAATTTTATCAACGGTGAATTATGGGGCCGGCCTACAGCGCCAGATGCTTGGTACGGGATGATATTCCCATCCGATCGTTTGCAGGTACCACGCCATGCCAGCCAAATTTACGAAGCCATCGGCGAGGGCATCATCCTGTTTCTGATCTTGCAATTTCTATATCACAAAACCCGCGTCGCCAAAGATATGCCGGGCGTGCTGGCAGGGATATTTATCGCGGGCTACGGACTGGTTCGCATCCTTATCGAAAACGTGCGCCAGCCCGATGAAGGTGTCGCTTTTATCGCAGGGCTTTCGCGGGGCCAGTTGCTCTCAGTGCCCATGTTCATGCTTGCGGCTTGGCTAATTTCAAAAGGCTTTCGCCACCGGGCAAGCCTGAAGGCCACAGGTAAATAAATTCGTGGACACGCCGCTCAAAAATATATTATTGCAGCGTATCAGGGCCACCGGGCCGATCACGCTAGCAGACTATATGGCCGAATGCCTGATGCATCCTGTCCACGGTTATTACCAGCAAGCGCGGGTATTTGGTGCCGATGGCGATTTCATCACCGCACCCGAGATTAGTCAGATGTTCGGCGAAATATTGGGGCTTTGGCTGGCCGACCGCTGGTATAAAATGGGCAAACCCGAAGACGTGCGCCTGATTGAACTTGGCCCCGGACGGGGCACTTTGATGGCTGACCTATTGCGGGCGACAGAGCCGGTTGTCGGCTTCCACGAAGCGGTAACAATTCATTTTATCGAAACCAGTGAGCAAATGCGGACCTTGCAGCGCGAACATGTGCCAACCGCCTATTGGCACAGCGACCTTATGAGCGTACCTAACGGCCCAAGCCTGATTGTCGCCAATGAATTTTTTGACGCCCTGCCTATCCACCAATTTGAAAAACAGGGCAACAAATGGCTGGAGCGCCGCCTGCATGGTGACGGCGATACCATAAAACCGGTTCTAACCGCAGCGGGGCCGATGTTTAACCTTAGCGAACCCTCACTGCATGCAAGCCCTGAAGGCAGTATTTTGGAAGTATGCCCGGCGGCATTATCCATTGCGGGCACCATAGCAGAGCGCCTTTTTGCCCACGGGGGCGCGGCCATCATCGCTGATTACGGCTATAGGAAAAGCGCTGTCGGCGATACCTTTCAGGCGTTGCGCACGCATAAATACTGCGATCCTCTTGCCGACCCAGGCAATGCCGACCTGACCGCGCATGTTAATTTTGATCAACTTGCGAAAGCCGCCAAAAGCAAAGGCGCGGCGACGTATGGCTGCGCGGCGCAGGGGCCTTTTTTGATGTCACTTGGGATCGGTGAACGCGCACAACAGTTGGCAGCTAATACGGACAGCGAAGGCCAAGCCCGCGTTCTTTCCGAACTGCAACGCCTAACCGACAGTGCTGAAATGGGCACGCTTTTTAAGGTATTGGCTTTGCAAGACCCCAAGCTCCCAGCACCGCCGGGATTCTAATCTTTTAGCGATTTCAAGGCTGCAATAAAACTTGCAACAGCCCCAGCTTCACCGTTACCCACGGCTAGATCCCGATGTATCTGCAGTCCGTCGATCAACGCCATATATAGGCCCGCCATTTGTTTGGGGGTGGCCGCAAACTTCAGCAATCCGCCTTGTTGGGCTGATTGAAACAGGTCAACCATGATGACTTCAATGTCTGCATAAAAATCAGCAATTGCAGGCACATCGCCGCTGCAGGCCATGGCTTCCGCCATAAAGCGCGGTGCCGAGCCACGCTTGGTTGCTAGCCCGGCTAGCAAGGTATCCCCCATTTTTACCAATTTCACATCCGCAGGCAGATCTTCGGCTTGCAGCGCGGTTATGCCCAGTCGGTCAAAATCCAGAAATTGCATGATGAGCGCATCGCGGATGGCTTCTTTGCTGGCAAAATGATGGTAAAGCCCGCCTTTGGTTAAGCCCGCAGCGCGCGCCACATCCTGCATACTGGCGCTGTGATAGCCTTTTTCCAGAAAACAGCATGCGGCTGCTTGTAAAATAGAAGCCGCGCGCACGTCTTCAGGTAATTTTTTCCAGCCCGTTTTGCTCAAGCGTTTGATCCTTGGTTTTACTTGATCACTCCTACCGTACGGTATGTATCTTGACAAGCCCGCATCCACACAATACATACCAAGCGGTCGGAATTACATTTTTAAAGGCACTTTCCATGGCACAATCATTAGCACCCTTAGGCCAACCCCTTACCCTGCAAAACGGCACAGTTATCCGAAACAGGATTGGCAAAGCCGCGATGGAAGAAAGCCTATGTGATAGTAACCACGGCCCGAGTGCACAGCTGATTGCGCTGTATCAGCGCTGGGCGAAAGGCGGCGCTGGCCTGCTGATCACCGGCAATATAATGGTTGATCGCACCGCGCTTACAGGCCCCAATAATGTGCTTGTCGAGGATGATCTCAATATGGCCGGTCTTAAAAAATGGGCAGCGGCAGGCAAATCAGGCGGCACACAAATGTGGGCCCAAATTAGCCATCCCGGCCGCCAGGTTTTTGCTATGGTCAACGCCCAGCCTGTTGCGCCGTCTGCAATTGCGGTTGAAATCAAAGGTGCGAAGGGCATGTTCGCCGTGCCGCGCGCCCTAACTGAAACTGAAATTCAAGACATTATCATGCGTTTTGCAACAACGGCAGCCACGCTGGAAGACGCCGGTTTTGACGGTGTCGAAATTCACGGTGCCCATGGTTATCTAGCAAGTCAATTCTTGTCGCCGCACAGCAACCAACGTAGCGATCAATGGGGCGGCAGCATCGAAAACCGTGCCCGTTTACTGATCGAAATTGTGCGCGCTGTGCGGGCGAAGGTCGCTACCAAGTTTGGCGTAAGCGTTAAGTTAAACAGCGCCGATTTCCAAAAAGGTGGCTTCACGGAAGACGATGCCGAGCAAGTAATCCGCATGCTAAATGCTGAAAAACTGGATTTTCTCGAGATATCCGGCGGCACCTACGAAGCCCCGGCCATGATGGGCCAAACCGGCGACGAAGCCGCGAAAGAAACTGAGAAAAAACGCGAAAGCACCAAGGCCCGCGAGGCCTATTTCCTTGATTTTGCCAAAAAAGCCCGCGCCTACGCCAAAATGCCCTTGATGGTAACGGGTGGTTTCCGCAGTCGCGCTGGCATGGATGCCGCGCTTGCGGACGGCGCACTGGATATAGTAGGCATGGGGAAACCCTTTTCGCACAACCCGGATGTGGCAGCCGAGCTTTTGGATGGCACGATAGAAAAGATTGATCTGAAAAAGATCAAACTGCCCATAGCGGCACTTTCCAGCATGGCTGAAATGGCCTGGGCCAAAACCCAATTGCAAAGAATTGGCGAAGGCAAACGCCCGGCCCCCTACATCGGCCCATTTTTTAACCTCGTAAGGTCGCAAATTCGCCAGCGCAAAGATGCGAAAATCTACCGCGCATGGGTAGGGTCATAATCCGCAAGGCTTATATACCCGTGCGAGTATACTGCCAAAATTGGCGGTAGCTGTAACCGCACCTACATGTTTTGCGCAGTAAAAATAGCGGACACCTTGCCATTAAATTGCGACAGATTCAAAAAACAAAAACATCAAGCCGACGATGAAATGCATGTCCATTTCTTGTTACGCTCTGTCGTTTTCAAAGTTTTCTTCTATAATGCAAAAAGGCTAAAAAAATTCAAGCGAAAGCAAACGCATGACCCCTTCTCACTTACGCTGCCCTAACCTTGATATGCCGCATAGCTTCCTGTCACGGCGTGGCGGCGTTTCCTCTGGGCTTTATGCCAGCTTAAACTGTGGGCCGGGTTCAGACGATGATCCCTCGAACGTGGCGGAAAACAGGCGCATCGCCGCAAGCGAGATATCGGGTCGGCGCGATACTCCATTACTGACCTGCTATCAAATTCACAGCGCTGATACTGTGGTGGCCACCGCCAATTGGGGCGAGGACCGCCCTAAGGCCGATGCTATTGTCAGCAATCGACGCGGTCTTATCCTTGGCATCCTTACCGCTGATTGCACGCCCGTGCTGTTTGCAGATCACAATGCAGGCGTTATCGGCGCCGCCCACGCGGGTTGGAAAGGGGCCCTTGCCGGTGTAATAGAAAACACTATTGCCGCTATGGAAAAACTGGGTGCGCGGCGCAACCAGATAACGGCGGCAATTGGCCCCACAATCCAGCAACAAAGCTATGAAGTTGACACTGACTTTCGCGCAATTTTTACCAAAGAAAATAAAGCTTTCTCCACCTTTTTTACACCCGGTGCATATCTGGCACATCTTCAATTTGATTTGCCCGGTTTTGTCTGCGCGCGTTTAAATGAAAGTGGCGTTGCCCACATTTGGGATGCTGAAATTGATACATATTCAAGCCCGAATCATTTTTCATATCGCCGCACGACTCACAACAGAGAAGCAGATTACGGCCGCCAACTGGCAGCCATTCTGCTACCATAGGCATGTGTTACATATTTGTTTCCTATAGCACGGCTCTATTTTTCAACAATTTTTCTGTGTGGCTTTACAGGGGTGCTTTGCGCTGTTAAAGGTCCGCACAGGCGTTAATCTTCATCACCTTGGAGGCCATTAATGGGCATGAAGATTCTAACCGGGAACTCAAACCCGGAACTGGCAGAAGAAATTGCTGCTTATCTAAATATCCCGCTTGCAAAAGCGGCAATCAAACGCTTTTCTGATCAGGAAGTCTTTGTGGAAATCCACGAAAACGTTCGCGGTGAGGATGTTTTCCTCATTCAGCCAACGAATTTTCCCTGCAATGACCATATGATGGAATTGCTTGTGGCAATTGACGCGCTGCGCAGGGCCTCGGCACGGCGCATCACTGCTGTGATTCCTTATTTCGGCTATGCTCGCCAAGACAGGAAACCTGGACCTCGCACACCTATATCGGCAAAATTGGTCGCCAACCTTATCACCACAGCTGGTGCTGACAGGGTGCTGACGATTGATCTTCACGCGGGCCAAATCCAGGGTTTCTTCGATATTCCGACGGATAATTTATACGCCATGCCAGTTTTGGTTCGCGATATGAAAGCAAAATATAGTAACCGTGAAGTAACGATTGTATCACCTGATGTTGGTGGTGTTGTCCGCGCCCGGGCCTATGCCAAACGTGTGGATGCACCGATTGCCATCATCGACAAACGCCGCGAGCGTGCAGGCGTTTCAGAAGTAATGCATATTGTCGGAGAAGTCTCTGGCACGGATTGCATATTGGTGGATGATATTGTGGATAGCGCCGGCACTTTGTGTAATGCAGCCCAAGCCTTGCTAAGCGCGGGCGCGAAATCTGTATCCGCCTACGTGGCACACGGCGTGCTATCCGGCCCGGCGCTTGACCGTATTGCAGCCAGCGGCATGGACGAACTGGTTATCACCGACAGCATCCGCCCAACCGCAGGCGTCAGAGCCAGCGAAAAAATTCGTGTGGTAACAGTGGCACCGTTGTTGGCCGAAGCGATGAACCGCATCGCACATGAAACAAGTGTCTCAAGCCTATTTGACTGACCCCGCACCAACAATAACTCGAATTCGATATTGGCCTCATCCGCGCGCGGTTGGGGCTTTTTCTTGTCCAGGGTCATCCTGGAACCAAGAGCACCCAAATTTCGCCCACTTTTGTCTGGAGCAAAACCCAAATCAGGCGAATTGCTCATCAACCTGCCGTTCTGCTGCTAATCTGCTTGCTATTCGGCGGGAATCGCGGTAAATCGCGCCCGACCTAAGTGGGATCGCCTGCTTGGGGAAACCGCCCTTGCATCCCTGGAGGAAGTGGCGGTCGGCGATCAGATGGTCTGATCGTTGATTATTAGTTTGGAGAAAGTGCATGGCTAACGTCATCACCATCGAAGCAACACCACGCGAGCGGATCGGCAAGGGAGCCTCCCGTGCAGCGCGTCGTGCTGGCTTTATACCGGCCGTAATATACGGTGACAATAAAGACCCGGAAGCCATACAAATCCCGCTCAACATCATTGTTCGCTTGTTGAACCGCGGTGGTTTCATGTCCCACACCTATGAACTTCAGGTCGATAAAAAAACGACCACTGTACTGCCTCGTGATCTACAGTTGCACCCAGTGACAGATGTGCCAATGCACATTGATTTCTTTCGTCTAGGCAAAGGCGCGACCTTCACAATGTCAATTCCGGTAAAAATTATTGACGAAGAAGATTCGCAGGGCTTGAAGCGCGGCGGCGTTATCAATCAAACTCGTCACGAGATCGAACTTAACGTGCCGAGCGATAACATCCCTGAAGCCATTGTGATTTCTGTAGGCAGCCTGGATATTGGCGACTCGATCAAAATTTCTGATGTTTCCCTGCCCGACGGCGTAACACCAACAATCTCAGACCGTGATTTCACTGTCTGTACGATTGTTGCGCCTTCCGCGCTGAAATCTACAGACAATGCTGGTGGCGATGACGAAGCCGAAGAAGCCGAAGGCGAAGTTGCGGACGAATAAGCTGGAAAAATAGCTTAGGCTATTAACAGCTGCTAATAGGTAATTCTACTGAGCGCACAAGCGCTCGCTGGATTTTAGAAGGGGTTTTCCATGCTGCTATTTGTCGGACTAGGCAATCCAGGCAGCAAATACGAAAACCACCGGCACAGTGTTGGCTTTATGGCGGTGGATACAATTGTCCGCCGCCATAATTTTTTACCGGCTAAAAAGCGCTGGCAAGGCCTAAGCCATGAAGGCAAAATTGGGGACGAGAAAATTATCGTCCTAAAGCCGCAAACCTATATGAATGAAAGTGGTCGCTCGGTTAGCGCAGCCATGCAATATTTCAAATTAACCCCAGCAGATGTTTTGGTTTTCTACGATGAACTTGATCTCGCTTTTGGCAAAGTGAAAGTTAAAACAGGGGGCGGCGCTGCAGGACACAATGGTATTCGCTCGCTGATGCAGCATATTGGTGCAGATTTTACCCGTGTACGCATCGGTATTGATCACCCTGGTGATAAATCGCGAGTTCACGGTCATGTTCTTGGTGACTTTTCCAAGGCCGAACGGCCTGAATTGGAAAAAATACTGGATGCAATCGCAAGTGAAGCACCGTTCCTGGCACAGCATGATTATCCCCGTTTTCTAAGCCAAATTGCGCTGCACCTTAACCCGCAGCGCGGCAGTACAGGCACAGGCACAGGCACAGGCACAGGCAAAACGACAAGCGAGCAAAAAACTCGCCGCAACCAAAAAAATGAATTCGGTGCTGCACAGTCAGGGAAAACCCCGGCTAAAGGCGCGAGCATGCCGCTTGAAAATAAACAACCAAAAGAAGGCCCTATGGCAGCAATGTTAAAGGCCCTTAAGTTCGGAGACAAATAATGGGTTTCAAATGTGGTATCGTTGGCCTACCCAATGTAGGAAAATCAACGCTTTTTAACGCGCTTACCAATACAGCAAACGCTGCTGCGGAAAACTATCCCTTTTGCACCATTGAACCCAATGTCGGCCAGGTACCCGTGCCGGATAGCCGCCTATTCACGCTGGCAAAGCTCGCCGGATCAAAAGCTATCCTGCCCACACAATTGTCTTTTGTTGATATTGCCGGGCTGGTGCGCGGCGCATCAAAAGGCGAAGGCCTCGGCAACCAGTTTTTGGCAAACATCCGTGAAACAGATGCCATCTGCCACGTACTGCGGTGCTTTGAAGATGATGATATTACCCATGTTGACGGGCGTATTGATCCGGTATCCGACGCAGAAACCATCGAACTTGAGTTGATGTTCGCCGATCTAGACAGCCTGGAAGGCCGAATCCACAACCTGGGCCGTAAGGTACGCGGCGGCGATAAAGAAGCCATCGTCACTATGAAAATAATTGACAAGGTTATTCCTCTTTTAAAAGAAGGAAAAGCAGCACGGTTTGTCGAACTTTCGGGCGAAGAAGACACTGAGGCCTTAAAAGAATTGCAGCTTCTTACCTCAAAGCCCATCCTGTATATCTGTAATGTCGATGAAGAAAGCGCTGCCACCGGCAATGATTTTTCCCGTGCGGTCGAAGCCATGGCCGAAAAAAGCGGCGCTGGCTGTGTTGTTATTTCTGCTGCTGTAGAATCCGAAATTGCGCAACTGGACGATGAAGAAGAAAAAGGCGAATTCCTGGAAAGCCTCGGGCTCGGCCAAACAGGACTGGCCCGCGTGATCAGAGCGGGTTACGACCTATTGCATCTGGTAACCTATTTTACGGTTGGGCCAAAAGAAGCCCGTGCCTGGACCATTACCACGGGCACCAAAGCACCGGCAGCAGCAGGCGTGATCCATACCGACTTTGAAAAGGGCTTTATCCGGGCTGAAACAACGGCCTATGATGATTTTGTCGTAAATGGCGGCGAACAAGGGGCAAAAGACGCTGGTAAGATGCGGCTGGAAGGCAAGGAATATATAGTCGTGGACGGCGACGTTTTACATTTCCGTTTTGCAAATTAGAACAGCCTTCTATGGCTAATCATTTCTTCTCCGGGCAAAAGATAAGAAGCCTGCCAAATTAGCGGCAAACCAAGAACTGCATATATTATCAAAGCTTTCAAAGGCCCTGTAAAAGCAGGGCCTTTTGCTTTATATTTAACCCACATTTGATGCAGCACCGTGTCGGCATCAACAGCCTCGAAGGCTGGCACTCAAAGCCAATAGCCCTATAGCAAACGACAGCAACCTACCCGACACTTATATAACATAGCCATTTTGAGTGAAATCCATACTATTTGTTAACCCATTCCAATTATGGTTAATATGCCAGCAACACCTGCGGGAAACACAGTGAAAAACAACACCTGTCAAACCATCTCAGCAGCCACAGTTCAGGGGCTTTTTGAGCATAGCTTTCTAGGTGTTACTATACACCGCGGCTTTGATATCCTTTACTCAAACGACAAAGTTGCCCACCTTCTTGGCTACGAGAATTCAGATGAACTGCGCCGCGGCGGGGATTTATCGCCACATATCCCTGATCGTCGCCACCGCGAAATATCTGAACGCTGGCAAGCGATAGAAAGCGGCGATATCAAACCAGAGCGCAACCGGGTGAGCAATATCACGCTGAATGGCGGTGAAATATGGCTCGACATAACGGACGAGCGTATCCTTTGGGAAGACGGGTTGCCTGCAATCATGAGCACTCTTTATGATGTTAGCTCTGCAGTGCGCACGAATGAAGGCCTGCTGTCATCGCTGCGTCACCTTGAAGTTTCACTTGATAGCATATTGGAAACCATTCCCACTGGCATTGCCATATTTTCCGATATCGGCGAACCTCAAATGGTAAACAGCGAAATGCGAATGATGTTTCAAGCCAGCCCCAATGCAAATGACTATGTACCTCGGGCAATGGCCGATCTTTTGGGTAGGTTCGTGGACTCAGATGCAAACGAAATGGCCGCACGCGGTGTTCAAACACGCATGGACAGGGTTGTGGACCTTGTGGCGCGGCGAATGTCTGATGATGCTATTATGCTGTGTGCATCTGATGTTAGCGGCTGGAAAAGCACGCAAGACAAGCTTAAAACATTGGCTGAGCATGATGCTCTGACCTTGCTGTTAAACAGGCGCGGATTTGTAGATACCGTGCGTCCACTGCTGCGTAGCAACATCGAAGAGCAAAAACACTTTTCTGTCATGATTGCCGATATTGATTTCTTTAAAAAAATTAATGACACATACGGCCATGCCGCAGGCGATGAGGTGCTCAAGAGCTTTGCCAATCGCCTATCCACTGCGCTTCGAACACTTGACATTGTTGGGCGTGTGGGCGGCGAAGAATTTGCCATTTTCTTACCCGACAGCGATACTGAGACAGCTTGCAGGGTTGCTGAACGCCTGCGTGAGAAAATTTCTGAAAGACCGATCAACTTTCAGGATTTCCGGGTACCGTTAACGGCTTCATTCGGCCTGAAAGTGTGGGAGGGGAATGGAAAACCACGCCTCCGCGACTTGCTACGTGATGCCGATAGCGCGCTGTACCGGGCAAAGGAGGCTGGGCGCAACAATGTAGCGCTGGCCTAGTAGATGTGGCATGCAACATGGCTATTTCGGCATAGCTACCCGCCCAGTGCCCGGCGGTTCAATCGCTGGACTGATGCCGCTTGCGAATACCAAATCCGCTTTCCAGAAACGGAATGGCTGCCTGCAAATAAAATAGGATCGGTGCATATATATAGTGCCTGTTACCGCCATAAACTTGTGCGAACCCCCATAATAACAAGAGCCACGCCATAGGCAGCACCGAATACCAACGCCTAGGCTTCAAGCCTTTCAGAAAAATCTCACTTTTCTTAGTTCCCTGTTTCGAGCGAAAAGCAATCAACCGCTGCATCGTAACGGAAACGATCCAGGACAAAATGCTCAGCAAGATCAGCAATCTGATAACTTCAATAGGTGCGGGCTTCACAAACCAGCCGAACATAGCGCTTATAATGATAACGTAGAACGGTACCAATATGATCATCAAAGAAAAAAACTGCCGAACGCGCATTATGGCTTTTAAAGAGCCTGTCGCCTCACTAACGCGGTCCACAAAACAAAACCACATAAGTGCAAGCGCCAGCACCTGCAGGTTCATCATGATTTCCCAAAGCCAACGCGAACGCATCGATCCAGCAGCAGTATAATCCCCTGCAAAGTAAAGCGAAAGCATAGTCGTGGCTATGCCACCCGCCAAAATCAGCGATGCCGCCCCCATTAATGCTCGACTATCACGAATGCGCATACATAAAACCAATGAACGGGTGGATTTACGGACCCACTTTTTGCGAGACCTCCAATTTAATTTAGCAGCAGGTCTCAATCTGGAAAACCATCAAATTGAAACTTTATTCTTCAATTATCCGCAAAGCCCAAGCCGCGATGGACCGCCCCCACACGGGCCGTACACTTATTGATTTTTAAAGACCTTGCCGTCCTTCATAACAAAATCAACGTCCAGCAACTCGCTCAAATCGGCAAGCGCATTACCGTCGGTGGCAATGATGTCAGCGAATTTGCCCGGCTCCAACGTGCCGAGGCTATCAGACATATCGATCAAATCCGCCGCATTCACCGTGGCTGATTTCAGAACATCCATTGCAGTCATGCCTCCTTGGTGCATCAAAAGCGCCTCTTCTGCATTTGTGCCGTGCCGCGACACGCCGCTATCTGTCCCGTAAGCGATTTTAACACCTTCTTTATAGGCGACAGAGAAATGCGCCATCATATCGCCGCCAACCCGGATCGCTTTGGCTTTAATCTGATCCGACATAAAGTCACTGGTTTTAGCCATTTTCACAACCGTTGCACCCGCAAGTAAGGTTGGCACCAAATATGCGCCGGTTTTTTTGAATAACTTTATCGATTCTTTATCGGCATAAGAGCCATGTTCGATGCTGTCCACGCCCGCGCGCAGCGCCGCGTTAATACCGCCCGCAGAATGGGCATGGGCTGCAACCTTACGACCAAGGCTGTGTGCTGTCTCCATGATCTCAACAAGTTCATCGTCGGCCATTTGCTGGCCTGTGCCTGTGTTTGTATCTGACAATACACCGCCGGTTGCGGTTATTTTTATCACGTCCGCGCCAAATTTGATGGCACGGCGCACCGCACGGCGACAATCATAAGGGCCATCACAAATCGTTTTGGATGTGTATTTTTCCAGCAGATCGTGGCGCATACCGTCAACGTCTCCGTGTCCTCCAGTCACGGACACACCGCCCGAGGCTATGATACGCGGCCCCTCAACCCAGCCTTTACTGGTGGCGTCTCTAAGGGCATACAAATGCGTATATTCTGCGCCCAAATCCCGCACTGTTGTGAAGCCTGCCATCAAAGTTTTTTTGGCAAACATTACGCTTTCCATACCTACATCGGCTGCCGATAAGCGCAGTTTCTCACTATCAGCATTGGCAGACAACTCACCCTGGATATGGACATGCATATCCATCAACCCCGGCATCACAAAACTGGTTTTGAGATCAATAACGTTGACGCCTTTGCCAAACTCTTCTCCCGCCACAAACCCGTCCCGGATTTCTTTGATACGCCCGCCTTCAATAACAATAGTCTGATTTTTCTTTGCGGCCTGGCCCGGTACGGCCAAAAGTTCCCCCGCATAAATCACTTGAATATTCGCCGCCTGAAGCCCGCTTGTTGCAGCCAAAATAGCCGTAGCCGCCACTGCGCCCTTGATAAATTTTTTCATTTGTCTCTCCCCGAGATTTTCTATGCCCTGATACTCACCCTTTAACGAGTTTGGCATGCTAATTGGGAAAGTCAAACTCTGTCCCTATCAAATTTAGCGGGAAGTGCTTGCGTCCTTTAATTGCGGCCAAACATCTGCATATTGGGTCATGGCAAATTTCTTCATATAAACACGCACCAACCCTTTTTCAGATGGCACCAAGGCCTTCACGGGTAGCCAATAAGCCCCATCTGCCACTGGCCGCATCCAAACTTTCAGCGGCCCTGCATAATCAGGCGCCTTGGTCTTGCGACCAGCTTTGACGCGTTTGTTCCCCGTGTTTCTCGAGCGTTTTTCTTCGCTCGCCTTTTCAGCTACGCTCAGAATGCGCTGGCCCGCCAAAATTTCCTGCTCCACAATACAAGCATGAGCTACCGCTACAGGCGTCGAATATCTGGTTTTTTTAAGTTTTACGCCTTGGTCGTCGCACTGAATTTTCCAGTCAATCACTGTGCTACCGTCAAAAACTTGGAAATGAACAGGAACTTGGCCAAGTGTGCCTGCTGCGAAAGACACCGGCCGCCGGATGAGGGCCACGAGCAATGATGCAGGGTCGTGGCCATTTTGTAGTACGACTGGCACAGCCTCGCGTTTGTTTTTTGCGCGCCATTTGGCAGGCCATTCATTGACAAATTTTGAAAGATTCCCGTCTGCATCATATGTTAGGCTTTCCCTGTATGGATTGCCTTTCCAAACACCGCTGGTGCTATATTCGCGAGGCGCCAATTTACCGTCGCCGTCCACAATTCCATGCGCGGAATAAATTGTTTTGTCGCCGCCCATAATCATTTTGGCAAGACCGCGCATGCGCATTTCCACCTCCAAGCTATAGGCGTTGTCACTGACTTCGGTAATGGTGTCGGCGGTCGACACCAACATGCCCCGCCATACAAAATTAAAGCTGGCCTCAATGCGGTCAGCGCGCGGCACTGTCGAGGAGCTGGGCATTACAGCAACATTGCTGGCGAATATTGGACTGGGAAACACAACTCCAAGGCATAGGGCTGCAATAGTGGTGAATAATGGGGTACGCTTCATACTCTGATCTTTCAACAAGTCCCCCGACTACACAAAAATACCCATTCAAGATCAGGGCCAGTATATGGACAGCATTACTGTCGCAGTCTAACAAATGCCGTGCAGTGGCCCCTTTTCCAATTGCAAAGGCATTGATGGCAGCTCGCGTCAACCCCGCAGGGGCTTTCCACCGTCGTTGGCGTTACTGTGGTACTCTCAAAATCATTAACATGCCTTGACTTCCGTCTCAGCCCGCCCCATTTCGTCAGAGAAGGGACACATATTTATGTATAAAATTTACTTCGAAGATTTAGTCGTTGGCCGCACTGAAATGTTTGGCACCTATAAAGTCTGTAAGGACGAAATTATTGAGTTCGCGCAAAAATACGATCCGCAACCCTTTCATCTGGACGAAAAGGCCGCCGCAGCCTCGGTTTTTGGTGCTCTGTGCGCAAGTGGCTGGCATACCTGCGCCATGTTGATGCGTATGCTGGTTGATCATCTGCATGCAAACGGTGTGGCCAGCATGGGATCTCCTGGCATGGACGGGATCGAATGGAAACGTCCGGTTTTTGTCGGCGATACGCTCAGTGTCACAACAACAATAACCGCTAAAAGTGAGAGCAAGACCCGGCCCAAGATAGGCTTCTTAAAAGGCAATTACGATGTCACCAACCAGAAGGGCGAAACAGTGATGCTGGTTCGCTCCAATTATATGGTCGCCAAAAGACCAACATAAAAACAAAAAAAAGCGAGGAAAGCAAAATGTGGAAAATCCTGACAGTCCTTATAGCAACAAGTCTTATGGGGCTAAGCGGCGGCCTGCAAGCCGACGAAGGCAAAACCTATACAGCCGCTGAAGCCGAAACAGAAATCATGGCGGCTTGCATCAGAGATAAGGACAATAGCGAGGCCCAGTGCGTGTGTGTTCTAGGTGGCTTGAAGGCCGAATTGCCACCAAAAGAATATAAATTCATGATGAATATTATCGCATTCGCGATGAACGCTGATCTAAGCAGCATTTGGAGCTTTGCATGGAAGAATAATCTATCTTTAGACCGGCTTGAGCAGCTTGGAAAAGCCCTTGAAGAGGTTGGAGATACGCTCGACAAAAAGTGTGACAATCCAAATCTTAAGCTGGACTTAGATATCTAAACAGACGTGGCAACCTGAAGGCCAACAGACACGCCAGAAAAGCGCCGTAAATTAGGGGTTCCAGCTGGAACCCCTTGCGCATCATCGTGAAGTGAATAATCACCAGGGGCCCAACCAAATAGACAAGCTGGTGCATGCGCTGCCATCTGCGCGCGCCCATGCGCTTAATCCAGCCTTTAGTGCTTGTCACGGCCAGTGGGATCAGCAATACAAAACTTATCATGCCGAGGGTAATATAGAGGCGCTTCAAAATGTCGGTCCAAAGCTCGCCCCAGTCAAATAACAAATCGAGCCAAATATAACTGGTGAGATGCACGCAGACATAAAAAAATGCAAACACACCGATCATGCGGCGGAACAAAATCGGCTTGGGTGATTTAATCAATTTTGACAATGGTGATAGCGACAACCCCAACAGCAAAAAACGCATGGCCCAATCCCCAGTGAAACGATTGGATGTTTCCTGCGGATTGAAACCAAGGCCATGTGGCAAATAGCTGAATGCCAAATACCAATTATACACCAGCCAAATCAGCGGTATTAACATTGCTGAAAATACCACTGGCTTGCCATAGCGCCTTAGCTGCTTGCTCGTAATCATCATTTAGGACCAGGCCCCCTTAATGGTTGGCCTGAAGATCCATGCCTGCATAAAGGTGTGCAACCTGTTCACCGTAGCCATTGTAAATCTGTGTTTTGCGCTGGCCAAAATCACCGATGCGGCGCTCGCGTCGTTGGCTCCAACGCGGATGATCAACATCAGGGTTAACGTTCGAGAAAAAACCATACTCACGCGGTGCAGACTGTTTCCAGCTTGTTGGTGGCTCGCGGTCAACCAGCTTGATACGAACAATCGACTTGATTGACTTATAGCCATATTTCCATGGCACAACGAGCCGAAGCGGTGCGCCATTCTGATTTGGAATTTCTTTACCGTACAGACCAACTGCTACAAAGGTCAGCGGGTTCATAGCCTCGGCAACTGTCAAACCTTCCACATACGGCCAATCCAGCACACGGCGGCCAATGCCCGGCATTTGCGCCCGGTCAGCAAGCGTTTCAAACGCCACATATTTAGCACCCGACTGAACACCAATTTTGCCCAAAATCGCCGAAAGAGGTACGCCAACCCACGGAATCACCATCGACCATCTCTCAACACAGCGAAGCCGGTAAATGCGTTCCTCGAGGGAATTCATATCAACAAGGTCCTCAAAGGCGTAGGACGCAGGCTTGTCGACCAACCCCTCTACCTTTACACTCCAAGGCTTAGGCTTGAGCCGCCACGCGTTGGCTGCAGGGTCTGCTTTATCGGTGCCAAATTCATAAAAATTATTATAATTGGTGATCGCATTTTCTGGCGTCAGCGCTTCACCGGGGTCATAATCAGTTTTGGCAAAATTCAGTGGGGCAAGCACTCTGCCTTTTTCTGCAAAAGCTGCGCCGCTTAATCCCATACCCATAAAGCCTGCAGCGCCTGTTACCGCAGCCGCACTTTGGATAAATTTACGGCGATTCAGATACAGACCCTCCGACGTGACGTTATTTTCACTCTCGTGCCAGCTTGGTTTGTTTTTTATCAACATGAACACTCTCCTCACAGCCCCTTAGATAGAGGATGTTTTACAGCAGTCCAGTAACGAGTTGTTGCCATCTGCGTGATCTTATTTCATATAGTAGGCTTGCGGTTAAAGAAACGTTGACGATCGCACCTAAAAATAAAAAGCTCCCTTGCCGCCATTCATTGTTTTGATGTTGATAATATATTTCCTTTTTTGATGATCGACTAAAATGCGTATTGGTAAACCAGAAAACTTGTTCATAAGCAAAGCCGCGACAGCAGCTTACCGGGAATGGCTAGCGCTGCCGCGTGAAAGTAGCCAACTGGTCCCGAAACGGCTTGAACTTAATATTGACGCGATGCCAGCCGAAGTTCGTGATCATATTTTTTTGCTTTCTTACCTTGAAGAAACCGTTTTGTCGGTGGCTTTTGCCGGCTCAGCAATTGAAGCATTCCTAGGGGACAAAATTGAAGGCCAAAATCTGGTCATTCAACGTAGCAAATGCCAACAGCCGATCGAAAAACAGTATTATGATGCTATATCCGGCCAACCATGCGCCGGAAGGTTGACCCGACATACCAAGAATATTCTTGGCAATAGATCAAACTTCGTTTCTGTGCATTTACCGCTACTCGACTATAAAAATCAGGCCAACTATTTTCTTGGTATTGTGGACATCACCAACCGAGAGGCCCCTACCACCAAAGATGCGCTGAATATATACGGCGCGTCAAAAGTGATTGAGCGCGTATTGGTTGATATTGGCGCAGGCGTACCAGACATCAGCAAGGACTGACCAAAATTAATTATTAGCCCCCTGGCCTCGCCAACCTTTTATTGCTGAAAATCATAAACACTGCCCAAACCAAGTATCTGTGTCAGCGCATCAAGCGCCGTAAAACTTTCTTCCATCAATTGCGGATCGCCTAAGTCTTCCGGCATAAGACGGTCGCGGTAGTGGGTTCTAGCCCAGTTCTGTAATGTTGCAGCAAGCGCATCATCCAATAGACAATTTGCCCCCATCGAAGCACGTTCTGCCGGTGAAAGAGCCACACGCAGCCGAAGGCAGGCCGGGCCACCGCCGTTGCGCATGCTTTGTTTCACATCAAGATAATCTGCCGACTTTATGGGCCCGCCAGAAGCCAGCAGGCTTTCAACATAGGCTTTGGTGGCCGGGTTTTCTTCTACATCTGTTGGCAAAATCAGCCGCATGCCACCCTGCGGCATGCTGATAAGCTGGCTGTTGAATAAATATGTTTTCACCGCATCCACCAGCGACACTTCAGCCTCGCTCACTTCAACAAAAACCATCTCAACATCACCCATCGCGAATTGAATATCTCTGCGCAGCTGGCTGGCGTTTTCAAACGCATATTCGTGATAAAAAAACAGGTTTTTATTGCACACTGCGACCACATCATTGTGGAAAGCTCCGGCGTTAATGGCTGCTGGGTTTTGCCGTACAAACAGCGTTTTATCTGTCGCAGTTCTGTGCTGGCGCGCAACTGCTTCGCTAGCCTCTCGTGTTTGACGCCCGGGATATATAAGATCCTTAACTGGCTCGAAGGCGCGGCGTCCATATACATAAAGAGCAACACCTTCTTCGCCGTAATCACCGCAAAAACGATTATGGTTGGCGGCCCCTTCATCGCCCAAATGTACACCGCCCTCAACGGGGCTATGGTGGACAAAATGATCGCCCTCTGGGAAAATCGCTTTGAGAATGCGTGCCGTTACAGGTGCCTCGATCGAGCGATGATACATGGCCGCCAAATTGGCCGGTGTAAAGTGGGTGCGCCCGTCGGCTGTATCAGGACTGGGCGATATGGTGGCAGCATTTGCTGTCCACATTGTCGCGGCGGACGTAACATTGTATACAAGCGCCGGATTTTCACGCCAAGCACTCGTCAATATTTCGGCGTCGGTGCCACAAAATCCGTGCGCCCTCAGTGTGGCAATATGCGGTCTGTCATGCGGCGGCAAAACACCCTGCATCAGCCCCAAGCTACGCAAATGCTGGGCTTTATCCAGCCCTTGCAAAACACCCTTCAACGGGTTTGCTGCCAAGCCCTTGTTGCTGGCAGATGCCACGTTGCCGTATGACAATCCCGCATAATTATGCACCGGGCCAACAAGACCATCAAAATTAATCTCTTGCCAACCCTCGTTATTCAGGCGGGCTTCCGCACCGTCTTTCATACCGGTAATCACTGAACATCTCCGCCCATATCAATCCCTATGGGCATTGCCGAAATCATCACTTTGCCGTCGGCCTGTTCCAGGCTTGCGACGGCAAACGAGCAATAGTCAGCGGCATAATAGGCGCTTGGGCGGTGATTACCTGACCAACCGATACCACCAAACGGCGCGGTTGACGCCGCCCCAGTTAACTGCTGGTTCCAATTGACAATGCCCGCCCTAGCCCGAGGATAAAAACTTTCATAAAGCGCGCGGTTGTCAGAAAGCAGCCCTGACGCCAGCCCGTATTTGGTATTGTTTGCCTCAGCAATTGCTGCTTCAAAATCTGCCACCCTGATCAGCTGTAACAGAGGCCCGAACACCTCTTCGTCTGGCCGATTTTCCATATCTGTAACATCAAGCAAACCTGGCGTAAGGTAAGCATACCCGCGTTCAAGTTGTATCACGGCCTTCAGCGCCGTTGCGCCTTTGTCGATCAGGTCTGCCTGAGCCTTGAGAACCAAATCAGCCGCATGCTTTCCAACCACCGGCCCCATAAAGGGTTGTGGATCGTCGTCCCAGGCTCCAACAGTAATTTTCCCCATGACTTCAAGCAGTGTTCGAACAAACTCGTCCCCTTCAGCTCCCTTGGGCACGATCAGCCGGCGTGCACAGGTGCAGCGCTGACCCGAACTTACAAAGGCGGAAAGAATGGTCAAAATTGCAGCGGCGTGATTGTCACTGACTTCATGCACAATCAATGGATTATTGCCGCCCATTTCCAGTGCCTGAATAATTTGCGGCCTATCTTGTAATTGGCGCGAAATAGCGTGCCCGGTTTTGGCACTGCCAGTAAACAATATGCCATCAATACCCTCAACGGCGACAAGCACTTCGCCAGTAGCACGCCCACCCTGCAGCAGATTCAAAACGCCGCGCGGCAGCCCGGCCTTATGCCAAAGCTTGACCATAAATTCAGCCACAGCAGGCGTAATTTCGCTCGGTTTAAAAACAATACTATTGCCTGCAATCAGCGCAGGCACAATATGGCCGTTCGGCAGGTGCGCCGGAAAATTATAGGGGCCAAATACGGCCATTACACCGTGAGGCCTGTGGGTGAGCCCCGATTTAATCGCCCCGTTCACCGCCTCGCGTGTTCCCGTTCGCTCAAGAAAAGCTTTCAGCGATATTTCGATTTTGTTGGCAGTAGCGGTGGCTTCTCCGGTCGCATCCCAAAGGGTTTTTCCCGCTTCTTTGGCAATCAGCTCGGCGAACTCGGCTTTGCAATCAGCAACAAGTGCCCCGTACCGCCGAACAATCTCAATCCTGCTTTCAAGCGACGTCAGCGCCCAGCCGTCACCAGCGGCTTTTGCTGCCGCTACCGCTGCCTGAACCTGATCAGCGCTGGCTTCACGCCCTGTCCATAACAAGCCGCCTGTAGACGGATCATGGGAATGAAAACTCTCGCCTTCGCCTGTCAGCCATTCACCGCCAATAAAATGGGTCATGTCGACACCTCCGATGCTACAACCGTATCAACACCTGCCGGTTCCACTGGACCGTATAGGACCGTTTGACCTTCTTGGAGGTGTAAAGTATTAGCGGCCTTACCGGCCAGCCACAGGCCACTGGCCCCCTCTACTACATTGGTCAACACAACACGGAAGTCTGCAATCGAAGGATTAGCGGCGAGGTGTGTAATGCCCTGCCCTTCACCCTCTACTGTACCGCCGAGCATGCCGATCCGGCTCATACGACTGGTCCAGATGGCGCGTTTATGGACCTCCATCTCAGGCCCGCCATCAAAGATATCTACCGCACCCGAAAATCGAAACCCTTCTTTTTCAAGCATATGGACGGCTGGCCTTGCATTATCATGCGGCTTGCCGATCACGCTGCGCGCGTCACCCGGTAACAGCGCTGTATAAATCGGAAGCTTTGGCATCAGGTCTGAAATAAACTGGCTATTGCCGCGACCATTGATTTCATCCGCTGTTTTGAAATCCATACCAAAAAAGTGGCGGCCAATGGCTTCCCAAAACGGTGAGCCGCCATCGTCATTTACCCAGCCTCTGATTTCAGCGATCACCGTATCGGAGAACCGCTCAGGGTGTGCAGCCATGAGCAAATACCGTGCTTTGGAAAGCAGCTTGCCAAGCTTGCCATATCGGTATTCCGGATCAAGAAACAGGGTCGCAACCTCGGTTGCTCCTACAAAATCATTCGAAAGTTGCAACAGTTCGGTATCGACCCGCATCTTAGGCTCGTAACTAAGCTGTGTTTGATGCAATAGCCGGTAACTATAAAAGGGTTTATCGAGGCCAATGCCCACAATAAGCGCGCTGGTGCCGCAAATTTTGCCCGTAGCTTCTTCTTCCAGAACCAACAAATATGTATGGGTTTCTTGAATGTCGACTGGTTTTGAAAAAGCCTCTATTGAATCTTTTATTTTTTCAAGAAGTGCGGGTTTATGGGCTGGCAGTGTTGTTAAACCGGTTCCGGTTTTTTGGGCGAGCCCGAACAATCCATCAAGATCGTCCATTTGTACTGGTCGAACCACAAACATGTGAATTCCCCATATTTAAGCGTCCGGGCAACTTAAGGGCCCCGGTTGCCTGTTGGCCTGTTCAGGCCTTGGCTTTTATCACATGGTCCAATTGACCATCGGCAAAAGCCATCAGTATCAAAGCCGAAAGCTTGGCTCTTTCCGTAAAACTGTCCACCATGACAAATTCATCGGCGGAATGGATCAACCCACCCCTTACACCAAGAGTGTCTACATTAGGCAGGCCAGCTGCCGCAAGGTTATTCCCTTCACAGCAGCCCCCGGTCGGCACATAATTGATTACAATACCCAATTCAGCACCACACGCCTTGACTGCATCCATCAGTTTCAAATTTGCCTCTGATAGCGCCTTTGGCGGACGGTTAATGCCGCCGTGGATTTGCACATTAAATCCATCAGCCTGATTGGCGGCTTCCGTAAGTTTCTTAAGTTGATCCTCGAACCACAGCGCATCCTCTGGCTCTGTGAGCCGCACATTAAAACGGCACATAGCCAAGTCCGGTACGACATTGGGCGCAACACCGCCCTCAATCACTGCCGGATTTACAGTGAGGCCCGGCCTGCCTTCAGTAAGCGCAGCTAAAGCGCTTACCAGCTCTGCCATCTTCACAACCGCGTTGCGGCCTGCATGAAATTCCCGACCAGCATGAGCCGCCCGGCCCCGTACAACAAGCGTATAGTTGCCGCTGCCCTTGCGTGCGCCGGCCAGCGTGCCATCCGCCAACGCGGGTTCGTATGTCATGCCTATATCAGCAGTCTTTGCGCGTTCTGCCAAAAGTGCAGCCGAGCCAAGCGAGCCAGTTTCTTCGTCGGGTGAAATCAAAATTTCCCAGCCAACAGCTTTGGCTAAGGGTGTTTCTTCAAAGGCTTTGATCGCATTCAACATCACAAGAATACCCCCCTTCATATCAGCAACACCCGGACCGTTCAGTTTTGTCTCATCAAGCCACTTTGCTTCTTGAAATTCGTGGTCAATTGCAAAAACAGTATCACTGTGGCCCGTCATCAATACCTTGCGGCTGGCATCAGGGCGCTTAAAAATGCGGATTGCGCGGCCATTCTTTATGGGTGTGATTTCGCCTTTACTATTCACGGTTTGGGCATCAGGTAACTGGATCAATTCCGTATTACCGCCGAGTTCGGCGAAAGCGCCCAGGATCAAGACTTCCATTTTGCTAAGGCCGTCCAGATTTCGGCTGCCGCTATTCACCTGCGACCATACCTGAACCGTATCAATCATTTTTGGGCCCCTATCGTCGATACGATCAAGCGCGCTTTGGCAAAGAGCCCATTCAGTATATTCTTTGATCTTTATCACCATTTTAGCCTCTAAATTTCGCGCCAAAGTCCCGCCTGTTGCCGCCAAACCCTTTTCGCCTTACGACGAGCAAATGCCAGGGTCAAGGCTCATTCACAGTCTGTTCAGAACACGAACACGCCCATTCAGCCCTTAGTTATACCTTTCGTCGCAAGAATTGATCTATTCACCGCATAAGACAAAGTAATTTTGTGACTTTGGTTAAGATGGAATTATGGAAGCAATAACCAAAAAAAGACTTCCTTGCAGGTGTCCGCGAAAGGGCAACTGCACAAAATTAAAACCAGCAAGCGAGGATACACCATGAAAGCACTTATAGTCGACGGTGAAGAGTTATTCAGGCTATCACTGAAAGAAGTCATTGCCGTAGCAGGAGACTTCTCAGAAATCATTGAAGCCGGAACGGAGCACGAATTCTTATCAAAAACAGCAACCTATACAAACCTTGGCTTGGCTGTTTTGCACCCTTCCAGTTTAGAGCATGAGGGCGAAAATTGGGTAAAATTGGTGCGCCGCCTATACCCAGGCATCGCGATCATCACGATCACCAATCATCCCCATGAAACAGCCAGCCGCTGGCTTGGCACGTTAACAATACCGCGCTGCGCAAGTGTGACTGAAATGGTCTCGACCCTGCGCAAGGCATTGCAACTACCGCAAGACGTTTATAATCGGCAAGCACGACCCGCGCGCCCGAACGTGAAATTGACACCCTCGAACGAGTTCTCGCGTTTCCAACAAAACATACCCTTTGACAATACACCCGTTGATCTAAATCGATTATCATACCGTCAAAAGCAAATACTTGCCATGGCGGCGGACGGCCTGCCCAATAAAGAAATCGCTGCGCGCCTGACAATTGCTGAAGGCACGGTAAAGGCCCATATGCATGCAATCTTCAAAGTGCTCGGCGTTTCAAACCGTACGCAGGCTGTCATCCGTTACGGCGCAGCAGGACAAACTATTCTGCCCGATAGGATAGTGCAAACCAGCCCCACTGTTGATCAAAGTGGGCCGACGATGCAAACACCATCAATGCGTTTCTGAGAATTGTTGGTCGTAAGCTGAAATTCCAAACGAAAGGAGCCATATTTTATGGCTCCTTTTTATTGAGTTGATTCGGTGTCTATAATTCCCCAGTCAGGTGCTTGATAACGCCTGAAAAATCCATACCGCCGCCACCTGCCGCATCCATCGCCGCATAAATATCGCGGCTCATCGCTCCGAGCGGGGTATTGGCCCCGGTGCTGGCGGCAGCGTCCATAGCGATGCCCAGATCTTTCAGCATCAGCGCTGTTGCAAAGCCCGGTTTATAATCATTGTTGGAAGGCGCTGTTTCCACAGGGCCGGGCGCAGGGCAATAGGTGGTAAGCGACCAGCACTGGCCGGAAGCGTTTGACGCCACATCAAAAAATGTCTGATCATCCAGCCCCAAGGACCGGCCCAGATTAAACGCCTCGGACACGCCGATCATAGAAATCGCCAACAGCATATTGTTGCAGGCCTTTGCCGCCTGCCCGTTGCCCGATTGCCCGCAATGCACAGTTTTTCCTGCCATGGGCGCAAGCACAGGCTCAGCGCGTTTGAATGCCTCAGCCGTACCGCCCACCATAAAGGCCAGCGTGCCTGCCTCAGCGCCGCCAACTCCGCCCGATACCGGCGCATCGACCATGGCAAAGTCTTGTGCCTCGGCGTCCGCCGCCACGCTGCGCGCAGTGGCCACATCAATGGTTGAGCTATCAATGAACAAGGTGCCAGCCTTGGCGGCTTTAAGCACATCGCCGTAAACAGCTTTCACAATCGCGGCATTAGGCAGCATGGTGATGATCACATCTGCGCCCGCGACGGCCTCAGCCACATCAGAAAAACCCTTGCCGCCAGCGTCTGTAAAGTTCGTCAGCGCCGCCGCAGACAGATCAAACCCACGAACGTCATGGCCCGCACCCAGCAAATTTTTTGACATTGGCAGGCCCATATGGCCAAGCCCGATAAAAGTGATATTTGTCATGGCTAATTCCTTCAGTCTATTTTCAGTTCGTCCTTGCCCAGATCGGCGAAATGGCTTTCCACATCAGCTGTAGAAACATCTTCTAACCTCGCTGGGTTCCACACTGGCGCGTTGTCTTTGTCGATTAGGATCGCACGAACCCCTTCGTGGAAATCACCCCCACGCATCGTGTGGCTTACAATCCTGAATTCCATGCGCATATTTTCGCGGAAATCATCCAGCGCCCTGCCACGCCGCAGTTGCTCATGCGTAACTTTCATGCTGGTAGGCGATTTTTTGCCAAGGAATTTTAACTGCGTCTGCGCCCAGCCGCTTTGGTCGTTCGCCAAGCTTTCAAGCAATGCCTCTATCGATTCTGTATCGAAATGATCATCAATATCGTCAAAGTGAGGCGACATCGGTGCCGGTTCGGGATCGCAATGAAATTTATCCAATATATCCCCCGCATCGGCCTTGTCGCAAATATCTGCTGCCGCCAATGCCTCAATAACCGCCTCTATCTGATCAGAGGCCACCACATGGCTGGCAATACCCAACGCATACAGATCAGGTGCCTTGATACGAGCACCGGTAAGCGCCAAAAACATGCCCGTCTCGCCAGGTAAGCGCGGCAGGAACCATCCGCCACCCACATCGGGGATCAGGCCAAGCCCGGTTTCCGGCATGGCGAACATGGTTTTCTCGGTCGCAATCCAAAAATCACCGGGGATGGAAACACCAACGCCGCCACCCATGGCGATACCGTCAACAAGGCTGATGTATGGCTTGGGGAATTCTGCGATGGCGATATTCATCAGATATTCGTCGTGAAAGAAATCACGCCATTCGCGCGTACCTGCTTTCACCGATTTACTAACCTGCACCACATCACCGCCAGCGCAAAAAGCCTTGTCGCCCGCGCCCACAACCACAACAGCCCGCACCGAAGTTAAATTCGCCCAACTATCCAACTGTTTCTTGATCGCAACACACATGCCATGCGTGAGGCTGTTCAGCGCCTGAGGCCGATTAAGCGTAATCAGCCCAATATGGCCGCGATTTTCAAATAAAACTTCACGATCACTCATACTTTAATCTTTCAGAATTTCGCGGGAGATCACCACGCGCATAATTTCGTTGGTGCCTTCCAGAATTTGGTGCACGCGCAAGTCGCGCAAAATGCGCTCGATGGGGTAATCCTGCAAGTAGCCGTAGCCCCCAAACAGTTGCAAGGCAGCATTCACCACATCAAAGCCCGTATCCGTGGCCAGGCGCTTGGCCATCGCCGCCGAAGCCGCTTTGTCTGGGGCATTGTTTGTTACCTTTTGCGCCGCCGCATATAGCAACAGCCGCGCAGCTTCCAGTTCGGTCGCCATGTCAGCCAGCTTAAACTGCGTCGCCTGAAAATCAGCAATGCGTTTGCCAAATTGTTTCCGGTCTTTGGTGTATGCCACCGCTTCATCCAAGGCATGCTGTGCCCCGCCGATAGAACAAGCGCCAATATTTAAACGCCCACCGTCCAGCCCCGCCATAGCAATTTTAAAACCCTGTCCCTCAACACCAATAAGGTTCGAGGCTGGGATACGGCAATCATCGAACATCACCGCACACGTGGGCTGAGAGTGCCAGCCCATCTTTTTTTCCTGAGCACCAAAAGACAGGCCAGCTGTGCCTTTTTCCACGACAAAACAACTGATGCCGCGTGCGCCATCGTCAGACGTGCGCGCCATCACCACGTAAATATCGCTCACGCTGCCACCGGATATAAATGCCTTCGCACCGTTAAGCACATAACTATCGCCGTCACGCACGGCTTTGGTTTTTAAGGCCGCCGCGTCTGATCCCGCACCGGGCTCGGTAAGGCAATAACTCGCCATTTTAGTGAGCGTAGCCAGCGGTTCAACAAACCGCGTGCGCTGCTCGGCGTTGCCAAAGGCATCGATCATCCAGGTCGACATATTGTGAATGGATATCATCGCAGCTGTTGATGGGCAGCCCTGCGCCAACTGCTCAAATACCAGTACACTGTCCGTCCGGCCAAGGCCGCAACCGCCGCCTTCTTCCGATACATAAATACCACCAAAACCCAGTGCACCCGCCGCGCGCGCCACATCTGCAGGCCAGATTTTCTCTTCGTCCCAGATATGGGCATGGGGAATGACCTGATCAGCGGTGAAAGCCCGTGCCATATTCTGAATAGCGCGCTGGTCTTCGTTTAGAGAAAAATCCAAGTGTCACCTCTTTTGTACGGTTACTATTTTCTTATTCTGTCATTCCCGCGAAGGCAGGAGCCCATCTTTCCACTCATGGATATCCGCCTTCGCGGGTATGACCGTCGCCTTTGAACAGATATGATCGGCAAGCATGCCCGGCAAGTATGAGAGGCGGCACACATGGCGCCTCCAATATTTCTTTAATCCAGTTTATTGCCGTCTTTATCCCAGACTTCAACATCGCCGAGCCCTAGTGCGCGCACATCCGCCTCGATCAGAGAGCGGTCGCCTACGATCAGCCATACCAGCTGCTCAGGGTGAATTGTGGCCTGCGCTTGGGCTTTGATGCCTGCCAAATCAAGGCTTTCATATTTGCCCTTAAGGCTTGGCACATAATCGTTGCCGCGACCAAAGCGGTTGTTGGACAGCAAGCTGCCCAGCACCGAACCCGCTGTTTCATACTGGCCGGGCATGCTGTTCACCCGGTTGACAACGATACGCGCAAGCTCATCAGCTTTTGCGGGATTGTCCCCAAGGTAGGCCGCAAACTCTTTGCCAAGTTCGGCAAGCGATTCTTTGGTTTTGTCAGTTTGCACTGGCGCATAAACCAGCCACATGCGCTGGCCGCGCGCATCTGTAGTGAAGGTGTAAGCACCATAGGCCCAATGTTTATCTTCGCGCAGGTTCATATTCACACGGCTAGTAAATTCCCCGCCGAGGATATTATTGGCCATTTCCTGAGCCAAGTAGTTTTCGTCACCCGTTGGTGGGAACAAGTGCCCCGCCAGAATAAGCGACTGCTGTGAACCGGGCTTGTCCATGATAATCACACGGCCTTTTCCGGTCGCTGTTACCTCAGCGATATTCTTTGTGGGCACCGGTGTGGACGGTGCAGCCCAATCGCCAAAGGTGGCCCCTAGTGCGGCTTTGGCCTCGGCTAATGTGATATCACCGACCATAAAGATGGTGGCGTTATCCGGGCGTATCCAGTCGGTGTGAAACTTCACCAGATCATCACGGTTCATGGCTGTGATGCCTGCTTCAGTACCTGAACCTGTATAAGGAATACCGTAGGAATGGCCTTCGCCGTATAGCAGCGCTGGCAAAGTCCGCAGGGCAAGCTGTACCGGCTGGGCTTTTTCTTGTCCGATGGCAGCAATCCAGCGGCCGCGCAGGCGGTCAAGCTCGGTTTGATCAAACGCCGGGTTACGTACTACATCCGCGGCGATACGAAGGCTGGCCTCAAGGTTGGCTTTCAGTGCCGACATTTGCACTATGCTCATATCAAGATCAGAGCCCGTACCAAGCGTCGCGCCCAAGCCTTCCAGTTCTGCTGAAATTTCAAGAGCGCTTCTGGTTGCGGTGCCTTCATCAAGCATACCCAGCGCAAAACTTGCTGTGCCGAGCTTTTGGCCTGCGTCTGCGGCGTAGCCCGCGTCAAACTGCATCGCCATTGTTACCACTGGTACAGTTGGCCTGTTGGCCACAACCAGCTTCATACCGTTCGCCAATATTGCTTCTTCAATCGCTGGAAAAGTAAGATCAGGCATGTTGCCGGTGGCTGGCAAACCAGTAGAGCGGTCGACAGTCGACACCGTTGTTTTATACTTACCCGCCGGGCGTGGCCGCATGGTGATTTGATAGTAGCCTTGGCCTAGCCATTTATTGGCCGCAGCAGTTACATCCGCCGCACTTGCCTTGTTCATCCAGTCAATGGTTTTGGCGTAAAAACCAGCATCGCCAGCGTAAAGCTCAGACCGTGCCAGCGCTGTGCCCTTGCCATTAAAGCCGCCGATGGCCTCAAGGCCCCTGATTCGGCCTGCAAGGATGCTTGTTTTAGCGCGTTTCAGCTCATCTGCTGTTGGGCCTTCTGCTAGAAACTTGTCAATTTCGGCATTCATCAGGCGCTCGGCTTCAGCTTCGTCTGCGCCTTCCTTCAATGTCACCGAAACTTCAAACATGCTGGCCAACTCGAACGGCTGCATAGACACATTCACTGCCGTCGCGATCTGTGATTTATAAACCAGCGCCTGATACAGCCGCGAGTTTTTACCGCCGCCCAGCAGGGCATCAACAAGATTAAGATAAGACGCATCTACATTGGTGCGTGGGGCCACAGCCCAGTTACGGCTGATGCGCACTTGCGGCGCGGATGGGTCTACCATGTCTTCAATGGTATTATTGATGCGCGTTGGCACCCATGCCTTATGCCGCTTCAATGCAGGGCCAGCGCCAATATCACCAAAATAGGTGTTCATTTTCTCTTTGGCTGTTGCCAAATCAATATCGCCTGCCAGCACAATCACTGTGTTCGCTGCGCCGTAATATTCTTTGAACCAACCTTTCACATCGTCAAGCGACGCGTTCGATAGATCATCCATCGAACCAATCGTCGAGTGCCGGTAAGGGTGCCCAACCGGGAACAAGCCTTCTAGCTGTCGGTATTCAAGCAAGCCATACGGCGCATTGTCGCCCTGGCGTTTTTCGTTCTGCACTACGCCGATTTGCTCCGTGAGCTTTTCCTGCGTTACCGCCCCGAGCAAGTGGCCCATGCGGTCGCTTTCCATCCACAGCGCCATATCAAGGGCAGGCGTGGGCACATTTTCAAAATAATTGGTGCGGTCAAACCATGTGGTGCCGTTCAGCGCAGTTGCACCCGCAGTTTCCATCGGCTTGAAATATTCATCATCAAAATTCTCAGAGCCATTAAACATCAAATGTTCAAACAGATGGGCAAAACCGGTTTTGCCTTCTGGCTCGTTCTTGGAACCCACATGATACCAGATACCCACGGATACGATCGGTGCTTTGCGGTCTTCATGCACAATCACGCGCAAGCCGTTATCCATGGTGAATTCGCTGTAAGGAATTTCAAACTGGATATCGAGCGCCGGTGTATTATCAGTAGAAATCATTGCTGTCGTATCTGTTGTGGCTTTCGGTTCGCAAGCTGCCAAAGCTGTCATCGCAACCGCGCCCAACAGTAAATTTTTAAGTTTCATTCGAATCGTCTCCCCAGATGTGAAGGAAGCGGCATCAGCCCGCTTCCCAGCATTAAAGTTAAGACATTGAAAACATTATAGTGTTCACTGTTTTCAGCCCCCAAAAGTTAGCCCCGGCTCACGCTATAAACCGGGGCTTGTAATTTAACTGTTCAAGGTTGGAATTACAAATTCTGCGCCCGCACGAATGCCGGTTGGCCAGCGCGAGGTTACGGTTTTAACCTTGGTATAAAAGCGCACACCTTCCATGCCGTGCTGGTTCATGTCGCCAAAAGCAGAATTCTTCCAGCCACCGAATGTGTGGAACGCCAACGGCACAGGGATCGGTACATTCACACCTACCATGCCCACTTCAACCCGGTCCACGTAGGCGCGGGCTGTATCGCCGTCGCGGGTATAGATGCTGGTGCCATTACCAAATTCATGGATCGATGGCAGGTTAGCCGCTTCGTCGAAGGATTTTGTGCGCATGATTTGCAGCGTTGGGCCGAAGATTTCTTCTTTGTAGGTGCGCATTTCTGGCGTGACATGATCAAACAGCGAGCCGCCCAGATAATAGCCTTCTTCATATCCTGGTTGCTCATTCTTAAAGCCACGTCCATCAACCACAATGGTGGCTCCTTCTTGCTCGGCCAGGTCCAAATAGCCATTAACCTTGGCTAGATGCGCGGCTGTCACCAGCGGGCCCATCTCCGCGTCCGGGTCCATCGCATGACCAATTTTCAGGGCTTCGACACGGGGTTTCAACATCGAGACCAGCTTGTCTGCCACCGCATCGCCCACACACACAGCAACCGAGATTGCCATACAACGTTCACCTGCTGAGCCATAAGCCGCACCGATCAGCGCGTCCGCGACCTGATCCAGATCAGCATCGGGCATAATCACCATATGGTTTTTAGCTCCGCCCATCGCCTGGCAGCGCTTGCCGTTTGCCGTGGCTGTTGCATATACATAGCGCGCAATAGGGGTGGAGCCGACAAAGGATACCGCTTTTACGCGGGTATCTGTGCACAGAGTATCGACGGCCTCTTTATCACCGTTGATCACATTAAATACACCGTCCGGCAGACCAGCCTCGCGCCAGCAATCCGCCAGCATCATCGGCATGCTTGGATCTTTCTCAGACGGCTTCAATATATATGTATTACCGCAAGCAATCGCCATGCAGCTCATCCACAGCGGGATCATCGCCGGGAAATTAAACGGTGTGATGCCCGCAACCACGCCCAGTGGTTTGCGCATCGAATACATATCGATGCCGTCTGATACATTGTCGCTGAATTCACCCTTCAGCAGATGCGGGATACCCTGCGCAAATTCTGCCGTTTCCAGCCCGCGCTGCACATCGCCCTGCGCATCGGAAAAAACCTTGCCGTGCTCGCTGGATAGCACCTTCGCCAGCGCATCTTTTTTGCGGTACAGGATATGCACCAAATTTTGCAGTACCCGCGCACGCTTCACCACAGATGTAGCCGCCCACGCCGGGAATGCAGCTTCAGCGGCGGCAATGGCAGCCTCTACTTCACCCTTTGAAGCAAGGGCAACTTTACCCTGCTGTTGGCCAGTGGACGGGTTAAAAATAGCGCCGTACCGCCCGGAAGTGCCGTCAACACTTTTACCCGCAATAAAATGATGCCGCTCGTACATAGCTCAATCCTTCAATGGTCGTTGGTAAAGGCCAGCACTTCGTGTTTGAAGTCCATGCCTTTGTTGCCGCGCAGCCTACAATGTGCAATATTGCAAGTCACTGAGAAGTTTTGCACACCGTATCCTGCGTTTTTGCACATTAAGGTAAAGCTAACTTTTATGTTTGACTGGAATGACCTTCGTTTTTTTCTTGAACTGGCGCGGCGCGGAAAATTATCCGCCGCCGCCCTTAGGCTGGGTGTTGACCATACCACTGTCGCGCGGCGTATTGCAGCGCTGGAAGACAAACTCGGCATTGCGCTGTTTGACCGCGCCAACCGCCTGTATAGCCTATCCGAACATGGTCGCCGGTTGCTGCGGTACGCTGAAAAAATGGAAGCAAATTCACTGGCTTTAATGGATGAAGTTGCACCTGTTGTTACCGGGCCAGTGGGCACAGTTCGGTTGGCAACGCCTGAGGCAATTGGGAGCCAGTTTATTGCTCGCCACTGCACCAGCTTTCATGCGCGCAACCCGTCAATAGCACTTGAGTTGGTAGCGGAAACTCGGCAGATGTCCTTGAGCAAACGCGAAGCCGACGCCGCGATTACACTGGCCAAGCCTGCGCACGGCCGTATGGTCAGCGATAAACTCGGCGATTACCGGCTACGCCTTTATGCTTCGCCGGTTTATTTGCAAAACCACCCGCCGATTGTTCGGCTTGGCGATCTGCAAAACCATCATTTCATATGGTACGTGGACGATCTATTGCCTGTGCCTGAACTTAGGATACTGGATAAAGCCATCAGCCATCCTAATGTGATATTCCGCACCACCAGCGTGACGGGCCAAGCCAACGCAGCCGAGGCCGGACTTGGCATTGCCTTGCTGCCCTGTTTTGTGGCCGACAGCATGCGGGGCTTGACCACCGTTCTGCCACGCGAAATTTCCATCATGCGCGAGCTTTGGTTAACAGTGCACCAGGATTTGCAGCCCCTAGCCCATATGCAACGCGTCTGTGAATTTCTGCAAACGCTTGTTACCAGCGAACGGCCTACACTGGTTGGTGCGCGCTGATCACCATTGACAAAATGTCTCTATACAGCGCAACGGGCTGTTAAACAGTCATATATTTCCTATTATTAGAAGTAACCTCCGTGTGCGAAGACCTTGCTCCAGCAGCAGGAAGATCAGGGCCTGTTGCCACTTGGGGCTTTCGTTGCCGAAAAGCAGTGGCAATCCAATAAAGTCCTACCACGGTATTTACATGATACAGTGAAAACCAAGACCACCAAAAGATAGCCTTCAAACATTCTTTACTTCACAGCGAGCGCTGTTCGCAGTACTTCTATTCTTCTATGGGGAGGAACAGTCATGCAAAAATTTATCGCCGTCATCCTACTTGGTCTAATGGCATTTTCCGGCGCTAATGCCGAAGATAAAAAAAAGACATTTGATAATCCATCAATAGACAAACCCTTGAAGTTCACAACTGAAAAATCAGGGCGCTTCGGCGGCAAATCCGTTGCCTATAAAACCGTGGCTGGTGATACATTTATATATGGCAGTGATGGCAAAGCCACCGCCACCTTCTTCAGCTATCAATATATTAAAAAGGATGTAAAAGACCCTGCCACGAGGCCAGTAACTTTTATTTTTAACGGCGGGCCGGGCTCTGCCTCCATGTGGCTGCATATGGGGGTTTTTGGCCCCAAGCGTGTTGTGATCCCCTCTGATCCGGCTGATGACGGTGCTCCGCCCTATAATGTGGTGGATAATCCCGACACCATTCTTGATGTCAGCGATCTGGTGTTCATTGATCCCGTTGGCACTGGCTATAGCCGGGCGCTGGGCAAAGAAGACCCGCAAAATCACTGGGGCGTGCTTGAAGACGCAAAGTCTGTCGCCAATTTCATCCACAAGTGGGTCGAGGATAACAACCGCTGGAACAGCCCCAAATTTGTAGCGGGCGAAAGTTATGGCACGGTGCGGGCCTCGGTGCTGGCTGACGAGCTTACCAATAACCATAATATTGGCCTGAATGGCATCATGCTGATCAGTGCTGTGCTGGATTACCAAAACAGCCGCATTCAGGACGGCAGCATCATGAGCTATGTATCCTTCCTGCCCAGTTTTGCCGCTACTGCCTGGTACCACAATAAACTGCCAAACAAACCGGCGAACCTGGAAAAATTCCTCGATGAAGTCCGCATCTTTGCTGCTGGTGATTATGCCAAAGCACTGATCGCTGGCAACCGGCTAACGGCCGCTGAAGAAACTGCCCTGATCGAAAAATTACATGCCTATACCGGCCTCAAAAAAAGCTTCCTCAAAGCCAGTAATATGCGCATCCATGTTTTCCGGTTTTTCAAGGAATTACTACGCGACGAAGGCAAAGTTGTTGGCAGACTAGACAGCCGCTATCTAGGCGAAGAACCCGAAGCCGAGGGTGAAAATTTCGGCGGTGACCCCTTTGCCTATGCATCCGGCAATGCCTTCACTGTGGCAATCAATGATCATATCCGCAATTTTATGGGCGCTGATGCGATGGGTTCGCGCCGCTATAATACATCCGCCAGAGGCGAAAAACATTGGAAGTGGAACTGGAATGTATGGGGCAAAGGCGGCGTGCCAAATGGTGGGCGCTTTGTTAATGTGATCCCCTACCTTGGAAAAGCCATGCGCCGCAACAGCGACATGCATGTGCTGGTAACCGCCGGATATTATGATTTCGCCACGCCCTTTTTTGGGGCCGAAAACGCTCTGGCCGAAGCCGACATCGTGAAAGACCGCGTGCATTTTCAATATTACCCAGCCGGTCACATGATGTATGTGCACGAACCTTCAAGGATTAAATTTTTGGGCGATATCCGAGATTTCATAAAGGCCTATGACAAGCAGTAAAATATAGATCAGCCGGTCGCCGCTGAACTTTTCTTTTGCCTTGCACGGTGGGCTGCGGCCTTGGCCCGGTTGCCGCAAACGGCCATGCTGCACCAGCGGCGTGTGTGGTTTTTGCTGACATCATGAAACATCATGGTGCAGGTGGGGCCTTCACAGTTTTTTACGGCTGAAAAATCAACAGAGCCGATCAGATCAGCCATCGCCTCTGCAATTGGGATAAGCAGCATGTCTGCCAATTCCCAGCGCCGCTGTGTTTTAACTGCAAATTGCAACGGTCCCGTGCCTTCACTTGATTGATCCGACCCGCCTGCTGTTATCTGGCGGTAACAGCTGTCGCCCGCCAGAATTTCATTGATAGGGCCCATATCCTGCAGTGCAGAGGGCCGCAGAGGCATACCTTCCCACTTCAGCACAAAGCCGCGAAACCATTCACGCAGACGGCGTGCCTTGGCTGCCACCCCATCAAGCCGACCGACCTGAGCATCTGACCGAAACCGTGCCAATATAGCGGGCTCAACCAGCCCGGATTTCTCAAGCCAATCCAGCAGATCATTCCCGTTTTCAAGCCATTCAAACTCAGTCGCGCGCGGGGCTGCGATTGTATTTAGAAAATCCAGCGCCCTGTTGTCGGCAACTAAAAAAGGGGCCGGACGCGAAACATCACGGCCTTGGGTATTTGGCATTATTCAGGCTCCTTTCCATCTAATCTGCGACGATCTTTGAGCCAATAGTAACCGTTTTGTGATTGATTTACTAGTTACTATTATACAATAACTGTCTATATATCATTTTATAGGTTATTAAATTCCCATTCAGGAGACTAAAACAATGGCTAAAACAATCCTTATCACCGGAACATCCACAGGCTTTGGTCGTAAAACCGCCGAGACCCTTGCCCACGCTGACCACCAAGTCTTTGCTACCATGCGCGACCCGGCAAGCAAAAACCGCGAACACGCTGAAGCGCTACGCACGCAGGGCATCGATGTATTGGAACTTGATGTCACTGATACGGCCTCTGTGAATACCGCCGTTGAGGCCGTACTAGCAAAAGCTGGCCGCATTGATGTGTTGGTAAATAATGCTGGCATTGCGGCCGCAGGTGTTTCCGAAGCTTTCACGCCCGAGCAAGCAACCGCCCTTTTTGATGTAAATGTCGTCGGCCTTCACCGGGTCGCTCGTGCTGTTCTGCCAACCATGCGCAGCCAGAACGAGGGTTTGATCATCAACATCGGATCCATTCTTGGGCGCGTGACCTTCCCATTTTTTGGCCTATACGGCGCCAGCAAATTTGCCGTGGAAGGCATGACAGATAGTTTGCGTTATGAACTTTCACAGCTGGGCATTGATGTGGCACTGGTTCAACCCAGCGCCTATCCAACGCAGATGTATGCCAGCGTTACCCAGCCCGCTGATACCGCCCGTGCTGGGGCATACGGCGATGTTGGGGCAATACCTGGCACTATGTTTGACCATTTTAATACAATGTTATCCGCTGACGACGCGCCCAACCCACAAGATATCGCCGATGCAATCGCGGGCCTTATCAATACGCCAGCAGGTGAACGCCCAGCAAGAACAGTGGTCGGTGCAGCCTACGGCGCAGACGCTGTGAACGATGCAACATCGCCTGTGCAAGGCGGCGTTGTTGAAGCGCTTGGCCTTGGTCATCTGGCCACCCTGAAAACGGCTTAGCGGCCTCTATTGCCGCGGGCTGTACGCATTTTATCCAGCCCGCGGCTCCCATTTTCAAAATGAAGAGAGAAAACCTATGCCCCTGATTGAAGTTAAAATGTTCAAAGATGAACTCACGGTGGACCAATCCGCCGAGCTGATCGCCAAAATCACCGATACCGTGACGGAAGTGACCAGTGAAAAATTGCGTGACCATACCTGGGTAATTATCAACGAAGTTAACGATGGCCAGTGGGGCATCGGCGGTAACGCACTAAGCCTGTCAGATGTGAAAGCCATTATCGACACCTCAGATTAATACCTGAAAACACACCTGTTGAATTTGGGTGTAGCAAAAACACATACCGGCTATCAGATTGCAGGTCTGGTAGCCGGAAACGCACTGAGTTAGCTTGACGTTTCACATGCAACCCGACAAAGCCTAGCCATCAACACCAAGCGTTAGCACAAAATATTACTTGAATATTAGATTGATTGATCTATTTATTATTTATGAAAATATTAAGCCCGCGCAGCATATTTAGGCTGGGCGTTACGCAGCAATATATGCAGCACTATATAAGGACAGTTGATGCACCAACAGATTAACCCTGCCATCCTATATCTCGGAACGCCGGTAGTGCTCATCAGCACATTAAACGAGGATGGATCCCCAAATTTATCGCCGATGTCATCGGCTTGGTGGCTTGGCTGGAGTTGCATGCTTGGCCTGGATACCAGTTCAAAAACTACAGAAAACCTGCTGCGGACCGGGGAATGTGTACTGAACCTACCGTCTGCCAATGAAGTCGCTCATGTTGATAAACTGGCCCGAACCACCGGGTCAAATCCCTTGCCCATGCACAAAAAACTGATGGGGTATGAATATGAGGCCGATAAGTTTGGGCTGGCAGGGCTTAACCCCCAAGCTTCAGATGAAGTTACAAGCCCTCGCGTGAAAGAATGCCCCGTTCAGTTGGAGGCCCGCTTGATACACAGTCGTCCATTCGCTGCAAATGATCCCCATATGCTTATTCCCATGCTGTCCATCGAAGTTCAGATCGTAAAGGTCCACGCCGATGACGCTATTCTCTCTGACGTTTATGAAAACCGCATTGACGCAGATAAATGGAATCCTCTGCTTATGAGTTTTCTAAAATTTTACGGGCGAGGCGACAATGTTTCGCCTTCGCGATTAAGCCAAATCCCAGAAGAAAGTTATGCAGGCCGCAGGCCCATACCCCAGAAACCTGCACCAACCCTCGCGGATTAAAAACTCTAGGAAACCCCGCGCCGCGCAACAGCGGCAACCATTATCATGGCATTTTTAAGCGGCGCAGTTGAGCGATATGTACGGCTCAGCAATGTAGCGCCCTCTAGGGCAGACAGCAGAAAGCTAGCCAAAATTTCAGCATCAGCCATTTCAATTCCCATATTTTGAAAGCCGCGAGCGATAGCGTCTTCCCAACGGGAAAATGTTTCGCTGCAAGCCATCCGCACACGGTCAGCCTTCACGGCGACGTCCGATGCGATAGAAGCCACCGGACAACCATCGGCAAAATTGCTATCTTTCAGGCGGCACATTTCAGCCTTAAAAATCAGCTGTATTACGGCCTCAGGAGAGTCCGCACGCGAAAAAGCGGAATTTAACCTGCCCTCATCCAAGGCCCCTTCTTGCTGCACTGTCTCAGCAGCCAATTGTTCTTTACCTTCAGGGAAAAAATGATACAGCGATCCCCACGGCGCGCCCGTTTCAATAACAATTTGTTTAAGGCCTGTGCCCTCGTAACCCTGGCTTCGAAACAACTTGCCGCTAGCCTGCAGAAATCTGTCTCTGGTATTTATTTTTGCCACGTTGCTGAAACTTTCTAAGTCGAAGTGCCCATATTTGTATTTACATAGACAATATAGAGTGATCGATCTATTTTAGATGCACGAATCGTTTTGTCAAATGCAATTAAAACCATTGGAGCCCGCACATGCCAGATAAAAACCGAGTGGCAGAATTTGTCGCCGCTGTTGTGAACGGCGATCACGCCGAGGCGATTGCTAAATTTTACCACCCTGATGCCACCATGCAGGAAAATCTGGCGCCGCCGCGCGTGGGCCGCGACTTGCTCATTGAGCATGAAAGGGCTGCGCTCGCCCGCATGAAGCATATGGAAACCCTGCCTCCAAAAAGCATTTTAGTGGACGGCGACAAGGTCGTAATCAACTGGGTATTTATATCCACGGCACTCGATGGCATCAGCCGACAATTAGAGGAAATTTCCCTTCAGCGCTGGCAGGGCGACCGCATCATCGAAGAACGCTTTTTCTATGACAGCAAAACGGCGTGGGGGCCACCAACCTGATATGGCGGTCACTCACATTAAAATAACAGAGACGGAGTAAAATAGTCATGTAACAACGCGGATTTTCGCGTAAATTCTAATCAGAAGAAATTTATTGAGGTTTCCTACGGCCTCGTTAGGACTCAGAAAACCAACCCCTTCATGCGTATTCACTAATGGGAGGCATATATGAAACGTGTCACTGGCATCGGCGGTATTTTCTTCAATTCACCTGATCCTGTTCCGCTTCGGGCTTGGTACAAAGAACATCTCGGAATCGACGTGCAGGATTGGGGTGGAACTGCATTCACATGGACAGATGCGGAAGGCAAGCCATCAGCGGGAAGCACCATTTGGACCATCGGTGATACAACAAGCAATAGCTTCGCTCCGAGTAGCTCTCCGTTTATGGTCAACTACCGAGTCGCAGACCTTCTCGCGCTGGTTAAGGTTTTGAAAATCGAAGGCTGCAACGTGCTCGACAGGATTGACCAATCGGAATACGGGAAGTTCGCCTGGGTAATAGATCCAGATGGAAACAAGGTCGAACTTTGGGAACCACCAGCCGGCCAATAATGCGCCAGCTTAAGGGGGGGGCCACCGCGGCCTATCCCGTCAATCCAATAGGAAAGTCCAAATGGATTGGCGGTTGCTAAAAACGATATCGCCTAATTTTGCAATATGCTCCACGCCGCTACTGCGTGCTCCACTTCACTTCTGAATTTTAGACCGAGCGCACAGATAAAAAACTTACCCCTTCCCTCCCATTAGCAAAAGATAATATGCTTCATGCAAATGAAGATCATCTGGGCAATCAAACATATGCGTCAATTCCGAAAAATCTATATGTGGCCCGTTTGGCTGTTTGCCCTATCAACCCAAGCAAAATCCTTCCGCGACAATCCAGTGATTGGGTCGCGTGTTTTAAACCTATTCGGACTGCATATTGTGCGTGTATTATTGGCGCGGGCTTCTTCGTGGTTTCGCTGGACGCTTCTGGCTCCGTTGATGCCCGCAAGCCTTAGAAAAAGCTTTCACCAGGATGGCTATGTTCTGATCGATAACTTCCTAAGCCCCATTGAAACCTCAGCTATCCTTTCCGAAGTCGCAGCCTACCAAGGCCCCGTTCGCCAAATGACCCAAGGCGATACTGCAACCCAGCGCATATTGCTGGAGGACAAAACGCTCATCACCATGCCCAAACTTGCGGCCGCAGTAGGCGGACGCAAATACCGCAACTATCTGGCCTATGCGGGCGGCAAATGGAGCCACTCCATCCAATATATTCAGCGGATTCATAATGGCTTCAGAGAGGCCGCTGCCGATCCGCAAAAAATTATGCATTCCGATACATTCCATCCGACGGTCAAGGCATGGTTGTTTCTTGAGGATGTTAGCAAAGACAAAGGCCCCTTTACCTATATTCCCGGGTCCGCACGCCTAACTTGGGCACGCCTGAAATGGGAATACCAACGCTCAGTGAATGCGGCAAAAATGAGTGATAAATATTCGGAAAAAGGGTCCCTGCGGGCTGCGCCAGCTGACCTCGAGGCGATGGGGCTAGCCAATCCGCAAGGCATCACCGCCAAGGCCGGTACGCTGGTTATTGCCAATACCAATGGGTTCCACGGCCGCGGCGCGGCGGCTGCTGGTGCATCACGCGTTGAGATTTGGGCATACAGCCGCCACAATCCTTTCAGTATTTGGCCGGGGCTGCCATTGGATAGTGTAGCCAACATCAAACACTGGATCATGCAAACCAACTGGCGGCGCTTGGATGCCCGCGCCGAGCGCCAGAACAGCCGCGCCAGCTGGCATCTCGTTGAACCCGCTGCAATGCTTGCCCCCTACAGCGCTCACATAGACGATGCCAAGAAAAAGGCTTCCGGTTGAATGCACCGTCGGGCTATGCTGCCCCTGTACATGCCAGCCATCAATTGAGGACCCCTACACCCATGCAAAAGCCAACTGTCGCCGCGATTATTCTTGCTGCCGGAAAAGGCACCCGGATGAAATCAAATTTGCACAAGGTCTTGCACACTGTGAGTGGCAAAGCGATGCTGGCTTATTTGCTGGACACCGTGCAGACATTGGGTGCTGACCAAACATTGCTGGTGGTGGGCGCGGGCAAAGAACAGATACAGGCAGCCTACCCCGAAGCCCATTTCATTACGCAGGCGGAACAACTTGGCACAGGCCATGCCGCCCGGATTGCCGTTGATACTATCAACACCCAAACCGGGCCTGCCCCGCAGGATATCATCCTGTTATACGGCGATGTGCCCTTTATGCCGCTTGGTTTGATGCAAAGCATGATCGAAGCGCGGCGCGCACCAGATACGGGCTTATCTGTTGTTGGGTTCCGCCCCAAAAACCCGGCAAATTACGGACGAATGATCACCGATAAGGCCGGAAATCTGGAACGTATTGTCGAATATAAAGACGCCTGTAAAAGCGAACGGGCCGTGGGGCTATGCAACTCAGGCATGATGGTTATCAGCGGCGCTGACGCTGCGTCTTGGTTAGCTGAAATTGATAATGATAATGCAGCGGGTGAATATTACCTTACTGACCTTGTGGCGATTGTACGTGCCGCTGGTCAGCGTGTCGCCCTTGTAGAAGCCACAGAGGAAGACGTTATGGGGATCAATAGCCGCGAAGACCTTGCCCGCGCTGAAGCCACGCTTCAACAGCAGTGGCGCACCGCTGCGCTCGAAGCCGGCGTCACCATGACAGACCCTGCCACGGTGTATTTCTGTGCGGATACAAAAATTGCAAATGATGTGACGATTGAACCCAACGTATTTTTTGGCCCCGGCGTGCGCATTGAAAAAGGGGCGGTGATTAAGGCGTTTTCCCATATTGAGGGCACTGTTATTCGGAGCGGCGCTGTTATCGGGCCATTTTCCCGGCTCAGACCCGGCGCAGATATCGGCGAAGGGGCAAAAATTGGTAATTTTGTCGAAGTGAAAAAATCAAATATTGCCGCTGGCGCAAAGGTCAATCACTTATCTTATATCGGCGACTCCGTCGTTGGCGAGGGCGCCAATATCGGCGCGGGCACAATTACTTGCAATTATGATGGTTTCCTAAAGTATCAAACCACCATCGGCGCCGGTGCTTTCATCGGCTCGAACTCGGCTCTGGTTGCGCCCGTTACCATTGGTGACGGTGCGATTGTGGCGGCAGGCAGCGTAGTTACCAAAGACGTTGCCGCCAATGCACTTGCCGTAGCCCGGGGAAAACAGCGCGAAATCACCGGCCATGCAGCGAAATTCCGCAGCGAAAAGGCTACAGAAAAGATCAAAGAAAAAACCGCGCAAAAAGACTAATCCTTACGCGGTATTTTTAGAGTTAGCAGCGCCGGGCTTCACCCCACCGCGGATTAGCTTCTTGGAGTCAGGGTGATGCGCATTTCAGTGCTGCGCTTTCCGCGCTCAACAAAAACAATCACAACACGTGTTGGCTTTTGGAAAACAAATGTAATGTCATCCGATTGGAATTCGCTGATCAGTTCCCAGCCGTCCCCTGGCATGGTGTCGAGGAAAAATCGGGCGACTTTGTCACTGTCGGCTTTCACAGTAGAAAATATCTTGCCAAAAGCGTTGGTGCCCCCACCAAGAATCACCGATTTTTTAGCATTGACCACTGCATTTTTGGGCAACCGAATATCGCCGATGGTACGGCCTTCTTTCAGCAAAAGTTCCTTCGGAGGCTTCACGCCTGTGCCATCATACGCGGCGGCGTCTTGTGCCAAAGCTTGCATGCCTCCTGTTACCAGCAGCACCGAAAGCAACGCTCCCTTGAACATATTTGTCATCATAATCTCCCCGTAAACACATTGCTTTGATTTGGGCGCAATCATAAGGCAGCGCGGGCCCTGCTGTCACTTGCTTTCTTTGCTTTTACATACCAACTGTTGATTTGTGATCTGGTTTTGTGAGCAGATATAGTGCTAGTATGACCAAATCTAAAGAACTTTGGGAGACCAATTTGACCTGGCAAGGTGAAACAAAATTAACCAAATCGCCTCAATTTGGACGCGCAGCAGCAAGCTATGCACAGCACCGTCTTGGCTTCCCCGCGTCCATGTATGCCCGCCTTGCGATTGAGGGCCTTTTGAAGCACGGCATGAAGCATATTGATCTAGGCACAGGTACAGGCACTCTGGCACGCGCCACAACGATGATGGGGCTAAAATCAACAGGACTGGATATTGACCAAGCCATGTTGAGCGAAGCGACGCGGCTGGCGACGGAAACAGGGCTGGCACTTGAATTTCGCGAGGCAAAAGCTGAAGAGACGGGTGCAGACAACGCCAGCCTTGATCTGGTAACCGCTGGCCAATGCTGGCATTGGTTTGACCGGCCACGTGCCGCAGCAGAAGCGTACCGTGTTTTAAAACCCGGCGGACATATTGTGATTTGTCACTATGACTGGATGGCTTCCGCCGGCAATATGGTGGAAGCAACTGAGGATTTAATTGTTTCCTATTGCCCCGATTGGAAAGGTGCACGTGGCAACGGGGTTTACCCCCTGTGGTTCAGAGATTTGGGCGACGCAGGTTTTGTTGGCATCCAAAGCTTCAGTTACGACGAACCCGCCATATACAGCCGTGAAAGCTGGGTACACCGTATCGAAGCCAGTGCTGGCATCGCCATGTTGGATGAAGATGACCGCACGCGTTTCAAAGCCGAGCTACGCGCTCTATTGACAAAAAAATTCCCGGACGACCCCTTGACAGTGCCCCACCGCGTTTTCGCCGTATGGGGCATGAAAAGCGCCGAAACTCTCCCAACTATTAAAGAGTAACCCTGCCCACCCCCAGCCACAAGATGGGGGAGGCTATAAGTTGCTGTGTTCCGGATCAGGTCCGCACTCTTGAAAGAAAGGCCTTTAAGCCCTCTTCGAGGCCGGCTCCTCTTTTTGCCAGCCTTTCTGCCGCCGTCAGTAATTCTTGGGCAAAATTTTCTGTATTGTCAGCAGCACTGGAGACTTGTGACATAGCGCCCTCAATTTCACGCGTGCCAGCGGCGGCTTCCAGAATATTCTTTGAAATTTCCTGCGTTGCAGCCATTTGTTCGCTCACAGCTTCCGATACGACAGCCGCCCCGTCATTCATTTCACTGACTGTATCTGCAATATGTTGAATTGCATGCATAGCCCGATCCGTTTCACCCTGAATGGTGTCAATGTGACTGGCGATATCATCGGTCGCCTGCGCTGTTTGATTGGCAAGATTTTTGACCTCGCTGGCAACAACAGCAAATCCTCTGCCTGCTTCTCCTGCTCGCGCCGCTTCAATGGTGGCATTCAGCGCCAACAGATTGGTCTGGTCCGCAATATCGTTGATAAGAGAAAGTACGCTTGCAATAACCGTCGCGGCTTCATTCAGTCCAACGACAATTTCCTTCGACGAACTGGCTTCGGCGACAGCCCGATCAGATACCGTGCTGAAATTGGCGGCTTGCCTTCCCACTTCACTAACGGAGGCTGTCAATTCTTCAGAGGCTGCAGCCACCATTTCGGTTCGACCCGCAGTATTGGCCGATGATGCAGAAACGGTTTCAACTTGCCCTGATATCTGATGCGATGCCGACCTCATCTCGTTAGCGGTCGCCTCCAACTTACCGGTTGAATCCAACAATTCCTGAACCATAGTGCCCACCGTGGCCTCAAAGTCATCAGCCATTTCATTCATCGCGGCTTTTCGTTCGTTTTCCTGTTTGATTTCTTCATCAATCCGCATCTGGGCGGCATTTCGCTCTGCCTCTTCTGCCGCAACTGTCGCAGAAATATCTTCAACACTAACAAGCCATTCCTTAAACTGGCCGTTTCTGGCCGTTAGCGCGAACATCTTGGCTTCAAAATACATGCCATCTTTTTCAAAGCAAACTGGTGCAAGGTTTTGACCATTGCTACGAGCCAGTTTATCCTTGATCAAAGGAGAAACTTTGGCAATTGGCCCCAGAGGTTGGTCCTGTTCCGTTTCGACGCTGTGCAGATGGCTAGCAGCCGGGTTTTGATAAGTGATAGAAAGATCGGACCGATCGCAAACGAACATCGCCGATGGTAGCTGTTCAAACATTTGCTTCATTTGAAAAGCGCCGTGCGCCTCAACCCGCAGGATTTCGACGGCCCTCGCTAACCGGCCAATTTCATCGCTACGCGCGGTTCCTTCAACTGTTGTTCCGGAATCGCCTCTGGCAATTTTTGAAACGGCAACCTGAGTTCGCTTCAAAGGCCCAAACGCACGCACTTGCATAATAACACCGCTGCTCAGAATGATCACAAAGACCAAAAGCACAACCCATAACATATCCGTAAAAAGGGCGTTGCTGCGGTGAATAATCCCTGTTGCGCCTGCCTGCGCCGCCAAGGATCGCTTACTGACTTCCTGTTCCACACGGCTAACGAGACTTTCAAGCCGTTTCGTGATCGTCTCGGCAACCCCGTCAAACTCGCTCATTGACACGTTCCCCCCCGCAGGGCCTTCATCAACATAACGCTGCGCCATCGATCTGCCGACCCTATAATAGGGAGCAAACGCAGCCTTGACATCATCCAGTTGCACCGATAACGGCGTTAGCCCCAGTGATTGGGCATGCCCTTTGGCGGCGGCAACATGGCCATCAAAAAGGCGCGCATATTTTTCGGCCTTTAGAAAACCGTCATCCATACCGTTCAGGCCTCGCGTCGCAGAAATATCCGTTAACCACTGTTGAACTTGCACAACATCCAGCGCCACAGCATCAATCGCTCGCATAAGCGGCAGCACATCATTGGCAATCTCGCCGATCAACTCTTCTGTTATTTTCAAGTGTTTAGACTGAGATCCAAACCCTGACGTCATCGTAAGCATTAGCGTTGCCAGAGCTAAAATCGTCATGGCTGCCAAAATTAGGAACATTCGGCGCAAAGACATATTAGAAATCCAGTTCATATTTACAGACCCTTAATTAAGACACCCATAATACCAGTGAATCGCACCAATATCACGAAAAGACTACCAAAAGAATCATGTTTGACCGCAGAACATTCCGAGCGACCTTAATCGCGGCCCTAATAGAGCGGATTTATTACAAATTTAACTGCTTCTTGTCGCACTAAAGATAATAAATTTACCCCGCCCCTGCGCGGAATAAGCCGCGCGAAACATGCTTCAGTCAAGCAAGGGGTGCTTTTCTTTTTGTTCAGTATTGACGTTTTATTATTTATACCCGCGATAGGAACCTCTTACAGACTTTCACATTTCCACATCCAAGACCGCTGCCGCTAAAAATCCATTGTGCTAGGACCAGTTCAGTGACCAACGTTTGGATGCCGCACGGGATATTGGCTGACTGTTATTAACATGCCATTCACCCTATGTTTTCTTCAGTTTTTTCTGTAAGACAGCCAGCCCTGTCAGCGTAAATAATATAAGCGTCACATACAGCAAGCTTTGTTTGACGCTTGTGAAAAGGCTGGATGTGGCTACCAGGTTTTCGCTAATGTCAGGGAAAGCCTTTAGCATCAAGCGTATCTGGATGTTTTCGCCCCAATCTACAAAAGCCAACAGAAGCGGGACCAGCGCCAGCGACCATAGGCTGTCGCGCATCCGAAAGCGATACAGGAACCCTGCAAAAAAGCCGCTGTAAAAAAACGGAAACACCATATCAATAAGGTTGGCCCACAGGTAGGTGGCGCGGCCTTCCGCGCCTATGCCGCCAAGAATTGTCATCACTTCGGCTTGATCATAGGAAAACTGCAAATCAATCAGCAGACCTTCTAGGTTTGGAAGGTTTTTGAAAATGCCGAATGTAATCAGATTGAAACCTAAGAATGTGATCCACAATATACGTGTCTTGGCTACAAACTCCAAATACCGATTTAGCATTTTTCATCGCCTTTTAATATCTCGTGCAATTTGCCTTGTTTTTCATGCTGACACACTTTGCCAGCCGCATTAAAGTCTTTATTCGTAAAGACGACCTTTCAATTCAGCCGTAAGGGGCACCAACAAAGTGAAACGCGCCATCATTGATCTCAGCCTTGAACCTCGAGTCTATACCATTGATAAATTTATCAGCGACACTGAGTGTTCTCATATGATCGCGCGCGCTACGGGGGCGGGCATGAAACGCGCATTTGTTGCAGGCGCTGGGGAAGGCATAGTCTCGGAAGGGCGCACCAATACTGTTTGTTGGCTAGACCATACTGCCGATGCCGCAACCTCACGAATTGCTGAACGTGTTGCCGGACTGATTGGTCTACCGCTCAGCCACTCTGAGCGTTTTCAGCTAATATACTACGGAAAAGGCGCAGAGTACCGCCCACATTTTGATGCCTTTGATCCCGAAACTCCAGCTGGCAAACGAACATGGAAACAAGGTGGACAACGATTAATCACGGCGCTGGGTTATTTGAATACGCCCAAAAAAGGCGGCGGTACGGTGTTCCCCAAATTGGGCCTGTCGGTACCAGCTGAAAAAGGAAAACTTGTAGTTTTTCACAATTGTGAGGCAGGGACCATAGTACGGCATGCAAAAAGCTTGCACGGCGGCGCACCGGTTGAGGCAGGTGAAAAGTGGGCTTTTAATTTATGGTTCAGGGCTGAAGCACGTGTGTGAATTGGCAAACCCGTTTGGCTTTATATACGCAGCCTCTACATTGACCGCCTTTCGCGCCAAAAAAAGCTAGGAATGAACCTCGATAGCAGTCACACTACAGAAACACTACTCCCTGCAAGCAACTTTGAATTTTTGAGGCATACCCATGTTTAGCTTTTCGTTTGGACCAACTTCTTTGGATAGTCAGCTGAAAACGCTGGGGCTTACCGATGCTTATGCCGTTAATTTAGAAAAGGCCGCAGCATATGCTGCAACCCTTGCTGCAGGGAATTTGTTGCCATTCGCACGTCAGGCACCAGACGGTGACGATATGGCGGATATCAAAAAGGTAGCAGACCATATCACCGCCAACTTCAAAAACCTTATCGTGCTTGGCACCGGCGGGTCGAGCCTCGGCGCGCAGGCCGCAGTTGCGCTCGCTCGTTTTGCAGATGGGCGCGGTACCAGCATCCACACACCCGATAGCCTTGACCCCTTTGAGATGGACCTGCTATTTAAATCAATAGACCCCCGTGACAGCCATATATTAGCCATTTCAAAATCAGGCACTACCGGCGAAACGCTGGCCCAGTTACTGGCTTGCCGGGCTTGGCTAGAGGCGTCGGGCATAAGCAGGTCGCTTGCTGACCATTTTTCATTCGTAACTGAACCCGGCCCTCGGCCAATGCGGACTTACGCTGAAAAACTTGGCAGCCCGGTCATGGACCACCCCACTGATGTGGGTGGGCGTTTCAGTGTGTTAACAAATGTTGGCATGTTACCGGTTGCTGTATCCGGCCTGTCCGTCGAAGGCTTTAGGCGTGGCAGCAACCAAGTGTGCGACGCATTTGTGGCTGACCCTAGCAATGCTGCAGCGGTTGTCGGCGCGGCACTTATCCAAACCTTGTCTGAGCACAAAGGCATTACCCAGGTTATGATCATGCCTTATGCGGAAAGCCTGCGCGCTTTCACGCGCTGGCACGGGCAATTATGGGCAGAAAGTGTTGGCAAAAACGGCCTTGGCACCACGCCTATACGCGCAGTTGGCCCCGTGGATCAACACAGCCAATTGCAGCTGTTTCTTGATGGCCCCAATGATAAGTTCTGCACAATCATCACTGTGCCCAGCTACGACAAAGGCCCCCGGATCGATACAGCCGAGGCCAAGGCTTATGGGCTGGATTATATGGCAGGCCGCACCATCGGTGATATGGTAACATGCCAGTCACGTGCAACCCAAGACGCACTGCGGGCCAAAGGACGCACAGTACGCGAAATTGTAATCGGCGAACTGTGCGAAGAAAATTTGGGTGGTCTTTTTGTCTCCTACATGCTTGAAACGGTGATCACAGCGCACCTTATGGGGGTTGATGCCTTTGATCAGCCTGCTGTAGAACAGGGGAAAATACTCACGCGCCAATATTTGGGCGAATTGAATAATTAGGCGGTGGCACTTTTTCGGCCTGTTGAACACCAGTTAGAAACTGCCTGCGGGGAACCATTGAATGTTTAAACCCATCAAGAAGATCGTATTTCCTGTTGCCGGGTTGGGTACACGATTTTTGCCTGCCACTAAAGCGATCCCCAAGGAAATGCTACCCGTTCTTGACAAGCCCCTTATTCAATATGCGGTTGAAGAGGCCATTGAGGCGGGTATTGACCAAATAATGCTCGTGACCGGCCGCAACAAGCAAGTCATGGAAGATCACTTCGACCACGCCTACGAACTTGAAAAAATTCTACAGGAAAAAGGCAAACAGGCAGCGCTCGAAATTTCACGCTCTATGCTTCTGCCCGAAGGCAGTATCCATTATGTGCGGCAAATGAGACCGCGTGGGCTTGGGCACGCCATATGGTGCGCGCGCAATTTTGTCAACGGCGATCCGTTTGCTGTTGCTTTACCTGATGATCTGATCAAGGGGAAACCTGGCGCACTAAAACAGATGGTGGAAGCATACGGCCAAGTTGGCGGCAATCTTGTAGCGACAATGGATGTACCAAGAGAAGATACTTCAAAATATGGCGTTATCACGCCCGGCACCTACAATGGCAAGCTTGTCGAAGTAAAAGGGCTTGTTGAAAAACCACACCCCGAGGATGCCCCTTCAACAAAAGCCGTAGTTGGCCGTTATATTTTGCAGCCAGAGGTGATGGATCTTCTGGCGAATACCAAAGTTGGAGCAGGCGGTGAAATTCAGCTCACTGACGCGATGGCAGGGCTTATCGGGCAGCACCCATTTTACGCGTTGGAATTTGAAGGAAAACGCTTTGATTGCGGCAGTAAAATCGGCTGGTTAACAGCAAATCTTGCGTATGCTGCCGAGGATCCTGATTTGGCTGAACGGGTCAAAGAATTGGTAACGTTTTAACCGAAAATTGCCGTTGCAAAACTATATATTTTGTTTTTTCGCGGGGCGGGTCCATACGATAAGTTCGTAAATTGTCGCACCACGAAAAGCGACCGAGTTTTCACAGGCTAGCCCTGCGTAATTCGCAACATAAAACCCCGCGTTAAAATCCGCCGAGACGACCTCAACTGTTTCACAGAATTGCCCAAGCGTGCGCAACATGCGGTAGCATTCTTCAGCTTCCAACAAATAAAAAGGGCCATCACCAACTCGGAGGCAATTTTGGCCTTCCAATGAGCGTGCTTCTTTTAATAGACGGTCCGACAAAGCGATTTTATTGCTGCTATCCCACAGAGTAACAGAGCTAAAGCCAGGAATTTTTGGTGGAAGAGGAAGTGTCTGAACTACTGAAAAAATATCGTGGCCGCTTTTTTCGTGGACGGAATCAGCATAGTCAAATGGCCGATTTTTTAGCCAATGGCTTGTTTCCGAAGGCAGCTGTCCAATCAAAATTTCCCGCTGACGCCGCTGCTCGATTTGGCGGCGCAATTGCTGCATTCTTTCATCAACTGCCATTAAAGTACCACCGCAACTCAAAATACTAGAATTAAATTCCCGCATCCTGTGGTGTTGACTCCGTTTGTCCCTACTCAAATGCGAATATATAGTTTTTCTACCGTATAGTTGCTTAACAAAGCCTTAACTTCTTGCGAACGGCCACGCAAAGATACGCAGAGAAACACCGCTCACTCACTGAAATAAGGGATGACTAAAAACAGGCTGACCAGCCAGGCTCAAGCCCCATTAATGGGACTTGAGCCTGGCTTTTCGCGGTTAAAATCGTCTTCAAAGCGCACGATATCGTCCTCGCCCAAATAACTTCCTGATTGGACTTCGATCAACCGAAGTGTTATTTTCCCCGGATTTTCCAGCCGGTGCGTAGCACCGAGAGGTAAATAGACACTTTCGTTTTCGCTTAGCAACATAGTCTCTTTATTGCGCGTTACCACGGCGGACCCTTCAACAACAATCCAATGCTCGGCGCGGTGATGATGCATCTGTAGGCTCAGGCGCTTTCCCGGATAAACCTGGATCTCCTTAACCTGAAAACGGTCTCCTATATCCAGTGTTCGGTAATTGCCCCACGGACGATAAACAGTGGCATGAAAATCAGCCTCTGCGCGTTTCTCGGCCTTGAGCTTGGCAACAATTTTTTTGACATCCTGATCCCGGTTTTTATCGGCAACCATCACCGCATCATCAGTCGCAACGATGATCAGGTTTTCAACACCAACAGTCGTCACCAAATGGCCGTCGCCGTGGATAAAGCAATTTTTTGTGTCGACGGTTATGATATCGCCAGCGCACACATTACCGTGGTCATCGGCCTCTTGAACATCAGCGAGCGCCGAGAAACAGCCCACATCTGACCAACCAAAATCAGCGGGCAGAACCGCCGCACGGCTGGTTTTTTCCATGATAGCATAATCGATACTCTCAGCGGGCACCGCACCAAACTCTGCTTCACCCAATCGATGAAAATTCATGTCAGGTGTCGCTGATTCCAGCGCTTTTTTGCACGCCGCCAGCATAATGGGTTGATGGCATTCAAATTCAGCTAAAATGCTACTAGCTGCAAACATAAACATGCCGCTATTCCAGTGGTAGCCGCCATCTTTCAAGTATGTTTCGGCAGTAGTTTCGTCCGGTTTTTCCTTAAAAGCCGCAATAGTATATGCGCCCTTAGCACCTTCAATTTCTTCACCTTCGGCGATATAACCATAGCCAGTCTCAGCGCGCATAGCCTCCATGCCAAAACAAACAAGGTAGCCTTTTTTCGCAGCACAGGCGGCGGCATTCACCGCTTTGTGAAAACCGGGCGCATCAAGGATCACATGGTCTGATGGCAAAAAGAGCAGCAATGCGTCTGCATCCAATTCTGCAGCCCTAAGTGCGGCTATCGCCACCGCAGGCGCTGTATTGCGTCCCATCGGTTCCAGCAGCACACCTGACAGTTCAATGCCTGCTTTGGCAGCCTGTTCATTGATCATAAAACGGTGATGTTCATTCGCCACCACAAGCGGGGCGGCAAAACCATAGGCTGGAGCGACCCGTTCCAGCGTCTGAGTAAAAAGGCTTTTTTTCCCGAGAAGCGGCAAAAATTGTTTTGGGTACTTGGAACGCGACAGCGGCCAAAGGCGCGAACCGGCACCCCCGGAAAGGATCACTGGATAAATCGTCTTTTTCATCTACCACTCCAAGAAATTACCGAAATATCATAATCTTAACAATTACAGAACTATCTCGTGTCCTATGTATTTCGTCAACTAAACAGGCCTATAAATCCGACAATTCATTCACATTCAGCCACCCAACATTCGAATTTTCTTTATCTACCATAGGCGCCTCTAATACAAACTCCAGCCCGCAGGCCGTTGCTGCCGCCTTCCCTACTAAACTGCGTACCATTAAATTGTCGCCCTGAATGATTTTGATCTCAGCTGCAGCTTCGTGCTGCAAAGCTTGCTCCAATAAAGCGGCTTCATGTTTTAACCATTTTAAAATCGGCATATCCCTCGGCATAGTCCCCGAAAAAAGCGCGCCGTATTCAAATGAAACTCCATTATTTTGCACGAAATCAGTTGAAAATCGGGTTGAAAATCCAAACTTTAAAAGCTGTTCTGCGTCATTTAATACTGCTAGCGCTTGTTGGTATTCAACCGCCTGCCACACAAAAATTAATCGACAAAGAAGCTGTCGTCCGGCATCGCGGTCAGCGCGCAAATAGGCCTGTTCGAGTGAAATTTCCAGCCGCGTGCGATCACGGCAGGTATCAATATCAACTGGCTCAACATCACCTTCACGCACGCTGATGAGTTTGATGCGACCTGCAAATCCGATGCGTGATTGGTTGAGCGTACGGGCCAGCTCGACAAGTGCAAACGCCGCGCCTTTGGGTTTCTTTACCCACAGATACTGCGGGGATAATTGACTGGCTTCATCCGCAAAGAAACTCTGATGGACAAATTTTTGCTCTGCCGTTAATTCGCGCCCAAACACTGTAAAATATCGTACCGTAGCCGAAACAGCACCACGTTCGCTTGCCTTTCTGCCAGTCATGATTTCCATATGCAGGCATCTTAGCTGGGCACGGCCAAGGAAAAACAAACGACGAAGGGGTCTGCGCGGCAGTATAATTCTCTCAGGTTTCCAAAGCCCAAAAGCCGCGAACCGAGACAAAGCGAAATCAATCTTGCCCAATACGCGGTATGTAACAAGCTCGATCACAAACGTGCACGCAGCTGGTCAAAGAAATGGGTAGATGTTTTTAACGGTGCTGTCGCCTGTGCCCAGTTTTCTAACAAAAGCGCTCGTTCTGGCTGGCCAGCCGCATCAAGGGCCGCAAGGCAACTCTTTGTACAGGTTGCCATTTCTATTGGGTCAAACCGAAAAATAAAGTCATCAATACCCAACACAGTGCCCGCCATATTGTTCGCCAAAACAACGGGGCAACCGAAACTTGCCGCCGTATTTGCCACACCTGAATTTAGGCCATCAGGGTGCGCACAAACCACCACATCGGCCGCCCTAAAAAAGCTTTGCACATTTTGGTCGTCAACATGGCCCAGATGAAATTGCACATCCAGGCGCCCTACAACCTGCTGGAACAATTTTTCCAAATAGGCGGGATCGGTTGCAGCACCCGCAATCACGACTTGGGCTTTGCCGTTTGTCACGCTTTGAAGAGCGTCTAACTGTTCCAGGAATTGCCGGATACCTTTTGAGGGACCAACGCCGCCAAACAGCAAAAATACCTTTTCCTCGGGCTGCAAGCCCAAAGAAAGCCGTGCCTGGCTTTTTGAAATATAATCGCCGTAAACCCCGTGATAGGATGGGTGTGATACCTGAAATATCCTGTTTGCAGGCAAATCATAGTGCTCAGAACAAAGGGCGCGCGTTTCGGGGTTCATAATGTGAATATGATCCACCAATTGAGCGAATTCAGCGCGCAACAGTATTTCCTCGTCCAGAAATTTAGCTTCATGAGATGTGATATTATGCACAGTCCAAACGATTGGGCGACCAGCGTCTTTTTGACGTTTCACAGCCTCCAGAAACGCTGTCACCGCCTGTCTTGCACCTCTGCCATTTTTAGCCCCGGCAAATAAAGTATGAATCCAGTGATAATGGACAATCAATTTCAGACCTATTGGCACATTTTCAAGCTGATCCAGCGCCTCAATGCCCATGCTTGCAAAACCTTTTCCTAAGTCAGCAGAATAAAGCATGCGTAAGAACGGGTTTCGCCGAACAAATGGATAAACCGCCAGCAAATAGCCATGCTCAAGATCAAATCCTTGCACAGCAAGCGCAGACGAAGCATCTAAACATTCTTCCTGAAAAGACCGTCCTGTTTTTTTATGACGAAGACCGTGCATGTGTTTTATTAGTTCCCCTGACGCCGTCTCACCCAACAAATGCAACATCTCTGTCACCGTTTTCCCCAGTTGGGCCTTTCAATTCAGATACTCTTTTAATATAAAGGCCTGATTATTGGAACCAGTCTTATTTAGGTCTTTTTATGGGTGCCGAAGAATTATCCTTGCCCGGTGTTTTTCTGTTTTCGCCGAAACGTCACGGTGATGATCGCGGTTTTTTTTCAGAAACTTTCAAAGCACGGGAATTCGAAGAAACTGTGCCCGGCATCGCGCTAGTACAAGACAATCATTCCTTGTCACGCGACCCTGGTGTGATCAGGGGCTTACATTTTCAAACCCCGCCCCATGCACAGGGCAAGCTTGTCCGCGTACCGCGTGGTCGTGTGCTTGATGTCATTGTGGATTTACGGGTTGGCTCTCCCACATATGGCAAGCATTTGGGGGTCGAATTATCCGCTGATAACTGGCAACAGCTTTGGGTTCCACCCGGATTTGCACATGCATTCTGTACTTTGGTCCCTGATACCGAATTTTGCTACAAAGTGAGCGATTATTATGCCCCTGACTGCGATGCCGGTATTGCCTACGACGATCCGGACCTTGGCATCAGCTGGCCTTTCGAGCCAGACCAAGTGATTCTTTCGGAAAAAGACCGCGCTTTGCCTCGCCTCAAAGACTTCGCCTCGCCATTTCTCTTTAATGAGGCGCAAAGGAACAACGCATGAGAATAATTGTAACAGGCGGCGCAGGGTTCATTGGTTCTGCTGTTTGCAGATATTTGGTTAAAGATCTCGGGCATACAGCCATCAATGTCGACAAGCTGACTTATGCTGGCAATCTTGAGACCCTCAGCGAAATCGACAATAGCCCCAATTACCACTTCGAAAAAGTTGATATCTGCGACCGTGCTGCGCTCGACAGGGTGTTTGCCCAGTACCAACCAGACGCGGTGATGCATTTGGCGGCAGAAAGCCACGTCGACCGATCCATCACAGGTGCTGGAGATTTTATTCAAACCAACATCGTTGGCACTTTTAATTTACTGGAGGCCGCCCGTGCCTATTGGCTTGGCTTGGACGATGCTGCCAAAACAGCGTTTCGTTTTCTCAATGTTTCAACCGACGAAGTCTACGGCAGCCTCGGCAATGATGGATTATTTGAAGAAACTACACCTTACGACCCCAGTTCGCCCTATTCTGCATCGAAGGCTTCAGCCGATCATTTGGCGAACGCCTGGTTTGAAACCTACGGGTTCCCTGTGGTTATTTCCAATTGTTCCAACAATTATGGGCCATACCATCTGCCGGAAAAGCTAATTCCGCTGGTGATCCTTAACGCGATTGACGGGCAACCGCTGCCCATTTATGGCAACGGCCTCAATATTCGCGATTGGCTTTTTGTTGATGACCATGCATCTGCGCTTTTTACTATTCTAACCAAAGGCCGGCTAGGCGAAAAATATAACGTTGGTGGTCGCAACGAACGCACTAACCTGGATGTTGTGAAACGCATCTGCGCCATCCTTGATGAGATGCGCCCCAAAAACAGCGCCTATGAGAAGCAAATCACCTATGTAACGGACCGCCCTGGGCACGATGCGCGGTATGCCATTGACGCCACCAAGCTGGAAACCGAACTGGGGTGGAAAGCCTCTGAGAATTTCGATACGGGCATTGAAAAGACCGTAAAATGGTATCTCGAAAACGAATGGTGGTGGGCACCCTTGCGCACCCATGCAGCCGAACGCAAAGGCGTATTGAAGGGCAAATAAGCAATGCGAGTTTTTGTCGCCGGTGCATCTGGCCAAGTTGCTCTTTCGCTGCGGGAAGCCGCAAGGTCTGCGGGCATCGAACTGAAAACAGCGGGTCGTCCTGGCTTTGATCTAAATGATTGTGCCGCCTCCCAGCGTGCCATTGAGGCTTACAGGCCCACGGCCATCATAAATGCGGCGGCTTATACTGCCGTTGATGCAGCCGAAGACAATGAAGCAGAGGCCACCCAGATCAATGCGGATGGCGCAGCCATGCTAGCGACCATCGCTGCTGATCTGGGCGTGCCCTTCCTGCATATATCCACCGATTATGTTTTCGACGGCAGCAAAGACGACGCTTACACAGAAACCGACGCGCCCTGCCCAACTGGCGCTTATGGCCGCAGCAAGCTTGCAGGTGAAATCGCGGTTTCAGCAGCCAATACAGACGCGATGATTTTTCGCACCGCTTGGGTCTATAGCCCATTTGGCAAGAATTTCTGCAAAACTATGCTAGCGCTGGCAAAAACACGGGATGAGCTGGGCATAGTTGGCGACCAATGGGGCAATCCCAGTTACGCCCCTGATATCGCAACAGCACTTCTTGCAATCATTGTCAAAATCGAAACCACGGGCTGGCGGCCTGAATATGCGGGCCTATACAATTTGGCTGGCTCAGGCGATACAAATTGGCACGCTTTTGCGTCTGAAGTTCTGCACTGCGGTGCGGCTTTTGGCCACCGCATGCCCAAGGTCAAAGCCATCACCACAGCCGACTTTCCAACCGCCGCAGTAAGGCCTTCTAATTCAAGGCTCGACTGTTCGAAGGTGAAAGCCATTTTCGGCGTATCAATGCCTGATTGGCAAAAAAGCACTGCAGCTTGTGTTAAACGGCTTTTCGAAGACGGCGCGCTGGGCTAGGCTCAGGTAAATTTATAGGCATTTGGAGGTTCCCGCTGGGGCTGTCCAGCAATTCCGGGGGAAACACTATGAAGGGTATTATTTTGGCGGGCGGCCTTGGCACGCGGCTTTACCCCATCACCAAATCGATCAGCAAACAGCTTTTGCCGATTTACGACAAGCCAATGATATATTACCCGCTAACCACGCTGATGCTGGCCGGCATTCGCGAGATATTGATTATCAGTTCACCTAACCATCTGCCCCTGTACCGCGATTTGCTTGGGGATGGCTCACAGTGGGGCATCAGGCTGGTATATGCTGAGCAACCGGAACCCGGCGGCCTCGCACAAGCCTTCCTCATTGGTGAAGATTTTATCAGCGGCGATACCTGTGCGCTCGCGCTCGGTGATAATATCTTTTATGCGGCTGGATTCACACAGTATTTGCAACAAGCTAGCAACGTTACAGACGGAGCCTATGTTTTTGCCTACCCGGTTGGAAACCCCGAAGAATTCGGCGTGGTTGAAATGAGCCCCGATGGGCGCGCTTTATCGATCGAAGAAAAGCCTGCGAACCCGAAAAGCAACCTCGCGGTTACCGGCCTGTATTTTTACGATAAAAATGTCGTGGATATCGCCAAAGAGATCAAACCGTCGGCGCGCGGCGAACTGGAAATTACCAGCGTCAATGACGAATACCTAAAGCGCGGCACCCTAAATGTAGTTAAATTGGCCCGCGGCACTGCGTGGCTTGATACCGGCACAGTTGATAGCCTGTTGCAGGCCAGCCAATTTGTACAAACCATCGAGGCACGCCAAAGCCTGAAAATTGCTTGCCCCGAGGAAGTTGCATGGCGATCAAAATTTATCGATAGCGAAAAATTATTGGAAGTGGCTGCCGACTATAAAAACAGTTACGGCGACTATCTAAAAGGGCTGTTAAAGTACGACTCTGACGGCCACCTTTAGGCAGTAATTCTCATGTTTCTTTGGCCCAGAAAAACACCTGAAATATGCTCACCGGAAGACGTGCGCTTTTTTCTGCTGCTTTGTTTGGGCCACGAAGCCGAACATGAAATTGATATTTCCCGCCGAGCGGGCACCCGCTGTTTCTCGGTATTGAAGAGTCTATTGGCGTCGCGCGAATTCATCTGCGGGGTGTTAGAGCCACTTAAATTACAAAAGTCTCCCGTTTGCATGCCCTACAGCCCGACGCAGCAGATAGTGTTAAAAAAGGGTGCTAAACGCCACCTGAATATTTCGCTAAGTCACGCAGAAAACCATATCGCAGCGCTGAAAATAGCAGCCACAAGCAGCCGCTTTCTGAGAGCACTGGAAAGCGCCGACAAGGGATATTCTGCGGGTTGGTTTGTTGAAACTATCACAAAACTGGACACGCCAAAAAGTCAGACAATTATCGGCGCGCTTGATGATTTAACGCCCAATAGCTGCCATGGTTATGCATTGGATACGGCCCGGCCCGGCGAAATGCTGAGCCTGGATTTTTTTATAAACGGCTATTATATTGGAACCAGCAAAACTGGTGGCCAGCGCAGAGATATAGAAGAAATTTATCCTGGCTTTGCCAACACAGGCTTCCAGCACCTTATCCATTTGCCCCCCCATCTGGCAGGACTGGATCATCTGGTTCTATCGGTTTTTGATCACAGTTCCAGCGCACCAATTTGTCTGGCAAAAGAATTTCCCAACATGGGCGCGCGTAACCAGCATCATACTTTGAAACTTATACAAGCCCTTGAAACTGCCAAAACAGCCAGCTCTGCAGCACTACAGGCCGCCATTGGCGAAATTGAAGAGGCCATGCCAGCGCTGCAGCAATATGCCGCCTTCCCGCTTGGTGCCTATGCCCAGTATAAGCAGCTATACGCTGATGCTCCCGCGCCAGAAACGACGCCACTTGCTGAACAGGCAGGTCTTATTTTTCCAGGTGAATGCGACAGCCTGAAAGTTGATCGAGCCAACGGTTGGTTCCAATACGCAGCAGCAAAAAAAACAGAGGCCGTATTGTTTTTTAGTGATCACGAGCAACAGCAAGGCACTGCACCCTGCGCCCCTATAATCAAAACGAACTTTGATTATGAAGAACTGCTAACCCGCCCGGATTGCGCGCAGGCGTTCGCTGTTAGGCCTGATGTACCGGCTTTGCTTGGGCAAACACATACTGATATTGCTGACATTGATGCGGCTACCCTTTGGCTGCTTGTCTATGAAAAACTCGGCAACAAAGGTTTTTGCCATATCCCTCAAATATTGTTCCGCGCTTCGAAAACCTTGCCTAACCTTCAGCAATTTCAAGATGCTGTTGATGCCCATTTTTTCAGGACAGGAAGCAACGCAAAAACAACATTGAATGCGACCGACAATTACTCCTGCGATCCTGTGGATCACCTGCGCATAGACTGGCCGCTTGATGACGAGATGCCATTAATGGCCATTATCATTCCCATGCGCGATACGCTTGATCTAACCCGCGACTGTATCTACAGCGTGCGTGCTACTCTCGCGCATCCAGAGGCGACCGAAATCATCATTGTTGACAATGGCAGCAGTGACCCGGATACCAAAAATTGGTTGCGCAATGCTGACGCGATGGACGGTATCCGCGTTTTGCTACATGATGCACCGTTCAATTGGTCCGAGATCAACAATGCCGCGGTAGCCGCAAGCAAAGCCGAATATCTTCTTTTTCTCAATAACGATACGACAGCTCTCGATATTGGCTGGGATACGGTATTGCGCGGTTATCTAAACCGAAAAGATGTGGGCCTTGTTGGGGCACGGCTTTTGTTCGAGGATGGCACTATCCAATTTGCTGGCTATGTAGTGAACCCGGTAAATATCGCCATGAAAGAAGCTTACGGTGAACACCCCGGCAAAGGCGGTTATAATCATCGCAGCCGCCTTCCTCATGCTTCTTCGGCGCTTATCGGCGCGTTCATGGGATGCCGCAGAGAGGTTTTTGAACAGGCTGGTGGCTTTGATGCCCAGCGCTTCCCTGTTGCCTACAATGATATTGATTTTTGCCTGACAGTTCGCGCGAACGGTTACAAAGTTCTTTATGTACCCGCAATCACATTTCATCACCACGAATCTAAAACCCGCGGCTACGACGCGTTGGATGAAGCCAAAAATGCCCGTGAAAATATCGACCGAGAAACCTTCCTCCAAAAATGGGGTGAAAGACTTGTCTTCGACCCTTGGTATTCCGAAGCTTTTACAATGTGCGAACCCACACATTCGTTTCTTGCCGCGCCCAAAAAAATGGCTATAAGGACTGACTTCGAGGTCAATAGCAATTGGGGGGGTACGATTAGGTGAAAAATCCATTTAACTCTTTTCGGAAAAATTCCTGGCCCCTTGCCAAGGTCAGTAAGGCCTTGGAACATACAGGATTATTTGATCAAACCTGGTATCAGCGCACATACTCTGAAGTGTCGGCGAGCCCGCTTAACCCGTTTGATCACTATATTCTGGAAGGGGAAGAAAAAGGCTATCAACCAAATCCATATTTCCAACCCGATTGGTATAAGAAGCAGTCCAAGGGTGCCCGCCGTGGCAAAATGCCTGCATTGTTACACTATGCTCGACTTGGCTGGAAAAATGGTAAAGACCCCTCGCCTGCTTTTTGCGGCTCGCTATATAGCGAGCAGTATACTGAGACTGCGTCATTGCATATATCCCCGTTGCAGCATTTTTTGCAGATCGGCCAATACACAGGAAAACTCGCTTTCCCGCGCTCCGTCAAATTCGCTGAGAATAGTGATGAATTACTACACGACATGCTGTTGATAGCGGATAGCGGCCTTTTCAAAAGCGATTGGTACCGCGAATATTATTCCGATATGTGGGCAAACAATATGGACCCGCTGGTTCATTTTGTAACCCTTGGCCACATGCAGGACCGGAAACCCAATCCAATTTTCGAGACCTGTTGGTACCGCCAGCAACACACAAGCGATGTCGGCAAGCAAAACCCGCTGGTAAGCTTCATTCTTATCGGCGAAAAAAAAGGCTTTAACCCGGCGCCAGATTTTCACACCAACAGCTATTACAAGCTTCACCCGGCGCTTAAAAAGAAGGGCGGCAGCGCGCTTGCGCATTATTTGCATGTTGGTCTACCGCAAGGAGAAGACAAACCGCAGTCGCAGGTCAGAAAACAAGCAACAGCAAAAAAAGCGTTTTTGCCGAGTGCCAAGCTGCCAATAGCACAAGACTTGCGGGCTCTGTCCGACTTTGAGACAAAACCACTGTCGCCCGATGCACTGAGCTATGATCCCGCCGCGCTGAATATTCACTGGGTAATTCCTGACTTCGCAGCGGGTGGTGGTGGCCATATGACAATTTTCAGGATGGCGCGCTTTCTGGAATATAGTGGCCACAAGCAGACCTTCTGGATCAATAATCCCAGTATGCACGAAAACGAAGCGAATGCTGCCGATACAATATTGAAGCACTTCCAACAATTTACAGGAACCGTAAAATTCCTGGACAAGCGCTTTGAAAGCGCCAAAGGCGACGTTGTAATTGCCACCGACTGCTGGACAGTATGGCCGACCCTATCGGCCACAAATTTCAAGCGGCGCTTCTATTTTGTCCAGGATTTTGAACCAAGTTTCCACCCAATGGGCTCGCACTATTTGGCCGCCGAGCAAACATACAAACAGGACATCGATTGCATCTGCGCCAGCCCTTGGCTCGCCAAGCTAATGGTTGAAAAATATGGGCGCTGGGCCTCGCATTTTTGGCTCGCTGCCGATAATGAACTGTATCATCCGCCAGTAAAACTGCCCGCAAACAAGCGCCCGCGCATTGCTTTTTATGCCCGCCACTTTACCGCACGCCGAGCTGTCGAGCTTGGCATGCTTGCGCTGGAAGTGGCCGCCAACAAAGGCCTCGATTTTGAAGTTGATTTTTTTGGTGCGCCAATCGAATTTAGCCAAGCGCCCTTCCGGTTTAAGGATCACGGCGTGGCCAGCCCCGAACAGTTGGCTACAATATTCCAACAAGCCGATATCGGTGTTGTTTTTTCTGCCACCAATTATTCTCTGGTGCCGCAGGAAATGATGTCGTGCGGGCTGGCTATCGTTGAACTGAAAGGCGAAAGCACTAGCTGCATTTTCCCGGCTGATACCGTAACGTTAGCGGAACCCCACCCGGTCAAAATCGCAGATGCCATAGCCGACTTGATCAATGACGCTAAAAAGCGCCAAAATCAGGTGGCCACCGCGAGCAAATGGGTGAACGGCTTTAGCTGGAAAGCATCGGCAAAAGCCGTTGAGGCGGCATTGCTGGAACGCTTAGCGGACAGTGATTTTGAAGCGAAATCCATGCCTAAACAAAATGGCAAACTAGCTATCCAAAAGCCGATGGCCTCGGTTATTATCCCAACACTTGATGCAGGACCCGGGCTAGCGCGCGTGCTGGAAGCCGTTACCAACCAGAAAACGCCCTGGCCCTATGAGGTGTTGGTTATTGATAGTGGCTCAACCGACGGCACCCTTGAATTGATACAAAAATACCCATGCGTAAAGCTGCATCAGATCGATAAAAAAGACTTCAATCATGGGGGCACGCGGAACCTGGGCGCGCAGCTTACAACAGGCGAGTTTATAGCCTTTTTAACCCACGATGCGCTGCCCGCCAATGAAAATTGGCTCTATAATCTTGTGACCGCCTTGGCCAAACATCCTAAGGCAGCAGGGGCTTTTGGCAAACATTTACCTTACGCCGAGGCGTCAGCCTTTACAAAACGTGACCTGAACACACATTTTGATTTAATCGCAGCCCACCCGCTTTATGTAGACAAAAAGACAAACAAAAAGCGCTATGATGACAAGGATCAAGGCTGGCGCCAATTCCTGCATTTTTACAGCGACAACAACAGTTGCATGCGGCGCTCTGTGTGGAAAAAAATCCCATACCGGGAAGTGAAATTCGGCGAGGATCAGATTTGGGCTGATGATATTATCAAAGCCGGTTACGGTAAGGTTTATGCAATTCGGGCGGCTGTATATCATTCACACGACTTTGCCCCCGAAGAAAACCGTGAGCGCAATATGATAGAAGCAGCTTTCTTTAAACATTTTTTTGGCTATTCCCTGATCAAAGACCAAGAAGAGCTTACGCGCAATATTACGTTCGCCAATAAGCATGACGAGGCCTGGGGCGCAGAGCACCGGATAGGCAAGAGGGAAATCCAAAAGCGGACTTTGCTGAATGAGGCGCGCCTGAAAGGGTATCTTGAGGGCTGGGCTTCGGATACGAAAACGATGTTCTAGCGATGCTACCGTTCAACCCTAAACCTGTTTTATAGACAGTCCGCTTTCTTTCGGGCCGCCTGTTACGTGGATTGCATGTTCAAGCCGTGTTTCGATCAGGTCCGCAACTTTGGCGCGGTCGAACGGCTCGCCGAGAAACTCAAAAAGCCCGGCATAAGCGTCAGGGTTTCCAGCATGATCTTCATAATGCATCATGTGACACCGTTCAGGGTATTTGGCCGCATAGGCTGTATAAAGCGCATCGCAGCCTTCAATGATAGCGCGCACACGTTCGGGCTTCATCGTCGCCCACCAGCTGGATTTTGATACATTTTCCCAACCACGCATATTGAAAACAAATTTGCTATTGGCAAAATTACTGTGAATAAAATCGAGGTAAGGCTCAAACAAATCATCACCGGCCTCGTGAAACCGAATTTCCTTAAAACCCACGACCCGCGCTGTTTCTGGGGGCCTGATGATTTCCTCAAGAAACGCTTGGCAAACCTTCGCGCCGAACTCAGCAGGACGAATAGCGTCCGCACCGTACCAGGGATTGGTTTCACCGTGCTGATTTTTGCCAAACTCAAAGCGCGCCTCATAGGCCCGCCGCCATGCCAGATACAAAGGATAAAGCGTGTGATTATTTTCGCCGCGAATAAAATAGCCATCTATAGACTGCAATACCCGCTGCAGCAGCGTCGAGCCCGAGCGACCGTAAGTCACAATAAAAACATGGCCTCTGTTACCAGCGATATCTTCCGTAGCCCTGTTCACAACCTATTCCTTTTCACGACATAATGAGACCTGTTTTAGTTTAGTTCAGTGCATCAAGATTGTATATATTTCACGCACATAGCATAAAGTCCTGCATACAGTTAGTCGTTTGCATAGGAATTTCATGACACTTGTTAAGACATTGATGATTTTACCTGCGCCGGATAGCACTGGCCTTTCCACGTTAGAACTGGCCTGCGCCGCAAGTGCGCACGATTCCCTGATATATGAAAAGTCAGTGAAACTCCTTCAATCATCAGACAATGCTATACCAAATTATATATTAGCCGTTACACCGCAAAACCTTGGTGCCGCCCATCAACTCGGCGCAAAATATGGGGCGAAAGTCTTTGGAAGCAACTGCACAGCAGGCATACTTAATGCGCACGCTGCAGGACTTCCCAAAAGGGCAACAGTCCACTGCTATACTGATCAGACAGGTTTGTTAATTACAGCACAGTATTTACCGCCCATGCCAGATGACCTAAGCTGTGATCTTTCCGCCATCAACCAAGCGGCACCAAAGCCGATTGAAAAACTAGCCGTCGAATTACAAAATACTTTTAACATGCAAGGGGCTTGGCATTTTCAGGCGGATGCCGATGGCGGCAACATGCAAATAATGCCATGGGCCGATCCACAGCATGCCCAGCTTTTTCGCGCAATCGGTATCAATTGGTACGCGCTTATGGTGTTTGAAGCGATGGGCAGGCCCATTTCTATCCTGCGCCAACCCTTAACTGGCACTGCAACATTGCATAGCAACAGAACGACAAGTCTGCACATACCGTTTAAAACCGTTTATTTGGATTTTGATGATACGCTGATTGTTCACTCAGCCATTAACCCGCACGCGATGAAGTTTCTGCAGGCCTGCAATAACAACCAAATAGCAGTTCACCTAATCACCAGACATTTCCAAGACCCGCTCATAACTCTAAGCGCTTATAATATTGATTCAAAACTTTTCACTTCGATCATTTGGATCACCGATGGCAGCGCAAAAAGCACCCATATAAAAATTGATTCAGCAATCTTTATTGACGATTCTTTTCAGGAACGCATGGAGGTGAGTGAAAGACTGAAAATTCCAACTTTTCCGCCCGATAGCGTCGAGGCCTTTCCAGTTCCTAGTCGAAAAAAATTGTCCTTTGATAGTGTATGAAAGGAAAAATGTCTTTCTATTCAATTTAACTTAGATAATATTGTGGGACCCACCTGATTTTTCGGTGAGAAACATAGCATTAGTTCGTTTTCGCTGCTTTCACTCGAAAAGTAGAATTCTAACTCGGCAATTGTGCCGCTAGTGAACTTTATCTATCGGTTCGAAAGGTCGGAAACAAAAAAGAGGCGAAATGAGGTTAAAGCATTGCATTATGGGATCTGGCGGGTTTGGCCGAGAAGCTCTAGTCTGTCTCTTAGATACATTTGCAGTTAACAACCGGGATCATACTGACCAAATCGTGTTCATGGTGGACGACGCATTCTATTCAGATACCTACATTATGGGTATCCCTGTCATTAAACGGTCTGAATTCAAACCCCAAAATTATAGAGTTTCGGTCGCAATTGGTGACCCCGTGAAAAGAAAAAACGCAGTAGAAGCGCTTCCTAAAAACACTATCTTCGAGTCAATTATTCATCCCAGTGCAATAATTTCAAAGTGGGTTGAGATTGGACAAGGCAGTATTATTGCGGCTGGCGTAATTGCGACATGCGGCATAAAGATCGGCGCACATGCACACCTGAACTTGAACACCACAATCGGACATGACTGCAAAATAGGCACCTTTTTTACTACTGCCCCGGCGACAAATATAAGCGGCAACTGTACATTTGGAGATTGTGTATATTTTGGTACAAATTCTTCTGCACGCGACAATATTAAGATATGCCAAAATGTAACTATTGGAATGGGAGGCGTTGTTGTAAAAGATATAACAGAAAGGGGTGTCTATATAGGTAATCCGCTCAGAAAATTATCCATATAACCCCACCCAGCTTAACCCCTGCATCAACAAAAATCGTGGCTATTTTGCAAACTCGTGAAATGTGTACTGAAGGCTCATACATCATCATTTTCCGTTATTCGTCATCTTTTCTAAACTTTCAAATTTCCAAGCTTTATCTGGCGAAGATTTCAGCACTTCATGCTGTCTATAGGCGGCCTCAATCACTTGCCCAAATTCAGCGCAACTACTGTCCGGGCTAACCATCATTTTTAGTTCATAATCAAAGGTGGCATTAGCTTGACTGATGGCAACACGCTCATCATCATTTTCAATGAGTCTTAACACCGCCAACACATAGTTTTCCACAGTGTCTGCTGAAAGCCATTTTGGCTGCTTCATTTGAGACACCATCTCAGAATCGTTAAGGGCATGAGCTTCGTCACCCTTCAAATTCACGACAGGCAAACCCAGTGGTCCAGCATCTAAAATGCCATTTGTTGCTCCAAATGGAAATGTACTTAAGAAAATGTCACAAGTATTGAGGTTCTCAATGTAAACATTATAGTTTGACCGCGGCAAAACCGTCGCATTTAACATGCTTTCCACTCGCCGTTTGAATGCCTGAAATAAGGCCCCTGTTCCATTTGGAAAGAATACAAATTCGATCCTTTTTTTTGCATTCTTCTGAATCTGTCCGCAAACTGCCAGAAATTGCGGCGTTATCTTTCGTGACCAAGCCGGAACAGCAATACGCAACGGGCGAGGATTTGTGTGAATTTTAGGTTGCAAAGGTACAGCATCCGCCCGATGTTCATAACGTGAACCAGAGGGCCAATAGAGAATTTTCTCATAAATCGTATTTTCATCACCAACCAAACCATCAACCATTACTGCATAATCTATACAGGTTGATGTAGAAGTGGCTGGATGACCAAATGTCATTACCTGAACAGGTGCTATCCTTAGATTTGATCCCAGAATGCTCATCAAACGCATACCTATGCTGGGGTAATATACCACATCGGGGCGGTAAGATTTTGCTTTGTCGAAGAATGGCTTTGGATTGGCGGCACTGAACTTTGTATCGTCAACCTTATCAAACATATAGTGCAGTTTTTCGTCGCACTTACCGTCTGGCGACATATAAATCAGCTTAAAACGGTCCTTTAGGCTGCGAATAGCCGGGCCATAACAGCGGTGCATTGCATGTACGCTGTTGTAAAGCTCAGCCATAACTATCAGCGTTGGCTTGCGCTTTACGCCGCGCCTTCCGCCTGCCACTTCGGTAACATCAGTAATATCTTGTTCAGCCAGCCAGCGACGCACAAGAATATTCATGGTTTTTTTAATGTCGTGTTTATGCGGCGCGTCGGCATAACTACAGCCCATATAAGCGGGGCCCAGGTTTTGAATAAGCTGTCTTGTTGGTGTGACATTTTCCCAGTGCGCGCCTGACGCCAACAGCTTTGTGCGCGCCTTTTCAGCGATCGGCGACCATAAAAGCTGTTCGGACAAAAATCCATTCAGTAACGGCCATGTAACATCCGGATTTTGCCGCAAAAAAAGATCAACCATCGGTTCCGTCATTGCGTTCAAGGAAAGCCCACAAAAAAGCTTGGGGATATCCTTTCCCTGCAGGTGAATTTTTCCGTCCTCACCTTTTGTCGACAAACGCCCGATAAAATGGCCTGTGCCCCGATAACCGCTGGTCTCAAAGGTTTGGCTAATTACCCTTTTGAACTGTGAAAACACCATTAAAGCTGATTTTTTCAGTCCAAAATCTGGGTGGGTCAGCAGGTTGGTAATCGCCGCAGCAAAAACAGTGGCTTCATGCTCAACAGCAGCGTTAACACTGGAAAGTTGCTTACCAAAACCTTCCTTGCTTCCCTCCAAAATTGTACAGATCGCACCAAGTTCTGATACAGCTTTATCAAACTCGGCAAGCGCGACAAGGCGTTCGAAATTTTCAATCTTGATCGTCAGCTGCGGTGGCTTTTTCTCGCTCATATTTGTCACACTATCCTTGCCAAAACGGCACAAATTTTCTTAATGTCGTCCTCGCGCAAAAACGCGTGGAATGGAAGCCCTATCAAGCCATCGGCAAGCTCGTTACATGCCGCCACGCTAGCTTCTTCGCCCGGAACAGCAAACTGCAGGTGCGCCAATGCCGGATGTTTGTACAACAGCGGCAAATACCATTTTCGCGTTTGAATACCCACTGCTGTCATCGCAGCCTGAATTTCATTCGCTTTTCCGGGTGCAAAAATTGGAAATACTGCGGGTACAAAATTCTCAATGCCAGATTGCAACCTGATTCGGTTACACAGTGGCGCGATATGGTCCATATATAGTGCAGCCACGCGGCGACGCTTCTCAATCACTTCGCGCCAACGTGCTATCTGGGCCAAACCCACGGCAGCATAATATTCGCCAAATTTTGCATTTGTACCCGCCTGTTGAACAACACCAGTCATCCCCGCCACAAAGCCGAAATTTGATAATGACTTTGCTCGGGTAAGCAATTCAATATCGGACGTCACAACCAACCCGCCCTCGCCTACGCCAAATGGTTTTGTCGCGTGGAGGCTAAAAACAGCACTTAGGCCGCTCGGCACCGGCTGTTGCCCCAATACGGCGGCCGCATCGATCAAAACAGGAACGCTGTTCGCCTGCTGAAAATCGAGCCACTGGTCTGTTTCTACTGGCTTGCCAAAAGCAGAAACAGGCATTACAGCCGCCAGTGGGCTATGGGAATGCGCCGTATCAGCCATTTTTGCCGTCAATTCCCATGAAAAAGGGTCTACATCGCCAAAAACCGGTTCCAAACCCGCATTCATAATGGCAAGAGCCGTTGCGGGGAAAGTAAGCGCAGGTATCAGCACCTTCCCGCCCTTCGGCAATTGCATCGCCCGCAGCATAAGCTCCAGCCCGGTCGTTGCCGACGAAAAGGTGCCTGTATGCATACCGGGCGAGCCGGTCTCCGCCATAAAATCAGCTATCGCGGCTTCAAAACGCTGCGCCAAGGGGCCAAAATTCGTGTACCAGCGGTTCTGATGCATCTCCTCAAGATACGGCGCTATGGCCGATGGCTCAGGCATATCTGGAACCAAACAGAATATTTTTGTGTCTATTGTCACGATGGTCAAATTTCACTTATCAAATAAAAGGTTGAACGTAAGCGCATCTATAAAAGCAGTTGGGCAACAATACAATATCCGTCCAAAACTGTTACCTTGAAGTCGTGCACAATTTTTTCCAAAAAGCTTCGCTGGTTTCAAATTTTGAAGGCGGGAAGCCTTCAGCGGAAAGGCCATGAACATAAGCCTCGTCATTTGTAATTACCCGTTCCACGGCATGCTCGAAAGCTAACAATTTTGCCTGTTGCGCCATTTCATCCTGGTCTTTTCCCATAAATACAGGGTCGAGCCAAACATACCCTTTAGCCCCCTGCGGTTTGGCCTGACCAAAGGCTTCCAGCCCCGCTGCTGCACCGCAAGATACCAATATATCGCAACTGCGCGCCAGCACTGTCATGTCTTCGCGTGAAAGCAAATCCAGTTTTGTTGATACCCGGCGGCCCAGATAAATACGGTATTCGATAGTACCTCCCGAAAGCAAAATCGGCACGATGTCATCAGCCTCCGACCACCAGCACAGGTCTAATGCTGCCATATCCTGATACGGTTCTGTTTCCAAAATGACCATCGTTTCATAGTTGCTGGATTTTAGTCCTTTTAAGAGATCAGCAAATTTGGCTGCTGCCACCGGTGAATTCAGCATTTCTGCACCTACAAAAACCATCGCCCGGTCAATAGCTGTATTGGCGGGAAAGGGCTCTCGTTCTTCCACGGCGCAGATTTCGCTAATCAATTCAGCGCGAATAGCCTGACAGGATGGCCCTGCATATTTTCTGGTTTGGTGGAGGCTACGCCGGTCAAGCGGCATCATACCGCGCACAAACTTCTCGAAATACCACTCGAGGTTCCGCCTGCCCATTTCATTGGCATAGGGAAATATCAGGTCCTTGCCTTGCTTGGGCTTAACCGTGGGCAGGGGTTCAAGAGCTGGAGCCTTAATCTGAACATGGATCTGGTCCGATAAAATTAGGGTAGTCTTTTTATCCCAGCTGTTAAGGCTGGCTAACAACAGGCTTTTTATCTGGCTGGTTTTACTACAAAGAAAGCTTGCTGGTTCTGACCATTTTTTCGTTGCGGCGCTGGCGATATGAACGGCAATATGGTCGCTGAGGGTCTGTGTTACATAGGCCGTGTCCAACGCCCGTTCCCTAAGCTGCCAAAACATCCACCGCGAATGAGCCTTGCTTTTTTGCAGGCGTTGCCATTCCACTTGGGAAATCGTGATGAAATACTGTGGGAAAAAATATTCGCGGGAATCATAGGCCCAATTGTGCAACTTTTGGCGAAACACATCCATGCTCAGTATTGTCGGTTTCGACTTTGGATCGCTTGTTAAGAGGATTTCGTCAGCACCAACAATATAAATTGCAAAGACGGGGGCTTCCTTCTGCTCCAGAGCCAAAATGTTTTTGGGGGCAAACAAGGCTTTGTGGCTTTGCCTGATTCGAGAAATTAAAGTTTCCTCTAGGCGGCGCGAATCCGCCAACATGCTTTCTGGCCGCCGTCGGTACATAAAACCAGAATACCGCGCTCGCTTGCCTTCAAAGCCTGCATCCAATGCACTGAGCCAGAAATCCCAATCCTCGAAACCCGATGTCATTTCTTCATTGTAAAACACACCGGCGCGAAAAACGTCGGCCCTGACCAACGAACCCGCCTCAGAAATATTACCTACCAAATGTTTTAATTTGTTATATTCGGGTGCTGTTTCACGGGTATCAAAACCATCTTCACCACGCGACATTCCAAACATGGAGATATCAGGGTAAGCCCAGCCAATTTTGGCATCTTCGCCCAAGGCGTGGCGAAAAGCGCTCAGCGTATAGGGAGCAATACGGTTATCAGCATCAAGAAAATAGACCGAGTCCAGATCGGGCTCCAATGCCATCAAAAAACGTACACCCGCGTTACGCGCACCGGGAAGACGGGTATTCTCTTGCCGTAAATAATGCAATGTACCAGTATATTTTTCCATCAATTGGCCAACCATCTGGCCAGTTTCAGGGAACTTGCAGCCGTCATCGATCACCACAACCCGCACAGGTCGGTCTATTTCCTGTTCACATGCTCCAATGATCGCCTCGGCCAGAAACTGCGGATGGCCGTAACCGGGTATCACAACACCGATTGTCTTATGTGTGGATTTTTCCAATTGCCTAGGGTGCCTTTGCAACGTCTACAAATGGGCGCTCCAAGCGGTGTGCGGCCATGCCCACGCCCATCAGCGCCGCTTCAAAGCTATACCAGCGGCACCAGCCATAACTAACATTATCACCCGTTGGAATGGCAGCAAAAACAACATCGCCGACCTGCTCTGGTATATCCCAAGGTTCCAGGACAAGCGTGCTGACCTCAAGCGCCTTAAGCGTAATACTGCTCCACTGAAGGTGCGCTTTGCTGTCAAAGCCCTTGCTTTCGCCAGCAGAAACACGGGCAGCCATATCTGTAATCACGGCTTCTTGGTCTTTGATGAAGCGCGGCAATATAGCCAGCATATAGGTGAACTCTGGTGCCGAGGCATGGGCGCTGCCGACTTCGCAGGAAAGCCGCCGGGTGCCGACTGGCAAGCCGCCGCCCAGAACCGCCGCTGACATCTGCCCGTCGTACGGGTGGGTTTGAAGCGCACCGGTTTCTTCGCTCACCAGAAAGGGAGAAAATCCCAATTTTTCCGATAGTTTGCCGAGCTCCGCCCTGCCTTTATAAAAACTCAGTTGCCCGGCCAATTCGGGAAGACGGTGCGACCGGATCTCGCCGCAGTGTTTAAGGCCTTCACGCATCGTGTCTTGCTCAAGCGGCAGCAAATCAACGGCGCGTCCAACTACAGACCCAATTTCAAGCCAATGCCAGCGACAATGGCCATAATCTGCACTGCCATTTAGCGAACGCACAGCAAGAATAAGATCCAGCGCCTCATCTGGGCTGTCATCTAACATCAAACTTAGGGTCGCAGGCATTTCTGGCCCAAGAATAGCCGAACTCCAATAGAGGCTGCGGCCTACATCCGCGCCAGCAAGCGGCTGATCACCATCTCTGCCAATCTCCATTAACATTCTATCTATATCGGCACGCGGCATATCGCTGCGCACCGCCAACATCATATAGATGCTCGTCGGTGCCGCAGCATGAGCACTTTCAATACCGACACGGATTTCTTTGGTATGTTTTGGCACTATATCCGCCAACCGAATTCCGGCAACTCCGTCCGCTATCAAATGGGTCTGAAGCCAGCCATCCTCTGTGTTTGTTTGCAATACATGGTCGCCTAGCGCGCTATTGGCCGCGCGCTCTGCTTCTTTGCCTGCATAATATTTGCTGCGTTCAAGCAAGCTGTCACCAGACAGCCTCATTCGTTCAAGTGGCATGTCGTCTGCATTCAAATTCAATGTAGGGTCGGCAAGGCCCTTGATGATTTGCATTGCCAGCGAACGCCCGGATGTATCACCGAAGCGATCCGCCTTGCCTTCAGCCATAGCTAAAAGAGGTCCGCCCCTGCCCTGCCAGACAACCTCAAGTATGCCATCGCCGAGGGTAAGCGGCACCACATCGTCAAATGTGAAAGAAAGCCAACCTTTTCCGATTTCTGAAAATGATAAGCTCGCTTCACCAATTTTTGCGTTATCGGCTCTGCGGCTGATCCGCACGAATAGCACGCCATTTGCGCCTTCCGCTGCAATTTGGCTAACAAAAAGATTAATGCCCGCAAAACCCGCCAGGTCGGACGGCAAATATTGTTCATAATGAGAGATGGAATTCGCTGCGGTAGGCCCTACAGAATTTGATCCCGCTGATAGGCTAAAAGCCACACTGCGCGTAGAATAGCCGATGCCACGTATCATACGGCGTGCTTTTTCAAAACTTAACCACAAACGTTCATAGTTGCCACGCAACTGCACCATTTGACGCTGAACCGTAGCAAGATCAGCGCGGCGTACAGCCCCGTATTCCCATAAAAGCCCGGTGATAAATTGATTAAGACTTTGCTTCCAGTTCAAATGCCAGCGCCGCATAAAATACACAGTTGGCAGCTGAAACATGCCTTGTTTTTTACAAAACTCCAGAATCTGTGCAACGGCCACCTGCCGGTTCCCACTGACAATGATAGCCTGAAGGCCGATACACATGCCGATAAGCGGCATAGTCTCGCTTTGATCAGCTTTATCTCTTTGCGCGTTTTCGGCCGTTGCGGTTTCAGTATCCACATTTGAGCCAACATTGGTGTTGGCCCGCACAATCACACCGTCAGCACGCAGGATAAAGATGCTCGCCTCTTGAGGGAGCATGGGCTGAACCCGGGCATAAACTTCGGCCCCCACAAGAAAGCAAAAGGTCGAGCCGTAGAAATGCGAAAATGCACCGCGTGTAATTAAGATATCTGACACGCTAATTACCCCTCCCCTGACTGCCGCTTTTTGCCTAATGCCAGCAAATGCCATAGCCGATATTTTACATCATCCATGGTTGCATGCCTGGATCATATACCCTGGCTGCACTGTAACCTGCGGTTTGAGAACGCGCAAACATTCCAAACAAAGAAGATTAAATTTTTGCTGTTCTACGGCCAAACCACATCAATGATGTGGCTGGCCCTAGTCGTGATCGCCCCAAATGACTGCTGTATAGTAATCAGTCATTAAATGCATTCTGGGAAAAGGCTGTGATCGGGCTCATAATAATTTCAAAGAAAGTTTGTGGTTGGGTTACAATGAATATCTGCGCAGAATTCCCGGACACCATATCGCCGACATGCTCGGACGAATCCATCGTAGCGCGGATAATATAGCTGCCTTGTGGATTGCGTTCAGACGTCACCACGTCAGCCGATACATAGGTTATGTGAGCCGCAAACTGCGTAACAGATTTAACGCGGTTGCCGGGGAAAACAATCGCTGCTTCCTGTCCTGCATGAACTTTTTCCCTGTGGCGCACCTCAAGCTGGGCCTCAATTGTCAACACATCTTCGTCCGGAAAAATTTCCAATATCGGTTCGCCGGGTTTGATTACAGCCCCAAGTGTACGTTTGGCAATCCGGAAGACCGTGCCATTTTCGGGCGAGCGGATTTGCCCGCGCGCAATGATATCCTCCAGCCGGTCAAGTGTGCTTTCAATTGGACCCAATTGTTTTTGCACCTCGACAATAGCCCGGTTGGCGTCACTCAAAAATGCCAGCCGATTTTGGCGCTTCTCATTTTCCAGGGTTTCGATATTGTTTTCAGCGGCCTTGATATCAAGATTGGTTCTTGCAATACGCGCCCGCAGTTCCACCACTTGCCGCTCGGTGGCAAAGACCTTGGTCCGATCAATTGCACCTTTCTTAAGAAGCTCGCGGTAGTCTTTCAATTCAAGTTCATACAGCTCAAGCTGCCGATGATTGGCTACTAATATGGCTTTCAAGCCTTCAATGTCACCGCGCTGTCCCCGAATGCGGGCATCACTAATTTCAACACCTGCAAGGCGAAACTTGCGCTGGGCTTGAAATTCATCCTGCTGGCTAACAATCGTTTCCAGAACACGCGGGTGATTAGCCACATCAGGGTGGATATCTCGTGGAAATTGAACGTTATCCAGTTCATTCACTTCGGCGCGGTGGCGGGCCAATTGCTCGCGCAGGATCGCACGCTGGAGCCGATTTGACCTTAACTGGGAAACCAGTTGGGTTTCATCCAGCACCGCCAAAACCTGCCCGACGGTTACCTTATCGCCCTCATGGACATTCAATTCCTGAAGGATACCGCCCTCCAAATGCTGTATAACCCGGTTACGGTCTTCGGCAATAACACGTCCTACTGCAACAATAGCACCGCCCAGCGGGGCTGTAGCCGCCCAAAAGCCGCCAACAACAAATATTCCAACAAAGACCCACCATGCCATGCGCAAGATAGGCCTACTGTCAGTATTCACTTTACTGTGCCAGCTTTGCAAATCATCACGCCGAAAGCGATCATCAAGTGTTGTAAGCGCGGCGGGAGCATTGGAGACGGGTACAATATTACTCATATCAAGCCTCCTTTTTACTGGATTTACTAGTTACAGTTTTAGCAGAATCTCGCGCGCCTGTTGCTTTCAGACCCGCATCCCTAATCGCTTTGTTCAGAGAAATACCTACGGGCCCCCCGTTGGCTTTTTCTGGCGGCACTTGCGCCGATGAAACCGGCACGGAAGACGCAGCGGAGGCAGGGGAGGAAGCCGCTGTTGAAGGGCTGGGTGTTGCTGCAGCAGCTTGGGAGGCTGCAGTAGTCTGGTGCACTGCGCCTCCAGGTGGCACGGCCTGAGGCTGCGTCGCTGCTTGCGGCTTTGGGTTCACTGGCTTAGCTTGAGGCCCCGAGGCCGGTGGCGCTGTTTTTTGCGCCGCCACTTTTTTGGCAGGCCCGGCATTGGGGCGCACACTTCCGCTTTTCATCACTTCGTCTTTGGGCCCAAACTCTTTCACCATACCGTCTTGCAACAACATAACTTTATCTACAAATTGCAGCACACTGGGGCGCTGAGTAATAAGAATAACGGTGAGTTTGGCCTTGCGGGCCCTTGTAATCGCCGCATGGAATATGCGTTCGCCTTGCTGATCAAGCGCCGAATTGGGTTCGTCCAAAACCAAAGCTGAAGGGTCGCCGTAAAAGGCCCGAGCAAGAGCAATCAACTGCCCCTGCCCACCAGACGGCATATATTTACCGCGTTCAATCACTGTATCGTAGCCTTGCGGTAACTTCATTAACAGCTCATGCACACCAGCACGTTTGGCAGCTTCGATCGCCCATTCTTCGGGATCATCACGCCTAAGGCGCGCGATGTTTTCGCGCACTGTGGCATCAAAAAAAGTTACAGACTGCGGCATATACCCCATATGCAGACCGCGCGATGTTGGATCCCAAACTTGCAGGTCCTGACCATCAAGGCTCACCATACCGGCATTTGGAACAAGGTATCCAACGATCAACCGAGCGAGGGTAGATTTCCCAGCCCCGGAAGGGCCAATGATGGCAACACTCTCGCCTGCCTGTATCTTGCCCGAGATGCCACGTATGATCGGTGCCATGCCCGGTCGCGGTACATAAGCAATACGCTCAAGGGTAATTTCGCCGCTGGGGCGCGGTAATTTCGTACGATCAACCGGCAGGCTCATTTCCTTCAGCCGATCCAGCAGCCGCAGACGCGTTTCATAACCCTGTTTCAGAAAGCGCCAGCTTCCCACAATTTGTTCCACCGGAGCCAACGCACGGCCACCGATCATAGCTGCGGCAAATATCACCGCGCCGCCTGCCTGATCCAGCAGCACAAGCATCGCTCCAGTAGCAATCAACAAGACCTGAATGATCTGCCGAACGGCTTTGGATACCGCAGAAAATTTTGCTGTCTTGGACGAGCTACTGATATAGCGTTCCAGCTGCGCGCTGTGTGCGGTGCCCCAGTCCTTAACAGACTCGCGGTATAGGCCTTGCGCCCGCACCAATTCTTGCGAATTCAGGTGCATATCAAGGGTTTTTGCTGACTTGATCATCGCTTTCATATGCTCGGTGTTTTCATGGGCTGTGGCTCTGTCACCCCACACACCAACAATGAATATAAGCAAAGCACCCAATATCACAACAAAACCAAGGCCCACATGAATGTAAAAAAGAACCCCGATAAACAAAGGCAGCATCGGCAAATCAAAAATGGCTGTCATCGCGCCAGAGCAATAGAGCTGTCGTAAGGATGTGAGATCACGTAAACACTGGGCGTTGGGGTCGCTTTGGCGCGATAATTCACCCGCCAGTAAAAGCCCTGCCATCCGAGCTTCAAGCTGAACGGCGCCACGCACAAGAACGCGTTGGCGTACACTATCAAATATGCCGTAACAAACCAATATCACCAGTGCAAATGCCAGCATCGCCAGCAATGTTTCGATATTACGGGACTTTAAAATCCGATCATACACCTGAAACATAAAGATCGGCATGGCAAGCATGCTGATGGTGGCAAGAAGCGAATACCCCCAAACAGGTCGAAAGGATTTTCTGAGCCTTTGCTCTTCTTCTTTAAATTCGTCTACGAGTGACATATTTTACTTTACCCCCGTGACCACAGGTATCTTGCGGTATCTGCGAAAATCAAAACAATAGCCAGTGGCATCATAATACCAAGCCCCAACCGCCAATACGAGCAGCCATAAGCACATGGCCCTGACTGGTAGCACACCGAATTAACGGTGTCGACTGGCTTATAGACCGCACCCTCAATAAGACGGCGGCAAGAAAATAACGCGGCCAGCACAAAACTGCATAAAAAAAGGGAGGCAAAAAGCCTCCCTTTTCAAATTTATAACTCTCGGTAACTAGAGAGTGATATCGGCAGCAGCCAGATCACCCAATGATACACCTTGCAGGAATACCGAGTTTGATGAACCAAGATCGATCAAAACACCAGTCTCACCGCCCTGTGTCGTCTCGCTAGCAACATCAAAGACATTCGCGATTGTGTTAGTCAAACCCGACAGGTCAAGACTATCTTCATCAACGTTAAAGTCAGTGATAGACGTCGCACCCGTTGCGTTACCAGCAAAGATGAAGGTATCGGCGTCTGCACCACCCGTCAGTGTATCGTTACCGGTACCAATAGTGAAGGTATCGATACCTGCACCACCGTCCAGCGAGTCATTGCCAATACCATCAAGGAAGTCATCGTTACCGTCGCCGCCCGTCAGCGTATCGTTACCATCACCACCGATGAGGCTATCGTCGCCAGCGTCGCCGTACAGATCATCGTTACCTGTGCTGCCCGTGAGGGTATCGTCACCAGCGCCGCCCCAGGCAGAGTCATCATTCTGTCCGCCATCGATGTTGTCATTACCGTCGTCGCCAGTGATGGTGTCATCACCGTTGTCGCCTGTAATCACATCATTGCAGTTACCGCCAGCGATATTATCATCACCGTTGTTACCATGCAGCACATCAAGGCCTTCCTGGCCCTGAATAACATCATCACCGTTGTTACCGTCTATGGTATCGTCACCATCGCCGCCACGGATAGTATCATTGCCGTCGTTGCCCTGGATAGTATCATCGCCAGCACCGCCGAACAGATCATCATTACCGGCATCACCAAAAACCGTATCATTGCAGTTACCACCGAAGATCACATCGTCGCCGTTGCCGCCATTGATGCTATCAGTACCTTCGCCACCAAATACACTGTCGGCACCGCCGCCAGCCACAACCACGTCAGCACCAGCACCCGTGTAAACAGTATCGGCACCGCCGCCAGAAGTAATCGTATCAACGCCGTCGCCGCCGCCGATCAGATCAGCGCCGCCGCCGCTCCAAATTGCATCGATGCCAGCGCCAGCCCACAGAGTATCGGCGCCGTCAGTTGACGCATCAGAGACTTCACCAGCGTCGACAATGTTGTCGCTGTTATCATCGTTCCATGAAGAGCCGATCAACAGGTCATTACCGTTGCCGCCGCCAAGCTCATCCGAGCCTGTGCCGTCGGTAACATCCGGGCCACTAATGTAGTTTGAGTTATCGCCGATAAGCGTATCATTGCCCTCGGACCCGTAAGCCACATCATTGCCGTCGTTACCAATAAACTCATCGTTGCCTGTATCGTCACTACCAGCAAATATCTGGTCATCGCCGTTACCACCGAAAGCCTGGTCATCGCCGTTGCCGCCGTTCAATACATCATCGCCGTCGCCGCCGCTGATCGTATCGTTGTTATTTCCACCAAGCAGGCGGTCATTACCACCGGCGCCGGTGATGCTATCGGTACCATCCTCACCGAAGACAATATCCCGTGCTGCACCACCAGTAAACGTCTCATTGTCAGCAGCCGTTGTACTGCCCTGCAACGTAGAACCCGTCGCCGCCGCAGTAAACACTCCAGTATGGGTCACGCTCAGGTTAACTGTAATTGTAAGCGTATCACCGGCAGCGTTTTCGACAACAACATCTACTGTGCCCTGAGATCCTTCATCAGCATTGTTACCGAGCGTTTCGCCAGGAACATACGAAAGGTTGGTAGCCGCGGCTCCCAAGTCAATACCAAGATCAACAACGGTAATAGTAGAACCATGGCCATCATTCAACGCAACACTATCTGTGTTGGCATCAACCGCCTCGCCGTTTACACTGATAATTGTATACTCGTCACCCGCACCGCCGGTAGAAAGCGCTACAGCACCACCAGAAAAGTCAAAGAAGTTATCATCTGAGAAATCGATGTTCGCAACAATCACACCGTCAGCGTTTGAAACAGCCGCATCATCACTAGCAGTGAATGTCTGATCAACACCGTTAGCCAAAGTCACGTTGTCAAAGATAAGCGTATCAATGTTAGCAAAGGTATCTGCGCCATCACTGGCCGAAGCACCTGCCCTTGAAGCAAACGAGAAACCTGCTGCAGCATCCAGCTCGCCAGAAATCGTAAGGGTGTTTGTGCCTGCACCGCCATCAACAGTATCAGTGCCGTCGCCACCGGTAATATCGTCATTACCAGCACCACCTTGAACCGTACTGTTACCGGCGCCAGTGATAATAGTATCATCACCATCGTCGCCGTTAATCGTATCGTTACCAGCGCCGCCGCTAAGTGTATCATCACCTTCGTTGCCGGATATGCTATCGTCATTGGCTCCGCCATCGATAGAATCGTTGTTCAGGCCACCTGCGATAATATCATCGCCGTTACCACCATCGATCACATCGTCGCCGTTATTGCCCTGAATATTATCAATAGCATCACCGCCACTGATAACATCAACACCGTCACCGCCCACAAGGCTGTCTGCGCCCGTGCCGCCAGTCAGCGTATCATCGCCGCCCTCGCCCTGAAGCGTATCACCTGTAGTCGCAGTACCTGAGATCAGAATGTCGTTGCCGTCACCACCGCTCAAGCTATCGTTGCCAGCACCACCGTCCAACGAATCATTGTCTGCACCACCGGTAATTGTATCATTACCAGCTTCACCCAAAAGGGTATCGTCGCCGATCCCTCCACTTAAAACATCGTTACCAGCATCGCCGAAATACTGATCATTAACGCCTGTACCAAAGATGGTATCATTACCAGCGGTACCAAATACCTGATTAGCCATAGCTTTCCTCCTGAAAAAGCAACATAGTAAATTATTACTGAGGCACGAACGTTGGTCCTAATAGCCCCCTAAGGACACTCTCTACCGAGAGAATGCCAATATTGTCAACTGCATAATTGATTAAGTTTGCATTATGCCTAAAGAATTCCTTACTTTCGTTCGCAGCCAATTCCTTAAAAACACAACAGCACCCTGCTTCATTAATTTCAACTGCCGCGTTGGTGTTATCGCGACAATTTATCGTATAGAGTTAAACCTGTGTCCCGTTTGCAACAGATTTGATCAAATCCCAGTATTTTGGCACCAAATCTTTGGTCGCATATTTGTCAACGATGGTTTTATGCGCTCTGTCACGAATTGGTTGATAGTCGTCATTATTGTCAAGAATGTGACAAAGCTTGTCCGCAACGGCCTCTGGTTCAAAAAAAGGCACCAAAACGCCATTTTCGCCGTCGGTGATTAGCTCGCGCACGGGTTCGGTATCAGAACCCACAATCAAAGCCCCTGCGCCCATGGCTTCCAGCATCGACCAAGACAGCACAAAAGGCACCGTTAGATAAACGTGTGCCCGGGTGATCTGCATCAAGCCTTTAAAAACAGGCAAGGGCTGCAAACCGAGAAAATGAAGTCTGCCCATATCAAATTCATATTTCTCAAGCATGGCTTCTTTGAAAGTTTTTCCATCAGCGCGTTTATTGCCGTAGGCCACCCTGTCATTGCCCAGAATCACAATTTGCAAATTTGGTCGCCGCTTTTGCAGCATTGAAGCCATTTCCATGAATTGTGGAAAACCACGATATTCTTCCATGCCGCGCGCGACATAAGTGATAATTTCATCTTCTGCCGAAAAAGAAAGCTCGCCGACCTTAACCTTGGCTTTACGGTTAGGTTTAAAAAAGCTGGTATCTACGCCGTCATGCAATACAGATATATTATCCTTGAATATGGCCGGAAATTTACCGTGCTGGAACCGGGTTGGGCTCTGGCCGTGGTCCATGGCTGCCAAATCCTGCAAGATTGCTGTATTTTTTACCCGAATACGCATTTCTTCATCGGGGCTATAGGGCTTGTCCCGCAGGAAAAGTCCATCGGAATTCAGGCTGTGGTAATACCATTCAAAATACGTGAGCAGCTTTGCATCAGGAAACATATCGCGCAAGAACATGCCTGAACCCCAGCCTGAGTGCGACAATATAATATCTGGCTTAAACCCTGCTTTTATCGAAGGCATCATCGCCGAATAAAGCGCTTGTCCGTTAATCACAGCACGCTCGGTATAAACCAAGGCAGGGTGAATATCTTTCCGCGCTTCGCGGTGGGGCTTGAACTTGATAGTTTGTTTCACCGAGGTCTTTTGTTGATTCGTTGCAAGCGTCGCAGCATACATCTGCACACCCAGCTTTGGCCGACCGGCGAGATAATCCATGATTCGCCGATACTGTGCCGGAAAATTATTATGAACGAATAATATACGCATGTGTGCTCCCTGAACCGACCTTGCCCCACGAAAGGCTGGCAAAGCAGTTACCTAAATTTGCTTGGCTCTGCAATAGTTGATGGAGAACTTTGCGGAATTACCGGTAGTGCAAAGACATAAACGCTGCGGAAATACCGCCTTAACCTTGACAGCGGTGAGCCAACAGCTAAACCTCGGGCAAGCATACGGCTGAACATAGGCCGCGATTCATTCTGTATCTTTGACGAGGAGGCTACGTGGCAAAAATACTTGTTCCGGGTGGCGCTGGTTTTATCGGATCCCACACCGTGGCGGCCTTGATTGGGGCTGGCTTCGAACCGCTGGTGCTGGATAATCTTTCGAATGGCCACCGCGACAGTGTGTGCGGCGTTGATGTCGCCACAGATAGCGCAGTTCGCTTTATCGAGGGCGATATCCGCGATAGTGATTTGTTGGACCGTATCTTCGCTGATCACCAAATTGACGCGGTCATCCACTTTGCCGCTTTCATCGAAGCCGGTGAAAGTGTGCAGAACCCTCTAAGTTTTTACGAAAATAATACGGCCGGCAGCCTAAGCTTGCTTGCAGCGATGCAACGTGCATCGATTAAGCGCATTGTTTTTTCCTCCACCGCTGCGGTTTACGGGCAACCAGACGGGCTAGCGCCGTTGCTGGAAACTTTGCCAAAAACACCGATCAATCCATACGGCGAAAGCAAGTGGGCGGTGGAATGCATGCTGCGAGACTGCGCTGCAGCCCATGGCCTGCAGGCAACTGCCCTGCGCTATTTTAATGCAGCGGGCTCCGACCCGGCTGGTCGATTTGGCGAACGCCACGATCCCGAATCGCATCTCATTCCGTTGGTGCTGCAAGCCGCAAGTGGCAAACGACCCAATATCAAAATATTCGGCACTGACTATGACACCCCGGACGGCACCTGCATCCGCGACTATGTTCATGTCAGCGACCTGGCCGACGCCCATGTGAAAGCGCTAAAATTTTTACAGGCTTTGCCGGGCGATGAAAAACCCGGCACAGCGGATGGCGGCGCATATAAAAATGCAGGTTTTTATGATGCCTATAATCTGGGCACAGGGCGCGGCTTTTCGGTGCGCGAGGTTATCGAAACGGCAAAGGCCGTTACGGGTATTGGTTTTGACGTCAGCGAAGAAGCACGACGCCCCGGCGATCCGCCCCGCCTGGTGGCCAACGCCGACAAAGCCAAAACCACTTTCAATTGGCAGCCACGTTTTCCTTTACTGGAAGACATGGTGGCGCACGCCTGGGCCTATCTTAAAGATCCCTGAGCCTATCTTAAAGATCCCTGAGCCTATCTTAAAGATCCCTGAGCCTATCTTAAAGATCCCTGAGCCTATCTTAAAGATCATTGAGTGTCGCAGGGCGAAAAGCACGCTCACATGCACCTAATTTGTTAATTCTTTTGCCTTTAAATTGTGCCTTGCCTAAATTGCTTTGCAATGGGGGCTCGTCATTCGGGCATTAAGCAGCGGCCCGCGCTCGGTCATCCGCCAAATCAACACAGGTGAAACCTAAAGTTTTATGCAAGTCCTTGTTACATCCCCTATCCCTTCGCACCCGCAAAACCACGGCAACCGTGCCCGTGTTTATTCGCTGTGCCGAATATTGCAACAGCGAGGATACCGTGTTCATTTTGTCTACGGTGGCTTCGAAGGCCTAAGCGAAGAACAAGAGCTGGCTATGCGCGCCTGCTGGGACCATGTTTATATTGTACCACCTAAACCCGGCTCCCGAACGCAAAGCCGCCGCAATCATCATTTGATCGATGATTGGTATGTGCCCGAGGTATCAGACATAACAAACCGCATCCTGAAAATATGGGATATCAAATATTGCCTCGCCAATTATGTGTGGTTCAGCCGCTGGCTTGAAGATGTGCCCCCCGGCATCCCAAAATACCTCGATACCCACGATATGTTTGCCAACCGCCAGAAGTCGCTGCGCAAAGCTGGCATCAACGGCAATTGGTACAGCACGACACCGACTGAGGAAGCAAAAGCTTTCGACAGGGCTGACGTGGTGCTGGCCATCCAGCGCAGCGAGGCGGAACTTTTTAAGAAAGTAACAAAACAAACCGTTGAAACACTGGGCCATTATTTGCCGGAAAACTTTCTCCCCGACCGCAAGCGGATAAACGGCCAAAAATTTAAAGTCGGTTATTTGGCAAGCAGCAATCCGATCAACCAACACTCGCTGCATCATTTTTCCAAGGCCCTCAGTGCGAGGCCTGATCTTCAGAAAAATTTTTCATTCCATCTGGCAGGGGCAATATGCGACAGCAGCGTCGGACGAGACTCGCCCTTTGAAAAACTGGGCTTTGTCGAAAGTACCACCACATTTTACCAGGATATGGATATTATCCTGAATCCAAATGTGGGCGGCACTGGCCTGAAGATAAAATCGGTCGAAGCCCTTGGTTTTGGCAAGCCACTAGTGGCAACGGCGGATGCAATGGTGGGCATTGAAACGCCCGAACCCCTTCACCAGTGCGCAGACATATGGGCCCTCGCGGAGGCGCTTGGAAAATTGGCTGATCATCCAGAGGAAGTCGAGCGCTTGGGTGCCGCAGGTCGCCGTATTTTTACGTTTTACAATAGCCAACAAGCCGCTGCTTTGGATAGATTGTTCCCTAGAGCGGATAGCCCTAGCCTACCAGAACCCGTCGCTACAAATGCTATGAAGGCAAAAAATAGCGCTGCGGAAAAACATAAAGCATGAGCAAACGCCTACCCATATTGATAACAGGTATTTTGCCGCCCAGCCTCTGCCCCTCGGCCAGCATAACAGTGCAGACCGCGCTCGCGTTTACTGAGCATCACGATGTAACCATTGTGATTGATACAGCCGCGCCGCCGCCCAATGTTTTTGAACACCACAGCAGTATCAAAACCATTCGTGTGCGAGACTTAAAAACACATGCAGCCCGCTATCAAAACCATCTGCGGCTTTTCATCCTGGGCGATTCGGCCGAGAGCCTGTTTGCGATTGAACTTTACCAGTTGGCGCGGGGCTTGGTAATTCCAACAAGCGGAAGCCTGAATTTCCTTTTCCAGCATTATTTGAAATGCGCAACCAATTGGCCAGAAAATTATGCTCAGTGGCTGCGAGAAACATTAGGCGAGACGGGCGATATTATGGCCGATGGAATCGTCCGTCGCCACCGGATATCCAAAAATATTGTAGGAGAGCTGCCCGCGCCTTGGGCGAATCACTCCGAAACCGAAGCAACATTTGTTGGTGAAGCAGACGTTTACCCGCTGTCGGCACCGCCCATTGGTGAGTGCCGCGATCCACTACAGATATCCCCAGTGCATGAACCAGCCCCGGAAATCCAAAAAAGGCTGGTGGTTTTGCATGCCGCAGGCGGCGCGGTAAAGGCCGCCATAAAAACCCTTGACGATTTACATGCCCAAAAGCCCACCAGTTTGCAGTTCATACAAATATCAGGTGCCGAGCAAAATCTGGGCGACCTTGTGGCCGCTGCGGATGCCGTGTTGATAGCCGAACAAACAAATATGTGCCCACCCGTTTTGGTGCATGCTTTGCGCCAAGGCAAAGCTATCATCACCTGTGGACAACTGTGGGCACACAGCGTCCCGGCAACGGCGGCCTTAAAGATTGATCACCCAGACGCCCTGCACCAAATGGTGGCCGCAATCGGCGCGCTGTATCAACTGCCAGACCTACGGGCATGGTATGCGGAAAACGCCCAAGCGGCCACTGATGTATTTGATGCACAGGCAAGCGCTGAGCACTTGCTTGCGGCATTGCAAAAGAATAAACAACTTACGCTTGATTTACACGCTTCTCCTGCGCCCGCACAAACCCATACTATCAAACCAATCGCAGACAACACTCAGCAACAATTACAGGAGGGCGCGCCCCGCTCGGTAGCTCTAATCGGCGCAACACCCCCACGCCAAATATTAGCAAAATTATTCCCACAAGTTGCGTGGGATTCGAGCCCCCGCTTTGCAACGCCGGGACTGGTTAGTGCTCTGTGCAGCGACGCCCCTCAAAGGGCGGCTATCAAGCTCGCATTGTTGGGCTACCAGTCAGTACTTGTGGCACCCGACACTGATGTGGCATCAGCGCCAACACGCCAAACAGACGGCTATCAAATTTTTAGCTGGCCTGACTTAAAACCACTGCTTCGTGAAACAAACGAGGCTCTATCTTTTGGTTACGCCATAGACGACAGCGTTCACGCTGATCAACATATGACACCCGGCTGCTACCTGCTCGATTTACCCTTCTCCGCCAGCGATATAACCGGCACGAACAACTCTTATGATGAAAGCGGCGTGTACTACGATGAAAACAGCGGACTTTTCTGTCAACTTGACCGAGTGAGACATCAACTGGATTGTCTGCTTATTGCAGGTATATGTGGCCAATACAGCCTTACGCAGAAAGCAACGAACACCCCATTTATGGTCGCAGACGGCGCTGTCAGTGGCTGCTTATCAAATGAACAATCTGTCATCCTGACCACTGACGATCACGGAATTCTTTCTTTTTCCATGAAAGCGCTGGACCCTGCTGGTGGATGGTCACTGGAAAGCGAAACGCTTATAAAAATGCTTGCTGAAAGTGATATAAAATTGGAATGGTTAAGCCATGGGTAAAAAATTAGAAGATACTGACAAGACCGTTCTGTCTTTCAAAACTCCTGAAACTCGTTTTCCTCGGGCTGCGATAGACTATGTCGACGCTCTGCTGGATGTACAACGGCTGCGATTTGAACGTGAATTAGCGGCACACCAGACACCAGAAACCATCCCGTATCCGCCGCGCGCATCCACCCTTCATATTCTCGCCGATTCAGACAATTTCACTGGCACCGGTTGGAGCAGCTTAGGCACCCGGCGCGATGGCGTAGCCTTTCGCTGGATGGGCCGAATTGGCTCGCTGTTGTTGCCTGTGGATTTATCAGAACCAAGGCCCTTTAGCATACGCGGGTGCGGTTTTACCAAACGGCGGTTCCTGAAAGAAACCACAATCTGGATCGAAGATCAAAAAGTGGAATATGCTTTATCCAGACGCGGATTCAATCGCTGGACATTTTCTGGTGAACTGCCCGCAATGCCGCCGCGGCCTTTTTACCTGATGCGCCTGCAATCTCCGGGGCTTGGTCGTCTGGCAGAGGGGGTCGACGCATACGTAAGCCTCGCCGTGAGTGAACTTTGTATCAATTGCTAACAACGCCCCCTTTTATAGGGATTGGCTCAGCCGACCTCGCCAGACAAACCAAACTTGAGCAAAGTATCCTTGCGGAAGGCCCCAATTTGGGACTTAAAGTCAGGGATTACATTATACCGGGCACACCAATTTAATACGGCAGGCTTTCTAGGCGGCTTGGTATCCCAGAATAGTCCTATCGCTGTTAGAACGGGGCCAGGTTGTTCTACCAATTCTTCCAAAGTCACATATTTAAACCGGTCAATCCGTTCCAGTGATACTTCGAGCTGCAACTCCAACCTCAAGGAGTCGATCATTTTATCGTGGGCAGCGACCAAATCAAATATTTGACCTTCCAGCGCTATTGCAGCGCTTTCAGCTCGATCCCACAGTGAGCCAAAGTCTTTATCAGCCATCAATTGTTGCACGGCCACTTGGCGAACCTTGTCTCGGCTAACAAAATAGAGCGTAAGGGTACCTGAATCATTCAACCACCTCAAGAAACGAAGGGGGGTCAGGGCAGCCTGCCCAAAAACCGTTTGCAACATCGCCATATCCAGGCTCGCGGTCGCCTCTTCAGTTGGCATATTGGCCATCGTCGCGGCCACGAAACGCATCACAAAAAAGCGTGAACAAAATTGCATCCAGCTTTCAAGAGCCCGCCCGCCCAGCTTGCGAGAGGCAGGAAATCCATTCTTGGCCGCCGCCAGAAGAAGATATTCATAATCGCTACCGGCTTGCGCAATACATAGACGGGCTGGTGCCGGAAAATTTGGAAGGGGTTCTTGTCGCGGCATGCTGTCAAGCGGGAATTTGCGATCTGGCAGTATACCCAAAGGGGCCAAATCATATATTGCCGACACAATAGTTTTGCCCGGATAATCATGCCGCCCACGTTTGGTCAAATGCCATTCACCGTGCTGGCACAAAAAAATTATATTTTCAACATCTCCGGGGCCCTCCTGCTTAAAGTTCGCAGGTGTCATAACGCGGCAGGAAAGCTTGCCGTATGCTTGCTCAAGCGCGGCTTGCACTTTTGCGTCAGTAACCAGCATGCTGCTGTTATCCAACGCGCAAAAAGCACTGTGCCAGCGCCATTCCCGCGCATACAAGAAGAACGCATCAAGCAGCTGTTGCTCAAATTCGGCGGCTTTGGCAGCCTTCCCTTGCTGGCGTATCGCTGGCCTGATCATGACGCAGCATCCAGTACGGCTTTGGCTTCGGTCGCTTCGACAACCGCATCTATTTCGGGATCATCGCATCCCCGGCATATTGCATCGGACGCCGGAAATTTCCGGTTTTCGAGTGGATATGGCATAAAGAGGGCGGCTTCAATACCTGCATTGGCGGCATGCCAATCATGAAAATCGCGGTGGTAAGCGGCGCGGTCACCCGACAGTTCACGCACATGAGAGCGCCCTTCCGATTTCCAGCTAAAGCCTGAATTTACCCCTGTTGTTAGCGAGCCATCGCGCAACAGTCCCGTATAGAGAAGCTGGCGCATATGGCGTACCTTCGCAACGCCAAATATCCGCTGTAACCGCGTGATAAACTCGGTATCTGCCGAAATACGAACACTATCAAAAAAGCCTGCTTTCTCAAGCACTGGCTTGCGCCGTATCATAAGACTGATCGCCGCCATTCTGGTGGCCCGACCGTCGATCATCAACTCATTACCTTCGCCGTCTACGCGCCGCCAACGACAGGTCGCTGCCATCACGCCTGGCTTTTCAAGCATGGCTCCCAGCTGGATTAACAGTCGGTCCGGGTCTGAGCGGTCATCGCTATCGTGAAAGGCAACAAATTCGGTCTGGGCCATTGCAAGGCACCAGTTTTTCGACCAGTAAGTCCCATGATTCTTTGAGGAATGAAATACCCGCAAACGGCTATCGGTAAGCGATAATTGTTTTAAAACCTCAAGCGTATCGTCGGTGCTGGCGTCATCAATCACCATCAGCGAAATATTCTGATGGCTCTGTGCCAAGACAGACTTTACCGCTGCTTTGATCAAATGCCCTGTATTGTATGCCGTCATCACTACAGTGATTTTCTGGTGCGCATTGGCAGCACCAATTTCGCGGTATCTATGCGTTTGCCTGGCAAACATGCGCGCACCGTGCGCCTGCAGCAAAGCGTGTTTCGAGTCAATGCAATAAGCAATTGGGGCTCGACGTAATTTACGCAGTTTTCGGGAAAGAGGTGCCACGTTGATCAAAGCCTCAGCACAACACCCGCAGAAAGCGCAAGCTGGTAAAAGACGTTGATAATATCGGTTGCAATCTGAATATGCTTGGTGGCTACACGCGGCAAGACTATAATTTCGTCCCCTGGATCAAGGGAAACACGCTTGCTGTCCAAGTCCCCGCGCCTGACCTTATTGAAAGTCCCGTCCCGGCGCAGCAGCAGCACGTTAGTATTGCCCTTCCTTTGTGTGAAACCCCCAGCAAGATCAATATAATCCTCAACCGTGCGACCGCCCTGAAACGCCATCGCACTGGGGAATAATACATCGCCGTGCACCATTACCAAATTGCTGGTCCGCGGAATTCTGATAACATCACCGGCTTCAAGCAGTATATCATCGCGCGACGATGCCCCTGCCAGCGAGACCTGCCCGCGCGGTTCGATTTTGCGCGCACGCTCCACCCACTGAAGAATAAGTTCAGCTTCGGATTTGCGCAGTTCGGCCTCATTTTGGGTATTGGACCGCGCAGTTAAAACACTGCTTTCCAGCGCGCGCAACTGGGCATCAAGCATTTCTTTTTGGCGCAGCTTCACACTGCGTCGCATCAGTTGAATAGCATCGGGCTGCGCATTAGCACCCATTTTAACCTGCGCAAGCAAATCGCCAAGCCGAGCACCGTAGGCTAGCACAAACTCTTGCGGACTGTTGGTTTCGCCTTCCACCCGTACACTGATGGTTCCGGGCATTTTGTCAGATATAACTTCCAGCACATCGCCGCTATAAACGGTAACGTCTGTGGCTTTTTCAAGCGGTAGATATTCCACTTCCGTTTTTGCCTGATTATTGCGGCTAATACGAAAATGCGTAGCTTGAGGCTGCGGCCGTGCAAGCTCCATCAAAGCACCAGCATTGATCGTTTCGCCTGCGAATTCAAACAGGTTTGCATTTTGAACCGAGCCAGCAACTGCCGCCTGCGACAAAACAGACGTAACAACGACCGTATCCCCGTCCGCAAGCTGGAACTGAGGCATACTCCCCGCCAAAATAAAATCATAAAGATTGACGGTTTGATATAGCTGGCCACCGCGCAAGACCTGCACGTTCAGAAACGAGCCTCGTTTGCTATCAATGCCACCAGCCTGATCGAGGAAAAACAAGACACTATCAGAAGAATGTCCCGCGAACAGGCCTGCATTTTTCACAAAACCAGTCACAAATATTTTGACAGGTTCTGCGCCGCCAAGGTTTGCATAGACGCTGACGTTCTTTTTAAAAACCCGGCGCACCGCATCGCCCACCACCTGGTTTACATCCCGGTTCATAACGCCGAGTATTTTCACCGGGCCAACTTTGGGTATAAAAATATTGCCTTGCACATCAACAACAAGTGAGCCTTCAAATTCAAAACCACCATACAGCCGCAAACCAACCTTATCGCCAATGGACACAGTATAAGAAGGGTTAAAGCCAACAAATGACTGGTTGGCAAACTCGCCGCCAAAGATCCTGCTGCCGAACGCTATGCGTTTGTCAATTACTTTGGTCGGAGCGGCATGTACAGTCGCCCCATCCTGTGCCACCGGAGCATTTTGGAGCGCCAGAACATGCGCGCCTGTGCCAAAACACATCAGTGTCACAGCCAGCAGTAAATTGCTAATCACCCGGACATTAAACATCACGGTGCTCCCGAATTGTTGCGATAATCATCGCGATGACGCCATACGCCAAAGTTAATGCTATGAACAATGATGCCACATTATACAGTTTTCTGGGCCGCAGAGCTTCATCTGGCATCTGTGGTGTTCGCACGACGACCATATGTTTAAGGTTTTTATAGCTCTCCACACGCGCCCGCTCAAGGCTAATGAGCGTCGCCTGATAAAGATCAGTCGCAAACTTAAGCTCAAGTTCCAACTCCTGATAGGTCGCGTTAAGGTCATTCTGAGAAACACTATCACGGCTTGCCAATTTTTCTCGTTCTATATCCAGCTGGCTGGTTAGGGCATCAATACGACCCCGCACCGCGATCAATTCCGCTGCTCCATCATTCAAATAACCGGACAGCGTTTTTTCTTCTGTTCGGAGACGCACCAACTGGTTGTCCATTTCATTCACGATTTCTTGCCGGGAAGCGCCTGTAGCTTCAGCGCTCAGCAAGCCATTTTCGTTTTGAAATTGCAGCAATTTTTGGCGTGCTGCCTGAAGTTTATCTTGCGACCGGGTCATTTCCTTTTCGACAAACGCAATTTCTTGCAGCGCAATCTTCTGGCCAACGCTATTAACAAAAACTTCTGAATCCTTGATCGCTTCTTGGACCATGCGGAAAGAAAACTCTGGCGTAAAGGCTTGCGCACGAATAGTGATTGTACCCGCGTCATGATCAAGGCTGGCTTGTAGGCGAGACTTCAAATATGTTAGCCGGGCTTCATCAGTAGATTTGGCAGATAGACGGGAAAAATAATCCCATTGATCCGAAGCAAAGTGATCACTGATGTTAAGCGTTGCTTCCAGCTCATTCATCATATCCTGTGAACCGATATAGGCACCGACCAGAAGCGCATCTTTATCATTGCCACCAGAGCCCCCCAGAAGCTGCAATTGCGGCAACAGGCTTGCTGTAGAATCTGTAGATTTCACGTAAACTTGGGCAGTGGTTACAAACAGATCAGATGCCAAAAATATATAGTAAAAAGAAACGATAATGACCGGAAGCAAAACGAAGCGGTAGGTGCGAAATGTCATCGTCGATGCTCGGACGTCCCTGATGATATCATCCGGTCGACTGCGCAGTGCTACCGCGCGCCGCAATGTTAAAAGTAACTTATCCATGAGTGAACTGCTGGCCCTTTATTTATAAATTTCTGTACCGGTATAGAGCACAATCCACACTTTCGTAAAATTCTGCTCGGCCATATGCAAGTAAAATAGCGGCATTGCATTGTTCTCGAACGATAGCTTCATTATGTGACACCAGGATAATATTGGATGCTTTTCGCTTGTCCAACAAGGCTTGACGGCACTTTTTGCGGAATGCAGCGTCCCCCACAGCCATAATTTCATCCATCAAATAAGTATCAAAGTCAAAGCCCATGGATACGGCAAACCCGTATTTGGACCGCATACCAGATGAATAACTGCCGACCGGCAGTTCAAAATTCTGTCCCAGCTCGGAGAAGTCTTTAACAAACCCTTCGATTTCACTGGTGCTTTCAACACCGTGAACTCGGCAAACAAATCGCACATTCTCGCGACCCGTCATCAGGCCCTGAAAACCGCTGGCAAGGCCGAGCGGCCAAGAAACAAACCTGTCGCAATGAATTTTCCCAGCGGACGGAAAATCAATACCCCCAAGAAGGCGCAATAAAGTCGTCTTCCCTGCACCGTTCTGGCCCAAAATTGCAACGTCCCGGCCGTCTGGCAAATTAATATTCAGATTCTTAAGAACATATTTGGGACCAAACCGCGTGGGGTAATATTTTGAAACACCGTCGAGATGGATCACTTAGCCACCATCCTTTGCCAACGAAGCCGGTAACTGGCCATCGCAAGTGCCATTGTTGCCAACATCCATATTTGCAGATACTGCAGATCAGCGACGGGGCTTACATACTGCGGAATCCAGCCTTCCCTAATGAGTTCATTTGCATGAACCAAAGGATTTTTTGCGAAAAGAGATTGATACTGCGTGGGCACCGTCGTCATTGGAAAAAACACCGCAGAAAGAAACAGCAAAGGCATTGTCAAAATGCTAATGATCTTTTGTACTTCCATCGCGAGGTCGCTAACGATACAGATCAGTATGCCAAACGCACTGGCAAATAACCAAAGATAAACGCCAATATGAAGCACCTTCAGTGGATCTCCTGGCATGGCGTCAAACCCGATCCACATCATTCCAGCCACAAGAATAAAACCCGCAGTCAGAAAAATGCCCGCCCGCACAAATATTCGCGCCAGAAATAAATCGAATAGCCGAATTTGTCGGAATCCAAGCAGCCCCTTTGCAGCCCCCAATGCACTCATTGTATCTTTCATTGTTGCTTGCCACAACATACGGTAAGGAAGAAAGCCTGCAAGGATAAAAACAGGAGGCTCTACATAGCCAAATTGCCCGCGTCCTCGCGCGCCAAAAATGACGACAAATACCAACATCATCATTATAGGCTCTAAAAGGATCCAGACATTGCCAAAAGTATAACCACTAAAGCGTGCATTCATTTCGCGAAGAAAAATCGCGAAAATTACATCTCGTTGAATCGAGAAAGCGGATCTAGCCCTCATGTTTCTGCGCCGTAAATAATTTTGAGCTTAGTCTTAAACTTCGTCGTGCTTATAGATACCTGCATAACAACCATCCGCATCAACAACTACGAGAAACTTCACTTCATCCGCCCGCATCTTGCTTTCAGCTTCATCTACAATCATATCGCGTCGGATAATGGAAAAGTCCTTGCTCATGCACTGAATTGCTGTGACCTCGCGCACACGGCGGGTTACCCGAAGGGCAACGCCCAGTTGGCCCTTGGTTACAATACCCAAAGGCTGTTGCGCCGCATCGACAACCACAGCAACACCTGCTGGTCCCCCGGCCATTTCAGCCGCAAGCTCAAGCAGCACCATATCCGGGTCCACGACCGGAACCGAATTGACAAGCATTATATCTTCAACTTTGGTCAAAAGCCTACGGCCCAATGAACCGCCCGGATGGTAGCGCGCAAAATCCTTGGGATGAAAGTCACGCAGCGTCATCAAGGAAATTGCGAGAGCATCACCCATAGCAACAGTAACCACGATTGACGTGGTCGGCACTAAATTATTAGGACAAACCTCTTCGGTGACTGGAATTTCAAGTACCACATCGGAGGCGCGCCCAAGCGTTGATGTTTTCGCCCCGGTGATCGATATAATTTTATTCCCAAACGACTTCAACGAAGGCAGAAGTTGCGCTATCTCTTGCGTCTCACCGGAATAACTGATCAGCAAAAGTGTGTCACCTGATGTCACCATACCAAGGTCGCCGTGAGAGGCTTCTGCCGGATGCAAAAAGAAGGACGGTGAACCAGTAGAGGCCAAGGTCGCAGATATTTTGCGCGCCACGTGGCCCGATTTACCCATGCCAATAACAATGATATGCCCCGTCGTATTCACCATCATCAGGATGGCTTCACGGAAAGCGTTTTCATCGTAAGTCTGCGACAATCGCTCAAGCGCTTGGCCCTGCTTCATAAAGCTCGCGCCGACATTCTGAAGCGTGATACCAAGGTCAGCTTTCAGTCTGCCAGGTAGTTCCAATATGTTTTTTGTGTTTTTTCCTGCATCCAATGAACCTGTCATGCAAAATCCCCTGTCATTCGCTTTGTTCCTCAACAAGGCGTATAAAGTATTGTTTCCATGGTACTTTATACGCCATGCCAAGAGCCCTTTTAATTTTGAGGCACGCTATCACAACAAATAGCCCGCCTCAACCGAAGTATATAATTTGTGTCAAATACACCTTCAAACCCGCCAAGCCTTTATTCCCATAGCAATTGTACGCTTGTAACATTCGCATCTTCTAGCATCCGATAGTCCCCAGGCTGTTCAAAGCAAAGTGCTTTCCTCGCCTCAAGACACAATTCTATTAATTTTCCTTTACCATATAATAGACGCCACGAAGCCTATTGGCCTCCAAATGTGTCAAAAATAGTGCGATGTGTGTCTTTTTCGCCAACCCTGCATCGGCCTGTTTCTCCATATAAAAACCCTTTGGACAACATAAAGGCCGCCATTCGCGCCCAAAAAATGCAAACAATAGGCCTCCAATCCTACTTTAGCCGTACAAAAGAATTGAACGGAAATTTTACATTTGATACTAGACATCAGTCGTCAGGTCACATGGCTTGGCACACCTATCAGCGGGGCTTCATGAAACACTCGGTAAAATCTGGCCAACCCGACCCGGCGGCGCAATCGCCGTCATACCTGATTTTACAGGGACTCGCCTCACCGTTTTTCAAGACACTGGCACAAAAACTGGCCACTGATGGCGCCTCAGTACACCGGGTTAATTTTTGCGGCGGAGATTGGTGGTTTGGTGGTGGCAACCATAAAAATATCACCAGCAGCCGCTTTAACGGTACCTCCGATACTTTATACAATCATTACATCGGCCTTATTGAGACACATGCAGTTAGCGATATTATTATCTTTGGCGACTGCAGGCCCTTGCACACCGCCGCGCGTAGTGTGGCCGCCGACAAGGGGCTTACTATCTGGGTTTTTGAAGAAGGCTATACCCGGCCCGGCTATATTACCTGCGAAGAAGGTGGCTGCAATGATCTCTCCATCCTGCCAAGAACAGCTGACGCTATTAATGCTCGCGCTCGCCTAGTCGCCACTACCACCCCCTCAGCGGCCCCAAGCAACTACGGCAACCCCATGCCTCGCCGCGTGCGCATGGACTTTGCTTTTCATTTCTGGAATATATTGTTGAGGCCACTGTATTTTCGTTACCGCAGCCATAGGCCCGAGAAAGTATCGACAGAACTTTTAGGTTGGGCCGCTCGGCTTGCACAAAAATGGCGCTACCGGCGTACAAATGCGGCGCTTATTCGGCACTATGAGACAGGCGCATGCGGGAATGTCAGCGGCAACAAAAACCTTGTTAAGCACAGCATGGATAATGCTGAAGAAAGAAAATCCGGTTCGGGGTCCTTTTTTATGGTGCCCTTACAGCTGAATAGTGATTTCCAGATCCGTATACATAGCGATTATGAAAATATATTGGATTTTATCCGCGAAGTGGTGGCCTCGTTCGCCCGCCACGCCCCAAAGAGCGCGAAGCTGATGTTCAAGGGGCACCCACTTGATAATGGCCTGGCAGACTACCGAAATTATATCGCTATGGCAGCGATCAAACACGATATTCAAGACCGTGTCGATTTTATCGATGGAGGCTCGCTTGACTTGTTCCTGCATCACGCAGCCGGACTGGTGCTGATCAATAGCACTGTTGGATACGCTGCTCTCGCCAAAGCCAAAGCTATGAAGGTGATGGGCCGCGCCCTCTATAATATGGCAGGGCTCACCGATCAACGGCCACTGGATAAGTTCTGGAAAAAACCTGATGCACCAGACCCGGATCTTATCGCTGATTTTTTGGCCGTTATTCGGGCTGACAGTCAGATATCTGGAGATTTTTTCACTAAAACTGGCATCGAGACTGCGGCCACCACTGCGGCACTCAGGATACAGCGCGGTGCCCAATATATACAGTCAGAAAAGCCTGCCCTGCACTCGAAAATAACCGCGAACGCAAGCGCTCCGGTTTTGCCGCAAACGATCAAAGCCTAATGCTGGTTCTTTTCATTGTGGCAGCCGTTTTAATCCCCTTTTTGGCGGAATATTTTGCTGTGCCCATGTCGGGAAACGAACAAAAGCGTAAAGCCTTTTATTGGCTAACACCCCTGATGGGGGCCGTTGTCTATACCAGTTTTTTAGCCATCACCGGCCACGCCTATTTAGCGCTTTCAGGCTCGGCCTTATTTTATTTTGGCCTTACGGGGATCTCAAATACAAAATATCAGATCCTGCGCGATCCCTTCAATACCCACGACTTTGACAATGCCCGCAACCTGTATATTTATCCCGAGTTCTATGTCACCCATGTCGGCTGGCCAATTGTTGCGGTGGTTGTTGCCGTTTTTGCAACTGGCATCGCGGCGAGCCTGTATTTTGAACCAGCGCTTGGCATTTACAGCATTTTTGGCACTGCCGAGGGCGCCATGAAATGGGTGCTGGCGGCTGGCTCCTGGTTATTGGTGCTACTGGGTTGGCTTTCTATGCTTTGGCTTACCCGATTGCTGATCACACTGTTTTTCAATGAAAATACCAGGGCACATTACGAGGTTAGTATTGACCCCATAATCGACGTAGCCCGCTTCGGCCTGTTCCCGACAATGATGCTTTACCGGCTGCTTTTGAAAACAAAAATTGATAAACAACCCCTGCGCGACACCCCGATGAGCGCAATAATAATGGGGAGAAAGCCCGCTGACATAATCGCCCTGCAAGGCGAGAGTTATTTCGATTTGGATCGATTTTTTGGCACCCTGCCCAGCGCAATTTCGAAACGGTGGCAGCCGCTCGGCGCACTGGAGGATGCCGGGGTTGTGACCGGCCAAATCGAGGTGCCCTGTTGGGGTGCCTATACCATGCAGACCGAATTTTCTTTCCTCAGCCGCATCAAAAACCATGCGCTGGGCATTGACCGGATCAATCCTTATATGCGGTTCGCACAAAAGCGGGTTTCCACCTTTGCCCATGCCTTGAGAGATGCCGGATACCGCACCGTGTGTGTTCATCCCGCCAGACGAGAATTCTTCCGCCGTTCCGATGTTATGGCAAACTTGGGCTTCGATGAATTTATCGGGCTTGAGGCCTTCCCGAACGCTCCCAGTTTTGGCAATTATATTTCTGATGCGGCCTTGGCCGAGAAAATTGAAGCCCTTATTGCCGAGCACCGTGCCGCCAGCGATAAACCGTTGTTTGTCTTTGCTATCACCATTGAAAGCCACGGCCCATGGATCCCCGGCAGGCTTTCGGCGCACCTGCCCGCAGGCATCACTGAAACCGATCTTGCAAAAACCAATATCACCGGCAATTTGGAGTTTGCGCTCTACCAACAACATATGGAAAACTTGCTGGCTTTTTATCGGCGGCTGAGCATCGACCACAAACGTGGCACACAATCACGTATTGTAGCCTTATACGGCGACCATATGCCAGCGTTTGGAGACCTGTTTGATGCCCATAACTTTGCGGGCCGCGATGTTGATTTTTTGCTGTGGAACAGCGAAAGAGCGGCCCAACCTTTGGGCACTCAGCGCATCGAAGATTTTGCCAAAATCATTTTGAAGGAAGCCGGCGTGAGTTTGATATGATCAACCCCGCAATTCCCGCTGAATAAAACACCCTCGCAAAAAATACCCCCACGGCTTATCTCTAAACCGCAGGGGGAGTTAACGCTTAAGGCCGACAGTATAGCGGGAACCAACCGCCGCCCCCAATTTAGCGTCAAGTGCTCAAAACCAAAATTTCGCCCATGCGGACGGTGTGTTCAACAATGTGCCCTGCAAAAATACCAGCCCATCATTTGCAGCATTACAATACCGAACATATCGCCGCGGCCAAGCCTGCTCCCAAGCCAGAACCTCGCCGCAACTAAGGCCATTCTCATGGCAACAGCCTCGAGCAGATATCAAACATACAGCCACAAGAGACAAGCCAACTGGGATGAAAACCCGTTTCAACGGGGTAAACGCCAGCCTCGCATATTCGCACGGCAAGCTATTATCGGTCAGTAATTCTTGCACTTACCGATACATTCAATCCGCCTTCCCATGCGGCTATAACTGTGCAGGCCATATCGGAACTTTCAAAATTCCAGGCAGATTTTTTCTGCGGCATGAGCAGCACAACAAGAACATGGCCACCGCTTAAAGGATAACCGAAGGTCGGCGTCACAAGCGTCACAGGCTATCCATCATTCGGAATCCACCCTTTCGTCGCTCGCCGACTTGATCGGAGAGTCCAGTCAATACAGGCAAAAATGCAGAATGATATCCGCCCGGCTTACGGCACCAGGGCCGCCGTTCACGCATCCTGCATTCGCCACGATGCAATCACATTTTGCGCGACCACACCCAGTGCCTCTGCTGCGGCCACTTGTCCTTTCATCCGAACATAAACCTGCACTCCCATGGCCAATGCCAGCAGATATGAGACTGATGCTTCCACGTCAAAGTCATCACTCACCTCGCCGTTTTCCTGAGCGTTTTCTAATGCTTTTTTAAAAGATGCCTGCACGCCATTATAGTGCGCATCCGTCTTTTCCTTGATTGCACTATCCGCTAGGCCTGCATTTTCAATAACGGTATTTACCATCAAGCAGCCATAATCCCGCATGTCATCGGGTTGCTGCGTGGTGAGATTTTTGAAAAATTGAGACAGTGCATCCAAACCGCCACTCTCGATCGGGCCGATAATGGCTTCACGGGAATCACGAGCATATTTATCAAGCACCTCAAGAAACAAGCCTTGTTTGCCACCAAATTCAGTTTGTAACGCAAAGCGGTTTACCCCGGCCATAACACCAAGCGCACGCACGCCTAGTCGCTCATATCCGTTTTCCCAAAATGCATCACGCGCTTTTTCGATCGCGCCCGCATGTGTGTAGGTTTTCTTGGGCGGCATAGGCAATATCCTCGGAAAGCCATCAGAAAATTGAATATCAATATTGACTATTTCAAGACACTTGTCTAGATATCCAATTCTAGACAAGTGTCTTGAAATAAAATCATGCTTTAAAATTTGTATTTAGAAAAGGATTAACCATGGCCACTATTCGCAAAATCATTGACGTAGAAACAACCCCAGAAGCCGTATGGGCCAAAGTATCGGATGTTGCAAACCTGTCTAAACTGATCGGCTTTGTCGAAAAAAGCGAGTTGGAGGGGAACCAAAGAATATGCACCACTGTTGATGGCGCAAAGCTCGTTGAAAAAATCATATCGGTAGACGACGCGAATGGCCGCGTGGTTTATTCGATAACCCAGTCACCGCTGGATTTAGATTTCCACGTGGCCGTAATGGAGATAACACCGGCTTCAAAAGGCACACGTCTAACTTGGACTGTGGACCTCCTGCCTGACACGGCGGCAGCACATATGGAACCGATGCTGGACAGCGCCTGCGCTGATATGCAGAAAACACTCAACATCTAGTGGTAAAGCCTAAGCTTATTGTTTCATGGCCAAGCACTTACATCTTGAGAGAGAAGCGTTTTAAAGACTTAAACCTGCGGCCTGACTGGCGTTTTAGTCAGCCCCCGGTTTCCCGCAAAAATACCGGGTAATCGGTGGCAGGCGGGGTGGTGCCCGCCTGATACAGCATATCTCCGACAAACCCCCGGTGGTAATTACCGTGATTAACGATGTGCATAAAAATATCAGTACGGCTCATCGCGCCGCGTTTATCAGTTGGCCGGGCACCGACAAAATCAAACTCAACAACTTCGTCGAGCGCAGCCGCTGACAGGCCTTCTGCAAAATTAACCCACCAATCATCTATTTGCTACTGTTTGGCCCACAGCGCATCCAGCAAAGGCGGCGTGGGGGTGTTGCGGGCAGCATAGCCGTGCTCGCGCCCTTCCAGATGCGCCCGGAAGATATCATCCACCACATACACATGGTTCAAGGTATGCACCATATTGCCGAACCGCGTGGTGCGCGGCTTTAAGGCTTCGCCCGCAGGCAAACCCATCACAGTGCCAAACGTAACCCCGTTCGCCCAGCGCTTAAACCGCATCATGCGGGTGATTGTATCACAATGGGTCAAAGTACTATTTACCCTTTTGCAAGTCGTGTTTTTCTTTGATCGGGATTCGGTCAAGTACGAAATATTTCCCGCGCGAAGGCACCATCCATATTGCGTTGTGCGGGCTGCCTTCGGTAACCGGGAAAATCAAAAGAGTCTGAAGTTCGCCGCCATGCCCCGAAACAGCCAACGCAAAAACCCTAAGGTCAACATCGACGTCATATTCGGGAAACGCCTTCACAATAATTTTGCGAGTAGGCTCAAACATATCGCCAGAAATCTCGGAACCGCTCAGAGCCGCAAACTTAATATTGTTGCCACCTATTTCGGAGCGTAATTTTATTCGTAGTTCGTAGTCTGGCTCAGCATGAAGCAGAAAAGGCGTGGATGAATTGTGACGGTACCAGCCAAAATTTTGGTGTCCTGGTACCGAAACCAATTTTTGGCCGTCAATAGTACAAATCAGCAGGACCCACTCATCAAAGGGCGGGGGCACTCTCGCGGATTCCATATCCTGCAAACATTGTGGATCGTCAGTTAGCGCCATTTCGTTAGTTGGATCATCCGCCACAAGAACGCTGGCTGCAAAAGTTATCAGAACCAATGCCACACCACCAAAACTCACGAAATACGCCCCTTTAAATAATACATTACCATACCCCCAATCAAAAAAGCCGGAAAATCCCGGCTTTTTCTAGTCGCCTAGTCTGGGCCAGTGGCTAGCTGAAAACCTCTTTCAGGTCTTCACCCAATGGCTGCAAAGGATCGTCGCCGAACCTGTTCGGGCCTTCTGTTCCTTTTGTTACCGCCCACCGGATCACAACGATCCACCCAACAATGATGGCAAACCACAAAAGGTACCACCAACCAGACCAATCGATATCGTGCAATCTGCGCACATGAACAGTAATTAATGGCACAAGTATAGCCAAATTGAAAATTTGTCCCCAGTGGCCCGGTATCGCCTGCATCTGGAAATATCCACAGATCGAGGATTCCAAGTATCAATGCCATCAAGAAAGCGAAAAGAAAGAACCACCAATATTCTGATCGGCAAGCCCTGCCGCTAAAGCCCGCATATTATCTAAAGACAGACGAAATCGCCTCGAAAAACTTCATAAGTGTTCCATATCATGTAAAATAACGGCGCTGAGATCACAAAAGTCTTTGGCCAACTTTTTCAAGTTTTACTCGAAAACGCCTTCGACATTCTGTCCAGATGGATCATCGCCAAACCGATTTGCGCCGACGCCCCCCCTTTTGGTCAGCCAAATCAACATGGCAATCCACCCAATAATAGGGATGAAACCGAACAGCATCCACCAACCTGATTTGTCGACGTCATGCAGCCGGCGCGCAGTAGCGGAAAACCAGGGAATGACTGTCAAAAGAGAAAATATCGCACTGATGGGCCCATTAGATGCATCCATCCCCATCGAAAAAGAAAACCCTGCAGTGGGCTGAGCGGCCTGCGGGAAAATCTGTCCCTCAACCACTGTCAATATACTACCCGCTATGATCAGGAAGATCAAAAAATACCAAAATTCAGCGCGTGTAGCACGCGTGCTGAAATCCAAATACTTGCGAAAAGCCTGTTTAACGGCACCTATGAAATCCATATTATCCCCCTACGTGGTCAAATCCAAATTGAAGATTGAGCCTAATCTCAAGGTTGTAACGGCGTCAATAAAAAAGGCCGGGAACATCCCGGCTTTTTTTTGCAGCAATCTCAAGCGCAAATACAGCTTAGAACACACGGTCATTCCCGCGCAGACGGGAATCCAGTGTTTGCATGTCGTGGATTTCCGCCTGCGCGGGAATGACGGAAGGGTGCGGGAATGACGGAAAAATGCGAGAATGGCCAACCGATGTGAGAACAATATTCTATATTTCCCCGTCCCTGTTAGCCACCACCGCCATTACCATCCACACTCAAATACCCATTGCCCTCAAGGTAAGTGATAATCACATCGGCGCAGTCTTCGGCGCTTAGCTTGTCCGTGCTTACGTGGATATCGGCGTGCTCAGGCGCTTCGTAGGGGCTGTCGTAGCCGGTGAAGTTTTTGATCTCGCCAGCTTTGGCTTTTTTATACAGGCCCTTGGGGTCACGTTCGGCGCACACTTCAAACGGCGTATCCACATACACCTCGATAAATTCGCCCGGCTCCATCAAGCCCGCCACCATGCGGCGTTCGGCCCGGAAGGGGCTGATAAAGCTGGTCATCACCATCAGGCCACTATCGACCATCAGCTTGGCCACTTCACCCACCCGGCGGATGTTTTCCACCCGGTCAGCATCGGTAAAGCCCAAATCCTGATTAAGCCCGTGGCGCACATTATCACCGTCGAGGATATAGGTATGGCGTCCGCGCGCGAACAAGCGCTTTTCAACGATATTCGCGATGGTGGACTTGCCCGAGCCAGACAAGCCCGTGAACCACAGCACCGCAGGGCGTTGTAATTTCATGTCCGCGCGCGCGGCTTTGTTTACGTCCAGCGCCTGCCAATGAATGTTGGATGCCCGCCTAAGGGCAAAATCGATCATGCCCACACCAACGGTATTGTTGCTGATGCGGTCGATAATGATAAAGCTGCCGATGTCGCGGTTGGCGCTGTAGGCATCAAAAACGATGCGGCTTTCCAGCGCGATATTACAAACGCCAATTTCATTGAGCGCAAGGCTTTTAGCCGCCGTATGCTCCATGGTGTTTACATTCACTTTATGCTTCAGGTCGGTTATCAGCCCCGGCACCAGCTTGTTGGCAACCTTGAACATATAGGGCCGCCCCGGCAGCAGCGGTTCGTCGTGCATCCAGATGATCTTGGCTTCAAACTGATCGGCCACTTCGGGCGGATTATCCTTGCCCGATATCACATCGCCGCGCGAAATATCAATTTCGTCCTCAAGCGTAAGCGTGATGGCCTCGCCTGCTACCGCACTGTCCAGCGCGCCGTCATAAGTAACGATGGATTTCACTGTGCTTTCAAATGCACTTGGCAGGGCTTTGATTTTATCACCCACACGCACCGTACCGCTGGCAATGGTGCCGGAGAAGCCACGGAAATCGAGGTTTGGACGGTTCACCCACTGCACGGGCAGCCTAAAATCAGCCGCTTGGCGTGCGTCACCCACCGGCACATCTTCCAGATGTTTCATCAATGTGGGGCCGCTGTACCAAGGCATATTGATGCTGGTATCGATAATATTATCGCCCTTCAAGGCAGAAACCGGGATGCTTTTGATCTCGCGGAAGCCAAAATCTTTGGCAAACTCACGGTATTCAGCTTCAATATCTGCCACGACCTGCTGGCTGTAATCCACAAGATCCATCTTGTTCACTGCCAGCACGATATTTTTAATGCCTAGCAGGCTGGCTATAAAGCTATGGCGGCGGGTCTGGGTTAACATGCCCTTGCGCGCATCGATCAGCAAAATTGCCAGATCAGCGGTAGAGGCACCCGTGGCCATATTTCTGGTATATTGCTCGTGGCCCGGGGTATCGGCGACAATGAATTTGCGCTTGTCGGTGCTGAAAAAACGGTAGGCCACATCGATGGTAATGCCCTGCTCGCGCTCAGCCGCCAGGCCGTCTACCAGCAGTGCAAAATCAATTTCATCGCCTTGCGTGCCCAAGCGTTTGCTATCGCTTTCCAGCGCGCTTAGCTGGTCTTCGAAAATCATTTTGCTGTCATACAGCAGGCGGCCAATCAGGGTTGATTTACCGTCGTCGACGCTGCCGCACGTGATGAAACGCAGCATGGATTTTTCTTCCTGCGCCTTCAGATAACCTTCGATATCGGATGCAATAAGGTCTGACTGATGCGCCATTAGAAATACCCCTCTTGCTTTTTCTTTTCCATACTGGCAGCGGCATCGTGGTCGATCATCCGGCCTTCGCGCTCTGATGTGGTGGTCAGCAGCATTTCCTGAATAACCTCCGTCAGGGTATCAGCGGCGCTTTCCACCGCGCCCGTCAGCGGGTAACAGCCCAGCGTACGAAAACGCACCATCTTCATTTCCGGTGTTTCGCCCGGCTCAAGCGGCATACGGTCATCATCAACCATAATCAGCTGGCCGTCGCGCATGACCACGGGGCGTTCTTTTGCCAGATACAACGGCACCATCGGAATATCTTCCTGGTGGATATACTGCCAGATGTCGAGTTCGGTCCAGTTGGAAAGCGGGAAAACCCGGATGCTTTCACCCTTGGCTTTGCGGGTATTATAAAGTGTCCATAATTCAGGCCGCTGGCTTTTTGGGTCCCACCTGTGCTGGGCCGAGCGGAACGAGAATATGCGTTCCTTGGCGCGGGATTTTTCTTCGTCGCGGCGCGCGCCGCCAAAAGCCGCATCAAAGCCGTATTTATCCAACGCTTGTTTCAGGCCCGCCGTTTTCATCACATCTGTATGCACACCCGAGCCGTGGCTGAAGGGGCCAATGCCGTCGCGCACGCCGTCTTCATTGATATGCACAATCAGATCAAGGCCGTAGTCAGCACAGATACGGTCGCGAAACGCGATCATTTCCTTAAATTTCCAGGTGGTATCCACATGCATCACCGGAAACGGCGGCGGGCTGGGGAAAAACGCCTTGCGCGCCAGATGCAGCATCACACTGCTGTCTTTGCCTATACTGTAAAGCATCACCGGATTTTCGGCCTCGGCCACAACCTCGCGCATGATATGAATGCTCTCGGCCTCAAGCCGCTTCAGGTGGGTTAGCGCTTTTGTCATTAATCGGTACCATCAAAATAATCTAAGGCTGCGCGCAGCCAGTAAAACAGACAGACCGCCTAATGCATGAACGACTTGCCTTCTTGGCTTGTAAAGATGGGCACCCTCTAACGCAAGTTTAAGGGCATCCGAGAACGAAATTTTCTATTTGGTCAAGAAATCAGGGCTAAATTGGAAATATTTTCTATAAAACTTGAATTCTTCATTCAACCTGCCTCGGCTAACTTTTGTTGTGCTGCGGTGGAGATTACGTTGAGCCGGTCTTCAAATTCATTCAATTCATCGAGAGCCCTGGCTTTGTCAACGCGTTGCAACGCGAGTGTATATTGACCGGTAGCTGCTGCCGTACGTGCCAGCAAAAATGCAAATTTTGTTTCAAATCCAGACTCAGCTTCCTTGCGCAGCAAAACTGTTTCCGCTTCTTCGTGTCTGTTTAGCGCGATCAATATACTGGCGTAAAGTTGGGTATTGCGGCCTTTTCGAATATAATATTCGTTGTAAAATATGTCGGCAAACTTAAGCGCATCTTCCCATCGCCTTGCAGACCTAAACCGACTTGCCAAACGGAAGAAAAAGTCAACATCCAACTTGGTCTTATTGGCCTTGCTTTCCAGCAAAATAATATCGGCGCTATTGCTTGCCTGATCAAACATTTTTTCATCCAGGAGAACGCGCACGAGCAACTCCGCAGCACGATGATCCTGCTGTGGGCGTGAAAGGATTTCCAAAGCTGAAACAACCTTTTTAGGCAGCACGGCCGGATCAATGCTCGCGCTGGCCGCAGATGCCAGTGCCGTTTGCCAATCGGCAACATGTCGATCTTTCTTGGCAATTGCACGCGTTCTTATTACCGCAAGCGGCAGAATGCCGACTTGTTCGCAATGCTGATAAAATTCAGCTGCCCGCATGCTATAGGTATCTTTATATTGCTCCAGTCGTTCACTGGTAAACGCCGCATGAACAACTTCCTCAAGAGGTTTTTCGCCAAGGCTTTCAAAGGAACAATTCGGCGCACCAATATGATCCGTGAGCTCCTTAACCCTTAAGTCACGGTACATGAACAGCGCCGGCTTTCCAACCTGCAGCGCCACAACACCTCCGTGAAACCTATCGCCAAAATAGAAATCGTGAGCTTCGGCAAGTTGCCGCCATGCTCGGGCATCGCGGAAATGCCAATACCCTTCAAAATTTATGGGTTCGACGCCTAGAACAGTTAAATAATTATCCAAAATTCCCTTGTCACACCGACCGGTAGCATCATCATAAAAGCCACGTACGGCCTTCAGTTCATGGTAACCGTAGACATCATTTTGGAACGTATAGTTGGTTTTATACTTCTCTGCGAGCACGCGCAGAAATTCCACCCGCTCGGGCTGATGCCCTCCCAAATGCCGGAGTCCCAAATAACCCGCCGTCAATACTGTCGCTCCCGGTTTAGTGTTGGGCGTTTCCAACGACAACATATTGTCAGGGTAGACATAAAGGCTGGGGCAACCGAGTGCCACTGCGCTGCTGCAGCCCATTGAATGCAAAAAATCCCGCGTATGATTCCCGCGTACTGCAAAAAGTTTTGCCTTACGGTGCAGAAGCCGCAAAAATTCGTCCATGCCGGGTGTCAATTTGCCAGCGTCTTCGATCACATCTTGTTTGCCCATGCCAAAAACATAAAAAGGGATCGGCAATGCCTCCAGGATTTCGCACAGGCGTTCCATATGCGCTTGTTGAGCGCTACGCCGCTGCTGCGGAGGCACCGCTATCATATTGGCGAAAGACAAAACTACTGCATCGAAGTTATTGCGCATCGCAGACTGAAACTTGTTGAGATTGCTTTCGCATTCCTTGAGGTAAAACCGTTCCAGTGGTGCCATACAGCTTCTCCGCCGGTCGGCGCGGAAAGCTTTGGCAACCGCTTCATTGTGCACAATATTGCCCACGTTTGGTGTGGTCGCCGCCAATTCGGTCTCAACATCCTTAATGCTGTCAAATGCCTGCAAGGGCAGCGACGATTTTGTAATAACGCGGGCGCTATTTGGTGCTACGCCAAAGTTGGCCGGGTGGAAAAAAATACGCATATCTCTAGGTGCCTTGAAATTTATCTGATTCAGCAGCTCGTTGTGTTTCTGTTTAAGGAGGCAATTAGCCCCCCAATAAATCAGTGGCCGTTATCCCGAGCCGATCGAGGATTTGTCTTTTGAACTCTCGCTGGACCTCAATAAGGTTTGGCATCAACTCAATACAAGACTCGTGCTCAATCGTCGCCAAGACATCAGCTGGCGTTTCCCCTATGTGGTTTGCAATCGCTGCAATGCTGCCTTCAATGTCCTCTAACATATCTTCCAGCACAACAGAATGCACATTTGTCATGCGAGCGGCAATGTCGCCCAAGATGTTTTCGCCTATGCGGAGATGTGCCAACACCTCCAGAACATTCAGAGAATTGAAGGAACTATTTTTGAAAGTAAGCTGCCGGTTCCGGCTGAGTGTCCAAGGCGAGCGTTCATGGGTGTTTTTAAATTGGCCACAGATGTAGGCTTGCATTAAAATATCGCGGCGGTTTATCAATATGACCCGGGCCTGTTGAGCCTGAAGCCACTCGACAAAAGCCCCTAATGAAAAGTCTGTATTATCAAAGAGTGCCGCAAGCACATCAGTATGAAATAAATAGGCTATGCCTTGGTCCGTCGCATACCGCTTGGCCGCTGTTTCTACAAGAGGGTGAAACGCCAGCTCCCCTCGCAACTTCATCCAACTGATATAGGGTCTTCCAATATATTCCCACGGAGCAGGCAAACCATTCATTTCCATGGTTTTGACAAGATATTCGGCATCCGAATTTGGAGTAGCAACAATAACTACAGGGCCTTTTTCAGCCTTGCTCGGAGCGCGACGTTTCAGCTGCATGCGGGGTATGCGGTTTGCGTCCACAACAGAAAATTCGTAGGTGCCCGAAGATATGATTTTGTCCGGATAGCTTTTTTTGAGCCGAGCAACTGTCTCTCGTTCCTGACACATCAGGAATACGAGAATTTTTTCAATACGCGTCAGATCCATCTTATCCAGATCATTCTGCGTCTTAAAACTGCAATTATAGGTGCCACCTTGTTTTTGCAGCCGGTCGATAAACTCCTGGTCGGCGACAACCAAACAGGTTTCATCAAACTTCTTAATCCTATGGGGCCAATGCCACTGTACAACATGAAGCATAAAATACTTCCACAGAGCTTCTTCTTTGATGGGCGCAGAAACTGCCTTTGTTGCAAGCACAGCCATTATTCTTCCAAATCCGCCAACAGCTGCTGCGCTCCAAAATTTTGGGCATCCAGTTTTTCCAAAACATGAAGGACTGCCTTGCGTGCTCCGCCATCGTCTTTCTGACGAACCAGGCATTGCGCGTAGCCAATATAAGCATCAACATATTCCGGGTTCAGCGTTATCGCTTTTTCAAAAGACGCCCGTGCCATGCGCAAATAAAAATGACGCATATAAACTTGCGCTTTTTCTTTCTCCGCGCGGGCGATGGCCTTCCTCAGCCGCAAATTGGCCTGATTTGAACTAGAGCGAATGATCGGCGCGAAGCGATTTTCATTATTTTCCCTTAGCGCAAGATGCAATTGTGCTGCCTCTATAATGCAGTTTACGCGAAAAAAATGGGCAAGGGCCTCATACGCCAGTCGCACAAGTCGCTTTTGCTTGAACTTTTGATCAACACGACCGACGCTTTTTTGAAAAGCGGCTTCATCGTAATTAAGCGGACTATCTTCACCATTGGCGCGCGCTAAAACTGCTTCGTAAACTTTCAGATCAAGCGGTGACTTTTCATAAACTTCCTCTTTAGTAATGCCTTCGAGGTCGACTTCGTTTTTGGAAACCCTGTGGCGCCCTTCAATTGGCGGAATACCAAGTTCCTTGGTAATAGCCGTAGATTGTTCGGTCAGCTTCTCTGTCACGCACAAGAACTGAAACTGCTTCAAAATTTCGAAAAGTGCAGCTTCGCCAAATGGAGTTTCGGGATCGCTTAACAGGTGGGGGAAAAATTTGTAGAATTCGGTGGAGACACGGTTGGGTTTCCAATTGTTCAAATACGTGCGGGCGCTAACCTCTCGTCCTTCTCCTTTTATAACACTTAAATGGTATTTGTACTGAGACACGAAGTGGGTAAAAGGATCTCGGATAACGCTAAAAAGTGCAGTTTCTTTAGCGTTAAGGCCCGCGAGAATTCTATCATTAACATGATGCCCAAATAAGAATTTTACAGGGGCGCGCTCATCCTCATTCAACTCTTCCCAAAGCGGAAGATCACTAAAAAATCTATCGGACGAAGGATGGTTGCCATAGCCAAAGTAGGCCTCTTCTCCCATATGCTTAATGACATGGTGCATGATTGTAGTGCCGCCGGTTTTGGCGACATGATAACCAACAATTAGCATTCAGAAACTCCGACTATCTACTGCGCCCTTTATGGCCTGAGGCTTATCACAAGTCAATAAAACCAAGGCATTACATCCGCTTCGGCTATAACGCAATTTTTCCGGTTTCACCGCCCCAACGCCTGGGCCAGATAAACCACTTTGCGGCCGAGCCGGGAGATGGGTGTAAAAGGCCCCGCTTTTATTTTGCTGGATTTGGCGTGGGCGGCAATATCGGCGGCGATACCTTCGGCATTGTGGCTTAGCCCCTCGGGCCACTTCACATAGCGTGCATAAACACACAGCACCCCGTATACCAGTGCTTCGATGCTTAGTTTCCGGCCCCGGCGTTCCATCACGATGGTATCTGTTGTCAGCCCCCAGCCCGCGTAAAAAGGCATGCCGTAAGTGGTCACGCGCTTGCCCCGCATCAAGGCTTCAAAACCCGTTAGGCTGGTCATGGTATGCACACTGTCCACGGCTTCCAGCACGTCAATAATATCGGCGTCCACCACAACCTCATTGGCGCAGTAATCCAGCACATTCTGACCCACCGCGCCTTTGCGGTTACCACTTGCCACATCGGGGTGTGGTTTATAAATCAGATAACCGTCTGGTGCGGCGTCACGGGCGGCAGCTATCAGCGCAGCATTGGTTTTAATATTGGGCGAGCCCAGTTCAATACTGGCATCATCTTCCACTTGGCCTGGCACCAATATGATTTCTCGCCCAGCCGCGCGCACACGGTAATCCAGTGTTCCTTTTTCGCCGACATTATATTTGCTAATCCGGCCTGCCAGCACCGCAGTCATCAGATTGCCGCCGCGCTCAGTATCATGCTGATCAAACTTGTGACGGCTCAGAAACATCTCCAAGTCAGACGGGGCGCTACCATCATAATATATACCCGTTTGGTCCATCACCAGCGAGGAAGGTCGGCGCAAATCACTGCCCAACCCTACGGAGCGCAGAAAGCCATCCTCGATGCGCCATACAGGCACGTTTGCTGGCACAGTTGCGGCCTCTGTATCGTGCTTGCGGCCCCACACAACCACCATGTCGCCGTCTTCATATTGCAAACCCTTGAGCGAGCAAGGCGTTACAAACTGCACTTTTCTAACTTCTGCACCAAAAAATTCAGGCAAAAACCCTCGTTTCCACAAGCTGAACCCGGCGGCAAAAACGCGTTTTGCCTGTGGCCGTGCCATTTGGCGCTCGGCCACCAACAGATCAAGGATATGTTCAATCTCTACACGCTCGCCCGTGAACGGATCGCAGTAGCGGGTATAAATCATATAGGAGGCCGCAAATAACTCGGCGAGCGATCGGCTGTTGAAGCGGGCCTCGCACAATTGTTTATCGTGGGTCAGGCCCCACCCCGCATAAAAGGGAAGCCCATAACAGGTTACTTTTTTGCCCGCGATCAAACCCTCAAGCCCCATCTGGCTGGTCACCACATACACATGGTCCACTTTTTCAAGCAGGGCTTGCGGTGATGCTTCTTCGGCCACATAAAGCACGCGCTCTTGTACACGTTCAACATCATAGTGACCGCGTTTGCTGCCCGCCAACACATCAGGATGTACCTTCACAATCACCAGCGACGTCGGGTTTTCTTCCAATGCGTCACGCACCATATGCTGAAACATATCATCCGAGGCCATGCCCTGCGCAATCGATTGATCGCCGAAGGTTTGGTCTACCACCAAAACCTTGGGGCCTTTAAACGCGGAAAGCTTTTGTGCCAGCCCGGCAGACAGCTCCATCGGGGCCTGATTATATTTGGAAAGCCGCCAGCGCCTGATGCGCGCCATAGCCTGCTCTGCACGCTCCAGCAGGTCGGGCGTAACCCAGTCGTCGGTATTTAAAAGTTTTTCAAGATCACTGGGGGTATGGGCATCATAATAGATACCGGACTTATCCACCACTATAGAAACACGGCGCGCATCAATTGATGGGTGGCTTAGATAGCCAAGGAAGCCATCTTCAAGCCGCCAGAAAGGCAGGTTTTTCTTCTTTGCATAAGCTTGCGCCTTTACGGTATTTTCCTTGTGGCCCCAGCCAACAACGATATCACCGCCTTTACCGTTCAGAGCATATTTCAAGGGCCGCCCGAGCAGCGAAGGCAAAGCCCCATCGCGCCATATCCCATAAGAACTGGTAAGCGCCCGCCCCTTAAATTGCTCCTTACTGGTAGAAATTACCAGTCCAGCATCTGCAATTCCCGCGCTATCGACCGGGTCGACCGCGCTGGTGTCTGCGGTTGAATTTTGTTGCTCAGGCATAGGCTGGTCCCATTAACCGGCGCACAGCCTCAAGATCAGCCAGTGTATCAACGCCGGACGGCGGCGCATCCGCAATTTTGCTCACATGGATTTTCATTCCCGCATCAAGCGCGCGAAGTTGCTCAAGCCGCTCCATCGTTTCCAACTTCGACGGTGGCCTATCTGCCAGCTGCCGCAGGGTTACGGCGCGGTAGGCATAAAGTCCAAGATGCCGCTGGTATGAAAAACGGTCGGCATCAATGCCGTTCCGGTCATAAGGAATTGGGGACCGCGAAAAATAAAGCGCCATGTCGTTGCTGTCCGTCACTACTTTTACAATATTGGGGTCTGTGACATCAGCTGCGCTCACAATAGCGCAACTGGCAGTGGCGAGAGCCGCCGCCCCATGCACCAACAGCGCGTCGCCCGCCAACCGCACCAACGGCGGAGGCATCAAAGGTTCATCACCTTGCAAATTAACGATGATTTCATCGTCGGCCCAATTCAGCAAGGCGCTAACCTCTGCAATGCGGTCGGTCCCACTTTCGTGACTATCCGAAGTTTGCACCACAATGGCTCCGAATGCCTCGGCTGCCCTAAGGATGCGGTCATCATCGGCGGCAATAATCACTTCGTCGCCCGGCCGACGCGCAGCGCAAGCCCGCAGCCATACGTGCTGGATCATCGGTTTGCCCGCGATATCCGCCAGCGGTTTTCCCGGCAGGCGGGTCGATTGAAAGCGGGCTGGAATAACGATTTTCATTGCCGAACCTTGCCGCTATTCTGATGCAACGCGGCGACAAGACTATGACCTATACGCAGAGCCAAATGTTCACAGGCATCACGCACAGCCCCCTGCCCACCGGACTTTTTACTGATAAAATTAGCCACAACCCGTACAGCTTCCACTGCATTCGCCGGGGCCAGCGCATAACCACACGCCTCCATCACCTGCATGTCGATCAGATCGTCGCCCATAAAAGCGACGTCTGCCGGACTTATATCCATCTCAGCGCAGATATCGTTGAGCGCCTCAAGCTTGTTTGAACAATTAAGCCGTCTATGAAAAATACCAATATCATCAAGGCGGCGGATAAGCGGCCCACTGGTTTTTCCAGAAATCACGGCAATTTCGATACCCAATTTTTTAAGCAAAACCAGCCCCAATCCGTCTTGGGCATTAAAGGCCTTCATGATTTCACCGTCCGCTGAATAATATAGCTGGCCGTCGGTCATCACACCGTCAACATCAAGGGCAAAAAGGCGTATGCTCATGGGCTTGCTACTCCGTCACTACAGGCGCGAAAGATTTCGCCAGATCGTCTATAGCCTTCATCTGAAGTAAATAGCTCTCAAGTCGATCCAGAGGCAATGCACAGGGACCATCACATAAGGCTTTATCGGGATCCGGGTGAGCCTCTATGAACAGGCCTGCAATCGCCAGCGCCATACCGCCACGCGCCAAAGCCGTTGCCTGGTTACGCCTGCCTCCGGCGCGATCAGCCAAGCCTCCTGGACGCTGCAAAGCATGGGTGGCATCAAATACCACCGGAGCCATTGATTTCATTTCATCCATACCCAGCATATCAACGATCAGGTTATTATAACCGTAACAGCTGCCGCGTTCACACAACATGACCTGATTATTGCCACATTCAGCAAACTTCTTAAGAATATGTTTCATTTCGCCCGGCGCCAGAAATTGCGGTTTTTTAACATTTATCACGGCACCTGTTTTCGCCATTGCTACCGCCAGATCAGTTTGGCGGGCCAAAAAGGCAGGCAGTTGAATAACGTCCGCCACTTCTGCCGCAGGTGCAGCCTGTTCGGGCGCATGCACATCAGTGATAATAGGCATGCCGTATTCGGCTTTAATATCAGCAAGAATTTGTAGGCCTTTTTCCAAACCGGGGCCACGAAAACTATGAATGCTGGAGCGGTTGGCTTTGTCAAAGCTGGCTTTGAAAACAAAGGGGATGCCAAGCCGACCGGTGACCTCAACAAAATACGCGGCAATTTCAAATGCCAAATCACGGCTTTCCAGCACGTTCATTCCGCCAAACAATACAAATGGATCACTGTTCGAAACCGTGATTTTTCCTGCAATGGTTAGCTTGTCTACCATTCTGTTCCCCTATAGTGCCGCTATATTAATCGAAAATGCACGCGGACCAATGCACTCACTATCCTTCGCTAGCGCCTGAGCCGAAAAAGCGCAAGTGTGGATTGCCGTTGAGAGGCCAACGGCAAGCTGCTATGAGGTTAATTATAGCCAAACGACGATCAGGAGATCAAAGTTTTGTCATTTTTTGATGCTATTCGGGATTTGCTTTTTGGTGGCGGCAATCAAAGCCGCCGTGACGTCGTCAACCAACCAAACAGCGGCCCTTCGCAGGATGAAGCCGAAGAAAGCCTGCTGCATATCGGTTGGCGGCAGCGCGACGAAGGGATCTACCCGGCGCTGTTTGGCCCAGCAGAAGGCGAGCCTGTAGTTTTAGCAGAAGATATTTTTCGAAAAGATTTTGCTCGTCAGCAACTTCATCCCTTTTGGCTGCACCACGGCGTGCTGACCTTCCCACCAACACCGACGCGCGCTACATGGATCTATGCCAGCAGCGGCATGTCCAATGCTTTTGACAGTGAAATTGAGGAATGGTCAGGTCTCGGCATCGAATTTGTCATCGAGACCAAGGAACGTGCCGACTGGGCGGCGGATAAACTCGCCCGTTTGGTGGCCTTTAATTTACTGATCGCAGGGGGTCATTATGAAAATTCGTCGGACCTGAAGACTGGTAGCATCGTGCGATTGGATGTGCCGGTAAACGGCGACGAAAATTGCCAGCTTAGAAATTTGATTGTGCTGGAAGCCGCCGCATATTTTCATGAAAATGATAGGCCAACCGACGACACACAGGATGCACAGTTTTGCGCAGAAAATGCACAGAAAAATGCACACATTGATGCACAGGAGGATACTGGCGAAGATATAGGGGAAGATGTAGGGGGAAATAGACTGAAAAGCGCAAAGGAAGAGGCTCCCGAAGAAGGACGGGAAGCTACAGAGATCGCTGCAAACCCCGCAGGCTCATCCGCGCCCATATTCAAATTGGTCACCGGAAAATTTGAGCTGCTGCAGATTATCGCCATTTCCGATAGCGAGGCTGATTTTGCGGAAAAGGAAGGCTACACTGTGTTGGCAGCCAAACTTGAAGAAGAAAATAGCTTTCCTGTCGTTGATCCCATGCGGCATGCTGTGGTTTAAATGTTAGGGTAAAGATGATTATACCGTGGCGGGCATCGCCAACCTTTTAAATGGCCCCGCCATTTCTGCATGTTATCTCCTGCGCCTCGATAAAATCCTCTGTTGCTGAGAAAATCACATTAAGGGGCCTGGTTCTAGTTAGCGAAATGACCATGCCCATCGCCATTATTGGCAAAAGGGTCAGCGCTGCGCTGCGCTTTTAGAATCTCGCAGTCGAGGACAATTTCGGCTTTTTTAGCCGCAACAAGCGCCACCGCCAACTGATACTCGGGGACAAAATGAAAGAAGATTGTCGCATCCTTGCAGCCGCCTGGGGTGGCTGTTTTTAATGTTGGCAAGCCACTGCCAAATTCAAGTTCAATTCCCTGTAAATAGGGCATCAACTTGCCATTTTCCATCTTAACGAAACTCTCTTTTATTGCCCATAACATAAAAAATAGCATACGCCCTTCTTCTTCAGGCATTCCGTCCAGAATTTCCCACTCCGCTGCAGGAAAACGCCGCTGCGCGACTTTACGCCAAGCTACAACTGGATCAATTTGCTGGATATCAATCCCAATTGCGCAACTTTCTGCAACAGCCACCGCCGCGATGCTGTCCTCAGCGCCGCCAGTGTGGCTAACACTGTAAAAAGGGGGTTCATTATCGTCAAAGCCTTCGATAAAGACGCGGCCAGCCCCTTCCTGTGTAAGCGGTACGGCAGCGGGCAACAGCCCCATATAATCACCCAGTGCCGTGCGAAGCATGGCGCGTGCAGTCACAAAGGCGGGCCGGGCACCTTCATGCATAAGCGCAAGACGGCCATGTTCAGCCTCCGACAATATTTCCTGTGCACCCAGTGCTTCATCGGCACCGCGTATTCTTAATATTATGTTTTCCATTTCTTCAGATGCGCAGCCTTCTGCAACATCCGCCAAATGGTCGCCCTCCTGAATGATCATTCTCGCGCCCTCCCCCCGCTATAGGTTTGCTAAAGCGCTTGGAATGATGCGCCGCGCCCCCATAACAATAGGATGCCCTAGTCGGCATCCCCAATATTCCCTACTTTATGCCATAGGTTTTGCCTTATGGGAAAGGCAAATTGTCTCGCCAGCCCCCATAGACTCCAAGCCATTGAACCATGCCCTTGATCCAGATTCGAATTTCTCACATATTGATAGAATATAAGCTCGCAAAACGTGTGTTTTATACATGGAAATAACCTGATAGAGTCGCGCTGCGGTGAGGCGCAATATACTAAGTGAGAATATGTCATGGTTAATAAATCCAGCGTACTTCGCATCGCTCGGCCTACTGATAACCTGCTGAAAATTGCCTCAATGTACGAAAAGGGCCTTGGCTTTACTCGGCTGTCAGCTTTCGAAGACCACGCCGGTTTTGATGGTGTGATCCTCGGACACCCGCAAAACGCTTACCATCTGGAATTCACCCAGCACCAAGGCACAACAGTGGGAAAAGCGCCCTCTCAGGACCATCTGTTGGTCTTTTATGTCCCCGACCTGCAAGAATGGCAGGATGCCTGCAATCATATGGAGGTCGCGGGTTTTGAAGATGTGGCGTCATTCAATTCCTATTGGGACGCAGAAGGCCGTACATTTGAAGATCCAGACGGCTACCGCATCGTTATCCAGAACCGAAACTGGGGCCTATAATATAATTGCAGTTTGCAAGGCAAAGCGGACGTGATTTTCAATATTCATCACGTCCGCTTTGTCGTTCAATATCTAACAGGTTGCAGCGTCAACACTGCAACCTTTCATCAAAATACGAAATTATCGACCGTCAACTGATCAAGTGTCACCCCGGCAATAAACACAGACGTCGTTCCGCCCAGAGCCACCAATACTCCAGTAACACCGTTTTGCGACGTATCAGTAGCAACATCTTTGACATCTTGCAGTTCAACAAAGTTCGTAACCGTCGATGATATATCAATAATGTCTTCGGAAACGCTGAAGCCGTTGATTCTGTCGTTGCTGTTCGAAGCCGCATCAAAAATAAATGTATCGGCACCGGAACCACCATTCATCGTATCGTTGCCGTCCCCGCTGTTAATAATGTCAACGCCGCTACCGCCAAAGAGTTGATCGTCTCCCGCCCCAGCGGTAATCGTATCATTTCCGCCGCCGCCAAAGAGTTCATCGGCGCCATCGTTGCCGGTAACCACATCATTTCCGTTGCCACCGAAAAGAGTATCATTGCCGGTATCACCGACCACGGAATCGTCGCCATCTCCAGCATAGAGAATATCATCACCTATGCCTCCATCAAGTGTATCGTTGGAAGTGCTTACAAGGCTCTTGCCGCCGTATATTGTATCATTACCGCCAAGACCAAAGACCATATCATCACCTTCTCCGGCACCAGCAATATCGTTACCGCCTGCGCCGTAAAGCAGGTCATCTCCTGCCCCGGAAAACAGTATGTTTGCAGCATCACCAACATTACTTACGGCTTCTCCGTGGTCAAACACATTGTCCGTATCTGCGTCATTCCAAGCACCGCCGATCAAAGTATCCGTACCGTCACCGCCGAACAGAATATCGGAGCCGCTGACCACTGCCAGTGTGCTTACGCCCCCAAATACGCTCGCATCAGACCCGCCGCCAACGATCAAATCGTCGTTCAAGCCGCCGCCTAAAATGTCGTCACCCTGATCGCCCCGTATATGTTCGTCACCGTTTGCGGTGGAGCCGCCTGCATATACAACATCGTTCCCGTCACCAGCAGAAATGGTGTCATCACCATCTCCTCCAGTGATAAAGTCATCCCCGGCACCGCCCACGATATTATCATCGCCGCCGTTACCTTTGATGGTATCTGCAGCGTCCCCCCCTGCAAGCACCTCGTCTGCATCCCCGCCCACAAGTTTTCCACCTGTTGGCGGCGCTTGAAAATCAACATCTGCCGTTACCGACAGACTGACATCCAAGGTCACAATATCGGTGGAATCAGACGGATTAACGAGTTTGATCTGGATCGTCTCATCCAGATTTGATGCCTCATTATTATATTCAGCGCCAGCTGTGAAAGTCACTGTATCTACCGTGCCATCCATATCAGCATCACTGACCGTGATCGTGCCGTAAGCAACTGCAACAGTGGAACCATTCACCACAGCTTTTCCATCAACTGTCGAAATTGACCAGTCATTGTCGGTATAGTCAACAAGGGGTGTGCCGGAGGTGGGATCCCATCGCAGTATCTTGTCATAACCGGTGCCCGCAGTGGCATTTCCTGCCAGGGCCGCCAGGTTAAGTGTAGTGACAATATCCTGACCGGTCGACGTTGACAGCGTTACATTGTCAAATACGATGGTTTCAACGTCCGTGAGCACATCTGTGCCCTCTACCAGTACACGGAAATCACCAGCCACTTTATCAATGTCCGCTGCAGAATCGAGATCGCCCGCGATCACAACCTTATCGGTACCGTCTCCGCCGTAGATAGTATCGTCGCCTGCACCACCGAGCAAACTGTCGTTGCCTTTGCCGCCGTCCAAATAATCATTGTTGTTGCCACCATTCAGCGTGTCATTAAAGCTGCTGAAAATATCATCACCAATCAGGGAATCATCACCATTTCCACCAGAAAGGTTATCGGCTTTGCCGCCGCCGCTCAGGGTATCATTTCCCCCATTTCCGACAAAAGTATCAGCACCGGTAGAGCCATTGAATCTCTCGGCATCATCATCACCCGTGATGGTTCCGCCGCTTGAGGTTGCGTCATAAACATTGTCAGACTGAGCAGTCGTTGTGACAACCAGGCTTACCGTCTCTGACGTCGCAACATTGCGCAGGGTCAGGGTTGCTGTTCCAACAACATCAGCCGTCCGATTGTTAAGCGAGCTAGAAGCTGTGAAGGTTACAGTTTCCAAAACACTATCTGCGCCAACTGAATCTGATACGGTCAATGTGCCGTTGCTGATTGATCGGCTGGAGCCGTCAGAAACCGAAGCGCCATTGATATGGGTAATGGTCCAGGTATCGGCACTGTAAGCTGCCAGCGGGTCACTGCCATTGTTTGCATCCCATAATAACACTCGGTCTGCCACGGTTCCGCCCGAGCTATCCCCCGCAACAGCACCCAACTGCAAGCCTATTGGAATATTGACATCGACAGCCGTGGAGAGCGTAAGGTTATCAAACACAATCGTTTCCACATCGGCATTTACCGTATCATTACCCTCAACCCCCACAAGGAAGTTTGCGCCCGTAAAATCAATGTCCGTAGCCGCATCAAGCGTGCCGGATATGATAACCCGATCAGCTTCACTGCCACCAACAAGGCTATCGTTGCCAGCGCCGCCCACCAACGTATCATTGCCAGCGCCGCCATCAAGGGTGTCGTTATTGTTCCCACCAGTGAGGCTGTCTTCATTGTTTCCGCCAGTGATACTATCATCGCCGTTGCCGCCAATGATCGTATCATTATTATTGTCGCCGCCAAGAACATCGCCGCCACTGCCACCGGTTATTCGGTCATTCCCGTCACCGCCAGTCACTGTATCGCCCGTAGCAGTTCCGCCACGGGTATCAATCACATCATTGCCAAGACCCCCGGCAATCGTATCGTCACCGTTGCTGCCAAACAGCGTATCATTGCCATCCCCGCCTGATATCGTATCGCCGCTAGCATCGGTGCCTGCGTCTATATAATCGTTGCCAAGACCCCCGGTCAGATTATCGGATGCGTCTCCGCCAAAGATAGAATCGTCACCATTGGCGCCATCAAGTATGTCAGCCGCATCGCTACCCGTCATTGTATCCTTGCCGTCACCACCTGTTAGAGTGCCACCGCCAGAGGGGGCCGTAAATATGTTATCCGCCGTATTGGTAATCACCACATCTACAGTAACAGTCGCGGCTGTATTGGCATTTGTTAGCGTTACAGTCACTGTTTCATCGATATTGGTCGCGGAATTCGCCGTTGCCAGGCTTCTAACAAATCCCAATGTTTCTCTTACGCCGTCACCATCCACATCTATCGCGGTCAAGGTGCCGAGCGCAGTTGTTGCAGATTGCCCGCTGACCGTTATGGCCGTGCCGCCTATATTTGTAATCGTCCAAACATCATCACCATAAGGTGTTGTGAGCGGCGAGTTCGCATTCGGGTTCCAGAACAAAATATTGGAATTTAGCGTAAATCGTGTCTCGCTATCGCTGGCGATGGTTACCCCTTTATCAACACCAAAATCATCGTTAGCTGACGTTGTGAGCGTGACATTATCAAAAATCAGTGTCTCAACGTTGGAGACATAATCTGTACCCTCTAGGCTGACGCGGTAATCATAAGAGCCACCATCGACAATATCACCAACGCTATCAACATTACCTGCGATGGTTAATGTATCGCCGTTTGCGCCGCCATCGATGGTATCGTTGCCAATGCCAGATACGATTGTATCGACCCCAAGCCCACCATCAATTCTGTCATTACCATCGCCGGAATTGATGGTATCGTCGCCGTCGCCGCCATCGATTGTATCATTTCCGACATCGGAACCGATCAAATCATTTCCAAGGCCACCACTGATCGAATCGGCGTCGTCATTGCCGTAAAGTGTATCATTACCATCGCCACCAACCAATGTATCCACACCGGCACCACCAATTAGCAGATCCGTACCTGCATCTCCCTGAAGACTGTCATTGTCTTCATTGCCATATAAAATATCATTACCGTCACCGCCGATCAATGTATCCCGGCCCGCATTCCCTTCAAGGGTATCTACATTGGCGCCACCAACGATGGAGTCAGCACCCAATCCGCCAACTAACGAATCATCTCCGCCGTCGCCAAAAATATCATCATCGCCATTGCCGCCGTCGATTGTATCTGCGCCGTCTTCCCCAACCAGAACGTCCGCGTCATCGTTGCCAAAAATACTGTCGTTGCCGGTTCCGCCCGCTAAACTATCGTTTCCTGTGCCACCATAAATGGTATCATTGCCCGCATCGCCAAATACGGAATCATTGCCCGCATCGCCAAAAATTATATCCTGATCGTTACAGCCATAAATAGTGTCGTTACCTGCGCCGCCAACCAGGCTGTCATTGCCGTCGTCGCCTACAAGTGCGTCGGCATCGTCGCCGCCTTCAACGGTATCATTGCCAATGCCGCCCGACAGGCTATCCAGCCCAGCACCACCAACGATACTATCATCGCCAGCGCCGCCTGTGATTAGGTCATTGCCGGCACCACCATCCAGAACATCATTGTCGTCACCGCCATCAATCGTATCGGAACCGGTCAGCCCGTTTATGGTATCAAGGCCAGCTAAACCAGTGATAATATCATCAATATTCGCGTCTTGATCGCCGTCGATCGAATCATTACCTGCGGTACCGTTAAATGATGACATGGTTTAGCCCTTGAATTGTTCAAAAATATAGATACCGGACGGTATCAGGCCATCCGGCGCACGTCAAATGATACAAACTTACAACTCCATATTTCATCAGTCGCTTCATGCTGTTAAGCGCAACTTTGATGCAACTATGTCACGCTTTTTCCATATCTTGATACTAGCGATTACAGAAATTCCGCCTACACCTCGACAAATACGGCAGTCGCAGCGATACAACCATTGGAGCCAGATTTTGTTTGTGGTGACATTAACGTGGCGACAACTGAGGCCAAATTAGAACATCACCTCTACATCCAGCAAATCATCATAAGTGATGCCGATCAAGAAAATGCTGTCCTCGCCTGAGGTTTCGATCACCAGACCAAACGCCCCGTCAACAATGGTTTCGTAACTATAATAATCCAGATCATCATAATTCTGAATATCGGCGACACCGCGCAGCACCAGCGCATCTTCATAGACTTCAAAATCGTCAATGACATCGTTGCCGTGACCGTCCTTGAAATAGAAATAATCCTCACCATCCCCGCCAATGAGCGTATCGTTGCCGCTACCACCAAAAATATCATCGTCGCCGTCGTCGCCCCAAATAATGTCAAGGCCAGAGCCGCCGAACAAGATATCATTATCATTGCCGCCTTCAACATTATCGTCACCGCTGCCGCCAAAAATAAGGTCCGAGCCGTTGCCGCCGATCAAATCATCGTGGCCGCTACCGCCGCCGATATCATCGTCGCCGTTTCCACCAAACACCAAATCATTGTCGCCGCCGGACCAAAGTTCATCACTGCCGCCGTCGCCCCAAATACTGTCATCGCCGAAACCGCCGTAAACAATATCCTGTCCGTCATTTGCATAGACCCTGTCATCGCCGTACCCCGCGCCGATAATATCATCAAAATCGCCGCCCACCGCCACATCGTTGCCAGTCCCTGCCCAGATAATATTTTCAGGCGCAATCGAAGGGAAAAGCTGAATGACAGTCTGGGTGTTCACCTCTTCGCCCAGGTTATAACGGCCATCGTCGGCCACCCATCCATCCTGCCAGCCGCCGCCCACCAATGTATCGTCGCCGTCACCGCCAACCAGTGTATCGCTGCCTTCAAAAACATCAGGGCTGTCCGGGATAACCGGCGCAAAAAATTGCAGGTCGCCGTACCAATCGATATGGTCCCAATAACCATCGTCAAAGCCACCACCAATGATCAGATCATCACCCGCGCCACCAATCAGCCGATCATCACCGCTGCCGCCAACCAGAAAGTCATCGCCGTCTCCGCCAACAAAACGTGTATTTTCGCCCGAACCATCAAAAACAAAATTGCCGTCGATCAAATTGCTAAAAGGCATGCTGCTATCCCCGATTGTTTATTTTTTTATCTAATATGCAGCCATATAAACATAACGAGCCTGAACCCAAAATTAACCGGGAGCAGAAGGCCAAAAACACAGGGAAACCAGCAAAAAAGATAGCCCGGGAGGCGAGAGAACGCAGCATAAGCGCTTGCGCAACAGTGATAAATCGCTAGGGTCCTGCCCTTGGCTATAGGGAAACAGGATCAAACGGAAGGGGGGGAAATGCAGGCAAATACCAAAATGCGGCGCTTGGCTATCCTGCTTTTGCCAATTGTGCTTGTGCTGCTGCTGGTGTGGCTGTGGATTTCCGATACGCAGGCCCAGACTTACAAAAAGCTGACCTTCGGCGAGACGACCCTGTTTGTGCCAAAAACCTTCTTAACCGAAGACAAGCAAGACCTTAAGGACATGGTACGGGATTATTTGGGGGGAGCAATGGGCCATTACCAATTTACCGGTTATGCCGATGACCTGCTGCCCGCCGCTATAATGACAGACGATGATATCGCCCTAACCAGCATTATATGGACCCTGAAAAAACACAGCCCTGAAGACCGCGCTGGTCCTCTGGGCGTAATCCGGGATGATGCGCTGCTATTGGCGGGAATGGCCCCATACAACAGCCGTACCAGCAGCTTTGAGCCTTCAACCGGGCTTTATCGGCTGCACCAAACCGACCAAGATACTAACAGCTTGATCTATACAAATATTGACCCGGCCGCGCCAGATGCAGACTTGCAGAACAAAGCGGCATGGGTCGCCCGTTGCATCCGGCTTGCTGCCGTTCGCATTGACGGCAAATGGGGCCGCTGCACCCGGCAATTCGCCGTCAGCGATTTGATCGTGCAAATTCATTTCGATAGCAGGCTTATCAAAAATACTACCGAAGTTTCAAGCGCTGTAGCAGCGACTGTTGAAGGGTGGAGGCAGAGTCCCGCTTCCCGATAGAACCGGCACTTCATACATTTGCACTTTTTTTTAAGAAGACACCGCCAATTTCACAAAATTCTAACGCACTTTAGTGTTTTATACGGCTGTGTTAAAAATCCGCGCCCTCGACCCGCATTTTGCCAAAGTACTGGCCGTTACGATATCGGCCCATCTATCCGAGCGTGTAAAGCCTGTTTTAAGAAAAAAACTGGTGCTGATGTATAGCGAAGGGTGATTGGTTTTCCCGTTGCAGGCTGGCAAACCGGCTTCAACTAAAAAAATAGTCATATTTTCCATAAAAAATAAAAATACCCCCAAAACGGGCATCCTGATAACTATTTGTTTAGCTTTGTTGCTTATGGTTGTGATTGCCACACCAATGGCATGCTGCGCAAGCCCCTGCACTCTCCTCCCCCGAAGTGCTCGGGCTTGCCCCAGCAACCAGCAAACACAGCACTGCTGTTTAACGCTGCGCGAGAAACGAAGCGCGGGTGAGGGTTTGAAACCACTAACTGGGTGATTGGCAACCCAAAGGCCAAATGGCCACCCCTCCCCGCGGTTTATTATGCTGCAATCAGCGTAGAAGCCATATTTAGCATAGCACCCAAAACAAGCCGCCAGCCCGCCACAATAGGCTTGGGTGCTGGGCTTCGGTTTTGTTCACTTCCATCTGCGCCATGCCCGAAGAGCCAAAACCAGCGCATGAAATAGAATTTTTGTCATACAAGCTGAAATCGACCAGCCTGATCCTTGGTGCGGAGGGGGTTTCGAATGTGGCGGCGCAGTTGGAGATGCTAGGGCGGGAAGAAAACCTGGGGCACGTCGGGCTGAGATGCCCCTAGATTTGTAGACACCTTGCCAATTATAAAGTGGAAGCAAGGAGTTTATAGATTATGCCGATTGGTGTTCGTTATACGGAAGAGTTCATTTGCTAGTTTGGGCAGGAATCGAGTGGGTTTCGCCGCCCTATAGCCAAGCCAACACTCATTAACCAATATAGCTTGAGCTATAAAACTTATATTTAAGGTCATTGAGATAAGATACAACGAAACTATCAATATATGGTTGGATTAAGCTGGCAATAGAAGACGCCAATTCTTCCCCAAACGCCACAATATCTTTAGCAAAGGCTTCACCAAGGAATGACCCTAACAAACCACCCAAAAGGCCACCAATGAAAATACCGGCAGGGCCACCAAAAGCCCCTATGGCAGCCCCTAATTGTGCACCCGCTGTCGTTCCGGCTAGACTGAGACCTATTCCCACCGTTTTGACAACTGTTTGCTTAACAGTGGGGGCTGTGACAAGTTCTATAATGTCATAGGCTAAGGAAATTTTGCCCAAATGTTTAGCCGCCTCACCGCCATATTTGGCAAATTTTTTCACATATCCATCAACATCACCAAATCCACTCAATGATTTTTGGAAAATTTCTTTTGTTTTTTCCTTAAGGGCGTTTTGATATTTGGTTTGTGATTTTTGTGCGCGCTTGCTGTTTGGTTGCTCTCCTTTCTTTGAAAGTGATGGCACCAATTCTTTTTTGGTGTCCCGAAGTACTTCGCCGAGATCGTCGATTTGGCCGGAGATATTTTTAAAAATGGCAGTACGAAAAAAGTCGGTGATTGCCTTATCTTTTGCGCCCAGCAATTCACCAAATCTCTCTGCTCGTTTTACAGCTTTTCGCCAAGGGAGATTGCCATCAACAACTTCTTTAAGAAGATTTGATCGAACTCCTTCAAGCGCCGCTTCATATTCAGGGAGAAGTTTGTCAACTTGCTCAAAAATTTCCAGTCCAGCGACAACGTGTTCGAACCTGTCATTGAAGTCGAAAAGGGGTTGAAGTTTTTCTCTTATTTTTTGCCATGTATCTTTCGGGTCGATTGTATTTTCTTTTCTTCCCGCATCAGGTTGACTCTTCCCAATTATTTTGAAAATACGCCGAATTTTTGCTTCATGTGCTTTAGCCGTTGCTTTCTCAGACTCATTTTCAGAATCGTCATCATCATTCTCGGATAGTTTCTCAACTGCCCCAAAAAGGAAAACCTCCGCTGAATACTTGAGTTTTTCACTTTTTAGATCGTACAGCTTGAGGAATTCCGGCGTCGCGAACGGCAGGTTTTCCATCCCTGAAACCTTTACTTTTGTCGCAAAAGTAAGTGACGTGTTTCCAAGTTGCCTCCAACGGCCCTTCTTTTTCATCAACCCAATAAATAGTTTCCTTGCAACGCTTTTGGTTTGGGTCGACTTGTGTGTAACTATTTCAAGGAGCGCTACTAGTTTCCCACCTCGCTGACCTAAGACATCTGCTAAACGCAAAATGATACCATTTGTTCCAGCAATAATTATGGCGTCAGCTAATTGTTTGGCCTCATATGCTGGTAAGGGAACCGATTTTTCAATTCGTTTTGCTTCTGCAATTGCTGCATTGAGCAACAAGCGATCAACAGTCTTTTTAACTGGGTCTTGACGGGAATTGACTGGTGCCTGAGCCATAACCTACTTCCCGCTCCACTTGTCGCGGCTGACGCCTTTTAGCTTTTCTACGGTGCGCAGGCCGCCTAGGCCCAGCATGGCCATCAGTACGGTGATCAGGGTTTCGGTTCCCGCCAATGCGGGCGGTGCGGGCATATCGGGGAAAAAGGCTAGCCGCAGCCAATTCAGCATATCCGCGCCCATAAAATGCCACGCCAGCGCCAAACCACACACCCAGCCGATGAAGGGCCGCCAGCCCGCCACAAACACGCTGGGGTGCTGGGCTTCGGTTTTGTTCACTTCCATCTGCGCCATACCGGTACGCAGGATTTCCATTTCCAGCGCGTGCTCGAACTCGGCCTTTTGGCCTTTGTCGGGGATTAATTTATCCAACGGGCCTTTGATAATGCTGAGAATGCTATCAAGTAGGGGGATCGCCATATCACATACTCCAGTTCAATATTAAAGCGCCAAGCCACAGCAAGGCCGCCAGCGTCAGCCCGCATTCAACCGCGGTATTTATGGTTTCATTCTGCATTTTTGGTCGCCTCTACGGTGAAATCTGTGGGCGCGGAAATGGTGGGTTTTACCCGCCTGCACCCACAAGCTTCACCGCGACCACAAAAAAAGGCCCCTGAAAGGGCCTTCGCTAATGTTTGAAATTGTTTGGGAAATACGGCCCTGTCAGGCCCAGTTGGCAGGTTCCGGCTTGGGGCCATAAAGCTTATAGTCGTCTAGGTACTGCTGCGCTGTTGCGGCACCCAATTCAGTATTCCAGAATTTCTTGGCATAGGCCGCCAATGCCTCATCATCACCCACACCCGGCAGCGCATCAGGCACACGCCCATAGATCAGCCGTGCGGCGGCGGTGGCATATGTATCGATGTTTTTAAGCGCATCGGTGCGGCTCATGCCATCTGGTAAATATGCATCCAGCAGCGCCTGCTTTCCTGGCCGGAAAGCCAGGTAATTTTCGTACAGATCATTCAGGGTATTGGGCTCGATCTGGTAATAGGAAAGCGCGGGGCCACCGCCCACCTGCGCGCGGTAGCGATAGCCCATAGACTCGTGTGTTGCTGTCATGATCAACAGTTTTTCCGCCGAGGACGAATCCATGCCCATATCAGCCAGCACCGGCGCGACTGTTTTTTTAATAAATTCGTCCGAGTTGGTTTGCGGGTCTGCCATTGTAGGTCCCTAGCTTTGCTCTGGTCAATTTGCGTTCTGTTTAATCTGCGTTTGGGGGCAAAATCACCATCATTGATGGAGGGCTAAAATTATTCGATCAAAATGTCTTCTGGCACAAATTTGATCCATCCCGCGCTGTGGCCCATCCCGCACTGTAATTCAGCGGCGTATCAAATTCATCCAAGCCTACTATACCGGGCTGTGTTTGTTTGGTGTCTTTGCTGTGGAGAATGCTCATGACCTCGCGGCGATTACCGCCGAGGCGTTTGTGCGAAATATGGATCCAGCGCACCGGCGGTGTTTTTTCCATCAAACGCACTTCATAAATAAGCTGGTCAAAATGCACATCACTATGCACAGCGAGCAACCCGGCTGCCGTTTCCACCGCCAGCCCGCGCGGGATAAAATCCGCCGCTTCGCCGAAAATATGCTGGCTTTGCTGTACGCCGCCGATCAGCCGATTTAACGTGCCGCAGCGAAAGCCCGAGGTAATGATCAAGGGCACGCCGATCAGCCGCCGGGCGGGTTCCAGCACTTGGGCTGCCAGCGCCTTCAGGTTGGCGATTTCAAAGTCATCACGCGGGATATTATACAGCTGATGTTTGTCCGCAATTTGGCTGTTGGTAAACTCAGACAGGCGAAAATGCGGCGATAACGCGCTGCGCGGATCAAAAGGACCAGTCATAAAAGCCAGCCCAGTTTATCGGCGATCAGGAAGCCCAGCAGGCCAAAAAGCTGGGTCAATACCAGAAATAATAATTTCATCACAATGCCCCAGCGGCGGCCACATTCGGCCTCGTGCCTTTCCATGCGGTCCAGCGCCAATGTGGCGCGCAGCAGAGCGGAATTTGCCGTTTGGCTGCCTTCGCCGGGAAACGGCGTGCCGTTCACATTAATGCCCTGATATTCACGCTTTGTGCCCAGTTGTGCCATCAAAACATCCCCCAAATGATACTCAGCACCAGCCCGAGCCCGAGCGCGGCCAGAGCGCCAAGAAACCGTTTGCGTTCCAGCGCTTGCCAGCGCCAAAAGGCGAAACTGCGGACGGGCGGCAGAGCAAATGTGGCATCCCATTCAAGGCTGGCACGTTCAGCCCCCAGCCCCAAAAACAGCGCTGTCAGAAACACCGCCCATAGGCCTGCTGGCAGCAAAAATCCCAGCAATACCATCGGTAGCGCCAAAACCGCATAAAGGCCAAATACCAGCCCTGCGCGCCGCAACGCCGGGCGCAGCGTAAAGACGCTGGAAAAACGATGGAGACGGCGCGTCATAAACGCGCGCACAGCCCTGCGCCATGCAAGCAGTAGACTTTTCATAATATTCTCGCTAAACTATTGATTGATCGGAGGAATTTTGTGGCTGATGGTACCGATAAATTAACCGGCAAACCGGGGGCCAAAACCCGGGCGAAGCTCAAGTTTCTGGACGGCCTCAGTGCGATGGCCGTATTGTTTCTGGTGCTGGAATATTGGTTTTTTGAAGCCAGCCGCTACGGAGCGTTAGCTTTGTGGTTATTGATCGCTGTTATCCTTGCCAGCCAAGTGATGAAACGGCGCATATCCTGCCCCAACTGCGGCGCAGGTGTTTATTCCCCGTGGCACTATGGCTACAGATCAAAAGTCCCCGATGCCTGCAGCCACTGCGGCCATGCTTTGCCTTAGAGAGGGGGACGAGCATCCGCCACCAGCGAATTAAAACACCCGCAACCGGCACGTTTTAGGCTTCGAGAACCGATAAAAATTCATGCCGGGCAGTGCTGAAGTCCGTCGCAGCCAAACCACACCATCACAAGCCCGGAACAATATCCTTAAAAGCATCAATTTTTGCGCCGTCATCAACCATTTTCCGGGCAATACTTCTCAACCCCCCTTCCAACTGATCAGCAACAAAGACGGCCATATCTGAAGCCCCCGATGGAATTTCGAACCACGGGTGCCATTCGCCATCGCCGTACCGTTTGACACAGGTTTTCTTCCCCCGGTCGTCAGCCCATAAATACCCATCCTTTTCCAGGATGCGCTTTGGCTTTTCCTTGAACAAATAGGGCTTCATATCTTCCTGCGATGCAGCGTCTGATAATTGCATATTTAAATGATGATCCTTTGAAATAAGGCCTTTGCCGTCCACTGACTTTAGCTTGCCGTCCACGCCTAGAAGGCTTGCCGAAAGAATAAACACCTGAGCGTCAGAAAGGCGTTCCGTTGGCTCTTTGTCGGGGCGACTGACATGAAGTTTTATCTGCTGTCTATCTTTGGTTTCATAAATAATTTTTTGTACAGCCTCTCGGCTGCGTGAAGGCGAAAAGCCCGTCACTCGTTTCATATGATGCATAGAATTTTCCTGATTTTAAGGACGATTAAGGCTTGAAAACATTGTGGGTAACAACAAGTTTGTCCGGATCGGATCCCGCTGCATAGCTTTTTCCACCGACTGAAATATGTGCCACGACATACTTGCCAGCCGGGTCGGCAGACACGCAGTTTTCCCAGCGGAACTCCCCGTGATCTACAACCGCAATTTTTTGCCCGGCCATGTCCGGGGCCAACACATTGCCGCCATCGGGCGTAGTTACCGGCGTTGACACACTACAGACAACCCGGCAACCGCTCTCAGTTACCAGTTCCACACAATCGCCAATATCTGTATCGGTTGACATGATTTTGCCCCCATAAACGCCTGTCAGGTCGTCATTCATTATCAGAATGGGGGACCCTTTTGGGGCTTGTCCCGCTCTTAAACCGGGGGAAAGATACATGCCCGCAGCCACACACAAAGAGCCAAAACCACCACCGCCGCCATTCAAGGGCGTTCCGCCAGAGGCTGGCGTGGTGATGCTTCCCACCATAATGGAACCAGCGGCTAACACGTTATAAAAGCTACTGGAAATCACCGAACTGTAAGTGACTGAGCCGCCCTTATAGGATGTGACCTGACCGCCCGTAGAGGTTGCGTCACTTGCCATAACAAAATATTTCTCATTGTAAGAAAGGCCCGAAATGGAGCCTCCCGTATAGTTAACAACCAAGTCACCAAGGTAGAGTTTGAAATCATGGACAGTGATAGTTGCGCTCAGTCCCGCATCGTAAGCGGACAGGACCACCGTTGAACCATTGCTGGCTCGCGCAACTGTTGAACCACCGCCTGCAATTGTGTGAGGGGGCAATAAATCTGCGGTTCTTGCTCCCATCGTCGCACCCAGTTCAGGCGCGCTGGCTAAAGACAGAACCCCGTTAGCAATTAAATCAAACTGTGTAGCGTTTTTGTGTCCTACACCAATGATGACATGGTTTGAATTTGGCGTAAATACTGCCCATCCGCTATTTGCCTTGTAGTAAGACCAAATGCCGCCGGACACCCGTGCAGGTACAATATGTCCCCCATTTGTTCCAGTTCGAACGAATAGTGTACCGCTGACATCTAAGACGATGTAAAAACTGCTATCGGCTAATTTGATTGAGCCGTACAGGCCACTTTCACCATGTGACGTTGTACCACCAAACGAAAATACGGTTCCATTCTCTCGAGTGAACGTTGCGGGCACACTCTTATCTGGATTTCCATTCACATCGAAACCATGAACCCAGCACCAACTATTGTGAACACCAACGCCAGGTTGTTCATTCAAAGTCCAGGCTACTGATAGATTTGTAGCGCCAGGTGCACCTTGAATATTGGTGTCAATACTCCAGGTGCCTGCGGCTTTTACGTAAACATCCTGCGTATCAGTACGTAGGTATCGATCGCCGTCTGTTCCCAACCCAACAGCAGGCACACCAGTGCCCGAATGCCACTTATCTCCATCTTTACCAGCAATATTGCCATTCACCGCCCAGCTAATGGCGCTGGCCTTCGTGTAAACATTTCCTGAACTGGTATCGAGAAAATAGTCACCAATGCTGCCGGTGCTGCCCAAAGGCTGTCCCGCCCCTGAAAACCATATAGCGCCGGGCGCACCCGTGTCACCGTTTTGGGCCAGTATCTGCGGGGCAGCCCATTCCAGTGGGTCTATAGTATCCGTTGCCAAATTGCTGACGGCGGTTGCTGTCGTTACATAAATTGGCAACGTGCCCGCAGGCACAGTTTGCGTCCAGCCATTGTTTGGCGTCGTTAACGCCTTGGTAGCAAAGGTGTATGTTGCCGGTGAAGTCGGTAAAGTCGGGAAAGTCGGTAAACCCGGCAGGGTAGCGCTGCGCTGGTATAAAAACACCGTTGCCGAATTTAGGCCAGCGGCCCCATCATTACCGTCAGCACCATTTTGGGCCATAATGGTTACACCAGACCATTCTGTGGCGGCAATTATATCAGTATTGGTGATGCTGGAGGCCGTGGCACCGCTCACATAAAGCGGGTCTGGCCCTGTCGGGATAGTTTGTGTCCAGCCAAGAGGCAAGCCCGATACCGATTTGGTAGAAAATGTATATGTTGTATCAGCTAGCGGCAGCGCCGGCACAGAAGCCGAGCGCTGATAAATCAATACCACAGCATTGTTCAGGCCGCCAGCGCCCGCCTCACCGACAATACGGATAGCACTGGACCATGCTAATTCGCCTGTAAGACGCTGGCGCATAAACAGGTCAGTACCGGATACAAACGGCGGCACGTGCCACACTGTCGCGCCGTCGGCTGAATATTCAACTTCCAAACCCGATCCGCCCACTTCTTGTGGTGCCGACCATGTGCCAATCAAGCTACCATCTCCGTTTTTGCTGGCAGTGCTCATCCACAAGGGATTGCCATCCACAGGCGGCGGGCCATCGATCCAGCCCAAGGGGTTGGGGTCCGTATTCACGATTGACGGCACAGCCGCTCGCTGGAAACGGATATCGGTATAACCGCCCACACTGGCCAGCAATTTCCATGAAAGCCCGGTGCCCGGTTCTTCGCCAACCACCGGCGCAACAGCCGAAAAAATATAACTACTGCCCAAATAACTAACCACATCGCCGTACGAATATGTGACAAAATCGTCATAAGGTCCCTTCGGAAAGGTTCGCGTAGCGCCGTCATCTATGCCCAACAATTTGGTTGCAACAGACGCCAAAGTAATAGTCTTCGTGGCAACATCAGCTGTTTGATTTTTGCGGGTGGTATAGTCCACTTCAACAGTATAATTAGTATCATTCACCAGCCCCGGGATTACCGCTGAAAGCGATGCGCCCGTCAAGCTCAAGGCGTTTTCAAATACCAGATCAGCAGTTTTCTTCCAGCGCACTTCATAACTAAGTATGCCTACAGCCTGTAGCGGATCATCCCAGCTTACGCGCAAATTGCTAATCACACTACCGTCTGCATTGGTTTCATATACCGCCTCCAACTGCAGATTAACTACGGGCGAAGGATCCTGCCAAATTTCTGGCGTATAGGGCGATCCTGCCACCGGTTCCTGTACCAGCGCGGGTGCGCCGTATACAGTTGGATCATACAAAATTAAATCCACACGCACGTCCAGCAGCGCAGAAATATTTACCCGTTCCACGATGAACTGTGTATTGGAAAAGTTTTTCTCAGGGTAGGTTAGGGCGATCACGTCACCGGGTTCCAGCAGCATGGCTTTTGGCGAGAGCATTAAACCTTCTATTTTGATTTTAACCCGGCTTTTCCGCACAAGATATTCAGCATAAGCCTGCGCCGCATAAAAATTGGTGATGGTTTCTACAGGAACGTTGGTATGCAGTTCCTGCGCGTTGTCTTCAGCCAGATAACCACTATATTCAGTGCTTGTTAGCGTCGGCCAACCCACTGTGTCCTTTTCATAGTCTTTGTTGCCGTTCGGAAACTCAACTGTCACCCGGTTCAAACGTCCTGCGCGCATACCGCGCTCGATTGTCCAACCGCCAAGAATGCTATCCTGATCAAAGGTCATAACAGGACCGGCAACAGGGCCTTCGATGATCAATTTATGCTTGCCGTTTGACCAAGGTAGTGCCCAGCCCATGCCCTCGAGCAATGTTTTCGTATTGCTCACAACACCCGTTTTTGGGTCGAGCACCGCATTCGCTACATATTTTGGATGACCCCAGGTGGATATACCTCCGACGACAGTCTCTCTTTCATCTTCAGCCCAGCGCGCGAAATTTTCGTTAATCGCTATGGAAGGAAATGTTCCAAATATATGATTATACCTGCTGATAATAAGAGCGCCTGTTGCATTGAATGCAGGCGCGGGAATGGGCATTGTTTCGTCGCACGCATCAGCCGCTGCCATAAAACTAGGTAAATCGAGTTCGCTCATTGCGGCATTGAACCCAAATGACCCCATCATATAGTTCAGCACCACCAATGCCCGGTTATTGCTGTAGGTCCATGTGGCTGGATCGCTGAAACTTTGCGTCACCACACGAGGATCGTAAACCCGCAAGCCCTTGACCAAAGCATTCAGCTCCGGTTCGCTATTAAATTCAGGCTTTTTCTCGGAATTATAATAACGCCCCCAAGTATAGGCTACGCCCTTACCTTGATGACTACCATCCCATTCCGCGTGCCCGGCGGCCAATTCCGAAGCAGCAGCCTGGCTTTCGTTACCATATTTACTAGCAGCTCGAAAATAGGCCTCTCTGTTGAAGCGACCACCGTTGCTGATATCACCATCCAGCCAAAAACGTTCGATGCGCTCAATAGGCCCCTGGCCCCAAACATCGATCCGGTGCAGCCAATCATTATTATCCCTAAGTCCACCCCCTTTTTCTCCTTTTGTCGACAAAGGAGCCTGATAGTGATCGTATGCGCCTGTAATGCTGATTTTCATTTCGTTGCGCGAAACCACCTTGAAAACAGGTACTGGCTCAACACGTCTATGGCCGTATATAATTTGCAACCCACTGGCGGCAGAGGCTTTTGAAACCTCGATCTTGCGGCTTGGTCCGCTGCCAAGGCCCAAAAGGCCACCTAAAAAGCCTAATAAACTCATTTTCTTTCTCCGCCCCAGCCAATATTTTTGCGCTCTCGGTGTGCAAATTTGAAAAAACCGTCGCCCGGGTAACGATCTTGTTGGTTGTTGTTGCTGGTGATGCGCCCTGCGGTAAGGTTGGGCTTAGACCAAGGGCTGGTAAGCGATACATTGACCGTGCTGGTCGCACCGCCTTCATGTTCTTTCCATGTCTGCAAAGTGCCCTTGTACATACTGATGGCTTCGCCGTTCACCGGCACGCCTTTATCGTCAAGCAGCACTAGGAATATCTGGCCAACCTGGCCGGTCATATTCGCCGCTTCCAGACGGACTGCGTTGCTGTGATCAGCACCCGCCAGCGTAAAACTGTAGCCTTGAAGCTTGATGCCGCGCTCTCGAACGATACCCGGCAACTTCAGCACGTCACCTGCACTTTTATAAAGATTACCCGCGTAGGTGATATCGTTCGCAGCATCGGTGAAAAATACCCCGGTTGCGTTTGCGTTTGTAACATCTGTCATGTTTGGAAAAGCGATAAGCCACGCAAAGTGCAAACTATCCCCTTGCAGGGCTGTCAAAAGCGACCCGGAAACTGTCAGCATATCTAAAGCCTTTCTACGAGATCAATTTCGAGACGGATCAGGCCATTGCGGCCCAGCTCGATTTGCTGCACATCGCCTGCAAGCGAACATTGAATATAGACGGGCTGGCTATCCACCAAAGTGCCCGCGCGCGCGATCGGCATTACGGTCAAGGGCACGGTCTCTGCGGTGATCATATGCAGCTTGGTATCGCCAATAAAATTGAGGAAATTTCCCACAATCTGGCCTGGCTGCCCGGTTAATTGCGGCAGTTTCACTCTAAAAATCCCATGCCTCCCCTGCATTTCGTGCAAATAGCCGATCAAAGGTGCCGCCTGATCGCGCCGCATCGGGTTATATGTCAGCGTAACCGCGTAAGATTGCCCGCCGTAAAGTCGACTTTGTATTTTGCCACTTGCCGCCGTTGAAACCTTGGTGCGCTGTTTATGTCGCACGCGCACAGATGCCGGAGCCGGAATCTCCGGCAGGTAAATTGATGTCATGAAAAAGGCTTTCTTCTTGGCTCAAAGGAATTTTTATTCGCTGCAACCGCCGCCCTATCCAAAGGGCGCTTCCATGGCGTAATCAGCAAAAATCTCGCGGATCATGGTTTCCATGGCCCCCCGGTTGCTGGAAACTGCATTCTCGTCGACGTCTGAACCAATTTGCAGGTTGATCACCGGGGCATTTGTTACCGAGGAAGACTGATTGTTGTTGGCAATAGTACTGCTGGTATTCGCCCCCGCATTCTGCGCATTCAGGAACCCGGAAAGGTCGGTATTCAAGCGGCTGTCAACAACGCGCTCGCCGCGCTCCAGCAAATAGGTGCCGGTAGAGGGGATACTTTTAATGCCATCGTGCGCCTGCCCTTTAATGGTTGCGATTTGGGCCGCACCGGCAATTGCCAACGCCGCAGCAGGCCCAATGGCCGCAGGAAACCCTAAGTTGGCAAAGGTCTTGGCTATACCCGTGGCCGTATCGATGATAACGCTGCCTATTGCTGCTGCCTTTTTAATTTTTCGCAATTTTTTGGACCCGGAAAGCGCGTTACCAATAATCGAACCCCATGCTTTTGTGTCACTTTTTACCCGTTCACCATCTTGTTTTTTCTGATCGTCTGCAACTTCGCTACTGGCCACCTTAATTTTATCCGTGCCGTCAGCACCACCGTCTTCGCTTTTGCCTTCCCCCTTTTTATTACCACCCAAAATACCACCAAGCGTACCAAATAAGCCTTCACCATCCTGGCCACCTCCAAATAGCTTGGTGAAAAACCCGCTGAACTGCTCATTTACGCTTGCAAAAAGCCCTTCAAAGAAACCGGCTACCCCTGCAGGTTTAGAACTTTCGGGTGACTGTGTTGTCGTCCCTACCCCTGCATCTATTGTGGCGCTAGTCGGTGCAGAACCGCCAGCCGCACTTAGGGTGGCTGACAGTGTTTCCGCCAAGGACTGCAGCAAACTGCCTGCCCCTTGCATAGGAGCTACCAATTCGCTCAGCTGGGCCGCAAAACCGGGCCCAGCGTCACTGCTAACATTTTCCATCGAATTTATACCTTTCAGCAAGCTCGTTCAGGCGATCTCTGCTCATCGCGTTTGTGCCATTATGTTGATCGGGGTCAATGCCGTGCGCGCGCTGCCAGCCGCGCATGGCGATCTTTAATTCAGGCAAGGTCTGGCTGAATGTCTGGCTTGGGCGTTGGCCTATCATCGCACCAGCTTCAATCACCTCAGCCCAGTCGATAGCGGCTTCCGGCGTGTTATTCGCCCCTAGGCCTTCGGGGATACCGGCTTTCCCGCCGGTTTGACCTTACCTTCAGGCGCTTCAACAATCGCTGGTGTCGTTTTTTGGACAGCAGGCTCAGGCGCCAGAGTCGCTTCAAAACAATTTGATATTGCTGTGGCGGCTTCGGCTAAACCGGCACGAACAAGTGCTTCACCTGCACGGCGACGCGCCGCCTCGTCGGTGAAATCACCGCCGGTCATGGCCAGATACAAAGCCGCCATATCCCTTAGGCGGAACTCGGGTAATCGCTGGGCAAGGAAGGGCACTAGCCCCATGCCAAAGTGATCTTCAAGGTCCATCATCGTGCCAATGTCTAAGCGTAGGCGCACGGTGCGTGCACCCACTTTGAGGCTACTTTCGCCACAAATTTTTCTAGCCATGATCTACCTTAAACGAAGGCGATTGGGCCGGCAGAATCAAGCGAGATATTGTAAGTGACCTCACCATCAAAACTACCGCTCATCTGCAAGCTGGCGATGGCAAATTTGCCGGTATAAGTGCCAAGGCCCGGCACGGTGATTTCACAGTCCGGGTGCGTGCCCGCCAGAACGTGGCCGTGCGCAAGACCGAACATTACATCATTCATAAATACGCCGTCACCTGAGACTGAAAGCGAGCGAACACCAGCGCCGTCCAACAGCTCCTTAAAGCCAGCGTTGTCTTTGGTGGTTACATCAACAGACTCGCCGTTGATTGTAATATCGTTGGATTTAAAGCCGCCAACAATTTGGTAAACGAGGCCATCGTTAATTTTCAACAGTAGGTCTTTGCCTTTTTGGGCTGCCATGGTTTGGGTCTCCTTGTTTTGGGGGTATAAAATTTAAGTAAACACCACCCCTCCGAACTTTGGGGTGGTGCATTGACGCAGCTAATGCTTGCGTCGATACGTGATGTAGAGATAGATTTAGGCGTTAAGGTAATTTCCTGATTTTGAGGGGTCAATCATGAGCAAGTTTCAAACAGCCGCCGCCAGCGTAGCAATCAGTGTAGCCGTCTTCGCCGCCAGCCTATCTGCCGCCGCCAGTGATGCCACCCGCTGCGAAACCAAACTTCAGTCTTTGCGCAATACTCAGGCCACATTTTTGAGCCAACTCGCGAATATCCCGCCCCAAGTTGATATGCCCGGCTCACAAACCGTCAACCGGCTTTACGAGCAATTAATGCTGGAGAACATCAGCGCCCTCAGCCAGATAAGCGCCCTGGATGAAAGATGCATGGCCCTCGATGGCGGCCCCGAAAAGGAAAAATGTATGGCAGAAAAAGATGCGCTGCTGGCAAAACAGCAGGTGTTTGATCAACAGCTGCAGAACGTCCCTTCAACAATAAACCAACCAGCCATCCAAGTTCCCAACCGGCTTTACGAACAGTTGATGCTCGAAAGCATCACGGCAGCTCGCCAAATATCAGCACTTGAAGCAAGCTGCACCAACCCGACAACAGCTTTAACTGATACGCCGCAGAACACGGACAAGGCCGGTGATATTGTTCTCGCGCTACGGGGCGAAATTGATATGCTTAAAACCTTGGTGGCTGATCTCTCAGTTGAAAACCGTAAACTCAGTGCCCTTGTGGCTAAACTAGGCGCGCAGTCCGTGGTGCCAACACATGCTGATTTGCCTCTTTCTTGCGCTGATGACTATCAAACCGCTGTGGAAAAACGGGAAAAACTAAAGTCCCACGGTTACCTGGACAACCACCCCGACATCAGATCGCTTAGCAAACATATTCGGGACGTAAAATCAGATTGCCCGCTGGCAGAAACGACCGGCTAATCGGCCCGCCTACCCCGCGCTATTTCAATTTTGATCGATCCGGGCTATATCGGCGGCTATGGTATTCGTAACAGCAAATATTAGCCTCAACGACGACGAACTTCATTATACGGCCATTCGCGCGGGCGGCCCTGGCGGCCAGCATGTGAACACCACAAACAGCGCCGTGCAGTTAAAGTTTAACGCCGCCAGCAGCCCGGCAATCAAGCCAGATGTGTTTACACGTCTGAAAACCCTTGCTGGCCAGCGCATGTCGAACCACGGCGTTATCCTGATAGAAGCCAGCGAGCATCGCAGCCAACTTCGCAACCGTGAAGCCGCGCACGACCGTCTTATCGAGCTTATCCGCGCCGCCGCTGTGCCGCCCAAACACCGCAAAAAAACGCGCCCTACGCGGGGATCCAAAGAACGGCGTCTGGGCGATAAATCTCGCATCAGTGGGCTAAAAAAGGCCCGCACCCGCGTCAAGCCCGACGATTAGACCCGGCGATTAAGCCGCATATAACAGGGCACTGTAACTTAGCCGCCCACGGTACAGACTGCCCGCTTCGCTCCATTGCCGCACCACACTTGCGCTGGTTAATCTCAAGGTTACCAGATCATGACCAACCACGTTAATATCTGCCGCCTGCATTACGCCGTCGACCGAGCCCATCAATTCTTTCACTTGCATCTGGCTGGCCTCGCTTGAATATATAAACAAATCAAACGAAAGCCTGCCGCCGCGTCTGTCTTTCAGATCACCTGCGGCTAAACCTGTTTCGCCCATTGCCAGATACGGATAGGCCACACCGGTTGGGGCTTCATCATAAATTCCGGTAAGCAACAGTGATAAATTACCATCTGCCGCCAGTGCCGCAAAAACGGCTTCTTGTAATTTAGGCGATGCTAACAGGGTCATGGCTGGCTTCCTTCTGTAAGCGCGGCTTCAAACATAAGGCTTGGCACAGCGGCATGGCGGTTTGCCTGCAAGCCGCTGACCCGGTAGGTGGCACCGCGCCATAAAATTCGCCGCGCTGACTGATAATTAGGGCGAAACTGTGTAGTAAACCGCGCTCGCGTGGGCATGTTTTCATGGGCTGCGCGTTCACTTAGGCTGCCACCGGTTTCCTCGGCCGCCGCCCATACATCTGCGATAATAGGCGTTGTGGTAACCATTCGTCCGCCCGCGCCTTGGCTTTGCACTTCCGCCATCAAAACGATGCGGTGCCGCCTTGCGGCCAGTCCGCCGCTCATAATCGACGCTCGCGGTAAGGGCGCAGCAAATTTGCGGCACCAGAGGCTTTAAGCGCACCGCTTGAACCCTGCTCGCCGCGGTTGCCATATAAATAACCCGCCAGCATCAAAACCGCTTGCCGCTGGCTAGCAGGCACATGGTTCCAGCTGGCGCCGAAGCCCGCTGTAAGGCTAATTTTTATACCGTCCACAGATTTATCCGGAACCGGCCACCACCCTCCAGGAGCAAGCGCGATAGCCGGCTTCAACCCCGGACGCACAAAATAATTTGCAGCCGCCCACAGGGTTTCACTGCCGTCAGCCGCGACGGTGGAAATACTGTTGATCTGGCTAACGGGCCGCACGGGCAAGGGCGCATACGAGGCTGACCCCTCAAAAACCGAAATCGACCCATCTGCGACCCCTGACCACCAAACATCGTGCGAATGCCCATGACCCGACACTGCCTCCAGCGGCCAGGCATCCATGAACAAATCAAGCGATCGGTCAATCATCATCAAGTTCGCATGGTCTTCAATAAGGCTGCGCGCTGTATTGATAAAGGCACCGAGCGAGGCATCTTCATCCGCTCCGTCGAGCCGCAAGTTATCTTTCAATTCTTCCAGCAAAATGGGCTCAGCTGTTGGGCCGGTTGTTATGACAGTTCGCATTTAAACCTCCATCACGCGCAGGGCCGCGCTGCGCTCTGCTATGCGGCCGGCATCGGTTTCAATATGACAGCTCAGGCGGTATCGGTGGCCTGATGTGCCGCCAGATACGAGAACGGCATGTGTGGCCCCGGTAATGCTTTCGACGCCCAGCGTGGGGGCACCAACGCCCGAGGGTTCAATCGCCCAACTGTCGATGATGATGGTTTCGCCCGGTGCCAACCAGGCCGACCAATCAAAGCTATAATCGAGCGTGGCCGCAGGGTCTTTTGCAAAGACAGTCATGGCTATTATCCTTAAATTTCGAAGTTCATGAGTGCGGGAAGCCTAAACGCGCGCGAGCTGGAACCATCCCGAAGCGGGCGCAGCGACGGCAAAACGTCCGCGCTGGGCTTCAAGCGCACCGCCCGCCGGCGCAAGATCAATATAGCCAAGCAGGGGGCTATCTGCGGTTAAACCCCCAGCCAGTCCCATTACCAAAGCCAGCGTGCGAACCGGCCCCAATGTGACCGGATCCCCAAAAATAAGATCGTTTGAATGAAACGCGGCAGCAGCGACAGAAGCCCCCGTTAACTGAAGCCTCAAATTTCCTGCAGATTTCGCTTCGTGTACGCTGACATCGGCAAAACGGGCATGAACTGCGGCGTCAGGCACATATGCAGGCGCAAGCAATATTGCACAAATTGGACTGGCTTGCAGCGAGGGAAAGCTGCCTGCCACCAAGCCATTCAGCGCATTGTCATAAAGCGTTAGAGAGCCTGTAAGCATGTTGGCCTCCTATAGTTTAAGGGTTCGTTCCGCACCCGGCACAAAAGATTGCCCCGCGCTGATAACCTGAATTGGTGAAGACTGAACAACCTGGCTTTGACGCCGCGTTGATAGCCCTGATAGCGGGCTTGCTATTGCATTGTTCACAGCACCTGCAACACTTAGCAAGGCAAGCGGTGCCAAGGGTTCAGCGGAACGCAAATATGGCCCGGAAAGGGCACTGGCTGCCACGGTAGATGAGGCTAAAAACATACTATGCTCCGAAATTTCATGAGGGGATGGGGCGGTTATGGGAAGCCAGCGAACGCACCGGCTAAACCGGCGTGCTCACTTGCTTGTTTTTGATATTACTGAGCGCAGCTGTCCGCGACTGTGTCTTGCGTTTTTGCGTCCGCGACAATGCCGGATAACCTATTGAAAACATCCACATAAGCGGGCATTTCCGCGCCCTGCATTTGCGCGCGCTGCAGAAATTGCAAAATAACTTCAGCTTGTTTGGTGGTAATATTTTGTTCTGATGGCTCACTCATGATATTTTCCTTAGTGAGATTTCCTTACCGCACCATGCGCATAAGGCCGCGCTGATCCTGCCAGGGCGGATTGGCGCGTTAGACTAGTTGCCCCGAAATCGGCGACAAACCAGCCATGCCCGCCCCAACCCAGGCGGGAATTAAGTGATGATTTTTTAGAGACAGACGGTGGATTAAAGTTCAGCCGTACGGCTGCAATTCAGCAAAAACAATATGCTTTGCGGGCCGCCTTTTCGCGCTTATATATTATTGGAACGAATCAGTTCGTGCCCAATGCCGCCAAGGCCGGATCAACATGACCTTGTCGCTGGTGCTGTTCATAATGAAGCTGTGGCTATGGGATAAGTTGTGCGCCATCAGCCACTGCGCTAGCTTTTGGGCCGATATAAATACTGCTTCCATCCCTCCAATAATAAGAAGAGTGAAAACCAGTGCAACATGTTGCAATTTAATCATTAGAGTTTAATCCTCAGTTCGCCCGTCACTGTTTTGTCTTTCCATGGTTTCATTTATCATCTCCGCTATACCATATTTAATGTGCCCATTATGTGTTGTTGGAACGGCTGATCTCTACCCACTTGCTAATGGATGCGTCATACTGCAAATACAGCCGATCAGATGCGTTGTTCATTATAAAGGAACCGGCGATGTCCAGAAGGATATTGCCTGCGGTTGTGACTGTTACTGCCGCAATATTAGACACGTTCTTTAATATCAACTCATCGCCGTCACTACCTCCATTGATTGTCGCTAGGTCGTCTGCTGCTGCCGCCTCTCCTGCTACAGTGTGGTACCGCTTGGTTACTGTGATAACCCCTAGGGCAATGGTTAAAGCGCCGGGTGCGCCAGAACTAAGCTTGCCTACCGTTACTGCACCTGTTGTCGTGAGGTCGTTGGCTTGGAAATCCCATACGTTAGCCGCATACGCTAACACCCGCGTGGCCGCATCCTTAAATATAAACTCACTAGGCTGAGTGCTGTGTGTGCCGCCGGTTAAAGTTAGCACTGCTCCTGCGCCCAGCGTACCGCCAGAAAAAGAGAAACTTGAATTGTCCACGGCGCGGGACATATCAGTACCGGACATTGTGGCGTTGCCAACGCCTGCCATGGCGTTGCCTTGAAAATCCCATGAGAGGACGCTGTGATCCCATTGTAATCTGGTAACAGCATCCGTTTTAAATACCATGTCGTTGGCTTGTGTGGCGTGGGCATTGGCGTACAACGTAATGTTAGCTCCGTTGTCGGCTGTTACACCACCACCACCGATTTGTAGCGATTGATTGCTGGACCCACGAGTAATCAAAGGCACACCTGTTATCGAATGTCCGACGAAATTCCAATAGTTGGCGCTTTGATCCCACTGCAAACGTGTACTGGCGTCTGTACGGAACAGTATATCTTTGGCGTTGGTGGCATGGGTTTCCCCGTAAAACAGGGCATTGGCACCAATATTAGCAGCGGCCCCCCCTGAAAGCCCTGTTAGAGAATTGGAGACACTGCTATACAGAAAATGCACACCAGTCATGTCCTTTGACGTTAAGTCAACAACACCATTAAAAGTGGCTGCGCCAGCGAAGGTAGCGCTTTTATCCGCCCCAAGTGTCATTGTGGCCGCGTTATCTACGCCGGAATAGAGCACCAACGCGTCCGTCGCGTCCCAGACTATGCCTGTGCGGGTAACAGCAAAACTGTCTTTCCATACAAAACCACTATTGTTTGGTAGGTGTATAGCACCCTTGATGTACAAATCCCCCGTATCCGCAGTGAGGGACATAAGGCATTGTTCAAGATAATTTTCCCATATGAAGCCGTTGCCAGTGCCATAATTGATCCTATTGCGGATATGGTAAAATGTGCGACCATCAAGTGATGTGCAGGCTGCTCCATCAGATAAGGATTTACCCACTCCCGATGTACTCAGATATAGGCCATAGGATGTCGTATCAGTATCCCAAAAGAAAATCCCATGACCAGAACCACCATTAACTTTATTCTGCACACTGATTTTAGAGCCACCGTCTACGGTAAGTTTGCTAGTTATAGAGGTTGCACCGCCAATCTCAACTGCGTTACCAAGGCCATTAATAACCAACGGGTTAGAGTCCCAAGTCTGTATGTAAGTGTTACTACTATCATTCCCGATGGACATATGTTCTACACCGGCGTAGGTGAACAGGCGTAATGCGTGTGTGGTAGGGTCAACTTGAGTTGCGGACACTAAATCTTTAAAATTAGCCCCACCGTCTACGGTAAGTTTTCCTACACCAACAATATCGTATCCCGCCATGTTCATGTTAACAGCAAGCGTCATATTGAAGGGGTCCACCCTAGCAACATCAACACCCCCCGCACGGAAACCTAGATTACTTGCAGCACGAAGGTTTAGGCCTGTTCCTACTTCCCCCATATTAAGGTCACGAGCGAAAGTGGCGTTACCGTTCGCAGCAATAGTGAGCGCATTTACGGCGTCACTGTTTACGACAGTTAAAAGGGTCGGATCGGTGAGAGCGACAACACCCGCTGCCCCAGCGGTATGATTGCTATTAAGTGTCAGACTAGTGGCGCTGGTGATTACAGCAACGGTGAAAATCTCGCCCGCGATACTAATTGGGGCACCGACCACCAATTGAGTCGTAAATAAAGTTCCTACACCCGTAACAATATTGGTGCCAAGCGTTACCGATACTGTACCCGTTAAGGAAACAGATAAATTACCTGTTAATTTCAATGTCGCTGAAGTTACTTTTCCTGTGGTGGCGATTGCTTTGTTTTGGAAATCCCAAGTGCTGAGGCTGTTGTCATAATATAACGCAACAGAGCCACTAGACCGAAAACGTATATCACCAGCTAGTGTAGCGTGCCCCTCTCCCCACAGAGTAATGTTTCCGCCCAGTGATCCAGTTGTGCCCCCAGAGAGGAACAAGGCATCGTTGGGCAGTGTTCTTTTAATTTCATCACCCGACATATTGATGTCGCCGACATTGGTGAGTATGCTGCTTTCAAAACTCCAATGGTTGGAACTATTGTCCCATTGTAATCTGGTAACAGCATCCGTTTTAAATACCATATCGTTGGCTTGTGTGGCGTGGGCATTGGCGTACAACGTAATGTTAGCCCCGTTGTCGATTGTTACACCCCCGCCACCGATTTGTAACGATTGATTGCTGGACCCACGAGTAATCAAAGGCACACCAGTTATCGGATGTCCGACAAAATTCCAATAGCCGTTGCTATTCTCCCAAGCTAGTCGAATCGCTGTACCCGACCTAAAGTCAATATCGTAGGCTCTGGTGGCGTGCGTATTTCCATACAACTGTATATTGGCTCCAGATGCGTCATTGGTTCCGCCACTTACACTCATGAGATCAGTATTTATCCCCCGCCTAATATCCCCATTTGAAACTATAATATTACCCGCGAAGGTGGCGTCACCTGTTGTGGCGGTGAGCCGTAATGCCTCAACGACTTGGTTGTCAAACACTAGATCAGCCGACCCGCTAGGCGTATTTACATCCCATCTTAGTATTGAGTTAGTATTGAACTGTATCCCTGCCTTAGTTATTCCAGTGCCCGCAAGCAATAAATTTGGTGTAACTTTACTGATAGTAACGTCACCAGCGAAGGTGGCTGATTTATCCGCATTCAAGGTAAGGGCTAATTCCATCGGATCAGAGCTAATCTGGCTCGGGTGAACGTAGAACTGTAAGCCAATAACGTCGTTATCCGCACTTTGTTGAACGGCAGCAATACCCGCACGCATATTCGAGCCAGCACCCGATCCCGCTGGTGTCCACCCGATGCCGCCGAAGACGAGGCCGTTGGACGCCGTAACGCCACTAGAGGCTATCTTGAATGCTACCCCCGAATTATCGCCACCTGTAGTCAGTGGCGCAGTTACGCTATTGGATGCGACCAAGCCCGCGAAGGTGGCAGCTTTCGTAATTGGATTTAGGCGCAACGAGCCGTCAGAAAGGTACAGGTCTTGCCACGCTCCAAGGTCGTAGTCATACGCACCTACCCGGTGGTTACCCGTGCCGTCAACGTCGATAAAGGTTACTTTACCCCCTACGGAAGATGTAATGCTCCCTTTCGCGGCTGTACCTTTCAAAGCTGCTACGTGCTCCGACCCAACAACTTGGCCCGTGAAGGTGGCTGTGCCTGCGTTATTAATGCTAAATCTCTCAGCGCCAGCTGTAACATCATAAATATAAAATGCACCCGCATTACCGTATCCCGTCGAAGCTGAGCCGATATCGTATTGGTGACCGAGTGTGCCATTATTGTCTAAACTAATTGCAGCACTTGCTGTGCCTACTGCTTTCGTTGTGATGGTGCCAGAGAAGGTGGCGTTTTGGCTTGCATCCCACCGAACTGCCTCCAGGTTATTCGTGAAAATGCCAAAGATATCTGCGGCAATTGCCCCTACACGCACATCATAGTCATTTACGCCAGTTGACCCCTTAAACGCTATCTGTGAGGATAGTGAGCCCGTATTGAGTAGTGCCGCAACAGTAGTTGTACCGCTTGACTCGGTAACCTCAAGTTTACGTGTTATAGGAGCAAGACCGACACCTATCTTGCCAGCAAACGTGGCGCTGGCGGCACTTATTGAACCGTCCTTTAACAGAACCCCGTCTACGGTTACGCCTGCCGCGGGTGTTACCTCGGTGATGATGTCGGCGGCTTCAGTGGGCGAAAGCAAAAATTCTGCGGTCGCTGCACAGTAGATGCGGGCTTGGCCCGAAAGCGTGATTGGCAGAGCGCCTGTACGGGTCAGCACCCCGGCTTGCAATGTTTCCGAGACACTGGTGCGAGCCAAGGCATTGAGCGCACCGTAGGTGCCCGTGCCAATCTCGTAATTATCGCCATCTTCAATCACATAAATCACAGCTTCGCCAACCGCGAACGCGTCACCAAAGCGGATATGCCCGGCCATGGCGCCGCCCAGCGCGATATCACCAGTGCCTGTCGTGACTGTATATTCCCGAACCCTGTTCGCCAGCATGATCATTGTTCCTTAGCTTGCGGCATTAAAAAAGACGGGACCAAAGCCCCGCCTGCATTCGATTAAAATTGCTACCCGGCGCTATGCCAGGCCGAACTTAATCAGCTTAAGCGCATCATCATTTACCAGTGCACCACCAACGCGGCGTGTGGCATAAAAATGCACATAGGGTTTATTGCTGTAGGGGTCCCGCAGCACCCGTGTGCCAGTGCGTTCCACCAGCGTGTAAGCTCGGGAAAAATCACCAAAGGCGATGGAAAAAGAATTCAAAGCTATATCCGGCATGTCTTCCGATTCCACCACCGGGTATCCAAGCAAGCTATCCGGTTGGCCCGCAGCAATACCCGGTAGCCAAATAAAATTCCCCGTACTGTCCTTCAGCTTGCGCACGGCAGCCAGGGTTTTGCTATTCATCACAAATTTTGCATCCTGGCGGTAACGGGCATTCAATTTATGCACAACATCAATCAGCACAGCAGAATCGACAAAATCACCATTTGCACCCGAAGGGATATATTGAACTTCACCAAAGTTGCGATCAACATCATCATTGGCTGCTTGAGGATAGGTTAGAAAACCTTTTGGCATATCGGTACCCGTACCATTCACAATGGCATCACCTTCCTTCACGGCGAATTCTTCGGCCACTTCTTCCTGCAACCAAACCTCGGCGTCGAACTGCATATCATCAATCGCACGCTGTGTAGCAGCAGCATTGGCATAAATTTCGCCTGGCACAATGGATACTTCAACCAAACTTGGGCTTGCGGTAAGAGGGCGTGCAGCAGTGCCGGATGCCGTACCGGTATTGTTTGCATCACCCACCCAACCGGATGTGGTACCACCAACATTTACAAGCCGACTGTATTTCGACGTTTCAATGGTTTTGACTTTTACGATCGACCGCATTGGTGAAAGGTTTTGCAGTTGTTTTTCAATTTCGGCGTCGATCACCGTTGGCACAGCATAACCGCCGTCACCGCCCGTACCAACCGTTGAAAGCGCTTTGGCTTCAAACGCTCTAATCGCTGTGTCATCGCCCTTATTCATAAAGCCTTTGATAAAGGCGTCTTTATGTTCGCGGGCGTCCGCACCGTAAAAACCATCCTCTGCGGCACCGGGGCGCACCATTTTGGTTTCCATCGCATCAAGCCTGTCTTTTAGGCCTAGTATGCCGTGTTCTGCCGCGTCTGAATAATCATCGATCGCGGCTTTCAGGTCAGTCATTTCCATGAACTGTCTCCTCTAAATATTTGTAAATAAAACCCCGCCGGACAGGTCCGGAGAGCGGTTAAGTGGCCGCGAAAAATCGCCAGCATCGCACGGGGGATTTGGCCAATAAAAAAGGCCGCCAACATCACGCTGGCCGCCTTTTAATTTTCGATGCTTTGCCTGATTTCTCAGGCGAAATCAGATACTAACACTGCGAGGAATAATTTACCTCTTTCACTGTCAGCTTGTTATAGGCACGCACGCCTGCTGCATATAAGGTTTTGTCTTCATTCAAGGTTGCGCGGTTTCTCTGCAAATCAAATTTCTTCATTTTAAGGCCAAACATGGCCGCAGCGCGTTGTTTTACCGTACATACCGATGCGGTTTTTACATCATCAACATCAATGCGTTCTTTGCTGCCATTAAACTCAATGTCCAATTTGTCGCCCGCAAAGGCTGCGGGTGCAACCAGCGTCGCCGCCAATACAGCCGTTAAAATAATCTTTTTCATAAATACCCCCTTTAGTTTGTTCAGCTTGTACGATAAATCTATCGTCGCTAAGGTGAACAAGCAATGAACAACTTGTGTACTGCTGATTTTTGTTCATTGCTTGTTCAGGGTGGCGGTGACAGGGTTCAATAAATTGTCTGAAAGGGGTTAATATGCGGAAATTTTATATTGGGCTATCAGTCGGTATTGCCTCAACAATCTTGGCGCCGCTATTGTTGCTTCTTATCTTTTATGGACCCACACCTTTCTACTTGCTGTGGTCTGTTTCAACATCAGAGGACCCTCCGCAAGAGCTTAAAATATATCAGGATGAAAAAGATTATAGCTTCAGTGGGTACGAATTGAGTGCCGATTTTTTGGACCAAGAGAATTCTAATGTTGTCCATATGAGCCCGCTGACCTTCTTTCGGCAGGATCCTGCTCTTGAACTGAATATCCAAGACTATGACAAGGCCTGTATTTCTAAAATTGAAAGCGACTATATCATTGTCGCCTTTAAGCTACTGCCCCAGATAAAACAAAAACTGCTCACCGAATTTAAAAATCAGGACGAAAAGTACCGCGCATTTGCCCATGGCGATTATGAGCAACGTTTTATTCTCGAAGGTGCAGGCAATACATTCGCATGGTTCTGGATGACAGACCCCGGTGTACGCCAATACGAGGAGGCCTTGACCGAACAACCCGGCAACTTCGATTTTAGCCTTAAAATACCTTATGCCCAATTATACGATTTTCAATTTCTCCTGATGAATTACGTCAGTGATGTACCCTTGAAAGGGTGCAGCGCTGAGATTGACCTACAAAAACTTCCCTACTGGGACGCATTGATTGAGCTAGCTTGGCACGGTAGGGCCCGTAATTGAATAGCCAAACTCTGGAATCCACTATTCCCACTATTAGTTTAATTTGAGAAAGCAAGAATGAATTCATAGCTGCCAACGGTGTATCTGCTGCACATCGTGCTTTTGATCCAGCAACAAGGTGCTTCATCGGAAGAGGAAAGATGCCTTGACTTCATCCAAACACATGGCAGCCTCTATCCGAAAACTTCATTCCCAGAGAACAGTGAACAGTTGCTTCAATCAAATTGATCAGGATGTTTTCGCCGGTATTGTTCAATCAAACGCTCAAGCTTCATTTGCTCGACGGCATCATTGTGGGCGGTTATCTTAAAGACCCCCCTGGTTTTCTTGATTTGGTGCGGGTGTCCTTGAGGATAATCATGAAAATCAAGGGTTGCAACTGTGGTACCCATCGTCAAATTTAAAGCTACATCATCAAAATAGGCTTCAACGTCCCTTAATTTAACCCTTGGGATCAAAGTCTTAAGGATGCCTCTATCGACCTCCAAATAGGGCCTGTTCTGATTTAGGGTTATTTCAACTGGAGCAATTCTAGTTCCATTTTTGAATTCGAAATACCGTATAGTACAATCAAACTTAGCATCCCGCATATTTGGTGGCGGCGTTACCTCAAATGTAACTTTCCCGGGCGAAACAGGTATAATCCGGGCGCTGCCAGATTTTCCCGGCATAATAGATATTTGGTTTACTTCTGTCCGTTTAATTTTTCTCAAAACATTAACGAGGCTAGCAGCCAAAGAAAAAGGGCTCAACTTTTTAGAAAACCCCTTCCCTTCAAAGGAGCCTTGACTTTGCTTCAGCCCCGCCACCATCTCAGCAATCTCCGCACTTTCGTCAGTGGCTAAATCAGCCACTCTAAACCCCTTCGCGGTAATCGCTTTGGCGCGGGAGCGGGAAAAGCCGTTGCCGCGCAGCAGGCGTTCGAACGACCGCACATCATTGATCTCGTCGTCAAATTCCATTGTTTCCATTACGTCCAAATCCTTGTGTTGTGATTGCGCGCCTTTATGCGCCTTTACACTGGCCACACGGGCCAGCTCGTTGGCGGGGAATGTCACAAGCGAGACTTCCATCAGGTCAGCCCGCATTATGCGGCGGGTGCCTGTGACGGCTTCGCGGCTGGCTTCCTTGGTCACAAAACCGATAGAAAGCCCGTTCAGCGCGCCCATTTTTAACAGCTCGTAGGCCTCAAGCCCCTTGCCTGTTTGCGACAGGCGGCCCTTCACAAACAGCCCGCGTTTATCCTCACGCACGATATCAAAGCGCCCGATGGGTTGTTTTTGATCATGCTGCCACAATAGAGCCGGCAAGCCGCCTTTCAGGCTCTCGGCAAAGGCACCGCGCTCGACAATGTCGCCGTCGCGGTCGGCATTCCCAAACACAGACCCATAGCCTTCAAAGGTGCCCGGCGCAGTGCCTTCGCCCTCAGTTGCCTTGATTTCAAGCGGCAGGTTTATTGTTTCGCCCGGCGCGGCCAAGGCAGTTGTATAGGCGTGGCTCATAGAGCTTATCCTTTTGAGAATTTAAAGATTTAAAAACAAAAAACCCGCAAACGCTGGTGCATCTGCGGGTCTCTTTGGCCCTGGGGGAGGAAGGGCTAGGGAATTCTTATCAGTAGCTATTTACGCCCAAATTGGGTTCGCTCAGGTACAGTTCATTCAGTTGGGCAGACCCGTTGGCAAATTAGACGTATCAAAACCAGGTCGCCGTGCTGCCATGGGCCCGTTGTAATCCACATTCGGCGCACGTGAATGCACCGACCGAAAAGGCCGCACACCCATTAATTTATGGGAAAGCTGCAGATCGCGCTGTGCTTCTTTTTCGGCATCACCAAGCGGCCGCAGGGCACCACTTAAGCGGTTAATTGTCCATAGCTCAGATTTACGTTTTTTGATCAGTTCGGTGCTGAAACTTTGCAACGGCCCCATCGACAATACAAAATATAGCGGTAACAAAATAAGGAAATAGAGCGAAAAATAGGCGGCTACACCCGTAAGGCCGCAAAGCGCAAAAATACCCAAACTACCGCTTGATTTCACATCAAGCTTCACCCACGAACCACAGCCCGTGCAAACCACAGTGGCCGGGAAACTGTTCAAATAGGTGTGCCTGTGCTGAAGTTGTTTTTCACAGGCAGGGCAAGCCGTTTTTTTCATTATCATCACCGTTCCTTGATTCGAGACAACCATAACACGACCGGGTTAAAATATTGGTAACAAAATATTACAGTAATGTTAACCTCACCTTAGGCAAGTTTTGTCGGGAAACGGGGAATTTAGAACTTGCCCAAAGTAACTGCCAATTCACGTTTTAGCTGCAAACCCCAGCACCTTGCGCTTTTCGGCGTCGCTTAAAAATCCAGCATTTCCAATGCGCTCGAACCGAAGCGCCCGTTTGGCTTCCAGCGCGGGAATTTCGTCGAAATCAGGCACAAGCTTCACGCCTTCGCCGTATTTGGGGCCCAGCCAATTTGAAAGTTCAGCCGCAATATCGCGTGCCATCGGGATAATCGTATCTTCCCACAGGCTTTGTCGGGCTTCGCTGTAATTGCTGTAGGTTTGCGCATCGGGAATACCCAACATCTGCGGCGGCACACCAAACGCCAGTGCGATTTCACGGGCGTTCATATTTTTGGCCGATGTCCAGTCCATGTCTTTGGGCGAAAGCCCCATATCTTGCCACTTTAGGCCACCCTCCAACAGCAACGGCCGCCCGGCATTCAGTGCCCCCGTATATTGATTTTCAATCTGGTCTTTCAGCGCTCTAAACTGGGCGTCGGTTAATGGCTGGTCGGCATCTTCCTGATACAGCACCCCGGAAGGCGTGCCGCCGTTTTGGATAAGCGCTAAATTCCAGCGGCTGCTTTCATTATGCCCGTCCACCGCCATCGCTCCGGCCTCTAACGGCGCTAGGCCGTACCAGTCCGATAAGGGATTAAAGGTTTTCCAGTGCAAAATATCAGCCGCATCAAAGCGCTGTTTTCTGCCTGCTACTTGTTGCTCAAAACCCGCAGGCAGGCCGTCCGCGCCTTCCACCACACTTACGGTGTCGGGGCGCAGTAACCACAGTTCCTTGGGCGTGCCGTTCTTGGGCCCGGCGGCAAAACAATAAGCATTGCCCGCAATCAAATAATAGCCCACCAGATTATAGAGGAAATTTTCACCCTTCAGCCGTGGATTTGGCTTGGTAAGCAGGGCTGCGAGCGGATGTTCATCCAGTCGTGTTTGCCCACGGTAAACATCAAACGGAATGCTTGCCAGTGCTTTTGCCACCAAATTAATCGAGCGGTATGCGATTACATTTTGCTGGTAGCCTTCGCGTGCCAATTTGTCGTATCGGCGCGGCGTTGCGATTGCTTGGCCCGGCCCAACCCGGTTAAAGATCGGCTTGTTCGCGGCCTTATGTTCAGAGGGCTGCGCCACTTCCGCTAGCGCTTTTCGCGCACCAAAAAGCTTGTCGAAAATTGCCATTAAAGGCTCCTTATTTGGGGGCAGTTTTTGCGGGCTAACATCAAATGTGTTAGCGCCCAAACCAGCGCATCAACGCGGTCGGGGCTGATGCCCGATTGGCGCTCGCCGGTGAATGTACACATTTGGTCTTCCAGCACCGGGTGCGCACCTACATGGTAGATACGCCCCTGTTCATACAGCGCTGCCACAGGTTCAGCGCGGGCATGTTTCCCGCGTGAGGCAAATACCTGGGTAATGGCAGCATTTGCATCCACTTCGCGCAGCACGCTTTCGGCCATCGCACCGCCTTGGTTGCTTTCAATCACAATACGGTCGGCGGCTAAACTATGATACAGCGCCACTGCCCTGCGCGCCCATCCGGCGGGCGACAAGCCCTGCACGCTGGCATCGGCAAGCACATAGGCAAAACCATCTTCCGACAGGCCCGCCGCCACAATGCCACACTCGTCGGCCTTTTCGCCCACACTGGCAGGCGGATCAACCGCCACAACAATGCGAACCATATCAGGTGCGCGGGCCACCCGTGCCCGCTCCAGCAAAGCACGCTGCCACAGGGCACCGGGCACATCCTCAAGGATTTCGGCCATCAATTCCTGACGGCCCGTGCGTGTGCCTTCATATTTAGCCATAATTTCACTGGCGAAACTGGGGGCCAGGTTTTCAAGATTATCGAATGTAGTCCCGCGAGTAATCGTCACGCCGTCCGCCCGCACCAATGCTTTTAACAAAGCGGTTGGCTTGGGTGTTGTGGTGATCATGCTTTTTGGCCGTTGCCCCAGCCGCAAACCAAATAATAAATTATCCCAAGTTTCAGCACTGCGGCGCCAACTGCATAATTCATCACACCATGCCGCATGGTGTTGCGGTCCGCGCAGTCGTTCGGGTTCTTCAGCGCTATACAGCGTGGCCACGGTGCCATTGGGCCAAGTAAGCTGGCGCTTTGAGGGTTCGAACTTTGGCCGATTCCACGGCGGGCATACCGCCAGCAGGCCGCTATCGCCTTCCACCATCACGGCGCGCCCGTCGCCGATTGTGGGGGCCACCAGCGCAATGCGCTTGGCTGCGCCAAGTTCAACAAGGCTGCGCACCCATTCGGCCCCGGCCCGGGTTTTGCCAAAGCCACGCCCCGCCAGTAATAACCAGTGGGTCCAATCGCCGCTTCCGGGTTTGGGCGGCAGTTGATTTTCCCGCGCCCAAAAGGGCCATTCATATTTTAATACCGAGGCTTCCAAATCGCTAAGGTTGCCCAACAATTTTAACCGTTCACTGCGTTTCAGACGCCTCAGTGAATTTGCCGAGAAGTGCATCGCGGGCTCCTTCTATATCAATTGCAGGATCCTCAGCCTTGGCACCCTCGCCGCGCCGATCATATTTTTCAGGGTATTTGGCTTTCAGCAAAAACATCAGCATGCTGTCGGAATAATCCCGCATGTGCCCCACCAGCGTGCTGCCACGGTAGATAGGCTTTTCAACACCTTCCACCGCGCGGCGCTGGGCTTCGGCTTCTAGCGGGTCGCCTATCGGGGCCAGCACCGCCAGCCAGCGCGCTGCAAACGTTGCATCGCTTAAACGCCAGCCATAAGGCGTACGTCTGGCAACGCCTGCTTTTTTAGCAGCATCCCGCACCGAATGCCCATCTGAAAGTGCGGTTAAAAAATCTGCCTTCCGCGAAGCCATTTGGGTTTTCCCCAAAGCCGCACGCTCCCCATTCTGGTACCGCGTTGCAGGCATGATGGCTCCTTGGAAGGCAAAAAGAGTGATGACGGATATACCGGCGAGCCAACAAAGGCCGCTCTAGGGTCAGGCACAAAAAAAGCACCAAAGCTTTCGCTTCAGTGCCTGATCATGCTCGCCAGATGCAATAATTCACCGTGACTATCCATATGGTGCATTATATAGCAAACGGGTGCAAGCTTTATTTACGTTTTTCGTAATTTAATTTCAACAACGATAGAAATATCACCAAAATACCGCAGAAAACTGCGGATTTTTTCTTTCGAAAATATCAGTACTCCATCAAACGTTCGATGATCGGACAGGTGGGGCTATTGGTGCCGGTGCAGGCTGCGGCCACTGCCGTTAGGGCGGCGCGCATTTTGCTGAGGTCTGCGATTTTTTCGTTGATGGCGGCGATATTGTTCTGCGCCAGGGCCTGAGCCTCGCCGCAGTCAGCCTCGCCGTCTATCATGGCCAGCAAGGCCCTTGTTTTTGGCGCATCAAAACCCAGTTCCTTGGCGCGGCGAATGAAAATAAGGCGTTGTTGTTGGTTTTGCCCGTACAGGCGGTAACCGTTTGCGCTGCGCTCAGGCGGCGGCATCAAGCCGATGTTTTCGTAATATCGAACCGTTTCGGCGTTGACCCCAGCAGCCTTTGCCAGCGCGCCGCGCGTAAGCCTGTGACCACTGGCATGCAAACTTTGATCAGGATTTTACCTGATTTTTGGCCCTGCTCTTGAGCCTGCTTCTGGTTCAGTATCAGGTTCTGTATCTGGTCCGGCTTCTCATCCAACTTCTGATCTGGCTTTTGCCGCTGGTCTTGCTTCTGATTTTGATTGTGGTTTTGGGTGGCCATGCACTTTTTCCTTGAGCCTGTAGTTGCTACAGAGTGTATCATGCATTTATGACCCAAAACAACGATATGGCTTCACCGCCGAAACTTGGGGGCTCTTCGGGCCTCAAAGCAACAAGCGGATGGATTGCGGGCGGCGGGCTGCTGGGCGGCGTCGGGGCCTTCATCGGCGCATCTTGCTGTGTTTTGCCGCTGGTGCTGTTCAATATAGGCGTCAGCAGCGCGCTGATTGCCAAGCTGGAAATATTTGCGGTTTATAAAGATTATTTCTTTGCCGGTGCTTTGCTGTTGATCGGGGCTGGGCTGATTATCTCGGTTCGGCGCGGAAAACGCCCTAATCGCCGGTTAATCATCATTAGCCTTGTCGGACTGTTGCTGGTGCTGGCGGCTTATGTGCTGCCCTTTTACGAACGCGAATTACTGGTGCTGTTAGGCTTTAGAAATGGATAAAGCTGTGGAATTAAAATCAACACTCACCTGCCCCCAGTGCGGCCACAGCGCCACCGAGATCATGCCCACCGACGCCTGCCAATATTTTTATGATTGCAAGGGCTGCGGCGTTTTATTGAAACCCCTGCCCGGTGATTGCTGTGTTTATTGCTCGTACGGTACCGTGCCCTGCCCGCCCATTCAGGCGGGGGACTGCTATTGATCAGTTGGCGCGGGGGCTTTCGCTGATATGGGGTGGGGCGAATATCCCGGGCACGGCCATTTGAAGGCCAGCTCCGCCTTCGGCTTATGCAGTGGCGCGGGTTTGCCGGTTGCTGTCGCTGTCGTTGAAAGCTAACTCTGCCGTCGGCTTAAGCGGCGATCTTCATCTGACTATGGGGGTATCGGGCACGATAGGCGCGGTGTGGCTATAATATCCAAGTACTGTGTAGGTGCCGCTTAAAACTGTAAGTTTGCGGGCTGGATTGGCTTCGCTTGTGTCGCGGTCAATTTTACCGTCAGCCAGCCCCACGGCGATGCTATCGCCTTCAATCACCGCACAACTGCCCACAGAAATAGCGCCTTTTGTCGCAGTGCCGCCAGCGGAACGCCTTGTGGCCAGCATCGGTGTTGGTACCGGCATCGGGCCCGCTGATTTTGCCTCGCGCACACACACTTGCACCATGCGCACAAAGCCGCCAAAAGGTTCGATAATTGAAAATCCCTGCCCAGGTTGAAGCTGAAAGCCGCCCGTTAATACCGGCCTGTAGACATGAAAATATAGCGGCGCATCGGCGGGATCATCTACGAATGAGTTGCCTGCTGCTTGCTCTGCCTGAACCGGCGCTGCGGCCTGTATCCCGAGTAATATTAAGGCCGTGACGGCTGCTTTGATCATCAAACGCTCCCTTTTTCAGGCATCATAGCGCCGCGCTGGCCAACGACAAGCTCCCTGTTGATATCAGGCTAACAATATGCTGGCCCGCCGGGAAACTTCACTCCAGATACAAGGAGGTAGGACGCATCTGGGCAAGAGGCACGATGTCCACATGCCATGACCGAGCATCCTTTTCACCGTTTGTATCCGGCGCAGGCATGCTGCGGGGGGCAGTCAGCGCTGTCCATGTTGTATTCTGAGGGCCGCCGTTCACGCGGGGTTCTATTGTACGAATGCCCAGTGTAACCGGAACAGGTTTACGCTGGAACCTATATAGCTCGATCAAGGCGGCGGCCTTATCCTCGTAATTGTCGAGCAAGCGGTCTTTTAGGTTGGTGAATTGATCAAGGACTTGAAGCTGGGCCACAGTTTGCCTGACCTCCTCTGCAACTTGGGAGCGCGGAAAGGTTGATTGGGACAGAGCATAAAGCCAAAAAAGACGAAGTGGATCATGAGGCAACTCACCACGCAGACCACCGGGTTCATATTCCTGACAAAACGCACTCAAGCCTTCTTCTATATGATTAATCCAAAAGCTGTAGGCCTCGGGGAAATAAGCAATTTCCACAGGAACAATCACCAAATGTTCAAAATATGTTTCTATTTTGTGAAGGCTATCATGGCAGCCTTGTTTCAAATCCCAATATTGCGGCACTGCCTCGATCCAGTAACGGTAAAGGTGCAAGCAGGCATGAAAAACATGATGCAGCGGTTGTCTTGGCGACATCCAGATTGTTGCCCATTCAGGCCCCCAATCCAATATTGCTTGCTCTTGACCGTTAGTGTCTTTATCGGGCGGTCGCTCGCTTTTATCTCTGAAAAAAACCTCACGTTCCGAGCCAAAAATAGCGTGGGTGATGTGACTGGCTTTAGCCTCTAAAGCTTTTATAATATCTGTGTTATACATTCGTATACCTGCTTACTCTAAACCAAACATTTATCTATCTACCCCCCGCCTGTCCTGCGGGCGTTCAGCGTTGCATTCGTGATGTGCTATCCAGCTTTCTTTGAATAAGGCCCCTATCAGGCTCGCTCAATTTCCCGGCACCCAGTGGTGCCCGCAAACCATGATCTGCCACTTGCACCAACCAACCACGGGCCCGGTGCAAACGTGTTCTTGCTGCACCTAATGATGCCTTATTATCCTCAACTGCATATTGACCGCCAGCCTGAACCTGTCCAAATGCCAAAGATACCGCGCGCAGCGTTGCTTTCAATTCGATCAAGCTAATATCGTCAATATGCGCGGTAAACTCTTCCAGCAATATTTGCTCCTTATCAAAGGGGGGCATTTGCGGCATTGACACATTCTCATCCCTTATAAGGCGCAGCAACAAAGCACAGTGTAACTCCGCATACATAAATGCAGTGGCAAGTTCTTCAGCAACAAGGCTTCTGCTTGTGTCTTGCATTCACAAGTCCTTTCATCGCTTGCAGCTGGTTATCAATCGCTGCAATGGCTGGCTCGTCTATCAGACTTTCGGGCGAATTTAGTTCCGGAGCGAGAATGAAAACATTCTCCAAGGCTAACAAAGCATGAAGGGTTTACGCCTTCATGCCTCATCAAACACCCCATTCGGTACCGCCTTATATTGCGGCTAACCTATCATTGAAGGTCTTAGCAAGATATTAACAGCACCCCAGCCGCTTGGCGCGCAAACAAGAATATATATAAGTATAGATTATCATTTTAAATTATTTATCAATATACTAATCATAATATAGAGATTTTTAATTTATTTATTAATGAAAATTAATGAATTATTTTAATTATGATAAATGTATACATCATATATTAATAATAATATACACTATATAGCCATCCACATCTAATGTTTGAATATTATATTTCTCTTTGTTTTAATTAATATTTATTTTTATTCAAAATAGTTAAATTTCAATTCAATATAGAAACCGTAGCCAGCACCCAAAAAGAAAGCTGCGCCTACATCAGCAGTAAATTTTTACGAAATACACGATCTCTTTTCAGCTGCCATTCCCGACTCATCGCATCGCTTTTGTTGCGAAATTTTTCGCTATGCAACAACCGCCATTGGTATCCCCGGGTTGATTTGGCACCTTTGCCTGCATTGTGGGCGGTAAGCCGGGCCTCTACATCGGTGGACCAACCCACATAGGTTCGGTTGCCATCCAGCGTACCTAACACATAGACAAAACAGCCATATGGATAATCGTCATCGTGGCCCTGTGCCATTGGCTTTCCCCCATAATCAAAGTCTTGTTAGCACCCGTGCAGTTCATCACACTTGACGCCGCAGCAATATGCTAAAAAGGCGGTCATCTTCCAATTCGCATACTAACGAATTGCTGGTGATGCTCTCAGCTTATAGGTTATATTCCAAATATGGGGCTTGAGACCAATATATTAATGCTCGTCTGTGCAATGGTTGCCATTGTATGTGGGCTTGCGCTTGTGATGACGTGGCGGATGAACCCAAACATACCGGGTTTGGGTTTTTGGATAGGCGCATACAGTCTATTGATTACCGCCGCCGCAAGCTCGCTGTTTGGCGGCACTGGCCCACGCCTCTTTCTGATCCTCAGCAATGAACTGATGATTGTTGCTTTTGTCGCAATCTGGCAAGGTGCCCAGCGCTATCAGAAACAACCTGATATCCCGGCAAAACACTGGGCCACGCTGTTGTATGCTGCCTTGCTCGGCAACCTGTATTTTGGGGTGGTAGACGAAAATTCCACTATTCGTTTTTATATAACCCTAAGCGTGATGGTTTATACCTCCGCAGCAACCAGCTATGTTTTTTTCATTCAAGGCATCCAAAAACGTCCTGCCAGCCTTTTTATCGGCTCCTTATTTGCAATTTTTACTTTATTTCTTCTGTTCGGCATCGCCGTTTTTACCGATAGACAGCGCAGCAGCACGTTTGAATTGGCGGATAGTATCAACAGTTTTGTCTTTCCCTACACAACATTTTTGGTGCTTTTTACCATTGGTATTTTCCTGGCGGCCACCCAGCGCATGATTGAACGGTTTCACCAACAAGCCGATACAGATCCCTTAACCGGCCTTTATAATCAGCGCGCTTTTGAACTTACAGGCAAACAGGTACTTGGCCAGTGCGCCCGGCGCGGTCGAAACATAGCTGCGATATTGCTGGAAATTGATCCCAACGAAAACAAAACAAAAAACACGGGTCCCCGCCTCAGTGATGAAGCCCTGCGTGACATCGCCGCTTTGCTGAACGCCAGCTTTCGGGCGCAGGATATAATCGCACACATGGAGGCCGAAAAATTCTGCATCTTGATGCCCGAGACCAGCCTGAAGGCGGCCAAGGACATTGCTGCACGCATCCGCAAGGACCTGTCGTCTAAGCTAATAACCACCAAACACACCCATAAAATAACAGGAAGTTTTGGTATAAGCTCTATAAATGCCGCTACAACGTCGCTCGCTACATTGCCAATATTGTTAGACCAGGCAAGTTCGGCTCTTGCCCGAGCCCAGCGAAATGGTGGAAACAGCATCGAACTATACCAGCTGAATCCGGATATAGCCTTGGTTTCCTTGTAAATCAGCCGAAAAATATCAACACTCTGCCCCCAGAAAACGGTTCGGCCTCGCCCCATTGAACTTGTCAGACACAGGTTTAATTTGGGCCAAATTTACCTCAATTTTTCTGATCAAAATCGGGGAGGGGGCTTTGGGACCCTCATCCAATATTCCCACCTAATCACCATGAAGGGCTGGGCTCAGGTTTTAGCGATAAGCCTCACGGGGAGCCCGTTCTTGGGGCGCGGCGTTGGCAGCATCTGCATCTTCATTTCATAATTTTCCGCCAGCCTGATTTCATATCTTGACAAAAGGTTGACCAAAAACACCTTCGCTTGAGTTTGGGCAAAAAACATCCCGATGCATTTGTGCGCACCGCCACCAAAAGGGGCAAAGGAAAAACGATGTCGATTACCAGATGTGTTTTCCGGGGCAAATCGCATCGGATCAAATTGGTCTGGATCAGGCCAATATTCCGCATTTCTATGCAAATCATAAAGACTAACGGAAATTTGTACGTTTTTCGGGATGCAGTATCCGTTAAATTCTGTGTCCCGTAACGCAACTCGCGGCGTGTTAATCGCCGGAGGAAAAAATCGCAGGGCCTCCTGAAAGGCATAACCACATAAAACCAGCTTATTCAGATCTTCCCGCGTTGGCTGTTTTCCCTCTAAATTTAGGCTGGAAATTTCAACGGCCAGTTTCTGTTGCCATTCCAGATGGCTTCCCAATAGCCCGACAAGGGTTGACAATGCACTGGCCAAAGTATCATGGCCTGCCAGCCAAAAAGTAATCAAATGTCCGACAATTTCATCGTCAGAAAAAGATGTCCCAGCATCATCTTTGCTGTTGCATAGCCGCGTGAAGATATCCAAGCTCTCTGAGCTTCGCCGCGCAGGGATTTCGCTTTTTAGGGTTTGCTCAATAAACTGCTGCGCTTTTATTCCTTTTTGGTACTTTGTACCGGGGATGGCTAGCCGCACCACCGCAAGTGCCGATGCCAATATATTGGTCAGTGCCTCATTCACTTTTTTCCGGTCACCTGCTGGCTGGGAACCAAGGAAAACTTCAGTTGCAACGTCCAGAGTCAACTGTTTGGCGGCGGGATAAAATTGGAAACTTCCGCCGCGTCCCCAAATCTCCAGGCGCTGACTAATCAGTTGATGCATCTGCACCAGATAGCCCTGCATGACCGCAGCTTTAAAAGCTGGGTTTAACGCCTGCCGGTGTCTGCGGTGAAGGTCAAAATCCATCATCAGTAAACTGGTGCTAGCGAGATGCCCAAACAGGTCTGTATAACCACGGGCCGCAGAGAAATCATGATCTCTGTCTAACCATATCCGTTCAAACGCATCAGGGCCCGACAAGACAATTGCATCGCGAAAAAATGCCCTAACCCGGTATGCTTTACCGTGTTTACGGCGCATTTTTTTGCCCCACCGAATGGGATCATGCAGGATAGAGAATGTGTGTCCGATTAGCGGCAGGCCTTTGTCATATGGCAATTGCCGAAGGGCGATAGCTTTGGGTTTTGAAGGCGTATCGCTGACCACGTTCATCGCTTTCACCCCAAATTTCTGGCTCTGACAAAACTACACCAGTGCGCATAACGCCCTTAAGCGGTCACACCAACATTAGTACGCCAACAGATATGGGTCAAGAAAGGACGGCACAATCAGGCAACAGCCCAAGCCAATAGCTATCCAGCTGAAAAAGGAGCCAGCCACCGTGACACTTAAAAAATCCTGCCCCGTTGAAGGCAAAGAAAAGCCCGCCCCAAGTTTCAGGTCTCGGGAGCGGGCAAATTCGGTTACTATGGCTAGCAAGAGATTAGCAAGTTTCTGAAGAAAACTGCAAGCTTTTTTTAGTAAAATTTTAACGAAACTTTTTTGCTCGTATTACGGCACTCTTTTCGCGTCGTTCGCACATTGGAACAACAACAGGCCTTCGCCCGCTTGGGATTGTCATTTTCTAATAAGGCTTACAGCGATTATCGCCCTTGTTTTGTTGGCACCATAGCCAAAGTCAGGCCCACTTAATGGGGTTTGGCCCAGTGATGCAGCAAGTTCACGGCGTAAAAAATGGGGACAAGGATGCTTGTACCGTGGCGTGCGTCGACAACATTTGAAATAGCCTGCTATTTCCGCATATTATCTCCTGCGGCACTATAAACTCCTCTCTTGCTGGGCAAATCACATTAAGGGGATCTGACCCCAGACCCGTTAGATGAGATGGCAGGCTGTGCCGCCTGATGCAGCAATCCTTTTTGCTCCAGTGCCAGACCTTGCGGCCATCAACGCAGGCTTCAATACCGTCACTTCTTCAGGAATACCGCAACCAAGGTCAAGATACTGATATTTCAAAATGGGGAGTACTGGTGTCCTGCTTTTTTGAGAGCTATCACCTTCATCTCTGCGTTCCGGCCTACTGATCATAACCCCGAGCATATAACGCGCGCTTCCGTTTTTATCAGCTAGCGGCACATGAAGAACTTCTACGTTATTGATCAGGCCACCACGCATTGCAATGGAGAGCTCCAGATGCCCGCCGCAAATTGCATCAGCACAGCGCCGCAAGAAACGCTTATAAAAATTCCAATCGCGGTGAATTAGGGTGTCAAATACTGTCTCGCCAGATGCCGCACGCCCTGTATTTACATCCAGTTCGCTACCCTTCAATCGTATTGTCAGCGCGTCATCAGCTTGCCTTTCAATCAAGAACAGAAAAGGCATGATGCGTCCGAGATTTTTAGGACTAAAGGTTGTTTTTCTCGGCGCTTCACCTGCATTCCTCGGCATCTTTTGCCAGCAAGAAATCAGTTCGACGAATTCCAACGGTTGCCGTTGCATACATTCCTCCTGCGTCTAAACAAGGACAAAGAAACGCGCTCATACAATACTCAAAAATTCTGGTTCCACAGTATCGTAAACAGAAGATAAACTCCACCTATACCTGTGTTTTTGCAGGTATTTTATAATTACGACTGAATTGGTCCACTTAAATCTGCACCGAAAACAATTCTCTTGAACCGAAAAAACCAAGGCAGAACCTTTGTTTGCCTGGTAAGTTTCTTTAAGAAAGTTTTGCCTGAAAATTAATGCCCGCACGCGATCAGATTATTGGGTTTCTGATGCTGGAATATACAACCATAGAGGTATTTTCAAAAGGACTCGAAATCAGCCACCGCCGCGCAGGATGCAATGCAAGCCTTTAGTGATCATAGCCAAGGCGCATATTCTGGACAGTTTTTTTTAGCGGTCCCAGTATTCCTGTTTTGCCAGGGTCAAGCGTCAGAGGAATTTACGCCATCTATTTCCTGGTAGACCGGCAAGCCAAAGCCAATATCCAAATAGTGATACCCGCTGATCGTTGCCCGGGGGTTTTCCACGATGCTCTGCAAATCCAGTGATGATTTTCGCAAAATATTCATCATACCAACAAGAAATCGCGGCACACCTTCATCATCCGCGAGCGGAAAACTAACCGACTTGAATTCATGAACCGTACCATCGCCCATCTCCACATCACGACAGGTTTCCAGACCACAGGGATATGTGACAGCAGATTTAACAAGATTGGCAAATATGGATTTTTGCGCAACGCTGCAAAAATCAAAATAATTTGCACCTGTCATGGACCGTCCAAAGCGTTCTTCAAGCCCGGTGCCGCACAATCGTATAATAACGTGGTCGTGGGAATATCTTTCCACAATATAGGTTTGGGGCAACTGGGCCGGTATTCTCATGGGATTGAAATCGCATCGCAGCGGTACTGGCCTCCCCTGCTGCCCCGCCGACCTTGTAGAAATGCGTGCCTCTTGCATCGAAGCCCAATAGGCGACAAAGGGCTCAAACGCTGGTGCATATATGCTGGTAGCGTTAATCATAGGCTGACTCTATACCGGCAGGATTAACAAGACCTTTATATACACGGCAAAGCCAGACACAGGCGCCATCCTACTTTTGTAACTCCAATAGCGCAACGAGCCAGTCCAGGCTCCCTTGATAATGCCGCTTCAGTGTCCAGCGCGAAGTATTTACCCCCAGTGAATTTCGGACTTTAGCCCAAGGTATCCGGCTTTGAAGTTCACCGTCCTGATGCCAAGCGGCCCAAAAAACAATCTGCCTGTCGCTTATATCAGGTAACATTGATAATAGGTCCAGTGTCGGCTGCATCTGATCAATTTCTTTTGGGCTAAGGGATGCCTGCCGCCGAGTATTGAAAACCGTAAGCTGGTTTTTGGGATAGCATCCCTGCTCGCTTTGCATTTCAGGCCAAAGAGAGCCCCGCATGTGCAAGAAGCCACGCTCACGATCTGGCATGCGCCTCAACGTCCAGGTCGCCGATACCAACCGCGCTTCTACAATCGGCAACAGTGCCTCGCGCCTGGCCTTGCAGGTATTTGCATGTTGTGCGATGTTATCACTATTGCTTAGGCTATTACTTGCGGCTGCATCGGCGCACAATTCACGGGCGGTTTTACATAGATTACGTTCCTGCGCATATCGCATAGGGTGGCCTCCTTATGGTGAACAGATCAGAGCAACAACAGACACCCTGCCTGAATTGATTAGCCTGCGGGTTTGTTGTAGAATTTTTTTGTCGTCAGATACGCCAACCCCAAGCCGGGCCGTAAATTTCCTGAATTTCAGCGGGAACCGCGCTGGTCTTGCTCTGTCTGGGGTCAGGCCCCAACTGCGTTGGCAAAAACTGCGGGTGACCTGAAGGAATGTGCCAATTTTGGCTTAGATAATCGCCCTTAAAGCGGTTTGCAGGATCCCCCAAAAACATCTGCCAATGCGCAAAATTATCTTTATTGAAGCGCACAGGTTTTGGGGCTGCGGGCCTGTCGGCGGCATGAGCCTGACCGTTATATACGGCCTTCAAACGATGATCGCGCGCCTCCAGTATGGCTTGCTGATAATATGCGAGAACCTTGGGCACTTTGCCAGTACGCGCCATTTCACGCGATGCCAAACGCCGCACAGTAGGCAGGATATCTCCATGAAGATCAGCGCCCGCCGCGCACCAGCCATCATAAACCGCGCCGTCCATAGTCTGCGCATCAAGCCCCGCAGCGGCAGCGACCGGCTCAACCCAATGCAAAGACCCCGAATTTTCGATCTGCGGGGCTTCTAGCAGAGGCCTGCCGCGACTTTGGCTATGGTTTTTGGTTTTGGTTTTGGTTGCTACGCAGGGCGCCGGTGTATTCGCTTCGTTCAGCGCTGAAGCATTCGCTTCGGGAATAGCTGGTAAAGCTAGGGACGATGGTGCCATCGTATCCGCCTTCAGCTCGGTTAACACAGTATTATCGGCAGGACATACTGCGGCCATTGGGGTGGATGTTAACGGCCACCCCGGAGAAAAAACTGGCTTGGGGTCGAGCGTATCTATTGAGTTTCCTATACTCTTAACTGCCATTTTTTTAGCCGCCGTGGCACGGCCACCCCTAGCGCCGCTAGCCCGGTTGCGTGCAACTTTGCTGGACACCGTTTCATATACATATGTGAGCTTTTTTTGCCGCCAGAAACCCTGCTCTACCGTAAAAAAATCGATCAATACCGGCTTAAGCTTGCGCCAGCGCGCCGGACCAACACCTGCTATCCGAGCCAGTTGGCGATCATCATCCTTGAGGCTGCACCCCCGCGTGCGCCAAGCACACAACAGCAGCAACAAATATGCCCCGTGTTCCTCAGTTGTTAGGTGGCGGGTGTCGGCGAGGTAGGCGTCGGTAAAAATTGGCAGAGCAGGAAATTCGGCCACGAGCATCTCCGATGTTAAGGCATAAAATCTTGCGGTCAGCACTCAGAACGCTAAGCTCATTGTTCGCCGCCAACTATTATTTACGAATTTCGTAATTTAATGCAAGTCACTTTTTTTAAAAAACTTGTTGCCAATTTTACGTAAATCGAAATAATAGGGCCATGCCATCGCAAATTTGGATAAAAGCGACCCTAAAATCAAAGGGGTTCAAGCTAAAAGATATGGCGGACGCGCTGGGGATCACTGCCCCTAGGGTGACCGATATCCTGCGCGGCACACGTGAAGTTCAGTCTGACGAACTTGCGCCACTCGCTGAATTGCTGGGGCTTAGCCTCGCTTCACTGCTTGCCAGTCTTGAAGCCAAGGCTTTCACTCAGGTACCTGATCCTGGAAACCAATTGCCGGTGCTTGGATATCTAAGCGGAGATGGCCACACTGCAGAACTGACCGAATCAGAAACAGTAAAAAGCGTTGCCTTGCCACCCTATATTTCCAGCAGTAAAGGCCTTTATTGTTATATCATGGGCGATAACAGCATGGGGCATGAGATCAGACAGGGTGATATTATCATTGCTGCCGATCCACGTATCCATTTTTACCCCATGGTACCGGGTGCGCTTTTTTTAATTGAATGTGGGCAGGGAAAACTGGCCCCTCGGCAGTATATCAAGGGCGATAGCGGTGAAAGTTGGTTGGTTCCTTTGCCTGAACACCCCAACCCAAAATTTACGAGCTGGCAATTTAGCATGATCCCGCCCAGTCTGAATGGCGAAGACAATAAACACACTAGTCAGACAGAAATGCGCATGGAAATTGCCGCTGGTGAAACCGTATACACCCGCGACATACATTCTGCTGTTTTATGGGTACATCGGCGCTACATTGGACAATAATGCGGCTGAACAAATGTTTTGGCGGCGGGCCAATATCAGCTACAGGCTTTACTGTACACGTACCATCACGCCCTTCACTGTAAGGGCTTACCTGCTGCACGCCCGGTTTTTCACTTTGAAAAATGCGGCCACACTCTTCACTATCCCCGAGTTGGTTATCACTCGCTAAAGCCATGCTTTTGGTCCACCAGATTAAGACGCCAATCCACAGAGAGATGTCTCCCCCACACACCTACGCCCCCTTTGAAGGCGACAGGATTGCACAACTTTAAAAAGAGTGTATTGCAAAGGAAATGGCCCCACCTCAATCACAATTCAACTAATAATATTATTTATGTAAATTAACAAATTTCATAAAAATGTTTCAAATCAAAGCTTTGCATAACGTTCGCGCAAAACATGTTGATTTGACTGTCCTGCCAAACGCACCTAAAGATTGCAAATATTTGAGGCAAGATTGTGACCGTGAAATTCTTATTGGCCTTATCCTGACAATGACATTTACATGTTTTGAAATTAATTTCGTTTTTCGTAATTTTTAACTGGACAAATAATTACGTTATTAGTAATATTATTTCACCAACACCGATGGAATGGATTTGATGAAACGCAGCACACTTTGTTTTGCGGGTTCAAAATCCCCGGCACCGCCTTCCTTCAAACAAATTGAGGGTGACGGACCGCGGTCAAGCCTTAAGAGCTGAGTATTGAGCATTGTCTGCTCGGTATTAACAGGGTGGCCTGGATTTTCTGACCCATACGGCAGTTGTGCCCAAGTTCCGCGCGCTAAAGCCGGAAAGGGCGTCGACGGTAATCTTTGATCACCGTCACAGACCGAGGCATAGGCCCACGCCTGTGCTTTGTTTTAAGGGGAGAGCCAATTGCCCTTTGAATACCGGACGGGTTCCCATGCCTTTTGCCCAAGGCAGAACCCAAAGCGCGGCTCCCTCTCCCCCCGAGGGTCGCGCAGCGAAGCCAGCAACCCTTGCGCCATGCGCAAGGCTGTATCACAGGCTCGCATGGCCGGTATCCGTCGCCACTGGCGACTAGCAAAAGCGCTCTCCCCTTCCCTGACAGAAGCTGAACAGAAGGGCTGGTTTATGGCAACAGATCATTTTGATGATGTTCATGACCCGCTCCAACGAATTCGACACCTCATTGGCATTCGAAAATATTTCAAACAGCAACAGGTAGGGCTTATGGTTCTCAGAATAGATGCAGCCATTTGGCAAGACATTGGTCGGCTCAAGAATGAGCGCGCCGCAAGCCCTGGACCCAGGATTAGGCCTCATTAAAGTAAAGTAACGCAACCTCACAGAATTGTGCAGGCCAGTTGATTGGCAGGGGCCAGCTTTATCACCTAATTTAAAGATGGTGTTTTAAGCGAAGGTACGGAAGCAATCGTCATTGGCGGGTGTCCCCCACACTGCCTCTGACATATTTTGCCCCTAAGTGGCCTTTGTTTTACCCCCAAACCGCAGCGGCAGGCATGCCGCTGCGGTTTATCCCCCTCCCAGAAAAAACGGTTCATCCCACCCAAAAACGAAATGCCGCGGCAAAAAAATTGCTGCGGCATTCATCATCAGTCAGGATTGGTCAATATTAGACTGTCGGACTCGGCTTCTTATGCAAAACCAATATCAGTCCAGCCGATTGCTTGTCATTCGGCTTGCGACAAAACGCCCCTGCAGGGCGGCAGAGCGAAAGTTTCATTTGAGCCTGTCTGCCAAAACGGGCAACGCCCTGAGGGCTCACAAATGCAGAGTTGTCCGGGGCTAGATCCTTTGATATGACTTTAGTGTAGGCCTTGGAAGATTTAGGGTCTACCATGCTTCGGAAACCTTCGGCCCGATCTGTTTTTCCCCGTACTTTTATCACCCTTCTCTCTGCCCGAGACTGCAGGTGCCAATGCATTCAGGTCATCAGCGGCCACACCTACGCTATTTAATAAGGCTTCGGCAATCTTGGCCTTGGCCAGCCTGTCTTGATACTGAGTATCAGATGACAAAACTTGTATTGAGGCATTGATATTATTGATGAAACTCTCAGTCACTGCATTCTTGTGACAGACAAATGTAACCGGCGCTTTGATGACCACCAATGATGGATCATAAGACGGCATTTTACTTTTAATTTTCTCAAAAATTAGCGCTGTATCAGGAAGCACACCAGACATGATATCCACGCGGCCGCCAAGCAGCATTTCAGCCCGATCAATTTCATCATTCACACTGATCAGACGCGCCCCGTGGCCATCCAATAATTTACCCACAACAGACCCGTGCGGATAAGCAATGCTCTTGCCCCGGATATCTTCCAGCTTACTGGGTGGCGTTTCGCCAGCCCGTACAAACAAATGGACTCGGGCAGCGAACAGCCCGGTACTTTCAACATAGGCAGCAGGGTCTTTGATCAGGTTGTCCGCAACCAGCGCCGCCATCGAGCTTGGATAAAGACAGCTATCAGTGCGATAAAAAAACATCATTTGAGCGCGGCGAAAAGGCATGACACGGTATTTTGCTGAACCCGATACCTTATAATTTTCAGCGCCAGGAATATGAGCCAGAACGTCGGCCGCAATTTCGTTATAAAACCCGGTTCCATTGAGTGCGAGGGTATATCCCCAAGTATTGGCGAAAACAAGCGGCGTGGAATCCGGTTGCGCAACCGCAGGCTTTGCATCGTTCGCCCATACCGGAAGCGAAACTATTGAAATTGAAAAAGCAGCAACAAACTGTACCCAAACACCAAAACGCAACACGACGATTAAACCTAACTTTTACACAGCCTTGGGCGAAAATACGTGCCGTCAGGCATTTACTATTACATCAGGGCGCTATTTTTAGGTAATTGCCGGCCCTTTTTGCAAATTACCTTGGCCCCGCTTACCTATTCACTGCCGGCAACCAATATTTATTGGCAAATTCATCACGAGTATTGTTATCCATGGTCGGCAACGAATACAGCCGCTGACAATAAATGCGCCCGCTGTCTAGCCGCTAAAACAAGCTTATGGCAACCATTTATTTGAGGCTCATAGCGGGTTTTGGCCGAAATAGCCTACCATCCACAGCTAACACCATGGAATAACTGATCAAATAAATATAGTTTATTTTCCGTTAATTTTTGTGAACGTAGAAAAATTTAATGGTTTGCATCATTTACCCCGTCAGACAATCAAGTTTCATGGCATAAACCTTCTGAGGCGTTCGCATTACAACAGCTTAGCCCTGAAATGATCAACACAGCGGTTCTCCGTACCGGTGGCTCACCAACCTAAGAGGCGTACGTTCAGCAGGTTTTGCTCTGACTTGAACTGACGACCGCGCATGACACTCGCGCACAACCGACTGTCCGCAGACTCCTGCAAAGGACCTTAGCGTATTGTCCAATGCCTTATCGAGGCAAGATACCTCAGGAGCCAGGCTTGGGAGCAAACGAGCCATAAACTGTCGGAGTTTTTGAAAAAATGAATGTTTCATAAAGCTATTGTACCTGCCGAAGGCTAAATCCCCGTTAAGAAGCATGGTTAAGCAAAAGCAAGAAAACCTGGCCCAACATAGCCTCTGGCCCAATCATTCCAGTTTGCTCAACAAAAGAGGATTTTATCGCGGACCAGAAGATAACATGACAAAATTGCAGAGCAATTTCCCCATGCTGGTGGCCGCTGCCTTGCGTTTTGGCTGTGGCCTGAAAGCAAGCACCCCAATGTTTACGCAGAAACATGCGGGGAGCACAGCTTGCCTATCAGACCACAGCACTTGCAACTGCCCCTCAATAGCACCGATACGTATTTTCCACTGTGATATAAATCACACCAATAAAGCGCGGCGCAACCTTTGCGCGTATAGGCCCTGTCCTCGAAATACATAGCAGCTGAAGCGACACTCCGCTGCCCTACAGGAGCATCAACTTATTTTGCCTTGCAACCAAAGCCGCGCCTCACTTTCACTATCAAACTGGGCCAACGGCACGCCGCTATTATAAACTTTAGCGGCGATTATGTCGTCAGCGCTTTGCCCACCTGCGCTTAGCAATGCAACCCTCACACCGCGCTGAATGAGCATTTTCCCAAAGGCCTCACCAAATTCCAGGCCCGCTGAGAGCGCCGCCGCAATCCGCTGTTTACGTCGGTCGATAAGCATCTTTTTGATACCCATATCCAGCTTTTTGGGAATCTCAGTTATCAAGCTATCAAACATTGCTGCAGTTACCGGCTGATCAAACGTCAAGACCAAAACACCGACATCGTCCACCAACAACTGGAAACCACTGGGCATGATCGCATCCTTCCCACCGATGTTAGCTGAAAATATATTCCCTTCGCAGCGGCCCCAATCTTCGCGACGACGACAGGCAAGCTAACAGTTCTGACCAGACATCTCCATCTAAAGTTGGTTTATATGTCTTTTTTGGGGAAAATTGCATACGGATCGCATTTCAATACGAACGATTGAGTCAGCAAGGGAGGATTTTATCGTGGAGCGGGAGACACCATGCAGAAATAGCGGGGCTATTTCAAAAGTTGGCGACCCTCGCCACGGTACAAGCATCCTTGCCCCTTTTTACCCCAAAAGCTGGTGACTGACTGAGCCAAACCACATTAAGAGGGCCTGACCCAGCCGGGCTTTTACCCAAAGCAGATCACTGAAAAAATCAAACCGAGGGATCAGGCTTTCAGGCTAGCGGCAAAATGGCGCATCAGGGTCTGATGCATTTCGCCATCATCAAAACGACCTCGCTCGTAAAGTAAATTTTCCCGAGCTATCCAGAATGTTTCGCGGAACGCCGTAACGATTGAATTCTGCGAATATTCAGCCATTGCAGGATCGTTGCCGCGCAGGAAATCAGCCAAGGTCGCAAGCGCTCCATCAAAGCGCGGCGCCATTCCAGCAAAGATTTCGTTCGTTGACATTTTGCGGGCCAAATCGAGCGCCCGGATCACGCCCTTGCGCTCAGTACACAGCCGCATGAGCAGGCTAACGGTGATTGCAGGCAAGCTACTGACAAGCGCGGGAACAGCACCAACTTCTTCAATTAGGCTTTCGATTGTAAGCTCGCACTCTTTGCCAAGCCTATCATCCAGGCAGTGCAGCAGGGCCGCCTTGTCATTGAAACGATTATAGAAGCTGCCAACAGAGGCCTCAGCGCCTTTAACAATGTCCTGAACTGAAACTTCATGCCAAAGCCGCTGTGACAAAAGCCCTTCGGCTGCATCCAAAATACGAAAAAACGTGCGTTCAGACCGATCTTGCGCCGGTGGCTGCACCCATTTGCCGTAAATCCACGGCGTGCTGCCATCCGATTTTAAAGTCCCAACGATAACTGCCATATTTATATTCCCTGTTTTCCACCCAAAAGCCTGGTTCTTTACCCAAACAACCAGCCGCACCCTTCACTTGGCCACCACCATCCAGTGCCATACCAAGCCAAACCAGCAGTTTCCTGCCAGTCGCAATAGCCAACCCCGCCCCACACCGAGCCGCATCAAGCATTTGCTCCCATCAGGCCCAAAATCGACCCAAATCCACGCTGAGAGCCTTCAACTTCACCGAACAGCCGCCAACACACTGATCATTTAGGCACCGAAATAGTCCCTGCCAACCATCAACAACATCTTGATCATCTATAATAGAATCAGAATTCTAATTCTAGTTCAATGAAAAAGTAAATAAAATTATAAACCATTGAATATAAACATTTTATTGTGAATTTTTTCTTTTTCCTCAGGTCAAAAACATAATTTTAACGCGAGTTTCGCTATTTTTCAGGGATTTTTACAGCCTACTCAAAAGATAACCCTTCCACCGATATGAACCCTGAAAAATCTGAAGCTTTCCTTGGCCGTTGTGGCTCAGCGTCATGAAAGCAATATGGGCTCTAGCGCTGTACGACCATTGATGCCGCCGTGGGCTGTCATAGAAACCTTAAACTATAACCCGTACGGGCAACTATGTGATTGACCTTAAAGCCGGGAGGCCTTTGTCTGGCCAAACCATTTTCAAACAAACCTTTGACGGCACGGAAGAAATCAACAGGCACCATGTTTGCTGTGGTTTTGGACGTCATATTTTGGACGCTTGCCATAAAGACCTCGCCAACGGTACAATTTGCAAGCACCAGCGTTCTTCGCAATCACGCCATACCTCTTACTCTTTCCAGAAACACTGAACCGATCAGCAAAATCTTAATTACAGCAGTGCTTCCCATTGCGGCGCTGTGGGCGTATGTAGGGACGCAGATTTTTAAGTGAGACACATCATCCTTACGCCCCAGAAACAAATCCCGGCCAAGCCCGCCGATACACGGCCCTTTGTTAAACGGCCTTCGTTTATCATTTCGCTGGCTGCGGTTACAGCAATCACGGCGACGGCGATTGATATCGCGCTGCCCGGCCATCCGGCGATCGGCCGCAGTTTTGACCAGTCAGCTGAATCAGCGGGGGTTATCGTTAGCGCTTATTTCCTTGGCTACGGCCCCGGTCAAATGCTGTGGGGGCCGCTTGCGGACAGATTTGGCCGCATGATGCCACTATATCTGGGCATTTGCGGATTTTTGGTGATGAGCATATTATGTGCAACGGCGCCCAACCTTGAAACGCTATCATTTTACCGGCTAATCCAGGGAATTTTTGGTGGCTGCGGACCGGTGATTGCCCGTGCGGTTGCCCGCGATCAAGGCGGCGGCAAACAAACCGCGCATTTGATGGCAACAATCACCATGATTTTTGGCGCAGCACCGATGATTGCACCCTTGGTGGGCAGCGGCATTCTGATTGTCGGCGAATGGCGCTATATTTTTTGGTTTCTGGCCCTTTTTGCCGTCGGCTTACTTTTGTTGTCCTGGTTTTTTATCGCCCCCGGCGCGCGAGCGCATGCCGCCACAAACCCTGTCAGAGTGCCGTTTAGCGGAGCGCTAATCAAGCGCCTGTTGTTTAACCGTAATTTCTTGATGGGTATGGGGGCCTCGACATTTATCTTTTTTGGCTATTCGGCTATGCTGGGCGTTGGTGCTGCCATGACCGAGGTTCACTACGGTATTTCGCCACAAGGTTTTGGAGCATTATTTGCGGTTGCGGCCAGCGGCGTGATCCTTGGGCCTGCCATCAGCCGCCGCGTGATGATGATTGGCAACCTGCGCACACCCTTAAAGCTGGGCGGTTGGTTGTGTGGCATCGTTGGTTTGGGCTTTGTTCTGGTGGTGCGCGATCCCGCGCCGCTTTGGCTGCTGTGGTCATTGGTATTTTTCTATGTTCTTTCTTTTGGCATCACTATGCCGGTAGCAACGGCTGTTGCGCTTGAAGAAGCAGGCGATGCCGCCGGCACAGCGTCCAGCCTGTTATCCCTGTTACCCACTGTAGGGGCCTCTCTGGGGGCCGCATTAGCCAGCAGCGTTGACGCACCAGACAATACAAGTGCGGTCTTTGTTGACGGCTATCAGGCCTTGTGCATGATGATGGCCTCAGGAGGCCTGTTAACAAGTGCCATATTACTGATTTTTGGCCGTGAAAAAATAAAACCAACAAAACAAGCAGCATCACGTCTTTGATGGATTGAACGCCTTAAAATTTTGCCGCACCATTTGCTCAACTGGCTTTAGGGCAGGATTGCATTGCACTAAAGCCCTACGACTTGTTAGGCAAAGCTGAACAAGGCTCAATGCCGATGTATAGGCCCATTTCCTCAGCAAATGAACCCGTTACGGCGGCCTATCGGACCAAGGCCTTCAGCGTCTCAACAACATCGTTGATCTGACTATCATCACCTAATGTGCGTTTCGCCAAAAGCGCGCCTTGCAAGGCATCAAAATACAACCTTGCTGTTTTCTCGGCAGTGCCAATCACCTTCAAGTTTCCAGCCTTTTGACCTTCTTCCAGACGTGCCGTCAGCCAGCCCTGTTGCGCCGCAAAAAAACCGGACACCTCGTTCTGCATGCCGTCTGGCAGGGCAAAATATTCGCCCGCAAGCGCACCGCACAAACATACCTTTCGATTTTCGCCGCGAAAGGAAAGATAAGGCTCAAAATAAGCGTCCAGAATATCAGTCATGCTATTAGAGGCACTATCCGTGGCACTGTCCAACATATCCATCATGGCTTGGCGGTAACGCTTGATCACTGCAACGCCCAGATCGGCCTTTGAAGGAAAATGATAGTGAATGCTGGCCTTCCTGATGCCAACTGCCTCGGATATATCCTGATAGCTAACGGCGCTATAACCACGGCTTTGGATCAGCTCAGCCATCACGTCGATAATATGGTCAGCGGTTTTTGACATGCCATCCCCTTTTGCATAGACCTAACTGGAAGCATAATCTCCTAGGGAAGGTCAAGAAACTTGGCCCCCGCCGAGTAATATTTTTCCAAAAATCCGCCGCTGTCCGCATGTCGTCCGCCCGTTGCACGGCTAAAATTTTTCGCTGTAAGGCCGCATATCCAATTCGTGCGTCCAAGCGCTTTTCTGCTGGTGGGCAACATCCAAATAAACGGCGGCAATGGCATCCGGGTCCATGCTGGCATCTTCCGCCATGGAAAACACGTCGCGGGCGCGGTCAGACCAGATTATGCCATCCAACAAAGTATGCACCACATGAATGCCCTTAGCACCATATTCCCGCGCCAGCGACTGAGCCAAACCACGCAGCGCAAATTTAGCAGACGCAAATGCGGAGAAACGCGCACTGCCTTTTATGCTGGCAGTTGCGCCGGTGAACAGCAACGATCCAGCACCAGCCTTTTCCATAGGGGCCAGCGCGGCTTGGGCAAACAGGAAAGCCCCGTAACAACTCACCCGCCACAGGGCTTCAAAATCAGCCGCCTTGGTATCAGCAAAATCATCAATCACGATTGTACTGGCATTGTAAACGGCGTGGTGCAACGTGCCTTCCTCAGCCAGTATCTGAGAAAATGCCTCAGAAACACTTGCCTCTGATGTCAAATCTGTTGCGATGAAACGGGTGGTTTCGCCGCCGCCTGCCCCTTTGGCTGTGCGTGCCAACGCATAAACCTTATAACCTTCGTTTGCATAGGCCCGGCAGAGGCTAGCACCAAGGCCAGAACCAACACCCGCCACAACTGCAATTTTTTGAGCCTGTGTCATTTTTCCATTTTCCTTATTAATCGCTCAGATCAAGCGGCTACCATTTTCAAGCAGCCCAATATTTGGGAATTATACCTACCATTAGGTAGATAAAAAATCAAACCAAGAAACCCTAAGGAAAATAGAAACCAACGTCAGTGCTTGAGATCAGTGGGGTGGGCCGCTAAACTGGCTTTCAAACTCCATATGTGAGCGCCGCATCAGGCTGCCAAGGCTTGAGGCCCGCCCGGCCATATCTTCAGGTGCGGCAGTCATATCCGCAATTTCCCGAGCCATAGAGGCTGCTTTCATCGCTCCCACAGTGCTTGCTGCACCTGCAATAGAATGGGCAATGCGCTTAAGTTTTACAAAATCTGGTTTCACGGCAAGCCCATCGAGCTCAACGCAGCATTCGGCAAAAAATTCGATCGTCGTCTTAAGGATATGGCGGTAACGAGCTTCGTCCAAATGCTCTGCAAATTCTGCAAATACCTGGCCAACAATCAGTTCCCCGGAAAAATCCGCCACTAAGCTGTTGGTCTCATTGGCCAAATTTCTGGTCGGGGATTTCCGGTTCACCACGTCAGTGATTGTCTGCCGCAAACGCCCCCAATCGATAGGCTTGGTTACATAAGCATCAAGTCCTGCCTCTATATAGTTTTCCACGTGATCCTTCACCGCATCTGCGGACAATCCAATGATCGGAATATCACAAATCGGCGCAGGCAAGGCCCTGATCAAGGTAACGGCCTCCAAGCCTGTCATTATCGGCATGTGCATATCCATGAGGATCAAATCAATCGGCACCGAGGAGCCGCATATCATCGTTTCAACAGCCTCTGAACCATTTTCCACAGCCACCACACTGTGGCCTGCTTCAACAAGCGTAGCGCTCAGCATTTCTCTAATCAGTCTATAGTCATCAGCGATCAGAATACGTAAAGGCCTGAGTTTGCTCTTGCTGGGAGTATCCTTGGTTCTTGGTGCCTTTAGGATCTGTGTTGCCATTATACTGGTAACTGGCAGCTTTAGTGTTACAGTGAATTTTGTGCCAAGACCGGGCTTGCTTTCCAGCGCTACAGTACCACCCATAGCACCCACAATTTCATGTACGATTGCCAAACCAAGACCGGTGCCACCAAATACACGCGCAATGCTGCTGTCTGCCTGAATGAAGGGATTAAACAAATTTTCTTGTTTTTCTTCCAGAATACCACAGCCAGTATCTTGCACACTAAGCATCAACCCATATTGCACACAGGCTGCGGATGTCATATCCAACGCCCCGTCTACATGAATTGTAATACTGCCTTTTGCTGTAAATTTGACTGAATTTGAGACCAGATTGCTGATAACTTGCTGAAGGCGCGCCGGATCGCCAATGAAATTTTTGGGTACAGAAGATTCTATTGAATACCCTAAAACCACACCTTCAGCTGTAACTGCGCTATAGGTATTGGCTACCGCTTCCACCAGTTCTTGCAAGTTAAAAGGCACGGCTTCAAGTTCAAGCGCACCTGCGCTAATTTTAGAATAATCCAGCACGTCGTTAACAATACTGCGCTGAGCGTCTGCTGCTTGTTTCAGTTTCCCCAGAATTTGTTGGTGTTCAGGGTCTGTTACTTTGCTTGCAAGCAAATCAATATAACCAAGAACGCCAGTAAGCGGCGTGCGGAGTTCGTGGCTCATTGTAGCCAAAAACGATGATTTTGCTTTATCCGCCTGTTCTGCTGTATGCTGCGCCTTCTCAGCATCATCTCGCGCATCTCTTAGCTCTTTGGTTTGGTCCTGTACTGCGCGTTCAACCATGGCGCTTCGTGTTGATAGACCGTACATATAGGCCGCAGACGCTGCCGTTGCAATCAAACCGATTAAAAACAATGACCAGGAAAGCCCAACTGTGTCCGCCAGAGGCACCGACGGAACCACGAACATTTGCCACTCTCTACCAAATAATTCAAAAGTGCGCATGTAATATTCGCCAGTTTTCAAAAGCTCCAGGCGTTGAGCGGCAGTCTCGCCCGCTGATGCGCGCCCATAAATTTCCTTGACGCTTGAGCCCTTTGCAACATCAAAAATATTGATATCCACCAAACCCAGGGCATCAGGCACCAGCAAAGCAGAATTGACCAAATCGCCAATCCTGAAAACCGCTAATCCAAAACCCATAATGCCTATACGCCGAGAAAATTCGTTATTTTTATCGGTGCCTTTTTTATAGACTGGAATAAAGACCAAAAACCCGGCCTGCGTGCCACTTTCCTGAACAAGCGGCTTAGGCGCAGTTGCAATCATTTCGCCGCTTGCACGGCTTTTTTCCATCATAAATCGATGAGCGGGATTAGACCTCATATCAAATCCAAAAGCCGCATAATTAGTGCCCATGGGTTCAACATAATAAACAGGGAAATATTCTGAACGCTCGGCAGCACGGATCATTTTGCCCGTCATATCACGTTCGCGAAAAGAAAAATCCGAATAGCCCAGGTTATGCATTTTTGCTTCGGCTTTAGCCCGTTCCGCATGTGTTACGTAGGGCACCCATTCAAAGGCTTGTGCCCCGGCATGGCGCTGCATTAGAGGCTGGACAAAGTTCTTAAAAACTTCAAATTCAACCACACCTACATTTTCAAACAACGACCCGATTGCCTCCAACCCGTCTATATGGCCGTGAACACTGCTTTCAATTCTATCGAGCTTTTCTGCGGCAGCGGTATGGAATTGGCCTCGGGCTTCCGCCAAATCAATTTCTTGCACCCAGTGCGTGGCAAGGCCAGTCAATGCCAATCCTAACAAAACAGCGGCCAACATCGGTCCGTACCGTCTTATTATCGGGGCTTTGTTTTGGTATGCCATGAAGCTATTTTCTCTTTTACTCAATATAGTTCAGCATAGTTTCAAGAGGTCGTAGGTGTTTGTATGTCTCTGGTTAATTCTGCTGCGGCAATTCTAGTGGGCTGCCAAAAAAGCCAGAGCGCCCCCGAAACTCTCCCTGCAGCAGCTGCTTTTCAACGTAAAACAATTTAGTTTCCACAATATTAAGATCAACTACCTACCAAAGGCGATGTTAAACGCCGCAGCTACTGTCGACGGGTTTGCCCTGTGATTATCAACAAACAGTTGGCTACTTATTCTGCGTCAAACGTGGCATTTACCAGCCGCCGCCCACCCTGATACCAGAAAACCGGAGAGTAAATCTCCTCACCGCGCGCCATCGCTGCGGCCCTCAGCTTGTTATACATGCTGATCACATAAAGTATGATCAGCCCCAAATCACATATAAAACTTCCATAAACCACTCCCTTTATTCGTCGTCGCTACGTCCAATGCCGTCCCAGTGCGGCAAACCAAGTTGACGCGCCCGGTATTTAAAAAATGCCGCCATTGTCAGCCCGAAAATCAGCCCCGAAAAGGGTGAAATGGCAAGAAGCCTCACGCCTATACTACCAACATCAAACCAGTACATCAGTAGCCCCCAAGCGAGGGCAAAATAGACCCCAAATCCCACCGCAAGGGCCCAAAATTCGCTAAAGCTTGGGGGTCGCAGGGGCACGCCAAGCTTGCGCAATAAGCGGTGGCCCGGCGGATAAGCTTTGTTCGCCTTCATGCCGTGCGCCACCAACAGCGCAATCGCTGCATCAATTTTTTCAAGTTTATTCATATTCGTTCCCCCATATCGTGCACTTCCTGCACCCTATCATCAAGTGTCCTTTCATCAACGCAAACATGGCTTATGCCGCCAGGCGCAGATATCGACGATGGCATCAAAGGCTGTATTAATGCCCAGATTCCTTGAAGAGTGATCGCAATTGCGGCCAAATTCGTCGATATGGCGTACGTGTGTATTGCGTTCGGTCCTGCGGGTTAAATGCCAGATATCCTCTGTGCTTTCTGCACGGGTAGTAATCTGCAGACTGGGCGACCGACCGATCAAATAAAAATCCCATGTGGTATTTTCGCGTGTCAGGCAGTGGCCTGTAAGACGCTCGTGTTCTGATTGTTCCAGCAGAACCGCCATTTCGTCGCCAAACTTCATATAGGTCATGCGCCAAAACTGTCTGGTACAGTCTCAATCGTGGGACGCCCCGGCCCCACGAAATATTCTCTGTGGCCTTACCCATAAAACCCCCATATATTGGGCACCAGCGAGCTTATATGAATGTCGTAAATTGGCTGTGAAAATCGGACTTCTTATGGATGGCGCGGCCTAACAGTGCCATACATTTTCATAGTTGGGACGCCTAATGGTTTTAGATATTATCAAAGCGGTTTTTCTGGGCGGCCTGCCAGTTGCTATATTTACATTTGTCATTTTTCAGTGGGCGGTTGCCTCGGGCCGTATGACAGCATTTGCCAACGCAAAAGAGCTACAAAACCAGTTCAAAAACCATAAGGCCGAGCGCAAACAAGCTAAAGCGGCCCATAAGGCGGAGCGCAAACAAGCCAAGGCAGCCCAAGTGGCTGTTGCCAAAGTTGAAAGAGGCCCCTTTTTCCACAAAAACTTGGGCGGCGATCTGCTGCACGGCAAAATAATGTCATTTGGTGGTGGTTTTTACGGCACGATGGCATTGTTCACTTATTTGCTGATCGAAATTATTGAAATCTGGCGGTTTCTGACAGGTGTTTTCAACATCAATACGTGGCTGGACAAATTGGGGCTGGATTTGCTGATTGGATTTTTGGTCAATTCGGTGACTAATTTTGTCAAAGCCATGCTTTGGTTCTTAACCTTACCCGACTTTATAAGCATGCAAAACGAGGTAATTTGGATACTGATCGCTTATGCGGGTTATTGGAGCGGACTTCGGCAGACCCGCGAAAACGGGTCCGCTGTTTGGCAATCTGGGGCCTCAAGCCTTAAAAAATCTGGTAATTGGCTAAAATCCAGATGGCCGCTTTAAGCTAATTTTGGCCTAGAGCTTATCTTGGCCCAGCTCCGGGAACCCACCTCCCCTGTTTGGAGTTCGATCATTCCGAATATCTGGTTCACCCGCTCGCCGTCGTCGGAGATCGGCACAAAAAGGGTCGTTACATTCACGGTCGGTCGGTCGGGCAAACCTTGTTCAGATCGGCCAATTACGGGGCAGCGCATTTCATTAATTAATTTTGCGGCAGTCATAAAGCGCGGGCCGGAATCGGAAGGATGCGACATTATATTTTTGCCGGTATATTCGCCGTAAAAAGCAGTCAGCACGCTGCCCATTACTCTAATAATACCGTCGGTTGGGTTGCCGTATTCGTCATATACAACATCCAGAATAACAGTATTGACCAATTTTCGTTTAAGCTCCATTGGCGAAAAATCGCTTCGCCTCAACAGCCTTTTACCACCCGTTTTTCCGTGAAAAAATTGCATCAGATCACGGCCACTATCACTGGCACGCGGGTCGTCAAGTCCCGTAGCGGGCTTAATCGTCACGTCGCCTGTAAGGCTCTTTGTGAAAGCCGTACCGTCGCCGTCGCTATACTCACTCATGATTTGGCGCCCCGAAATATTCACTACTTTACATTGTGTCTCAACCCCGAGACGTTCGTTAAAAAGCCTTTAGGATAAAAAGTCAAGCGGCACTGATGCCCAAGCCAAAGCGCAAACTGCGCCCAAATGGACGAATTGACGCATGGGTATAGAGCTCGCACCAGCCCTGTAAACATCCTAGGATTGAAAAATAGTAATCATTCCGCACTGTAAGTTCGATCAAGGCATCCACTGGTCGCTTAAGCGACACCAATGTCGCTGCTATAAGGCTGAACGAGAATAAGCAATTGATTGATATGCATACCGTCATCAGCAATGGGGACTGTCAAGGTTACGATTTTTCTCAGGGGCTGGTTAGGCATACCTTGCTCGGCATTGCCAATCACCATTGATTTTGTTTTACAAACCAGATCAGCTACAATCAACAGACGCTGGCCAGATTCAGATGGATGATCCATGACGCTGCGTCCCGTAAATTCACCGTAAAAGCTGGATAGGTCGCTGCCCATTAATCTAACAATGCCGTCCACAGGTTGGCCGCCGGCATCATATTTCAAATCCAGGATCATAATATTTGTAAGATATGATTTAAGATCGACCGGAGAAAAATCGCTTCTCCGTAGCAGGCGTTCGCCCTGTGTCTTGCCGTTTACAAAGCGCATCAGGGCACGTCCTGCATTACTGGCGCGTGGGTCGTCGGGGCCAGTGGCGGGCTTAATAACAACGGTCCCATCAAAGTGATCAGGGCGCACAAGAACATCGTCTTTATCAAAACTAGTCATACTGCTTCAGCCTTGCTTTTACGGACTGCAATTAAACCACAGCGAAGCGCAAGTACCCAACGAAAAATACCAAATGGGTCCAATTGAATGGCTGATTTTTTAGCCCCGTCAATATGCACAGCCAGTATCTACAATCGGCACGAATACGGGCCAAAAAACACATTCATTACCGCTAGCGGCCAGAGGGCAAAATGGTAGCCGTTCCCATGGCAATCAATTTTTCCTCCTCCCCATCGCCAGTTTTGATAACAGCATAAACTTTACTTTCCACAGCCACTAGGCGGCGCGTAGTTTTCACCACCTGCCCGCGCGCAATAAAATAATCGCCTTTGCCGGGAGCCAAAAGTTTGACGCTATATTCAGCGGTCAAAACATCGCCAACAACAGAGGCCGCAGCCCACGCGGAAACGTTGTCGGACAAAAATCCGATAATGCCGCCATGAAGAAAACCGTGGTGCTGCGTCAGGTCAGCCTTGAAGGGTATTTTAAGCTCGGCAAAACCGTTTTCACATGCAGTAACTTCTGCGCCCGACCAACTCGTAAAAGGGGACATTTTCACCACCTCTTTCATAATCGCCAATGTGGCCACCCCGGGTGACTGTTGTGCCGCAGCTTCCTGCTTTGCATTTTTATCATTGGCGCTGATATTGGTTCTTTTCGACTTGTCCATCCTGCAATCCTTCTATGCCACTTGCTCAATTAGACTGTTTAGTCTATATTGGAGAGATGGCCCGTGACGCTGATTTGTCAACACTTCTGGCAAAACAAAGAGCCAATAACAGGAGATCAATCCGGTGGCACGCCAAGCCCAACACCTAAATGCGCTTGTGCTTGCGGCAGCAGAACTGTTCCGCAAACAGGGATACGCCGCCACGGGGACCGCCGAAATATTGGCGCGGTCCGGTGCGCCGCGCGGCTCGCTTTATCATTATTTCCCCGGCGGCAAAGAAGAGATTGCAGCGGCGGCTGTCAAAATTGCAGGAAAAGTGCTCACGACAACCATCAATCAAATCATGGCTGAGACCGGTTCGACCGCTGAATTTGTTGAAAAATATGCAGCCAAGCTTTGTTTTTGGATGGAAAAATCAGATTACCGCGACGGCAACCCCATCACCACGATCATATTGGAAACCCTGCCGCAGTCCGGCATTATTTCAGCAGAAGCCAATAAAGCCTATGGTATTTGGTGCGATCATATTGCAGCCCTGTTGGCGCGCGACGGATGGCCTGAGGCCCGTCGCCGAGCCACGGCAGAACTGATCTTATCAGCGCTGGACGGTGCCCTGGTTGGCACACGGATTCAAAAAACCAGTGATATCATTGTGAATGTGGGGCGCGAACTAGCGCTTTTTTTACGAGCGGGATTATGAAATTTTTCCGTTGTCCGCTGTTCGTGCATGCCTGAATGCCACAGTAATAACACCTGATCACAAATAAACGCCGCCAAACATGACAGCGCTTCTTATGTCGTTACTAAAACTTGAAACCACCAGCTACCTATCTGCCTGAGCTATATCTGGCAACCTATAGGGGCCGCCCTAAGCCGCACGGTAAAAACTGCGTTTGGGACTGAAGGACAAACAATCATCCTCGCCGTACTTAAACAGCATAAACAGATCATTATCTTCTTCAAAATCAAAAAAGTCCGGGTCAATATTCAGGCGAAATCCGCCGCTGAACTTCAATATGAAACAATCATCTGTTTCATCCTGCTCAATCGCCAGCAGGCTTTCGCCCTTTAATTGGCCTAAAACCGCGCCCGCCAAACTATTGTTGCTTTCCCGCCGCCACAGGATGCGGCTATCGCCTTTATAAAGGTCCCAGTCACACATATAGACCCACAAGTGCCAATCATACTGCACTTCACCTGTAACAAGATCACGGGATTGTTCATCACCAAAATCAAGGCCAATGAACGCACCGCGCCCCGGCTGAGCCGACGCCACCTTCAGCGGCAAGCAATCCTGAAAGCTTGCAAACCGACTAACAGCAGGTGCGATTGCTGAAATTGCTGACATATAACAAATGTTACTCATCTCCCTATCCTAGCCTATTTTGCTCTTGCATTCCAGCGGCCCGCAGACTTTCTTGCAATTCTTTACGTACTTTCATCAAAATACGGCCCAATTTATTAAGGCCAGTGCCATCGGCGCCAGCGCCCCAATAATGGCTCAATGCAGACGCCTCAATAATTTCGTCATTACCAGTTGCCGCCAACGCACCACCAAGCGCGGGATCACTGGAAAATTTGCAGCGTACGGCTTTTTCCATCACGCTGTCGCGCACCTGGTTCCAATCGCTGCGCAGCGCTTCCGGGCGCTCGCGAGCAATGGCTTTGGCTGTGAAGGCATAAGGGGCTTCACGGACTTCAGCTTTTGCCTTGTCGCAGTCAAAGCGCTGTGCCTGCACATAATGTTCTGCACTTTGCCAATGCTCACCGTCCAGCATAAAACCATGTGCCGACGTATTGCGAAATTCCCTATATTTTTCACCGCGTGTATTAAAAAATATTGCCACCGTCTTATCCTTAATCACCGTTCAAATTTACCATCGCCGTTTGCTTCAGACCGCAGTTTTCAGCCTGCAATTAATGACTGCTCTACCCCCGGGGTCCGCACTGCTGCTGTCGTCCCGCCCACGGCGGCCCAGCAAGGCCTCAAGCCCGGCTTGCAATCCGCGCCCTCCCATCACTCCTTCATGGCGCGCGGCAAGATATTCGAACAGTTCGAAGCTTGTACCGAGCCCTGAAGGAGTGGCCGGGGAGCGTACGTCCGCATTGGTATACGGCGCGTACCGGGGGGAAACCGTTTTGCATTCAGGTTTGATATTGCTCATCATGTTTCTCTTTCAGTCTTATCTTGTCTTGGCCTCGCCCCCTTTAGGGGTTGAATTTTTTCCAGTTGGCGGGAGTGTTTTTCCCTCGGCATCCACCCGCATTCCCGCTTTTGCCACTCACCGACCCGACATCACCTTGCCCAGGGTACCGGATACCTTGTCTGCGATTTTTAGAAACTCTCCTCGCTGCCTGAGCTTCTGGTAGATTTTCGCGGCCGTCCTTGTCTCCATGTTTCGTCATTTGCACTTTCCTTTCGCTGAAGCTTTAAAAACAAAAAACCCTCCGGGACTTTTTTTGTCCGGGAGGGCCTATTTGGCTTCAGCGATGTGCAATTAATTTTGCTAGATCATGCTGGAACCGCCTCCCGGGACGCACTTAATGACGACTGCCGCGCCGCGCATAAATAGGTGCGCGCACTGGGTGCCATTAAGTTGATATGTCCAAAGAGTGGTCACGATAAATATTCCATTTTTCATTGGCCGTTAAGCCACAGCGCCGATCCGTCCAGGCATCATGCCCTTGGTGCTCGCTGTTGCCTATTCTCATACGCCGATGCTCTCGCGGCTGTCAACACCCCGTTTGTAATTTTCGTAAAGAAAATTGTCTGGTGGCTATGCACATCTTACGCGCCACAAATAGCACGCGCGTAGCGTGCCTATGCGTGACCGCACGCGCACACCCGGCCACGCCTGTACGCGTGTATTATATATACAAACCGAAAAACAAACGGCTGTAAAAACGCCGACTCGCAATCGTCGCCGCAACAGGAAATACGCCAACCGATATATTTTTGTCGCGCGCAAAAAAAGCGCCGGAAAAATTCCAGCGCTTTCAAAAATCATTCTCTTGCCAACCAAAACAGATTAGCTGGCCAAGGCCCTATCCACGCACAGCCTTGCTGAAGTCAGCAGCCCGGGTGGATAGCATCGCCGTTTTGTCCGAAAGCGCGCTCACGGCCCCTGCTGTCATCTCGGCTGCCTTGGATATTTTTTCCGATACTTCATTAAGGTTTTCAACCGACCGACCAGCATCAATGGTGTCGGCAGCGGCATGCTGGGCTGCGCGCGCGATTTCCTCGGTGGCGGCCGACTGTTCTTCAACCGCGCTAGCGATGCTCGCCGAATTTTCACTAATCTGCCCAACAACGGTGACAATATGCTTGTTCACTTCAACTGCGCCGTTTGTGGCCTCGCGGATACCCGCCAAAAGCTTGCCTATTTCCTCAGTCGCATTCGCCGATTGACTGGCGAGCGACTTTACTTCGCTGGCGACAACAGCAAAACCTTTGCCCGCTTCACCTGCCCGGGCGGCTTCAATCGTTGCATTCAGCGCCAACAAGTTGGTTTGCTCGGCAATATCACCGATCATTTTCAAAACATCATTGATTTTATCAGCGCGGTCCGCCAGCTCGTGAATGCGCTTTTCACTGTCTTCTGCGTGCTGGCGCGCCTCACCCGCAACGCCTGCGCTCATATTCACCTGGCGGCTAATTTCGCTGACAGAGGCCGCCATTTCTTCGGCGCTGGACGCTACAGAATTTACGTTATTAGCAACATTGTTTGTAGCCCCGTTTGCAACCCGCATCGCGGCGTCCGTATCATTTGCGATGCTGCTCAAGAGCTCGGCTTCTTCTTCAAGTTGCTGAGAGACTTCGGCCATCTCAGCAAGTAAACTGCCAATATTTTCTTCAAAATCATCGGCAAGTTGAACCCGCGCTGCTAAGGCTTCACCTGCAACACGGTTGCGTTCTTCGTCACCCTCATTTTCGAGGCTACTCACTTCGGTTTGTGCCAATTCAGCAGCGGCCAAAGCTTCTTCGGCATATGCTTTGGCAGTTGCTGCCTCAGCAGCTTCCGCGAGTGCTTGTCCGGTTTTTTCCGCTGCAATACCCTCGGCCACGGCTACCGCTTCGAAAGCCCCACGCAGCTTAAGAGCCAGCCAAAATAGCGCTGCTGATTCCAGTACAACAACAACCGCATGTAGCATAACACGGCCAAAATCCGCCCCCTCAGGGAAAACCCAGCTCGGCACCACCCAGTTGAACAGCAGGTGATGCACGGCAATCGTTGTTGCGGTCGCCACAATCACCCTGGGATCACAGTAAACCGATACAATCGCCAACACTGCAAAGAAATACATATGAACATCAATTTGCCACGGATGCCCGCGAAAAACCAATACCAATATCGCCGCCATCAGCGCCAAACTGATTGCGGAAAAATTGCGCTGCGTTTCTCCTGTGCCCTGAACGAAAAATATCATCGTTGGAACCGCCGCAACCGCAATAGCCACTAGCACGGTCCAGAGCGTGCCGTCCTGCCCGATTATCATCGAAGTGGCCGCCACAACAACCACATGCGCCCACAGTGCATACGTCAAAAATTTCGACATGGATGCGCGAATCGTGTCAATCAAGTTCATTGAGTTTTCCTGCTAAAATAATGTTGTTTCTGCCGTGGTTCGGCCTGTTGGTCAGATATAAATTCGGCAATGTCTTCAGGGGTTCGCTGCACCCATAAAATGGCAATATCTTCATCACCAAAAAAGCGCCATTGCTATAGAGCCTCGATATAAAACCTGGTGCAGCTCCAGCAACAATAAACGAGCGTGCGCCTAAGCGCTCAACCAATCGTCCATCAGAGCCCCTCAAGATACCGTATAAACTTGTATCTGTTTTGTTTTCCTTGACGAAGACAAGCAATTTTTCACTGTCTCCTGGCACCAAAACAACAGCGAGCATGGCCGCAAAAATAGCTACACAAAATAAAACGCTATCGATAATGATTTTCAAAAATGCCTCTTGTGTCTAGCCGCTGGCCAAACAAGCAACGACAAAAAACAGACTCGGCTTTACATTTGGCCTCTGCATTGTGCGCATTTTCAGTTTCGGATTGGTTAACAAAGCCAAAAGCATTTTTGGATGGTAGAATTTTGTCCTGCCACCAAGCACTATTCTAGACACACCAGATGGCCACGGCTCAGGGCAAAAAAAGCCACTATTAGGCCTGACCTAGCTTCAAAAACCCATAACCATAAGTATATGTTGGGAAAAGCTATGAATTATATTTAAAATACATCGGAGACGAAACAGCCTGAGGAGACGAAACAGCCTGAGGAGACAAAACAGTCCTGAGTTTGGATGGGGCCTCCAGTAAACTGAAAGCCCCAACAACCAAACTCTGCGGCACACGATTGGGGGTCGAGAAATTAGCCGCAGCCCATAGTCGCCACAACTTTATTCCCCCTTTTGACGCTTGTCAAACACTGCGGCAGGAAATTTATATAAGCAGACTGGCTGAGGGCAGAATATTACTGGGTATCCAGATCAAAAAGTTTATCAAATCCAGCGAGCCGGATCATGTGACCCACCACTGTAGAATCGTCAAATCGAATGCAAAGTTTACGTCCACGATCAAGCGCCCACTGCTTCATCGCCAGCATCATACCCAGTCCGGCAGAATCAACATTCTCAAGAGTCTTTAAATCCAATATATGAACGTCTGCATCAGTATCTAAAAAATGCTCGGCATCAACGCGCCATTCCTTATATTCAGGAAAATTTAGCTCTCCTGCTACACGAAAAACCAGTTTGTTACCTTCAGGTACGATGGTGATATTCATAGTGTGCCTCTAAAGCCAGAATGAACTATGATTTTAACGTCAAATACCAGGATCATGCAAGCAATGACATATACGATCAGAATAAAAACACTTTTGATCACAATGCCGTAAGGCCGTGAGCGCGGCTATTCCGCGACACCAAAAGCTTTGGCCCGGCGCCGGATACGCTGAACCAGCACAACCCCCATCAATGTAGCAATACTGCCCACCAGGAATGTCAATTCCCAGTTCTCAAAACGCCAGTTTGCCAACATAACGCTACTGTTCCCTGTCGCTCCGTCGCTGGCGATCCAACCGCCAGCAACACTGATGAAAGCTTGAGCGAGGCAAAAGCTTGAGGTCAGCGCCCCCATCACCGCCCCTTGGCCAAGTGAAGGTGTTTCGCGGCTTAGAAACGCAGGGATAGCCGCATTCATGATAGCCACGGCAAAGCCAATGAATGTCGCGATAAAAATTCCCGCCCCAGGCGTTTCAGCCGTGAGAATTACCAACATCAACAACGCGTGGCATGTTCCCCCAAGAATTAATTTCTTGCCAAGCGGCATAATGCGTTCGAGCCAGCGCACACCAATGACCGCAAAAAAGATCATGGACGCTGTGAAATACATGTTGATTTCAGCAATAACCCTTGGCCCCGCGCCCCAGCGCTGGGTTAGCATCATCGGGTAAAACTGATAAAATGTATTGATGCCGATGGTAAGCAAAAACTGCGCGGCCAACAACCGGCGGAACATAGCATGATCCCGTAACATAACATAAAGGCTGGGGCGGCTTTGAAGCACTTGACCTGATTGCCGGGATTTGATTTTGGCATTGGTTTCGGGCAACCAAAGAGCAGCCAAAATCAGCGCCACCAGCCCCATCAAACCCGCAATTAAAAATGGGACTTCGTTGCCCCACTCAGCAAGAAAGCCGCCAAGAACGGGGCCAAACAAATAGCCCGAATAGCCACCCACACTGAGCAATGCAAAAGATGAAGCTTTGCTTTGTCCTTTTTCCACATCGATCAGCATGGCGCGGGCTATGCTGCCATTCGCCTCAAAAAAGCCGGTAACAAGGCGGCTTAATACCAGTTGCCAAAAATCCCCCTGATGGATCGCCCAGCCTGACCAAACCATCCCCATTGTGGTCAGGACCAAACTAAACAGCAGAACCGGGCGGCGGCCATATTTGTCCGAAAAGCTGCCCAAAAATCCGCCGCCGAAAAAAAGCCCGAGAGGATAAACCGCGAGCGCCAGACCAAGCGCAACTTGCGCTGAAAAAGGTGACGCAAGATCGCCGGATAACAACAAGGGTGTCATGATCGGATAGGGCATAGCAATGCCCATAAAGGCCATAAAAACGACCATGAAAACCACGATACGCATGCGTCTTTCCACGTGCGGAAATCCCTCAAATTGATGGCAAAACAGGCCTCCGATGAAAGGCCTGGATACAGGCATACACTATGCCTGAAACTGAACTAGGTGCTTATACTATTGGGTCGCAAAAATTTTTCAACATTTATCTTTATTAAATATGCACCGCATCCGCGATAAAGGCTTAAATGGCAAGCATCTGGAAATAAGTTCGGATTTCTGCTACCGCTGGAACAGTGCCCATCACCAAGAGAAAAAACAGACCGGGCGGGAAAACAATTTGGAAAACCTGACACACTTGCTGATCATCTGGGTTGCGGTCCTTATCGCAGGCTTTATCGCCGCAAAAATCCGATTAACACCGGTGCTGTTTTTCCTGTTTTTTGGAGCGTTACTGACCAACGCTGGCTTTCTGCCAACCGAGGCCACGCCTTTCATTGCAGGCATTGCCGAAGTTGGCATTATCCTGATTATGTTTGCGCTGGGGTTTGAAGAAAGCGCCAGCCGTTTCGTAAAGTCGATCAAGAAAACATGGGGCATCGCCTTTTTTGGCGGGCTAGCTCCTTTTGTGGTGGCTTACAGCGTCACATACTATTTCTGGGCAAGCAATGCCGTGGCATTGCTTGCCGGACTTTGCATGACAGCCACGGCGGTATCTTTAACAATGATATCCCTTAAGGAGGAGGGCCTAGGCAGATCCCGGACTGCCATAGGTATCATGACAGCCGCCGTTTTGGATGATATCGCCTCGCTGGCGCTGGTCGCCGTATTAGTGCCGATCGCCACAGGAAGTGCAGAGCTAACCGCGTCGAGTTTAATGATTGTAGTGCTTGAGGCCATTGCCTTTTTTGCGCTCGTGACCGCGCTTTCCATGTGGATATTGCCCGCGGGCAAAGATGCTGGGCTTTTTGGCAAAGTCCCGATCCTGGGTCGCCACGGTATTCAGCGTATATTTGCATTCGAAAACGGAAAAAGGGCTGTGCTAAGCGTGCTGATATTGGCTGTAGCAGTAGGTATGCTAGCGCACGAAATGGGCTTCCATCCTGCGGTTGGGGCCTATATGGCGGGGCTGATTGTGCGCGAGGAATATTTCCTGATGGGCAAAGGTTCCGGCAAAGGGCGGCACAATTATACACGCGTAAAAACCATCATTGATGACGTGGCATTCACGTGGCTTGGGCCAATATTTTTCATCGTACTGGGCGGTAAAATTGTATTTGATGTTTCCCTTTACATCAGCCTTATCCCCGAAATCGCAACGCTGTTGATTCTAATGATCGTAGGCCAAACCCTGTCAGCCGGGCTGGCCGCGCGCTATACTGGCGGATTTACATGGGCCGAGAGCGGCATGATCGGCTTTGGTATGTTAGGTCGGGCCGAGCTGGCGTTCGTTGTGATTGATATTGCCTACGTTCAAAACAATGTCTTTTCGCTTGAGGTCTTTTCGGTTTTGATGGCCGTAGCTTTCTGGCTGAACCTGGCGGTGCCGATGGCAATCCGCTTCTGGCGACCCTATTACGATGGTCAAAAGGGCCCGGCCTGGCTCACCAAACAGCAGGGTTAAGCTGATATATGAGAGGGCCCGCGCGCCGTAAATGGAATAGGGATTCCGGTTTACTCAAAACTATAGTCAAGAGATATATAGCGCGCGGGCCGTGCCTGGCCAAAGCTTTTTGGAAGAGTGACCTGGCAGAGAGAGACGTTTATACTACAAGGTGTTAGCCTATTTATTCAGCAGCAACCGCCACTGGTTTTACCCAAACGCGAGACTCAAAAGCTTCGTCTAACGGAGTTTCGGCAATATGGTTGGTATAGTTGGAAAGCACCTTGGTCGCGATAATAACAATCACATCAAGTGCGTTGGCCTTGCTATAGCCCGCAGCATAAAAAGCGTTGCGGTCTGCCTTGGAAGCATTGCCAAAGCTGGACCGCATCTTGCGAGTGAACTGGGCCAAAGCCTCTAATTTTGCGTCTGGTAACGGCGCGCCAACACGCAGGGCTTCGGTCACTTCGGCGGGCACTTTTTCGCCGTCAGATATCACGCTGTGCGCTGCAACACAGTAAGTGCAGCCCGCATCAAAATTATTAATCTGATATACCACTTGGCGCTCAGTCGGGGTAAGCTCAGTTTTACCAACGATGCCAACCATTGTCTGGTAAGACTCTAATACTGCAGGCGATTCCGCCATCATACCATGTAAATTCGGGACAAAACCAAACCGCTTTACTGAATTTTCCAGCATGGCCTTTGAACCATCTGGGGCCGTTTCCTGCGTATGTAATTGAAATTCGCTCATGATTTTTCTCCGTTTGAAGGACCAGTGCCCCGGTTAATTCGCCGACGTTAACATCGCCGCGTGTCCACCATATAGGCACAGCGAAATCAGTTTAAAGCTTTTTTATACACTATTGTACAATATCACAGCTTCGTGATGAAAACCTACCCAAAATAGCTACTTTTCTACGGTGGAAACCCATGCAAAATAACATAAAATTGTGTGCAAAACCGCGTGCATGTCCTGTGCAATTATGGGCATTTTAGCGCATCAAAGACAATGTGCTTTGGCTAAAAACCGGGCATTATGGCATACCGGCTGTGCAATCAGGAAATTAGGCTAAAAAGGCCCCCACCCGTGCCGCAACATTCTTGCGCAAGTCCATATAAAAAAGCGCTATGTCGCGGTTATGATAGTTGCCGCCGAAAATACCGACATTCATAAAATTCTGCTCGGGCAAACTGATCTTCAGAAACCCGTGACCATCAATCGCGACCGCAACACCCGGCAACACGGGCCCCATCAAACCCGTAGCCTGAAGGCCAACACCGGCGTCTGGCCCCGGCATATACAGCATAGCCAACAAGCCCGGATTATTCACCGTCGCAACGCCGAACCCTGCATGATCAGAAACACCTGAGGCCTCGCTGCGTGACCAATTCGCAGGATTGATACTGATCACATCCTGGCCAGCCCGTGCTTTCCAGCCGCCCGGCAGCCAGTGTTCGGCGTGGTCGGGCTGTTGGTGGGCATCGGTGCCTTCAAGAAAAGTATCATAAGCAATGAAGACGCCCGTATCAGACGGCCCGCAGGCAGGCGTAACCACATGCGCAAAACTGGCAGCCGCAGCGGCAGTAACCTTAAACCCAAGCAAGTAGGCCGCAACAAGCTGCGGTTTCAGCGCCGGATCAAAAGCTTCGGCCAGCAAGCGCATTAAAAGCGCGCAGCCTTGGCTATGGCCCGCCAAAATAAAGGGCCGCCCGCCGTTATCATGGATAATATAATGTTCGAATGCCCGCACCACATCACCGTACGCCAGATCAAGCGCAGCCCGGCCGTCCGGCCCCGGCTTAAAAAAGGCGGCGAGTGTGGCCTGGCGGTAGCGCGGCGCAAAAACACGGCAGGTTCCGTTAAACAGGCTCGCCTGCCCCGGCATAATCAGGTGATCAACAATTTCCGTAGCCCGGGTAGCAGAGGCGGGCCCACTGATATCAGCGTTCCAATTTCTGGTGCCAACAAAAGTGGTAGGGTACACATAAAACACATCGGCCCGCGCGTGCGCCGCATCAATGGCAGCATGGCCTTCTGGCGCAAAGGCTGCCGCCTTGGGCGCGCTCGGCGTTGCCGCCCAAGTGGCTGCATCGCTATAATCCGGCGCAGGAGGCACACTGTCTGTCACATAAGGACCCGCAGGCGTAATGCCTTCAATCCACAAGTCAAAGCCGGTTTTCGCCCCACCATCCGCCATATTATTTCCTTATGCAAAGCCACTAATGCCCAAAGTGATGTAGCCCACCCAGCACTGCTGTCCAGTTAAAAACCGGCACGAGCTTACAATTTTCCACATTAGCCAAGACCGCGCTCATAAAGCCTGATATATTAAATGCTGCCTTCGGTTTGAATGATCTGAGGGTGCTACTCGCGAATGGCCTTGAGCCTTTAAAAGGGCAAGCGCGTTGGCCAAAACAGCATTAATATTAACCACGATTGGCGCATCGCCTCCATTTGGCAAAACCATGAACCGCTGAGCACTGAAATTGTAGATTACCAATAGGAATTCGTTATGCGCATAAGCACACACCCCGGCGAAATACTGCATGAAGAATTTATGCTGCCCCATAAGCTAAGCGCAAACGCGCTGGCAAAAGGCATTTTTGTGCCGCTAAACCATGTTTCCGAGATCATAAGCGGACAGCGCGGCCTAACTGCCGATACAGCAATGCGACTTGCCGTATTTTTTGGCAATACGCCCGAGTTTTGGCAGGCCCATCAAGCGAGTTATGACCTGTCGATTGCCGAAAAACTACATGAAGCCGAATATGCCGATATAAAGTCTTTGCTGACAAAGGATGAATCTATAGCGGCGGCAAAGCGGACTTAGGGATGGCAGTGTTCAAGCCCTGCCTTCTGCCTTGGCTGTCCAGCCTACCAGCGCGAGGGCCAGAGCGGCGGGAAGGGCTTGGATAAACAGGATGGAGGTACCAGCGGTTAGGCCGCCGTATAGGCCTGCCACCAGAACACAGCCTAGGAAAAACAGTTTCACGTCTGCCCGCCCACTGCGCAGCCCCCACAGCAAGCCCGCAGCCAAAAAGCCATTATACAGGCCTTGATTGGCAGCAAGCACGGCCGAGGCCTCAGCAAATTCAGGTGTGGTTTTGAATATTTTTTGCCCCAAAGGTTCAGCCCAGAAAAACATTTCCAGCACCAAAAAACCAAAATGGCTAAGTACGACAAATCCGCAGGCAATATTAGCAAAAACCTTCATAGTTTCCCCCTCCTGTATTTCCCTCAGCATCTACCACGCCGTCGCATTATCCACCCCGGATTTCACGCTAAATTTATTTCAGAAAAAATGCAAACGATGGAAGCCATGCCGGGCGGTGATCAGTGCTGGTGCCACCTAATCATGCCAAAAAAATGATTTCTTGTGGAAGAGCCATATGATTTAAATATAGGCGAGACAGACAGGCGGGAGCGATGGATACTGCGGCCTCCCCCGACCGTACCGATATCCACCATTCCCGCATATCAAACCCCTTCGATGTGGGGCCTGCACAGAGGGCCGTAATCGCCAAATCTCTACCCCGTTGCGGTGCCTATTTTTTCTTGGACTTGCTTTTCTTCGAAGCCGATTTTTTACTCTTTGCGCTTTTAGCTTTTTTGGCCGCTTGCGCTTTTTTGGCCTTTTTAACCGCTTGGGCTATCTTGGCCGCCTGAACCTTTTTGGCTTTCTTGGCTTTCTCTTTAGCCTTTTCTTTGGCTTTTTTAGCTTTTTCCTTAGATTTTTCCTTAGATTTTTCCTTTGCCTTATCAGACTTAAGTTTCTTGGACTTCTTTGGGTCTTTGGCTTTTTTCTCTTTGGCTTCCTCTTTAGCTTCCTTTGTGGCTTCCTTTGTGGTTTTCGCAGGAACTTTCACAGCAGCTTTCACTGGCGCTTTAACCGGGGCTTTCACAGCAGCCTTCACTGGAGCTTTAGCCAGAGCCCTCACTGGGGTTTTAGCGGGTGATTTCACAGCGGCTTTCACGGGAGCCATTTTGGTTTTTTGGGCTACAGCAGGCGCAGGGCGAGGTTTAGCTTTTACGGGGGCAAGAAGCGCTTCGGCAGCAGCCAGCCTCAATGCCTTCGCCCGCAGCTCCCCAATACCCGGTACTTTTGCCAAATTCTCAATCGACGTTTTAGCCAATTGACCAGCAGTTGCAATTCCATTCTCGGCCAATATTTTGGCTGTAGTGGGGCCTATGCCCTTCACGTCAGAAATCGATGGCATCATTTTTCCCTTTGTTTGCAACTTCGTTTAGCTGGCTTTTTTCAGCGCCTTTTTAGCTGATTTAAGCTTGCCTTCCTGTTTCGAAACTTTGGCTTTGCGGCTTTTGACTTCTTTTTTCAAACCCTTGATTGTTGATTTTTTAGACATGGTATTATTCTCCTATACGGGTCGAGATTTTAATCCCGTTCCCTGATTTTAACTGGTGTGTGCTTGAAGAAATTCACGAATGAACCGCCGAATTTCGCGGGCAGCGCTGGTATCCAATTCTTCACAAATTGCAACAAATCGATCTCGGTCCCCGCCTTTGATACGGATGATCAATTGACTATCCTTACGTTCATCTTTTTTTGGTTTTTTCGTTTTCGACATAAGCAACTTATACTCCATTAGTATATCGCTTATATATCAAATGTATATTAAATGTATATACATTTTTTCACCCATAAACCATACGGCTTAAACAAGCAAGGAAACCTCGCCCATGTCCCTGCGCAAACCCACTCGCCGAAATGTGGGCCTTAGCTTTGCGGGTTTGGCATCTGCGGGCACAGCCACTTCACATCGGTTGCTCCGATCAGACGGGCAAAACGGGCAAGCTCGGCATCCAGTTTTTCAGCGCGGGCATTTGGCCAATTTATCTCTGACTGCCGCCAAAGATTATGGACGCTGATGCTGCCTGCTTTGCGGTTGGCTTTCACTTCGATGCGGCCAATGAACTTGTCGCCCTCAAGCAATGGATAAACATAATATCCCCAGCGGCGTTCAGCAGCAGGCACAAACATTTCGTTACGGTATTCAAAGCCAAACAGCCGGTGAAGGCGAGCCCGGTCACGCACGGCAGGATCAAACGGGTTGAGGATACGCATACGGCTCGCGGGCGCTGACATGCCTTCAAGGCGTGCTTCAATATCACCGGGTGCCAGCGCATGCGTCCAGCCGCCATCAGCACCTTCCACCGCAACAGGCACCAGATCAGGCGCAGCCGCCGGGCTGTTTGCCCATAATTTTACCTCAGGCGCTTTAACCGCCGCCCAAAACCGCGCGATATCACCGAGCGTGCCAAAGGCCATGCGGTCAAGTGCCGCCGCACACAGCCAGTTGATCTGGTATTCGTCGGAGTGGTCCTGCGCCAATAAATCGGCCCGAATAACCCGCTCGGTTAGATCATAAAATTTGGTGAAATTTTGGCGGTGCGACGTTGCCAGTGTGCCGCCGTACCACATACAGTCCAGCGCTTTTTTATGCGGCGGGCGCGCCCACATTTCTTTTTTGCCCTCGACCTTGGTATCAAAATCCCGGGTTGAAAGCGGACCCTCGGCAGTTATGCGTTCCTTGATAGCGGCAAAGTCATCAGCACCAAGCTTGCTGCGGTGAAAAGCCTGGTGGCTTACCTGTTCGCCGAGGCGGCGAAACTGGCGCTGCCAAACCGGATAAAATTCCACCGGCAAAACCGAGGCATCATGGGTGAAATGTTCAAATATTGAGCGCTCAACCGCCAGCAAATGATCCAGCATCGGTTCACGGTAATTTTGGTTTCGGCTCCATAATATATGGTGGTGCGCGCGCGTGACATTCTGGATTGTATCCAGCTGAACAAAACCAAGCCGCCGGATAATCGCCATCACATCAAGCGCACCTGTAGGCGCGCGCCCAAGCCCCTGCGACGCCAGCCAAAGCCGCCTCGCATCCCTGTTTTTGATCTTCAATGCCATAGGCGGGATTTATGGCCGATAATTTACCACAGCGATAGTCTTTGAATTCAAGCCTTGAATAAAAAGCAAGTGCAAACATCGGCCCTTAAAGCCCATTCTGTTCGCACAATTTCTATCGCCAAACCCTGCAAGCTTATTGCTATGCTATCGAAAAAACAGTAGCGGTAATTCAACGGGGCTTTCTGGCAATTGAGTGAAAGCCTGCTGCTGGCGCAGCCGCTGCCAAGCGCCAATATATTAGCAATCGGGATGAGTTAATGCATAGCGAAAATTTGGAACAATGGCAGCACAGCCATGATTTTAGCACCCATAACCAGGAGGCCGAAACCAATACCAAGCGCGTTGTGTGGCTGACCGTGATCATGATGGTGATTGAAATTGCTGCTGGCTGGGCTTTTGGTTCGATGGCTTTGCTTGCCGATGGTTGGCATATGGGCACCCATGCTGCAGCTCTTGGGCTTGCGCTTTTTGCGTATCAGTATGCGCGGCGGCATGCCAGCAACGCTGAATTCAGCTTTGGCACCGGTAAAGTAAGTGTGCTGGGCGGTTATACCAGTGCCATTATTTTGGGTGTTGTGGCGCTGTTGATGGTGCTGGAATCCGGGCAGCGCTTATTTGCCCCCGAGGTCATTCAATTTGATCAAGCCATCGCTGTGGCGGTACTTGGGTTGGTGGTTAATCTGGTGAGCGCCTACATGCTGAAAGGCCATGATCACGGACATCACCACGGGCACGATCACAGCCATGATCACGAACATGCCGACTCCGATAGCAGGCACGACCATAAGCCCGGACACCACCAAGATCACAATCTGCGCGCGGCTTATATGCATGTCATCGCCGATGCCTTAACATCGGTGCTGGCCATCATTGCTTTGCTGGCGGGCAGATCATACGGGCTGGTATGGATGGACCCGCTGATGGGCATTGTCGGCGCGGTTATTATCTCGCGCTGGGCGTTTGCTTTGGCCAAAGATACTGCCAATATCCTGCTTGACCGGGAAACCGACCAAAAGCTACGCACCGCCATTGCCACCGCCATCGAAGCCGACGCCGATAACAGGATTGTTGATCTGCATGTTTGGCGCGTGAACGCGGACCAGCTTTCCGCTGTGGTTTCCATTGTTACCCACGAGCCAAGAGCACCCGATCATTACAAAAGTCTGGTGGGTGATTTGACAGAGCTTGTCCACCTGACAATAGAAGTGCAACACTGCCAACATCCAACCCTATCCTGACTATTTAGGCACCGCAGTCGCGCACAAAGAAGCGACTTCGCCATTAGGAGAATGAAATGACCATCGTTCATAAACACATAAAACGCACGTCCTGATCCCGGGCTTAAAATAACCCAACCACACGGCCATCTGCGCCGACACTGATCGAATTGGCGGCGGGCACACGCGGCAGGCCAGGCATGGTCATGATATCACCGCACACCACCACCAGAAATTCGGCCCCTGCGGATAAGCGCACTTCGCGGATCGGCACGATATGGCCCTTTGGTGCGCCCTTCAGCGTGGGATCGGTGGAAAAGCTATATTGGGTTTTGGCAATGCAAATGGGGAAATGGCCGTAGGTTTCATTCAATTCCATAATCTGGTCCCGCACTTTTTTATCGGCCACAATTTCTGCTGCGCCGTATAGCTCGGTGGCAATCATATGGATTTTGCTCCACAGGTGCATATCATCCGGATACAGGGTTTTAAACTCGCTGCCATCGCTGTGTTCAATCGCATCCACCACCACTTGCGCCAGCGCCTCAGTGCCTGCGCCGCCAGACGCCCAGTGATCAGCCTCTACCGCTGTCACTCCCACATCACCGCATACTTTTTTCACCATTTCACGCTCGGCCACCGTATCGGCGGAGAAACGATTGATCGCCACCACCACTTTCACGCCGAAACGTTTTAGGTTTTTAATATGCCAGGTCAGGTTCACACAGCCTTTTTCCAGCGCCGCCAAATTCTCGATTTTCAAAGCGTCTTTGGCTACCCCGCCGTGCATTTTCAGGGCGCGGATCGTTGCCACCAATACAGCCGCCGCAGGCTTCAAGCCACCTTTGCGGCATTTGATATCAAAGAATTTTTCTGCGCCGAGATCCGCGCCAAAACCTGCCTCGGTCACCACATAATCCGCCAGTTTCAGCGCGGTTTTTGTGGCGATCAATGTATTGCAGCCATGGGCAATATTGGCAAATGGCCCGCCGTGAATGAAAGCCGGGTTATGCTCCAGCGTTTGCACCAGATTGGGCATCATCGCATCTTTCAGCAAAGCGGTCATCGCTCCTTCGGCCTTAATCTGCCGTGCAAAAACAGGCTTTTTCTCGCGGGTGTAACCGATAATAATATTGCCCAGCCTCCGTTCAAGATCAGCCATATCATTGGCAAGACACAAGATCGCCATCACCTCGGACGCCACCGTAATATCAAAACCGGCTTCACGCGGCGCACCGTTTGCCACACCGCCCAAGGATGTCGTGATCTGACGAAGTGAGCGATCATTCATATCCACCGCTCGCCGCCATGTGATGCGACGATTGTCCAAGCCCGTTTCATCATTCTGCCGCCAATAAACATGATTATCGATCAGCGCTGCCAGCAGGTTATTCGCCGCGCCGATGGCGTGGAAATCGCCGGTGAAATGCAAGTTGATATCTTCCATCGGCACCACTTGGGCATACCCCCCGCCCGCCGCGCCGCCTTTCATGCCAAAACAGGGGCCTAGGCTGGGTTCACGTAGGCAGATCATGGCTTTTTTGCCGATCCGGTTCAATGCGTCGCCCAGACCCACAGTGGTGGTGGTTTTGCCTTCACCCGCTGGTGTGGGGGTAACGGCTGTAACCAAAATCAGCTTGCCGTCTGGCCGATCGGCTAACTGCTTCACGCAGTCCTGCGTTAGCTTGGCTTTATAGTGGCCGTAGGGCACCAGTTCGTCGGCCGAAATATCCAGTTTTTCTGCAGCGACGGTGATAATGGGCTTCATCGCAGCATTTTGCGCGATATCAATGTCTGATTTTGGATTGGCGTGTTGGTCCACAGGCGCGGCGGGCATGGCCGTTCCTCCCCATTTTAAGTAGAGCTTGGCTGATCATTTTTGATCCATACGGCTCCGGTTTGTCCCTTATCTGTTGATTGTGGTAACTGCCGTGCAAGATGTCAAACTTTGCAGCACTTTCAGCAGCATCGTATAGATATAGCCTACCCGCGTCGCTGTCCTTAAGCTTTCTAAAAGCTGTGTCTTGCTTTAAGTTCAGGGAAAAGCGCGCGCCAATAGCATGGGACCCCAAGGACAGGGACAAAAAATGGTGATCATGAAAACGGGTTTTATTTTGTTTTGGGGCTGACCCAGATAACGCATAATTTGTGTTATGGAGGTTCGCATGAGGAAGAGCAGATTAAGTAAAACCAAACAGGCTCGGGCAAAGGGCGTTTTATAGAAGTGGCTGGCTTTTCAAAACTTACTTCGGCAAACGATAAAGATGCCCTATACGAGGGACTTGTTGCGGCCTATCCTGTGCGTGTAAGAGGACAAAGAATGCTTAAAGCTATCGATGTGAAAATTGAAGATATATATGTTCCAACCGATCGGCGCAAAGGACTGGATCAAAGTAAAATTGATGCAATCGTTGAAGAAATGATGGACGGCGCGCCGGAAAGACCGATCCGTGTGCGCATGGGCAAGGATCGTTATGTTCTTATTGAGGGCGTGCACCGGCTGGAAGCCAGCAAAGCGGTGGGCGAAGAAACCATCAGCGCTTTTGTCGTTCAGGCACGAAAATTCTAAAGCCCCCACATTAAATCAGCCCTGCAAAGCCACAGTTTAACCCCATTGCAGACAAACAGCATCCCAACGCCCTTAGGCAGTAAGCCGACAAATTGCAGGAAAGGCCATCTGCGGGAATGGCCGGTGCGCCGCCATAGTTAAACGCACCGGCCCATTCAGTTGCAGCGATTCACCTGAAAATGACAACCCGCTCAGAGCTTGATATTCGAACCGCTTCTCACCATCGAATACACGGGTTACGCCGCACTGAATGAAAGATTAAAACTGATAGATCAAGGAAAGTTTTGTATTGAAGAGATCAATGCTATCTGTCTCATCACTGTTAAGATCGTTTAAATCTGTTGGCGCGATATAATCCAAAGAAAACCGCATGCTGATACCGTCACCAATCTTCCTTTCATAGCCAGCGCCAACAAGCAGATTATAGTGCGTCTGCTCTTGCCGTTCAAAGGTCACAACAGTGATGCAAATTTCGTCGCTAGGGCACGTAAATCTGTCCCAAACATCTCTGCGGTTAGCAGCAAGGCCGACCTTGCCATAGAGGAGGCCGTTATTTTGGGCACCAAGAACATGGCCAAATGTGGTGGCCAGCGACCATTCATATTTATTATCTATGACAAAAGGCGTATTGCGAGCCAGCGATTCCAGGCTTAGATCAGCAAAGGATTCGTTAGAAAGATCGCCGAACGCACTGGGACTGGTTGTTTTAGCAAAAGCCCCCTCTAGGCCAAACACCCAGTTTGAAAGCATCTGTTTACGGTAACCAGCCACCCCACCCAAATAAAACTGGGCAGCATTGCCGTTTCGGCCCTTTTGTCCGAACGACGCGCCCGTTTCAAGGCCGGTATAAAAACCGTCGAAAGTCGGCTTTGTCTCGTCAGCATTTGCAATATGGGGCACAGCTATAACTGCGGCAATCAACAGGCCATATAGGGGGGGTTGTATGTGCTTCATGGGAGAACCTCATCATAAAATTTCTTAAAAAAGAGGCGCAAAAATCGCCCTCTGCTATAAAGACGACACCCGCGAATAAACGCCGCTATTCCCTCAAGCAATTTTAAGAAAAAGGGGCGATGAACGCCCGAACCTGATCAGTAACGCCAGCTGGCTGAAATACCAAACGTGCGCGGACGAACTGGCGTTAGGCGCTGGTTCAAACTAGCGGATGCGGCATTGCCCCCTTGAGGCTCAATCAGGCTAAATGGATTGGACGAGGCAAATACATTTGCCCGACTTGCCAAAAGGTTATCGATAAAAAACCTAAGTGTCAGAGGGCCGGGTTCAAACATCAAACCCAGATTAACCAGATGAAGATTATCGGTCGCCTGGAAATTCTGTTGCCCAAAAAGGAGGTCTGTACTTTCTGTGTAACTGTAGTTAACGGCCAAGGCGAGTTTCTCGCCTACAAAATTAAAGGTATGTCGAGCAGATACATATGCCGAAAATTCGGGAGCCCCAGGCAGCTTATCGCCTAATGCTACGACCGAACTCTCTGTCACTCTGGTTATTTCAGATTTGTTCCAAGAAAAATTTACCTGCAATTGCAAGGCCTCATCTGGCTGATATGTTGCATCAAATTCCAGCCCAATAATATGAGCATCACCAATATTTTTGACCGTGGGCAAATCACTTGAGGGTTGCTGCCAAGCCTGAATTTTTCTCCAATCCGCATAAAAAGCTGTCGCATTCAGCGTTAGACTGTCGTCTAGCAGTGTCGCCTTCCAGCCAAGTTCAAAATTTGTAAGCTTGTCTGAATTAAAGCTCTCCAGATCACTGGGAACAGGATTGGTCTCGCCCCCCAAAATGAAGCCGTCGAGCCACCAAAATCCCGGCAGATTGACACCGCCCAAGCGATAGCCGCGTGATACCTGTGTATAGAGCAAATGGTCATTGTTAACGTACCAGGATAAAAGCATTTTGGGGACAAACCCCGATTGACGCCGTTTGCCGGAAAATTTAGCGGGAAGCGCCAATGAACTGATAAATTGGCTTGAAGAATAAGTGTTATTATATTCGAACCAGCGCAAACCTGCAGTGATGAATATGTCCTGTGACAAATACCGGGTTAGTTCGCCAAAAAAAGCGATTTCTTTTAAATCGTCCTTCAGCTGCTCTTTATCCACTCTGTCCTCGGGCCCGGAAGATAGAATATTTTCGCTCTGGTCGGATACCACGAGCTCTGTGTCGATCAATTCATCTCGCCAGGATATAAAACTTCCGGCGATCCATTCGGTGCGACCTCCGCCAACAGATGAAAAGTGCGTTTCATTGATAAAGGTATTAATGCCACGCGTAGACGAAAAAGGGCTTTTCACCTGTGGCCGAGCAAACAATATAGGAATGACTGCAGACGCATCCTGAATGCCGCTGATGTCTCGCTTTGTCCAGGTGGTTGACGAGACCATGTCAATACCGCTACCAAAAGTTGTTTCAAAAGTGGCAGCCGCTTGAAATAGTTCGTCCTTTCGGGGCTCCGCCAGATAATTGTCTCGCTGCAGCCAGCCCTGAGCTGCGTTATAATAGTTGCTGTCCGCGCTATCTATTAGCCGGTAGGTAGTGCCTAATTTCAATCGCCAGTTTGAGGATGGTTTTAGTACAAATGACAGCCGCCCATTTGTATGCTCACTGCTGTTTATATTTTGAGTTTGGAGACGCGTATCATCAATATAACCACCATTTTTTCTGTAACTGGCAACGGCCCTTATTGCCATTGTTTTGTTGTCAAAGGGTATATTGAACATGGCAGCGATGCCGCTTGATGGATCACCGTATTCCGTGAGCGAAAGTGATGAAGAAATAGAAAATTCCGTATCATCCAGCGAGGGCTCTTTGGTCACCACGCGGTACAGGCCTGTTAAGGCACCAGATCCATAGAGTGTGCTTTGCGGGCCGCGCAAGATCTCCACACGGTCGATATCGATGAGGGCAAGATCAGGATTAGGCGCACTGTATGTAAGGCGTGAATCATCTAGATAAGTTGCCACAAGAGATTGTAGCCGACCTGTGAAAGCGCCATCGGAAATGCCACGTATAATCAATTTGTTCCGACCATCCCCTTGACGGGTTGCCACAATACCTGCTGTTTTTGCAACAGTGCTGTGTGTATCACTATTGCGTGATCCGCTATTGTTATCAAATTTTATCGCCGTAGCAGCATAGGGTATTTTCTGGATATAATCGGCCCGTCTGGTGGCGGATACGATAATCTCGCTGATCAAAGGTTTTGCTGACCAGAGTGGCACAGGAAGTTGTACGGCTAATTTCTTCGCATTTTTTTTGGGCTGCCTGTATATCTTTACAGCATTATTAGACACAATTTTATACGTAAAATTGGTGCCTTTGAGCAGGATATCAAGGCCCTCATCAATGGTATGGCGCCCCGCAAGGGGCTGCACTTTGCCATCCCTGAAAGACAGCGGCGGCATACTAATCGAAATATCTGCCTCATTTGCAAACTGCAACAAGGCTACAGAAAGAGGAAGGCTCTCTATTTCAAATAATGTTGTTCTATTGGCTTTGTTAGTCGCGGACACTGACCCTGATATCAGCGTTCCATAACTGACCATAAGCAGCCCCAAAGGGACAATATTTTTGAACACACTTGAAATACTAAACATGAAATAGTTACCGTTAGGCACCTTATTGGGGGTCGATGACAATACGGGAGCCTGTACGAACGATCTTAACCGGCAGACTATCCTCGAGCAGCAAAAGAATTGTATCCAGATCATCAGTTTTCAACGTGCCTGAGAAACCGTAAGCCAGAACCTGATCATCCAGTTCAATCGGCGTTTCAAAATACCTGTTGAGATCATCTACAATTTTATTAAGGGGGGTTTTACTGTAGACGAGCCGCCCCTGACGCCATGCCAACGCAGCACCAATGTCCACGTTGGACACTTCTGCATATAGGCTACCTTCCTTATGTTGTAGCTGTTCACCCGCCGTCAAACGTTGGCTTGCAAAAGTTTTTGCGGATGCATCGCCAGCATTTGGGCTCACATTTACGATCCCGCGAGAAACCGTCACGGTGGTATCGCCGTTATGGCGCAAAACATTAAAAACAGTCCCCAAAACCTGGATGCGGCTATCCCCCGCTTCCACTAAAAATGGTCTGTCTGGGGCCTTTGCAACATCAAAAAGGGCCTCGCCATAAGACAGTATTGTACGCCGTTCTTTGTCATTGAACGAAACTTCAACTCTACTGTTCACATTCAGATGGATCTTGCTGCCATCCGCCAAGGTGACAAGCCGAGGGCTCTCGTATCCCGCTAAATATTCCTGTGTGTTTGGGACGCCTTCAGAAAAATATGGTAATCCGAGCACCGCAAAAAGAAAGATCGCAGCTACGGCAGCGATGCCAGCCAGATATTTCCGCCCGCTGTTGAAGACCCCGGTGGATGGCTGCAGGTTCATTACCTGGGCCGTAGTTTGCACTGCCTCGTCCCCCGTTTTCCATTCGTTCTTCATGCTGTCTCGGTGTTCAGTGACAAAATCAGTGAGGTCGGTAATCTTGTGATAGGCTTCACTATTACCATCATCCGCCTCAAGCCAGACTGCAAATGCAAGCCAATCCTGATCCGAGGCATGCTCGTCGTTAAGTCGCGTCTGCCAAAGATGGGCTTCCTTAAACCTGGTTTCTTCTAAACCCTCACGCGTTTGCTTGCTCATCATCTGCTTTCTTCCAAACCGACATTCATCAAATGGTTGTTTGCGAAGGCATCATGCCTATATGACGCCGCCTCAACCACAGCACCGCTATAGGCTGGGTAAAATAATTTATGTATTTGCGGAACCTGCATGGTCATTCTTCCAGATGCAGGGCTAAATATCTCAGCGCCTTACCCATATGTTTCTCTACAGTACTTCTAGATATATTGAGCCTCTCCGCGACTTCTGCGTGGCTTAACCCTTCAAATTTATGGGCTATAAAAACCTTGGAGCATTGCGGCGGCAATTGCCTGATGAGCTGGATGACCCTGGCAATTTTAGCCTGTGCGTCAATGCCCGCATCAGCGTCAGGCGCGTCATATATGGATTCACCGCCGAAAAAATGGCCTGAAACTTCATGCCATTTGTGGTCTCTTCTCTGACTCCGCACAAATTGTTTGCGGTGATCCAGCGCCAGATTGTTGGCGACCCGAAACAAAAATGCTACCTTATTGTCAACGGGACCTTTAAATTCGGTACGTTGAATTTTTAAGTAAACTTCCTGCAACACGTCATCGGCGTGATAGGCGTCTTTGAAATGCGACAAAAGAAAGCGCCTCAAATCTGCACGCTTTTCCATATAGGCATCAACCATCTGTGATTTTATATCATCCAGCACGTTGGGTCAGTTCCTGTTTGCTCTTGATTAGTCGTATGTTTAAGCACGCTTTACGACGACGCTTCGGCAAAAAAAGTCCTCGACTCATGCAACACCCCCCGTGGCTAGCCCCTGTCCATCGTCATATAAAGTGGGCTTTTGGAGCCTCAAAACAAGAAAATCTTTGAGCCTGATTGTTAATGTTAAGCAGCCATTGATTTCATGTGCAAGCATTTCTGTTTGCTGCCTATACAGATCGTCCACTTATGGCGAAGGGCCGACTTTCCGGGCTTCTATCGCCAACACATGCCCGATCAAGCCGAATTTTAAGCAGCGCACAGCTTTACCGGATTACGGGTGTTTATTCATCTGGCGCAGACATTTCTTGCAGCCACGCGATGATCTCTTTGCGGGCTTCAGGGGTCTGGAGCAGACGGAAAGCTATATGGGATCCTTGATCGAACTGTTTCTTTTCGCTAAAAAAATCGTCCAGACGTTTGGGCGTCCAGATGCCACCGCGCGCTGCCAGGCTATCACTATAGCTAAAGTTCGGCGCTGATGCCACGGGGCGCCCCACAACACCGTTCAGATTAGGTCCAATATTGTTTGGCCCGCCGGGTACAAAATTATGACAAGCCATACACGGACGGATCGGCACTGTTTCGGGCTTTTTGGTCACGGTTACTGGAGCGGTAAAAGACCGATCCCCAGCGGCAACAACACTCGGAACCTTAGCAGAAGCGAGCCAACTGATAAGCGCCGCTCTATCAGCCGGATTGCGGAGACCACGAAAATACATGCGGGTCTTGGCCACGGCATGTCTGGGCTTTTTCAGGAAATTGTCCAATTTTTTCCGCGTCCAGACGCCGGTCTCTGCCAAAAGCGCTTCGCTGTAGCGAAACCCAGGCACAGACGCAATCTTACGGCCAACAATGCCGTTCAGCGGTGGCGCTTGCCGGTACTGCCCTTCCGCAAGGGTCGTATGGCAGGAAAGACACTGGACAAACAGATGCCTGCCCGGCTGCGGTTCATCCGCTGCCCAGACATCGACACGCGGCGGGGAGAACACTCCCGACACCAATAAAATTAGCGTGCCTGCTAATATCTTCAATTTCACCACCGAATTATCCTAAGGTCTCACTCGCTTTATTCGCAATCAATAAAGTACAGCCAAGGATTTGAATTGACCATGGTCAACTATTGAAAAATGCGATCCCCGGAGTGCTTGCACTGATTGCACGCTGCTGATAATTGAGGAACTTAGCATCCTGACTGAGGTCGTAAACTGCCGGAATTGGGGTCGCTTGTGAAAAATCAGGGCTAATCTTGCGGCGCTGCCACAATATCGCAGCCGCTGGTGAAAATCAGTTCATCGCAGTTCAAGAACAATTTACCGCAAAAATTGTGAAATTGACTTAAAGTATGGCATCACACGATTTAATAAAAGCGTAACACTATAACAAAGCTCAATAACAAAGGTTTATGGGACAGCAAACAAACACATGCCATCAGAGCATGGCGCTGTTCACAACTCTATTAGGCCAACGCAACAAAGGCGCCTCTTGGGAAAATGGTTAGGCCGCCGTAATAATAAAAAATATGCGAGGAGTCTTATATTGTGCGGGACCTAAAGGCTGCATGCCTTACAAAACAGAGCAAACCTTGGTCAACGATCAGGTTTATCACTCAGAAACAAATCCTACTGTCCACTACGGCTTGCCTGTGTTTCCTGGCACCAACAAGCGCGGCCGACAATGCGGTGCAAACCGCGCCGGTTATCACGGCGGCAGCAACCTCATCAGACACAAAAACCACGTCAGAATCTGACACTGGTCCCATGGCAGGCACTGCCGCTGCTGAGGCAGAAAATGCAGCCGGAGAAGCGGCAGAAGATGTAGCTGAAGATATAGCCGTAAGCACAGCGGCTGCCCTGCAAAGCGATATCGATGTTTACGCAGTTGAATTTTTTGATCAATACACCCCGCAAAATGCCTTTGAAATGATCAGGCGTTTGCCGGGATTTTCCTTTGATCGCGGCTCCAATGTGCGTGGTTTTGGCGGCGCTGCGGGCAATGTCCTAATCGATGGCTCAAGGCCAACATCAAAAGCCGGCGGGCTAGAGTCCTCTTTGAAACGCATCCCCGCGGCCCAGGTTGAACGCATTGAGATCCTGCGCGGCGGCATCAGCGCGGGCGAAGCCGCAGGCCAATCCGTGGTCGCCAATGTAATCCGCAAGCAAGACGGCAGCAGCGGAACATGGGCTGTAAAATTTCGCCGGGCACAAGATGGCCGCATTCTTCCCAACATCGAATTTGGCATCGCCAGCAAACTGGGCGCATGGGATACATCCTTTGATATCGATATCGGTGCTGGCGGCGGCAACAGGTCTGCATTGGTGCGTGATCTTGATGCCGACGGGCTGTTGCTTTCGGCAAGCCGTGAACAGCGCAACACCGGCAATAAATGGCTGTTTGTTTCTGGCGAGGGCTCACGGCCCTTGGCGGGCGGCAAGCTTACGCTCAATGGCCGTCTTGGCGGCAACAATTGGCACGGCGATACCACGCGCGACGGCTATATAGGCCATTTGCCTGATGAAAGCCCGCGCGACAACTTCTGGATATTGGGCAACAAAGAGAGATTCCGCGAAGCAGAGCTAGGCATCGACTGGGCCAAAACCTATGCCAATCAATGGAAGTGGCGGCTGATCGCGCTGGCTACCGGCAATAACGACAAATTTAGCTCTGACTTTGTCTTTGAAGACCTTTTAACTGGCGACACAAGCCAAAGCGATTTCGTACAAGATGCCACCAAAACCGAATTCATCGCCCGCACAACCTACGGCAAAAGCGGTACATCAAAATTCAAACCCGAGTTTGGTGTTGAACTCGCCAATAATAAGCTCGACACCGAGCTCGAATTTTTCGAAAACGGTGTTGAGGTCCAGCTTGATAGCGCCAGTGTTGTTGTCGACGAAATCAGGGGCGAGGCGTTCGCCACTTTTGTCTATCAGATCGCAAAAAAACTGTCGCTCGATGGCGGCATTACCGCCGAGGCTTCGCAGATCAAAGTTTCAGGGGATGCTACACAAAAGCAAACCTTCAAGTTCATCAAGCCCCGCCTTTCGGCTACCTATAGCTTCAACGATAATACCCAACTAACATTAGAGGCCGAGCGCCAGATCGGCCAGCTGAACTTCAGTAACTTCGCCGCCAGCAGCCAAGCACAAGATGACCGAACCACGGCTGGAAATCCGGACCTAAAACCCGACAAAACCACAAGTGTTACCGGCACACTCGACTGGAAATTTAGCGAACGCGGAAGCCTAAAATTAAAAGGTTTCTACGAATGGCGCAGTGACATTCTGGAGCAGATCATCCTGCCATCAGGCGGCCAAGGCAGCGGTAACGCTGGCAATGCCCGGTTTTATGGCTTCAGGGCAGAGGCCAATGTACCGCTTGACGCGGTTTTAAAAGGTGGGCTGATCGAAATCATTTACCGCCACAACAGGTCTAGCTTTGCCGACCCGATCATCGGCGGCGATACACGGCGCATCAACTGGTATACGCCCAGCTGGCTTTCGTTCGAATTTCGCCAGGACATCACCAAACATAAATTTGCGTGGGGGGTTGAATATTGGGGTAGCTTTGCCGATCAGGGATTTTTGGTTGACGAAATCCAGCGTGTTGAGGGCAACAAACGGCTGCGGATTTTTGCCGAAACCACGCGTTTTTTCGGCGTCAAAATGCGGCTGGAAGTTACCGAGGCCAATACCGGGCGTTACACCCGAACTCGGTTTTTCTTTGACGGTGACCGGAGCGGAGATTTTCTCGGCAGCGAAATCTCTGATCGCAAAAACCGCCCACGTTTTCGTTTTGATATTAGCGGTACGTTCTAGGGCCATCCAAAAAACAGGCGTTGGGCTGAATTTAAAAGCTCAGTTCGACGCCTAATGTTACGCGGTCAGTGTCTCGAAACTGACCAAACAGGCCGTTTATAGTGCCGTAAAAAATATCGGCACCAAAACGCAGTGTGATGTTTGATTTCCAGTCATAATCCACCGACAATTGAAGGCTGCCATCGCCTGTATTTAAGCTTTGAATTAACAAGGCCTCGGCCCGTACTGTTTCATTCATGAAATCACGTTTTATCAACAGCGTCATATTGCTTTCAACATTACCGCGCACCAAACCAGCGGGTGTATTGCTTAGGTAGCTTTGAAGAATCTGCGCACTGATAAACCAATCCGTGAAACCGGAATAGTCCAAGCCCAGAACATACGCGAATTCATCAGACCGAACCACGCCGTCGGCATCCCGCACATCCGCAGTTTGAAACCATTTGTCCGTTGAAAATCCTAGCTCTCCGCGCAGGGTGAAATCAGCAAATACATTTGAAAAAGTACCGCCCAACAAATGAGAGCGTTCATAATTTCGCCGAACCACGACCCCAGCCGCCTCCACTGTGCGTCGCACGACCGGAATATCCTGATAGTGATAGGCATAATTCAGTGAAATGTCCCAGCCGCCTACAAACGCTGATAGCTTCAAGCCAACATCAGAATCCGAGAAAGCGTTTGAGGGTTTATCCAGCGGCTGAAATGTAACCGGCACACCGTTTGGCAGGCTTGAAGGGCTGGGCACGATCGTGGTTGATGTGAACGCATAAAGGGCGCCCGGCGCTGGAATATCACTGTATGTAGTGTCGGGGATCCAGACCAATTGCAGCGTGAAATCCCCCACAGGCACTTCGACGTTTACCGACCACAGCGGGATGCGGCTATTGTCAAAATCATCGAGGATAAATTCACGGAACGACTGAGGATTAAGCACATCCAAAACCTTCAACCCGTCCGCCTGTCCCCAAACAATCTGCTGCTTGCCGAGACGCAAATAGGTGCTGCCAATTTGCGTATCCAGATAAGCCTCGCGGATTTCCGCATCAATGCCATCGCCGAGCGTAAGCCGACCTGAAATCGCCGCGCGGTTCGGGTCAGCAGGCGAGCCGGGTTCAAGCTGGTCTTTTAAATCACCGCGTATACGCCCAACAACGGTCAGCCGTGTTTTATCCGACAAACTAAACGAAATTTCCGGCGTGAGAATAAATTCGCTTTTCTGGATATCGCCGCTTTTGAAGCCAAGCGCCGTCCGGGTTTCAAATGTGCCTGAGAAATCCAGATTCTCACCCGTGACAGCATTGGCTGGGCAAGCCATCAAAACTGCAACAAACAACGACACACCGAGCAACAAGATTTTCATTGCCAACTACCGTCCGCGCTTCAAGGTGCGTTGCTCGAACATATCGTCTTCCACCTCGGTAATATAATCAATATCAGCGAAATGGAACCGGGTGATGTGGTTGGTTTTATGGTTTTTAACCTCCATTTCATGGGCAGTCCAAATGCCGTCAATTTCGCGGATGTCTGAAATTTGTATGGTTTTCAGCGCGTTGCCACCCGTATCCCACATTTCAGATTTTCGGTTCATCCAGATCACCGGATCCACCCGCAGCAATATGCGGCCATAACCCAGTTCTTTGGCCACTGCATCATTGATAGGCACAGCCTCGATCAAAATCGTTTGGTGGCCGTCTACCTCTTCAAATCCCACGCGTTTATGATGGTAATCCTCGGCGCTGATTTTGCTTTCTTTCTTAATGTCTTCATACGTGAAGTCGGTACCGAGGAAATAATCACCCCGGTCAGACGCCGAAATGCGCCGAATTTTCCTAAGCGCGGGCAAATAAAGCCATTGATCATCGTCGCGATCAGCCTCAGGGTAGTCATAAGTGAGGAAGCCTGTGCCCTTCACGCTGCGGGGGGATGTATAAAAAATCACCGTACGTTTTTCGGGGCCGTAATAGCGACGGTAGCCAACTGTTTCGCGTACACGGCTTTTACCGCGTCTGTCCACCAGCTCCATGGTGAGCTTACGGCTCACCCACTGGCCCTCAGGCCGGGCATTTATCTTGGCTATAATCTCGTCTGCGGTCAGAGAATTCTGAACGCTCTGGGCACTCTGGGTATCACCCGCATGGGCTTTTCCCGGCATCAATATCATGCCACCAAGCACCGCCACCACGGCCAAAACAACAACAATACCGGCAGTCTTCATTTCGCCTGAAATGCGACCTTCTTCGCCCATCAAGAATGCGGGCTTAAACAGTTTCCCAAGAGCTGGCAGCAGAGTAATACCCGCAACGAAAGCCGCACTTACCGCCACAACAACCAGCAAACCAAAGCTCACCAACGGCGGCACATCACTGGTCAGCAACACCGCAAAACCAAGTCCAAGGGCGGCAAAATTGAAAAACAGCGCACGCCCGGTTGATGGGAACAAATCGGCTAGCCGTTCATCAAAGGTGCCCGTGCGGCTGGCCAGCAAATCCTTCATCCGGTCAAGGGTATGGATGGAAAAATCAATGCCCAGTCCAATGGCAATAGCCGCAAACATGCTGGTACCAACGCCAAGCCAAATTCCGGCAAAACCCATCACCGCATACACCATTAAAAGCGACATTATCACCGGTAGAATCGATATCAGCCCTGCCAGTAATGAGCGGAAAACAATCGTCGCGGCGATCAGCACAAACAACAGCGAAAGCCCCAGGCTTTTGACATGATTGTCGCCAATGGTTTTCAGCCATTTATGGTTCACGGAAACCCGGCCAGAAAGGTGGGCTGTTAGGCCGGATGTATTAAATTCAGTCTCTACATAATGCTGAAATTTGGGCACGATTGTTGTCAACAGCCGGTAATCGGCTTGCGGCAGGTTGAAGCGCACGTTGGCCTGCCGGTACTCGGTATCAATTTCTTCCTCAAAATCGGTTGGGTCGCCCGAGGCACTATAAAGAAGAAACAGCTGCGCTATTAAGTCCGGATCATCGGGAATGGTATAAAATTCGGCGCGGTTTTCATTCACGGCCTTATGCATTTGCTTGATATAATCAACTACCGATGTTGACCCCTTCACCGCTGGATCGGCCTCAAAATAGTTTTGCAAGGCCTCGATGCGGCGCAAGGCGGCGGGTTCATAAAGCCCCTCAGGCTCGTCAGCTTCAATCACCACATCAAGGAAATAGGTGCCATCCATCACCCGGTTTATTTCCTTATCCGCGATATAAAGAGGTTCATCAGTTTGGAAATTTGCGATCTGCTCTTCCTGTACGATTACCTTGGACGCACCGTATGTACCGACCACCGCGACGATCAAACCTATAATCAACGTTGCTTTTGGGACCCGTAGAGTTGCCGCGCCGATAGATTTCAAAAACGCGCCGTAACGATCATTTTCATTCGCTGCTTTAAAAATTTTGCTGGGTTTCACTCTGAAAAAAGTAAGAGCAGCCGGAAGAAATACTATGCTGTATACCCATGCCGCCGCCACGCCAATCGCCGCGAACAAACCAAAAAACGCCATTGGTGGCATTTGCGCCGCCAGCCATAGCCCCATAAATCCTGCGATGGTGGTGACGCTGGTAAGGGTAACCGGCTTCCACATTTTCACCATAGCGCGCACGGCAATTTCCTGCCGGTTCGCCCCCGGATCACGGACTTGTTCCTCATAGACCTGGCTTAGGATATGGATACTGTCCGCGACCGCAATACCAATCAGAATGGTCGCCAGCCCATTGGTAATAACATAAAAAGATACACCGAACGCCGCCATCAATCCAAGACTGGCAGCAACTGTGCCCATAACAATGATATTGGGCAGGATAGTGCCCGCAAGGGTGCGAAAGGCCACGAATAAAACCAACGTAATCACTAAGCCCGCCAGTGGATTTAGCGTTTTGGCATCATTATCAATATAGGTGGCCATGTAGCCCGCGACAGCGCCCTCGCCCGCAACATGCACAGCGTTTCCCGCAGGCACCTCGGCTGCAGCGACCAAGTCCAATATTTGCTGGTAGGTGGCCTGTGCATCGGTTTGATCAAGCAGTTCGGCAATAATAAGTGTAGCCTCCCCGCCCCGCGCCACAAGTGTGCCCTGATAAAGAGGGAAATCGGCGATTGCGGCTTTGATGGCATCAGCGCTGGCTTGTGTGGTAGGCGCAGGATCAAAAAAATCGCTGACCTCCATACCATCATCTGTGCCCACTATGTTGCTCTCTGTCGCCAAGCTGGTTACACGCTCTGGATCAATATTCCCAAGCGCTGCCACACTTGAGGTTAATCGCCCGACCAGCGCCAGTGTCTCGGGGTTAAAAATCCCTGTTTCACCCTTGTTGATAACCGCAATAACGATCGGGTCCTCAAGGCCAAAGGTCTTGCGGACATGCTCGCGGTAGATCAGCACTTCATCATCCGCAGCAATAAAGGCGTCAGATGATGTATCCTTATGCAATTGCGGGATGAAGCTGGCAAAACCACCAATGGATAATAATGTCAGCAGCATAATCAACTTGGGCCAGCTGGTGACAATACGGAATATCGCTTCCGCCTTGCCGGGTGTTGACGCATTAAAATTTACATCCAATTCGCCGGTCTTTTCCGGGTTGGGGGTACCGGGCCTGTGGTGTTTTAATGCCATTCGTTATCTCACTTATATTAGGTGTATATACACTATTTAATCTAAAAAAACAGGCGGTCAAATCGCCTCTGTTTGCCTCTAATCTGTGCCCGCACTGCCCCCTAAGCAACCTGCCCCAGCATATTCAGGCTTTCCTGAACTTGGTGCCATAAGGGCTCGCCCAGTTCCGCCTTTAATCTTTCTTGTGCCACACGCCACATCGGCAGCGCTTCGCCCATTAGCACCACGCCTTTATCAGTGACGGTGACAGCGCGCGTGCGGCCGCTCGGGCCGCTTGCGATGTCAATCAGGCCGTCGCGCTGAAGCGGCTTTAAGTTGCGCAGCAATGTGGTGCGCTCCATGCCAAGCCGCTCGGCAACTTCGCTAAGCGTCTGATCACTTGAGATCAAAAACGCCACCAATAAAGTATACTGGGTGCCAGTCAAACCAGTGGGCTTGAGCGCCTCTTCATACCGCCGGGTGACCTTTCGCGCCGCCGAGCGCACTTTAAAACAAGCGCACGATCCGGGAACTTCCCGAACCAACTGATCAATGAGGGTCTTTCTATTCATACTAGGTGTATATACACTATTCAATCGACATTTCAAGGCCAATCAAAAAACTTGTGCACGGTTTGCCAATTTGGCTAGAGTTGTTCTAGGGTCAGACCCCAGCATATTACAGGAGAGTTTTATGGTCAGCCGCAGCCCCGCGATTTTAGCCCTTGTTGTGAGCACACTTGCTGGCACTTTAGCGGGCGGTGCGTTTGCTGAAGACGAAACCGAAGCCACCGTGCGGGCCTATGCAGCAGGCTATAAAGCCGCTTTTACCTGCAGCGCCATCTTTAACGGCCATAAAACACTGGAGCAGATCAAAGCCCACGAACTGACAGGCATTTACCCCAAATATCAGGATATTGTAAATACACTGCCCGATGCCCTGATTGACCGCGATACCCTGACCGTTTCGGTACCTTACAGCGATGGTATGCCGCCGCGCATTTCTGCACATCGAGGGGAAATTGGCTGTATTCAATTACCAGTAGGCGCAACCAAAGCCGACCTAAATAAATTGCCATCACTTTATGTCCTATATGATTTTATGCATCCGACTCATTACCCATGGAAAGCGCTAAATCCGGATAGTGGCTTCGACAAACTTAATACACTTTTGGATACTGCCTTCAACGATAAGGCCTACGGCAAAGATGCGGTAACAACAGCGCTGCTGGTTGCAACGCCTGAAACCTTGCTTTCAGAGAATTACATTGAAGGCTTTGATATTCATACCAGCCAGCGCACATGGTCGGTGGCCAAAAGCATCGCAGCCACCCTTGTCGGCGCAGCAGCCCATCAAGGCAAACTTGACGTGCTGGCACCCGCTTCAATCGGTGAGTGGCAAAGCCCGGTTGACCCACGCAAGGCCATCACTCTTGATAATCTATTGCGCATGGCTTCAGGATTAGACAGCAACCGCGCAGGCAACAGGACAGATCCCATTTATGTAGGCGGCGGCCGCATGAGCGATACAGCAACTGAAAACCCGCTGGAAGCCATGCCCGGAACGCGCTGGAAATATGCCAACAATGATACCATGCTTGCGGTTCGTGTGTTGCGCTCAACCTTCAAAGACAAAAATGACTATATCGGTTTTCCTGAGGGTTTATTCCACCGCCTCGGGATGAATGATACCCGCGCAGAAACCGACTGGGAGGGCAACTTCATTATGTCGAGCCAAGTATGGACCACCAGCCGTGATCTGGCGCGGCTTGGCATCCTGTATTTGCAAAATGGCATCTGGGAAGGCAAACGCATATTGCCCGAAGGCTGGGTAGAATATGTGTCTAGCCCCACCGGGCCGCAGCCGCCCGAAAAACGTGCAGATGGCTCTGCTATAGCTGGTTACGGCGCACAGTTCTGGCTGTTTAATGAGCGCTTTCCCAATATCCCCAATGATACATTCGCAGCCATGGGCAACCGGGGCCAATATCTGGTGATCATTCCTTCCAAAAATCTGGTGATTGTGCGTCGGGGATACGATCCGGCAGGCGGCGAAGGTTTTAAAATTGATAAATTCATCGAGGATGTGCTGGCCGCGCTGGAATAAGAACTTTAAGGCCTTCGCTGTGCTGTTCGGCTATTTGGCCACACCCAGCGATCATGGTGGCACCTTGTCCTAGGCGTACATAATCAAGTGCTGCCAAAGCTGGATAGGCCCAAAATGGCAGGATACAAAAAACCTTGCCGTATGAGCCTTTAATATTGGAGCCTACGTTATTATTGTGACGCTTCTAGAATCTTTTTATTTAGGCTTATACGCAGATCTCGCAGCGAAGCGTTGATCTGATTTAGCCGCTCAACCAAGGCTGGGTTCAAATCTTTTTGGCAGGCCAGGTATAGCCCATAATTGTGCCACCTTAGGGCCTGAACGGGATTTGGAAGCCCAGCCAAATGTGCCGTATACGGGCCATCTTCCGCGCCGGCCAACCACAGATCGGCCCGACCAAAATACAACAATTGCACCGCCCCTTTTCCTGATGGGCTAGCCAACACTTCAGCCCCGGTCAGTTTTTCAAATTCCGCTAGAGGTGCGCCACCGCTAAGGCCAACCACAACATATTTTGCCGCCTCTTCGATCGAATTTATGGTGATATCGCTGTCTGGGCGTTTATAAAAAACCCAGCCGCCTTTGCTCTCGGTTACAGGGCCGATCCACTGAAACAGGGCTTCTCGGTTGGGGGTTTTGTTAGTGACAAAAACACAAGTGTTGGCTGTACTCATCGCCTGCCGATAAGCCCGCCGCCAAGGCAAAATTTTTATGCTATAAGGAATGCCTGCCTGTTTCATCAATTCGCGAACCAAAATAACACCGCTACCATCCAGCATACCTGTTTTGGGATCGCGGAAATTATAAGGCGCGTTTTCTTCGGTGAGCAATGTCAGCACATGATCGCTGTTATCTGCAGGATCAGGCTCGGCAGCGGCATAGGCAGTTTTACTGTATGTGCCACTGCCCAAAACAGTGCATGCAATCAATATATTAGCAGTAAATGCCAATAATTTTGACACAGCAGGAAAACTCATGGGGTTAAAAATATCTATAGTCCTGTCCACAAAAACCTATAGTCCTGATCACGGACCGAAAAAACCCGCGCCATGATTTATATGCTCATTACAAAGCTATTCCACATACCAAAACCAACGCCATTCCCCGTACTAACGCCGTTATACTAGGTGTCTGTATATCTGTTCCGACACCCCAATAATCTAGCGAGACTGCTTTTCATCAAATTTGATTGTAACAGAAAACCAAAGCCGGTGGTAACCCATTGTTTGACCTACGATAAGGGGGGGCCGAAACACGCCAATTCTCAGCTCCTTCAGTCTTCTTGGTAATCTCCCTTAAGCAGCTGCCTACACAAATTTTATCGATACGGCAGAAATATCAGATTGCGGGAGACCCGCAAACAGGGCTTTCAGGCTTTGTCCTTTTTGGGCGGCGACGCGGGGCGGCTTAGGATGAAAATTGATACTGCTGATAAAATCACGATCTGAACAATCAGACCCGTTTTCGGCACATTATACAGAAAGCTTAGCCCCACTGACGCCGCCATAAAAACCAGCGCCGCCGCCTTGAAGCGCGTTGCAATGGCCCCGTGCGCGCGCCAGGCATGCACAGGTGGACCCAAATGCGCATGATCCAAAAGCCATGCCAAAAGCCGGGGTGATCCACGCGAAAAACAAGCCGCTGCCACCAGTAAAAACGGTGTCGTTGGCAGCAAGGGCAGCACAATGCCTATCACGCCGAGCGCGACAAAAACCCAGCCAAATATTAGCCAAATATAACGCCTCACCCTACTGCAATCTCCTGATTAAAATAAGTCCAACCAATCATAGGTGCAAAAGCCGAATAATATGAAAGCAAAAAATGGTCGGCAGCGCTGCAATGGAAGGATGCGCAGCGCTGCCGACCAAGCCCCCTTTAGGGTTCGGGGGAGAGAGAGAGCTTTTGAAAGGGCGGTATGGAACCGCCTTTCCTTTATATCAGTTGTGGGCCAATGCCCGAGGTGCAGTCCCGGCCCGCCCCATGCAAGCTGGCATGCAAAGGGGGCAGACTGACGTGCAGTTGGGTACATGAACGGGCAAAGGCAAAGGCCCCTGAAAGGGCCGAAACTTTAAGCGGCTTTTGCAGCTTTCCAGTGCGGCGGATAAACCGCATCAAAACCAGGCATGGCCTCAACGCGGGTCATCCAGGCTGCGATAGCAGGGAAATGATCCTTCAGCGGCATGAAATCCAGATCAAGCTTGGCGTTCGACTGCGCTGCCAAAACGCGGCATGCAATGGCGGCAACGGGATACAGTGTAATATCAATTGCGCTAATGGTATCGCCGCCCAGGTAATCATGCCCGTCAAGCCAACCACTATAGCGTGTTAGTTCAACCTTTAACTCAGCAATGCGCTCGTTGATTTCAGCTTCATTGCCATCAACAGTGCCCGAAAATATTGGCCGTATAACGCCGCGCATAATAGGCGGCATTATGGTTTCAAATTCCATGGTGCGCTGCCAAACAAGCGCGGCTTCTTCTGGCGTGGCGCCAAACAAAGGATTTTCAGGATATTTACGGTCGAGATACGCCAAAATGGCCAGGCTTTCATAAACGGTGGTATCACCGTCCTTCATTACCGGCACTTTGCCGTGCGGATTCATTTCCAAATATTCTGGTGTTTTATTGTCGCCCTTGCTGCCATGCAGCTCAGTGGCTTTAAAATCCAGCCCCTTGATTTGCAGCGCCAACATTGCGCGCCACGCAAACGGGCTGCCGCTGATAAAAAATATTTCTCGTGCCATGATGTATTCCCCTTAATCCGCTAACTGAATAAATTTACAAGGCAATATTGTATCGCCTCTGTGCTTTTTAAAAATGGTCGCTTCCAGAAACTTTTAAAGAGTGCAATTTTGCGCATCATCGCCCCATATTTGCACCAGCGCCTTTCTTTGTAAAAAACATCAATATAAAGGTGTTGACATATTCAAAGCATCCCTGATCTAAAGAGCGTCACTTACTTTGTTTTGGTGCTCACCTAAAGGCAAACTTGGGGGTTTTATGCCAGTTATCAAAAGTCAAAATGGCGAAGTCGTCAATCCACTTGAGGCAGAGATTACAGACCCAAGAGTCACAGCATATTTGGATGGAAGCAATAACGAGTTCTGGGCACTCAATACAGTAACCTATGGATCCATTGTCAATGAAGTCACTTCGAACGCCATTGGTTATTACACGGACGACGATGGTAACAACGTTTTGCCATTCGCATTTGAAGATAGCCACCTTGCACAAGTGGATGCCCTTCTCACTGGTATTTCAGGTTATATAGACCTCAGTTTTGAACGCGTTGATGAAGGTGTACCGCTGATCAACTTTTCCTTTTCTTCGTTCCCCTTTGGGGCCGGTGCTGCAGGGTTCCCGCAGTACGAGATAAATTTCATTGGCGGTAGCGAGGTCGGATTTGGTAACACCGTACAAATCTTTTATGAACCCCTCAGTGTTCAACCGGCTTTTGACGACAGCTACTATGAAGTCGTCATGCATGAAATTGGGCATGCGTTGGGATTAGCTCACCCAATTAATTTTGGTGACACGTTGGAACTACGGCTACCGGCAGATGTCAGTGGCTCTGATTTCACAATCATGTCCTCTGGGTATATAGAAACATTTTCCAGTCGTTTCGAAGGCTATTACTTACAACAAGAAATCACGAGCTGGCTGTTATCAGATATTGTTGCTTTGCAAGCTATTTACGGTGTTGATCAAACCGTTACAGTTGGTAACGACACTTATACCTTTTATGAAGGTACGAGTTATTATGAAGTTCTGTGGGATACATCCGGCGTAGATACAATTGTGATTGAAGGCAACTCGGCAGCCACAATTGACCTAAGCAAAGAAGGCTGGATCGATGTGGGCTCAACTGCAAAATATGCTCGCTTCGACAATCCTGAAAGTTTTATGCTGGTGCATGAGACAGTTTATCTGATGGATGGCGTTGTTATTGAAAAATTGATTGGCGGTGGGGGAGCCGATATCTTCCTCGGCAATGATACAGACAATTTTTTGGCCGGCAATGCAGGCAACGACAAGCTTTTCGGCGGGTCAGGCGGCGACGCTTTGGTTGGCGGGGCGGACAATGATACCCTGCGCGGTGATGCAGGCGATGATGTATCGTCTGGCGGGGCGGGCGATGATCAGCTTTTTGCCGGGCCCGGCGATGACGGTGATGATATTGCCATCGGCGGCGCGGGTAACGATGTACTGGGCGGGGCTGCGGGTGATGATTTGATCGTCGGCGGCGGCTACAGCGACGGCCCTGGTTTGCAGCTTAATCTTGGTAATGAAGGCGATACCAGCGCTGACGACGGCAGTGATGTGCTGTTTGGCGGCGACGGCAATGATACGCTTATTGGCGGCGGCTGGAATGATGCGCTGACTTCGGATAACGGCAGTTATGATGCAGGCGAGGAAATAACAACCGGCACAGGCGATGATCAGCTGTGGGCAGGCGGCGGCGATGACCTGATCATCGGTGCGGCGGGCGATGACCAAATCGGCGGCGGCGTGGGCGATGATACCATCAATTCAGGCGGCGGTGATGATGTTATCTACGGCGGCCGTGATACTGGCGACACGGGCACCAACGATGTGATCGATGCTGGCTCGGGCGACGATATGGTGTTCGCTGGCGTGGGCCATGACAGCGTAACAGGTGGCACAGGCGATGATTTAATTTTCTCGGGCGGCGGCAACGATACCGTTTTGGGCGGCAGCGGCAACGATGATATATTCTCGGGCGGTGGGGACGACAGCGTGTCAGCTGGCGAAGGCGACGACACCTTATGGGGCGGCGGCGGCGATGATATATTCACTGGCGGTGCGGGCGCAGATACATTTGTGTTCGCCGCAGGCCAAGGCGATGATAGCATCACTGACTTTGATAGTGCCGGGGATATACTCAGGCTCAGCAATACCAATACAGACTTTACATCTCTCGCGGATGTAGAAGCCGCAGCCACAGAGCAAAACGGCGGCATCCTTATCGACCTGGGCGGCGGCGACAGCCTGTTCCTCGCAGGACTAGGCCTTAATGATCTTCCAAGCGTGAGCTTTGTATTTTAGGCTGGCATCTCGGCCTTGGCCTATTCCCCCTATGGCTGGACATATGCGCCCGCCGGGCTAAATCAGCTTGATATGGGCTGCTGTGCTTGTGCAGTCCGGCCAATGATTCACCAAAAACCTCGGGGGAGCACAGTGTGAAGGATACTCTGGACAGCTATATCAAGAAAGAAACCGCCGCCAATATTGTGGTGAATGCCCTGCTCGGCGCCCTGATTATCTGGTTCCTTAAAAAGAACGGGGGGCCAGTGATTTTGAGCGGTGAAGAAGGGTACGGCGCTGATATTATTGCTTCGTCATTTTTGCTGCCGTTTTTGATGAGCGCTGCAGTCATAGCCATCCAGCGACACCGATTGAAAAAAGGCACATTGTCGCCTGTTGATTTGAATGCGGGACCATACAGCCATAAAATTCTGCGCCGCTTTCCCCATGCGCTGTGGCTTTGCGCCCTGTTGTTTGGGCTGGCAGGTTTGCTGGTTTTTACCCCCCTAACATTGCTGCTGGCTGGCCTTGCCGGCGAACCTATATTTACGCCGCTTGTCTATACATTTGCCAAAGCCATTTGGTCTGGCATTGTCGCGGGGCTGATGGCCCGGCCCGTGATCCTGGTGGCGCTGGCTGAGAAATAACAATTTGCGCACAACCTTGCTGGTGTAAACTGTCAAAAAAGGCGCAGCACAAAGTGCATTTGTCTGGAGGGTTAAAACAATATCATATTGCTGCTTGGTGGTGCTTCGATTATCTGGTACCAACGCCATAGATATGCCCCATTCTTGGCGTCTTGATAGCCATAATCAGGGTACCACAGTGCCGAGATTTAGTTGGCAAAGTGAGTGTGGATAACACGCCGTATTAAACGGTGATAAAATATAAAGAGTGGGGAAACAGCGTGGTTTCTAGTGTTTTTCGTCGTCAGCAGGCTTCTGCCTTAGCTATTTTGACCTGCCTTGCGGCCTTGCCTGCTTCGGCGCAGGACCAGTCCATTAGCGACACGCGCACGGCGCCAGTCAATTCAACCGCCGAGATTGGCAATGGCAGTGGCACCCTTACCCTGACAGCCGATGGCTCGATTGATGTTAGCTCAGGCACGGCTCTCACAATCAATGGCCCGCATAATTTTACCATGGAAGCCACCAGCACAATCAATTCTGCTGATTTGGCCTCAGGCCGTGGTCTGCTGTTGGATGCGTCAACCCAGCAGCTGATATCCAATATCGAACTGGCTGGTGATATCACCGTGGCTGACCCGGGCGACGGCGAGCTGGATTTTGATCTAAGCACATCGGTTGCAGGCTTGGAACTTGGTGGTGATTTTGGCCTGGACGGCGATATTTTGGTGGCCGGTGACAGCACAATCAATGTGTCTGGCGGCGACAGTCGTGGCATTTTTATCAACGGCCCACTAACCGGTGACCTGACAAATTCTGGCGTCATTAACGTGACTGGCAACCGTGCGATTGCACTTGATATCAATGGCCCGGTAACAGGGAACATATTGATAGACGGTAGTATTGGGGCCTTCGGCGCTGATGGTGCTGGCGTTAGAATTGCCGAAACACTTGACGGTTCTTTTACCAACCGTGGCGGCATCAGGGTTGGCCTCAGCAATACCGCTGACAATCCAGCTGCGCCAGCCGTTGCCGGCATATTGGTGGAAGCCAATGTTACCGGCGGCATTCTGCTGGATGGCATTGGTGCAAATAATGACCTTGATCTGGACGGCGATGGCAACGATGACATCACCGCTGATTCTTCGGTTATATCCGTTGGCGGAGCACCGGGCGTTTTGATCCGGGGTGCTGAAGGCAGCACTAACCCGCTGGTGATCGGCGAGGTCGGCGATTTGGGTTTTGGTTATATTCAGCGCGGTAACATTGTGGTTACCGGCGATTCTGCGGGCCTGACCGCCACTGGCATACGCATAGAGGGCTTGTCCCTTGCTGCGCCCACAACCATCGCTGGCGGCCTATATTTTGATGAAGGCAATACTTCAGCGCGTTCCATCGATGCTGACGCTGTTGGTATCGACATTGGCAACTTTGCCCAAGTCGGCACCCTTGTGAATAGTGGCACCGTAGATGTAGATTCGTTCTCTTCATCAACCGTGGATGACGGCGGCGATACAGACGCTACCAACGATGTTACCATTATCGGGCCGGGCGGTGAGGCCGTCGCAATTGCCGTGAGGCAACAGGGCGACCTAAGCAGCATTGATAACAGCGGTAACCTGCTGGCAACCTCACGCGGAGACGGGCAAAGTGCCTATGCAATTTTGGATTTCTCCGGCGGTTTGAACAATATTACCAACTCTGGCGTTATCGGCGCAATTGTTGAAGATACGGAGGGCGCCTCTGCCAACGCTATTGATGTCGGTGTCAATACTACCGGCGTATCAATCAGCAATACAGGGCAAATTGTCGGCAACATACGATTGGGAAGCGGCGACGACACTGTTACCCTGTCAGGCGGCACGGTTCAGGGCGACATATTCTTCAGCTCCGGCGCGGATACGCTGACCTTGTCTGGCGAGGCAAGTTTCAACGGTTCTATCAATTTTGACGGCACCCTTGGCCTTAATGTCGATGGTGCTGATCTTGAACTGGGCCGAAACGATACGCTGCACGTAACCAACGCCACCTTTACCAATTCCAGCAACCTGATTTTCAACGTGAACCCTGACAGCACGCAGGCCGGGGCTATCTTAATCGACAATGCGCTGTTTGCGACGGCTGATGTTAATTTGGTGCCTGTATTTGCCAATTTCGTAGTTGACGCGCAAAGTTATGATCTGATTACAGCGGGCAGTATCGATTTTGCCGATAGCCAGTCGTCGCTCGCGCTTTCTGATACACCGTATCTGTTCGATTTGTCGCTGGCTGTGTTTGAGAATGATACAAGCAGTACTGTGACATTGAATGTGAGGCCAAAAACCGCAGCAGAGCTTGGTGTTTCAGCCTCGCTTACAAAAATATATGACAATATGATCAGCACAAATGTAGCGCTCGACAGCCAATTGGAAACAAGTTTGGCAAGCCTGACCAGCAAAGAAACTGTTGAAGGCGCGCTAACTGCCTTACTGCCGGATATCACGAACGCCAGCTTCAATATTGCGACCTCCTCTGAGCGTCAATTTGCGGGCCATTTGGCCAACAGGCTGACTGATTTTGTGGCGGATGCCAACTTTGAGGGCGGCGCGTGGGTACGCGAAGTCACCAATGTTGGCAAACTGGCAGCTAGCGAAAGCCTACTAGACGGTAACCTGCTGTCTGTGGGTTTAACGTTGGGTTATGACCGACCCATATCCAAAAATATTGTTGTTGGCATGAACGGTGGCTTCACGCTTAATGGATTGTCGGGTACCGACGATCTGATCCAGCCGGAATTTTCATCTTTTGCACCTTTCCTTTCAGTCTATACCCTCGGACGGGCGGGCGGTTTTTACGCAGGACTTCAAGCCACAGGCCAATATGTAAGCATTGAGCGTGAACGCTCAATCGAATTTGGTTTGATCAAGCGTTTGGTAACCAGTACCAGCAATGGCTGGAACCTCGCGGCGACGGCAGAAGCAGGCTATGAGCTGAAATTGGGGGGGCTGCACCTCAAACCATATGGCCGCATATCCATACAAAATTACAGTGAAGGTGGCTATACTGAAGACGGCGGCGAAAGCGCAGACCTGATAGTAGGTGGGCGCGGTTTTACCCGCACTCAGGCAACCTTCGGAGCATCACTGGGCTATGATTTCAAATGGAAGCGCTCCCGGGAAACCAAGATTTTCCGGCCCGAGATTTTCTATAGTTATTCCAAAACCATAAACGGTGCCGACCCGGAAGCTTTGGACGCAATTTTTGTGGCGGGTGATACAAAGTTTGCGCTCGAAATTGATCAGCTATCAGAGCGCGTCGAGCAATATGGCGGAGCTTTCAACCTATTTGGCGATGGTTCAAATGCGCGTGTTCGTTATGCGTATGAAAAACTCGATGACCTGACAGCCCATGCGATAAGCGTCAATTTTGCCTTAACTTTCTAGAATAAGAGGCAAAGGGGAAAAGGGCCCGATATGAATTGGCCCCTTTCGTATTTTCCAAAATCTAGACTAAGCCGCTGTTATTTTGGATCTTTTTCCACGTCTTTCGCTTTTTTATCAAGTTTTTCAAATGCGCCAAACGAACAGTGCGCACCCGAGATATGACTGGTAGAATCAAACACCTCAAACAGGTCGCCCTTGCAAAGCGACCCTCCCCGCACTTGATAGGCGATGGCTCTGTGAAATCCAAGAGACGAGCATTTACGAGGCAATGTATTCAAATAGACCTTGCTCGCCGTTACTTCAAAAATAATATGGGTATCATCTACAACCCGGGAATGGCGGATGCGCGCGGGATTGATACAGTTTTTCATTTCCCCTGTGCGTTCATATTTCACCAGTGCCTCATCAAGCTTACTGATTTCTTCTTTGTCTGCGGTGCCGCTGTCAATCCCGGCGCAGCCTGTCAGCAACAGCCCTATCGCCGCTCCCAGTGTTATCATCTTGATATTCATCGCCGATCTCCAACTTTATAATCCCAAATCACCCGCCAATGCCGGATGCACACAGGCCGTGCATACTATGCGCAGCCGCTGTGCAATCAGCACAGGTTAAATTCCCGCCTTAAAACTAGGGTCAGGCCTCATTAATGAGGCCTGACCCTAGGTGTAACAAAGGAATTATGAACCTAAGCTGAAGAAAAGCACCCTTGAAAGTGTGCATGCATAGCTATAGCAGCACTTTTGGGGCAAGGCCGCCGGCCTCAATGATGAAGGCTGCAACCTCAGCCACACCGATGCCTGCTTTGATATTGGTGAATATAAAATCAAGATGGCTCATTTATTCTTTTTGCGCCATGCAACATAGCGAACCGAAACACCGCTCATGATGCTTCTACGCAGACTGGAGGCAGATTTAATCATCTGCAGGGTCTCGCTTGCCATGTCTTTATCCTTATCCGTCGGCCGCCAATAATCCAGCCCCAGATAACATTCTCTTATCTCTTTTGCGGTCTGCTCGCTAACATCATAGTCACCGACCAGTTCAAAATCCTTGCTCAAGGTGTTTTTCTTGGTGGGCAATTGGTTAGAGACCTGCGAATAGGCAAAATACCCACGGCTTCGCAGCATCATTTGTACATTTGATGTCCAATCCTGCGCTTCACGAAATGCGCGCAGATCATCCATACAAAAAAGTGCATGAAAGCGTTTTTTCTCACGCCGCATAGGATCATCAAGTGCCGAGATCCGGCGGATTTCTACTTTCGGAGAATCTTTGAATAATGTTCGCAAATGCCTATAGCATTCATCTCGGCCCTCATAAGCCTCGACAGTGTAACCCCTGTCAACGAGGGACCGCACCAAGCGGCCACCACCGGGCGCCACAACGCCCACATGCGAACCCGCAGGTAATTCCATGAAGAATGCCATTTGTTTCATTGCATCCAGGCTGATCGGCCGTTCGCAATAATCCATGTTTTGACCGTTAAACAGCAGATCAAGCGCCAGCGAAAACGCCAAGCTATCTTTCATAGGAAACTCCGTTAGTCAGCCGGGCAAACCCACAGGCTTGCTAGCTGGCTACAAACTTGATTGGCCCCAGCCTTCCAAGGTTGCACAGCCTAGCTTCAAGTCGTAAGCATACTCTTAATGAATAGATAAAATGTGCTTCAAATTGTTTCTAATAATAGAGCATCCTGCCGGCAAAATAAACGAAGATTTTTATCGCTCTAGTTTCGAAATAAACCTGGTGCCAAGCAGCACAAGCACGACATCCATCAGCAGCACCAAAATTAGAGCTGGCAAGCCGCCCAAATTAGAAAGCATTTTCACACCGTCAATGCCCGAAAAAGCAATCATGGACCAAGAGGCCGCCCCGATAAAAATAGCAAAAACAACCTTAAGCCAAAGGCTTGCCGGGTCATGGTCCACGGCTTCGGCATCATGGGCTTTTGTTGTTTTTTGACAAACGCCTGCAATGGCCTCGGTATTGCTATCCGCTGCCGTGACATAGGAAATGAAACTTACAAACACAAAAACCGCCATCAAAACACCGCTGAAAGGATACCGGAACAAAACTTCATAAACAATCGAATCTGGCCCCTGCTCGGCAAGAACAGCCCCAAGCACCCCTCCGGTTGAGGTATCAATATACAAGGCTGCGCCGCCAAAAACTGTCATCCACACCAGTGAAAAAAGTGCTGGCAAGAAAAAATTCACCAGAATGAATTGCCGCACCGTATAGCCGCGCGCAATACGCCCTAAAAACAAAGCCGTGATCGGGGCCCAAGCCAGCCAGGCGGCCCAATAAAATACCGTCCAGGCTTGCGCCCAGCTTTCGTCATGGTTTTCACCGATGCCCAACGAGCGCGGCAAGAATTCAACAACATAACCAAGCAACCCCTCCCAGCCTATCGATACGATGAACAAACTTGGCCCCGCCAAAAAAACAAAAAGACACAACACAAAGAAAAACTTGCTGTTGATATCTGAGAGTATTTTGATGCCCCGCTGCAGGCCAGTCGCTGACGAAACAACAAATGTTGCTACAATCAAAGTCGTGACACTTCCCTGCAACAAAGGCGTAACGGCAACGCCCGTAACCTTGGCTATGCCGCCTGCGATCGACATCATGCCAACGCCCAGCGTCGCCGCAATGCCAGCAACCAATGCAAAAACAGCCAGGCTGTCAACGATGTCTCCGCCGATGCCCTTAACCCACTTTCCGAACAACAAAGAAAGCGGCCCGCTTAGCGAATATGACTTGCCCAGGTTATAATAAGCCAACGCAAAAGTAAGACCCGGCACAGTGTATATGGCGTAAGGTGTGAACGACCAATGCATATAAAGCGACGTCATGGCAAAAGAAGCGGCTTCTGCTGAACCCGACACCAAACCCCGCGCTGCCGGAGGCCCATTTAAATGATAAATTGGTTCGGCTGTCGCCCAGAACAAGATACCAATTGCGATTGTGGTGCAGAGCGTGATGGAAAACCAGTTCCACTTAGACAACAAGGGTACGGCGTCGCGTCCGCCAATTTTTATTTTACCAAGTGGCGAGAAAAATGCCCACAGCACTGTCAGCACAAAAACAAAACTGCCCCAGCTAAACAGCTTTGAGAAATGCGCTAATATCCAGCTATTGATCTGGGTGGTGACGGCAATCAATCCGTCGATATTGATAAGGCTTGCGATCACCGCAGCAAGAAGCGCGGCCATCGGTACCAAAAAAACCGTAGTTCGCAGATTGCCCATCAAACGCTTGTACCCCGCACAGCGATATTGGTGGTTATACTGCCAATTCCCTCAATGGAACCAACAGCTGTATCACCACCCACCAGAGGCCCTACACCCGCAGGTGTGCCCGTAAAGATAAGGTCACCCGCTTGCAGTTCGAACAAGCTGGACAGCAGGCTGATAGTTTCGCATACGGACCATATTAAATCACCAATACGCCCGCTTTGGCACAGGACACCGTTCACCGACAGTTCGATTTTGCTATCCGCACTGAGCTCGGCATCGGCCATTGGCACAAGCGCGCTCACCGGCGCTGCATGATCAAAAGCTTTGCCCGCTTCCCAGGGGCGTCGACCGTCTTTAGCTATTTTTTGTAAATCACGGCGGGTTAGATCATTGCCAACGCCGTATCCGAAAATTAAGCTTTCTGCATCTGCCGCTTTAATATTCACGCCCCCCGCCTTCAGGGCAACGACCAACTCCACCTCATGATGCAAGTTTTCAGTAGCAAGCGGGTATGCAAGCACAGCCCCGTCAGCCACAACCGCATCCGCAGGTTTGCAAAAGAAAAACGGCAATTCGCGTTCAGGGTCTCCGCCCATCTCCAATGTATGATCTCTGTAATTCTGGCCTACACAGTAAATGCGGTGAACCGGAAATAAATCGTCGCTACCCTTCACTTGTACACTCGGCTGGGATGCTGGTTTAAAAATATAAGCCATCACTCAATCTTTCTGAAAACTGGAACCGGACTTCTGAGTGGCGGTACCAATGCCATGAACACGTCAGCAGCCTGTGCTATAGGGTTCGCAAAATCATTGTTCATTCTGGTCTCATTTGGGCAGGAATCTTAACATGGGGTTGTTTCAGGCTCAGGCCGCATTCTCTCTGGAAAAGTTTACTGCAAATTTGTTTGGTAATTAAATAGAGGCCCTTTGTTTTTTGCAAGACCTATCCGTAAATCAGTTCGTTAGCGCTTTAGCCATACTCGCAAGAAAGGTGCGGCTTATTTAGGCGTGTCAGTGGGTAATTATTCTGGACATGCATAGGTGGAAAATAGCAATCCTAATGCATATAGTCCCGGCTATGGATTATTGTTTTGTTTACATTCAAAGCTTAGTCTTAAGATATCTGGCTAAACATTATATTGAGAGGTATCCATGGACGCGCTTTATAGGGTTCTCAGATTTAAGGCTGCCTTGATTATCAGCTGTATTTTGTTAGCTTTGTTCAGCATTCGCGTGCAGGCTCAAGTTACCCCAAACGAGCTTTCAAGACTAAGCCTTGAGGAGCTGCTCGATATTGACATAGGCGAGATCGAGGGGGAGGAAAAGTGGTTTCTAAGTTATGATTTTTCATATCTGGAAGTTGGAAGATATCAAAAAGGCACTGAACGCTTGAGCTTTGATGACGTGCTTTTTTCGCCGGGCAAAACCAGAACCACTGAAAATTTCCCGATTGTGCCTACTTTCATTGAACAAAAAGTCCATGCCTTCTCGCTCGGGCGCGAAATTTCTCCGCATGTTTCACTGGGCATAACCGTGCCCTTCGTCCAACAAGAAACAATGCACATTAGTTCGGTGCCAAACTTCGACGAATTTATTCTTAAAAGCAGTGGAATTGGCGATTTTTCTGTATTTAGCCAATATAAATTTCTCGATGCACTTGGTAGTTCTGGCAAATTTGGTATTGGCGTCAGTTTCCCTACAGGCAGCATTAATGCAGTGGGCGATACGCCCCGTGCAGGCTCTGGCACGCTGGAGCGATTGCCCTATACAATGCAGATTGGCTCAGGAACCTATGACATTTTGGCAGCCCTGAGTTATGAAAAAATAGTTGGCCATTGGGCATACGGTGCTAATGCCAGTGCAACTATTAGAACCGGAAGGAATGCCAACAATTACCGGCTTGGCAATAATATTGGCCTCGACATTTCTGCGCAATATAAAGCATGGAAACGCGTACAGCCGACGTTGTTTGCCAGCATTCGAAAAACCAAACAGATTGTAGGCAGGGACGAAAGCCTGGCTAATATCAGCGCACCTTTTCCGTTCGGCGCCAGCATTACTGATCCAGGAAATTTTGGCGGCACGAAAGTAAAAATTGGCACTAAACCACTACCGACTGATGTCGGTAGGATTGGGTGCGTGATTTTCAATGTACTGAAGTATGATATCATCCGTCACCAGCCCGCTTGTTGTACAAAAATAGCCCCGAGCCCAGAAGCGACGGC